>Ga0116228_10001664_pt1 | contig 18578 bp, 24 predicted proteins | sample S1TSphfallax_2_FD_89694 | JGI IMG/M metagenome (GOLD analysis project Ga0116228, IMG submission 89694) | Host-associated microbial communities from peat moss isolated from Minnesota, USA - S1T2_Fc - Sphagnum fallax MG | ecosystem: Host-associated > Plants > Peat moss > Unclassified | place... | reverse complement strand
TTTATAGAAAATGGACCCTTAGGGTGTGACAATTTTTTTCCACTCGGTCATTTTTTCTAGAAAATAGACCCTTAGGTTGTGACATTTTTTCCCCATAAGTCATTTTTTTTCTAGAAAATAGACCCTAGGATATGACCATTTTTTCCCCTAGTTCCTTTCTTTGTTTTTTTTTTCTTTTTCTCTCTTAGGGAGAACACCCTAATAGAGCCCCCCCCCCCAAAATAAAATCTTCCTTTTTTTTCTAGAGAATAGACCCTTAGGGTGTGACATTTTTGAGAGTGACCTTCATCTTCTAAATTGAGGCCTCAACTTGGCTATATTTAACCTAGGAAATGTTGAATTTGGACTTTTAAAACCCTGATTTAGTCTTAGAACATGATATTTAATAATGCTTAGAAGCAACCAAAAAAAACTCCCCATTTTCTTTCACACAAAAATTCTCTTCGGGAAAAGGTTTTTTTTTTTTGAAAATTTCAACATTTCTGAAAATAATTGATTTGTGTCAAACCCTAAAATTGAATACTGCACCTATGACTAATGTTTGGCACAAAATAATTAGCAAAAGGTCTAGTATTTATTTTTAAGCATTTTGTGATGTTTGGGGTGGTGATCATTCAAAAATTAATTTAGGAAAATTTGGCAAAATCCTAGATATGGAAGTAGGTAAATTTTTTTAAAATAATAAATGATTAAAAAAGAATTGAATTATTAATAGGTGGCTCGTCTCATGCAATTAATTAATCTTGCATTTCTCCTTGTACAATTAACCTTTGGTGCCTCTTGGTTTTGTAAGGCCACCATTGATCTCTTATGGGATTTCATAAAATACTCAATAGCCCTAGCATTTGGTGTCTTCCAAAACACAAGATTAGGCTTTAATTTTTTTTTGTTTACTTGTTTATTGGCCTTCCCTACCAAGGCAAGGATATTATTGTGTTTAGATTCATTATAGAGTGTGGTAGCTTAAGGGATTGTTTTGCCCCTAGGTAGTTGCTCTATTTTTATATGAGGATTTGAGAAAGATGATATTTTGGCCGGTGTCGAAACTTGAGATTAGTTACAAAATTATAATATCTTGAAGGATTTTGGTTTCTTCTGAAGGAGTTTTTTGAAGATTATATTTTTGCATGTTGAAATATTTGAATTTCTATAATTCTTCTTCTTTTGCCTTAAGATACATTTTCAATGTAAATGGCAAGGCCCACAGTTTGACACACCCCTTGTTTCTTCAAGTAGGAGAAGGGCTCCCATTCGGGTCCTGTCCTTCCTTGTCGAGTTTCTAGCATCTGAAAGCATGAAAGGGTGACCAAATGGGGAGTGTTCTCACTAACCATAGCATCAGTAAAACATGCATGTTTACCGATTTCAAAAGCACCGCATATAGTAGTGGTCAGTTCTGCAAAAATCAGCCAATACATAGGAGAAATTACGCTCAAAAGCACAAGTAGAAGATGAGATCAAAAGCAGCACAAGCTCAAAAGATTATACGCTCAAAAGCAGCACAAGCTCAAAAGAAGATACGCTCAAAAGCAGCACAAGCTCAAAAGATTATACGCTCAAAAGCAGCACAAGCTCAAAAGATTATACACTCAAAAGCAGCACAAGCTCAAAAGATTATACGCTCAAAAGCAGCACAAGCTCAAAAGATTATACGCTCAAAAGCAGCACAAGCTCAAAAGAAGATACGCTCAAAAGCAGCACAAGCTCAAAAGATTATACGCTCGAAAGCAGCACAAGCTCAAAAGAAGATATGCTCAAAAGCAGCAGAAGAGACTGGAAATAAATAGCTTGCGCTACCCACCAGAAGATAATGATTTCACAATATGAACATGCAACGCATTCTTTAGCTGTTTTTTAGTGCAGCTAATGTGAACACAACCAGAACTGGAAAGATGAGGAAGATGGCATATGGTAGAGATTGCTTGAGCAACAGGTCACTACTCCCTTGGTCTTCTTCTTCTTCTTCTTTGCTTGCTTTGTACATTGTGTTGTACCCATCAGCAAACGAATCAAAGTATTTGCGATAAGTGCTTGTGTCCCATTTGTAACCCCCTGTCACCTTCAGAGTTTCAGCAGCCTGCACAACGACACATGATGTAGCAGCAGCAGAAACAACACTCTTCAGAAACACTGAAACAGAATCAATTGTGCGCAATTGGTACAAGGGCACTTAAATAGTCAGCTGTGCAGAAAGAAGACCTGGAATCCGAAGAGAAGTTGGCCAGCTTTCTTCCGGACAGTTTGATTAGGGTGTGATACCAACTTCTCATAAACAAGCTTCGCCTCTCTGGATCTGCCTATGCACCCCATCCACCACACCCAAAGCCGCTTGTGTCAGTCCTAAAACATCACTAGACAATTTTTTGTGGCTAGAGAAAAACAAGAAGTATGCAAAGGAAAAGAATCTACAGGAAGAAAGAAGTCTGGGTATCTATAATTTCTAGAATCTTTAACAACAACAACAAACAAATACAAAATGCCACTGCACCTGTTTAATGAGTCCATGCACACAGCTCCTCGCAATGCAGCCAACCCATGCACTTCACTCTGTCATATATCATATCACAAAAATTTCAGCACACATTTTTTTTGTTGGGAGTAAAAAAAAAGAGCTACATACCTAGCAACACAATTGTGAAAAACTAACAACAAAATATTGCAGAATTTGTATAACAAAAGAAAATCTGCACCTGGAAGGATATCTTCTCCATCACAGATTCAAAAGAAACCAGAGCTTCTCGTAGCAGTCCTCTGTCCATCAAACTCTCCCCTTGCTTCAAAATCTGCAGAAAGAAAGCATTGTGAAGATGAAGAAAAAAATGCCACAAAGGTGAAGAAGAAGGAAAGAGGCCACAAAGTCGTGAAGAAGAGAAGGGAATTCTTTGGTGTAAGTAATCTTTTGCTATAGAATTTTAGCTTGCTTGAATTTGAAGAGAAACAGATGTAGATTGGCTCCCCACACATCGAGCATTTTATCTATTATAATAATTTGATCAATTTCCTATTACCTGCCTCCCTGTACATTGAGCATTTTATTACAATAATTCTATTAATTTCCTATTACCTTCTCACATTGCATCTTCAGTTCAGGATCAATATCCAAGCCCATTTTGTGACGGTAGTCATCCAAAAGCTTCTTCGTTCGAGCTTCACGAGCTTCCTTCTCCTGTGGAGTTTCTAAGCTTTCCCCAGGTCTGATTGTTCGACCGCCTCCATACTGCCACCACCATCCCACACTCCAAATTGCAAGATCAAGCATTTCCAAGCTGCTGTTTCCAGAAGACAACAGGTGGGGAGGAGGAGGAGGACACCGAGGAGAAGGGAGATCAGCATTTCACAAAGTAGCTCATTCTGCAAAACCCAATGCATAATTTCTCCAGAAAATAACGCATCTTCTTGGATTGCATCAAAATCTCTGTTAGAATTGTTAGATTCATACATGCAGGCAAGGATGATGATGATGATGGAATCTGAGATGCACCAACATGACAACAATCTGTTCGACTACTACACAATTCGAGATTTTTACATGACCTTCATCATCGCATGGGTACTTACTGTTTTGGAGATGTCTGCAGGCCTTGGGAAAACTCCCCAAGTTGAGACTCGAGGTTTGTAGAGATCAGTTTCTTCTGTGGCAGTAGTAGTCTGAGGTTGCTTTCCCTGGGCTCCGTCTCTTGTCAGAATTTCAACCTCAGGCAGAGCACCTGCAGAAGAAGCATTTCAAGTGCGGGTGTCAAAGATTGCTACAGAAAAAGTTTTTAAAACTTGAGGAAGGGCATTCTCAAGCAGAAGTAGAAAGAAAAGAACTTTCTCAAGAGGCCAAGGAGAAGAAAGGATTCGCAACCAGAAGCAGAGAAAGTTTCCTTCCTGTCTGGAAAGGGGGTTCAGGGTCCAGAAGGAGAAGAAGAGGGATGATTCTCAAGCAGAAGCAGAAAAGCTTTCTTCCTCAAGAAGAGGAAGGAGAAGAGTGAAGATCATGGGTCTACCTGTGGGCACTGTGAATCCCTGACTGAGTCCAGCAGGTGTGCCTGAGCTTTTCTTATCAGCAAAACCCAGACCTGCAAAATCCATGTCTGACATTCCTTTCCTCTTGATGTCCCTGATATTGGAGAAAGCAGTTTCAGGCTTGGAGACTTTCCTCCTCACAATGCCATCTCTTGTATATATCTCAATTTCCACCACCTTGTTCTTCTCATCAGCTTCTCCTTCATCCTCCTCCTCCTCCCCCTTGTTAGGAACAGCAGCAGCAGCTGCTTCTTCTTCCAGACTGTTGAGTTTTGCAGCAGACTTGTTCTTCTTCTTATTCTTCTCCTCCTTTCCACCCCCTAATGCAGCTACCATCTCGGCTTGCTGCTTTCGGTAGGCTTGAGCTCTCTCAAAAGCAGAGAGAGCAACTACTGCCGCCTTGTTATTGTTCTTCTTATTCTTGTCATCCACCTCCAGCTCCTTCTCAGGGACTTTTGTTGGAGCTTCAGAAGACCTGGAGGTTGTAGAATCTGACGAGCTTTCGTCATTGGGTACTACTACTGAAGCTTGGGTCTTCCTGTAAGCAGCTGCTCTTTCAAGAGCAGATTGAGCAGCAGCACTTGCTTCCAATCCTCTCGCTGTTGTTGTTTCCCCATCTCTTTGGTTTTGCTGTTTTTGAGAAGGAAGAAACGGATGCTCACGCTCTGAACGTGAAGCTTGTGGATTATCATCTGAAGAACTATTGCTATTATCTTCTGAGCTATGGAGATCTTCCGAATCTCCATCATGAGAATTAGAGCAACTTCTCCCTCCATCTCCTGACGATGATATTGATGATAAGCACAACACAAGAAGACTCCTCCTCCTCTTCCTCCTCCTAGAGATTCCTCCTCTTCTGCCGCGACATGAAACACCACCACATCCACTACTCTTTTGTGAGCTCAAAGCCGGAATTCGGTGAATTCCCGTTTGATGCTCGTGGATGTGACGAAGAAGCTTGCTGCTGGCTGGAATAGAGAAAATCGATGCTTCCAAACTTGTGGAGATCAAAGAAGATGCTGCTGCTGCCATGATTCTTTCTGTGTCCGTCTAGATTCTAGACTCTCTCTTCCCACCTCTTCTTCCTTCTTCAAGTCTGTCAAAGCAACACCCTTTTTTGTCGTCGTTGTTGTTCCAGATGCAAAAGAGTGTAAGGATGGACAAAGCTCCTCATCTGCCAGAAGAAAACCAAACCCATCATCATCAGAAGATCATCGCACCCAAGAGCGAGCTAGCGATATAAACAAATCCTTCTAGTTCACCACACAATACTTTCAACAGAATACTGTTCACACACTCCAACAACAGACTGCAAGGAGCAGCAGCAAACCACGAAATCGCCGCAAGCCAGACAGACAGAAAGACGACGACGAGTTCTTGGGTGGGTGGGTTTTCTCTTCTGTCACGGAACTGGGATTTGGAGACGACGACGACGACGACAAATAAAATGGTGGAGAGTAGTTCCCCTTCTTCTTTTTCTGCCGCGGCGCCATCGAGCTCGGATACTTTGGAGATTGCAGCCCTGAAGGTGTTGTATGCGGAGGATCCATGGACCAAAGCTGAGTATGGAGATGTAGCTGCTCGCCTATGGCTGGACGGCAGCATCCAGTTTCCCTATCTTCATGATTCTGCTTTGCCTCCTGTGCCTCGTCGCCCAGCTCGCCTGTCTACTGTATGCTTTCTTTCTGCTTCTTCCTTTTCGTCTCTGAAACTCCATCCGAGCTCAAGTTCTGACGGTCTGGAAAATTCTGGAACTCTGCTGAGATTCTTCTGAGTCTTTGTCTTTGAAACTCTCTTGATCTTTTCTTCTCAGCTTTGAAGAAGCAGTGACAATTCTGAGCACCATCATCATCCCAGCCTGCTTGCTGCTTGCAGAAAAGCCTAAACCCTTCTCAAGGGAGCTCCTTCTTAAAGTACATTTTTGTGTTGCAACAAAGTCTTGCACCTTTCTTGTCCCAAATTCAAGGATTGTCCCAAGAGAACAGAAGAGCATGGATTCTTAGGTCTCCAGCCAGAAGTTGATGAGGGAAGTGGAGAGAGTGAGAGGATACGGAAATGTAGAAGAAGGGGGAGGAGGAGGAGGAGCTCATTCCAGGGTTCCAGGAGAAGTGAAGAACTGAGGAGGATTTGCATGGATGGGTGGGTGATGGCAGGTGCAATTGGTTTCTCCCAAGGATATGCCAAAGCTTGGCAAGGGTGGCAGTCTCCGAAGCAGGCAGGCTCTTCTCCATAGTCTTGTGCACACGGAGAGCTGGGCCATTGATCTAAGCTGGGTAAATAGAACTCTTTGTTCTCCACTTTCTCCTTCTAAACAAAACTCCTCCCTGCATTGCTGTTACCATTGCCCATTGTTGTTGTTGTTGTTGTTTCAATGCTCTGCTCAAATTCTGCACTGTTGTGATGATGGTTTTCTATTTGTTTCTTGGTACATCTTTCATCTTTGCAGGATATCATTGCTCGTTTTGGAAAGGCTGAGTCCATGCCACGAGAGTTTTTTGATGACTTTGTGAAAGTAGCACAAGACGAAGGTCGCCATTTCCAACTGCTTGCCACAAGACTTGGAGAGCTAGGATCAAGTTATGGTGCACTTCCTGCACATGATGGTCTCTGGGACTCAGCAGAAGCAACAGCTCATGATTTGTCTGCAAGGCTTGTGGTAGAGCATTGTGTTCATGAGGTACATACATACATACAACAAATACATTAGGGTTTTGACATTAGAAGAATTTTCATGCCCAATTTGTATGCAGTACTTACATTTGTGATTCTGATGTGAGCCCTCTTACAGTTCTCAATGAGATGGTCTTCTCCAAGTGCAGACAGTATCTATCTTTGAATAAGATACCTTTGGAGACCTTCAGACTTGATGAAAGAGTCATTAGCTTTGATGGGGTATTTTGTGAAGTATTTTGTAAGTGCAGTTGGTTTGTAGATTACTACTCCTACTGATGTTGTTTTGTGTATTGTGATGCAGGCACGAGGACTTGATGTTTTACCAACCACAATTAGTAGGTTTCGGAAAGGTGGTGATGACTTGACTGCCGATTTGTTGGAGTCTGTCATATACCCAGAGGAGATCACCCACTGTGCAGCTGGTGTAAGATGGTTTACTTTTCTTTGCTTACAATCAGATCCCATGACATGTCTGACAACTTGTAGTAGAGCTGTCAACAGTGGATTGAAAACCAGTGAAGCGGGTCTAGAAGACGACATTTCAAAAGCCATGGTCAGGATTGTGAGGTTGGAAACCTTTGAAAGCCATGGAAACAATGATGGACTTGCCGTCAAAATTGACAAAAATGGTTGCACATTGTTTGATGACCACAGCAATCGAAGTCATGGATCTGTTGCACCAGTTCAGGTGATCTTGCCTCCTGTTGAAAAGGAAGGAAATGCTGAACCAGAAGTTATTGATGGAGGTGGAGATGGAGATGGAGATGCAATTGAAGAGAGATACAAAGGAATTGTGATGTCTCATGTCTCCTCCTCAAGTGTTCAACAAAGAATGGATAATTCTAGTTTCTCAGCCTTGTGTTCACAGTCACAAGGAACACCTAGCCATGTAATTGCTGCTTTTCATTTGCTTGTTCGGAAATACTTCCGAGGTCCGTTGAAGCCTCCATTCAACAGGCGTGCAAGAGCTGCAGCAGGTTTTGGTCCTGAGTGGTATGAACCCCTGACAATGGAGGTCCCTGTGGTATAAAAGAAACTAGATAAAAGTTTACACCTCTGGTGCAGTTGTGCACGTAGAGTATTTGCGTTACTGTGTGAAATGCATGACTAAATCTTCCTGTTGCTTCAGGAAATAACATCCTAACCTGGTTTTGATCAAACCTGGTACATTTCCTGAACCAGGTTTCAATTGTACTAGTCCTCTTTGAACTGTCCCAATGATTCACTAATCAGTGAATTATAAAATTGCATTCTGAACCCATCTCAATCATCAATGACTAGTCTAGGTTGCAAAAAAAAATACAGCCTCAAGACCTCCCTCCATGAATATCTCTCCATGTTACCAGAAGGGACAAATGGTACACTATTGTTTGTTTCCAAAGATGGGAGTTCTTCCTCAGATTTGGTTTTAGTCACAGGAACTAACCTCCACTAAAGCCAACATATTTCCCCCCTCCTCAAGAAACTACCAATTTCCATATCCATAACTTCATGAACATTGCTGAAGATGCATCTGAAGAAGCACCTCCAAATTCTATTCAATGTCTGATCAACTTTCAATTGAGCTGTAAATTCAGAGCAAATAGACTTCACAGATCTGGAAACATGGTCAGGTCAACTACACTATAACCTGAGAGAATAGAAAGCTTGCTTCACTTGATAATGAAAAGGGTTTGTAGATTGTGAATCAAACACTCTCAATAGGGATCAAGAATGCTTTTGGAATCAATACCTCTCAACAGGACTCTCCACACCATTTTGCCTTTTTATTCCTAAGGGATTCCGAATTCTACTTCAGCTTGGACATCCACCAGCCAAATAGTGTCTGCGGAGCCAGAAATTCAAGGATACGTGAACAAGAAACAACATAACTTGCATCCAGCAAAGCAGTCTACGAGCTATTATTGTTCACAAGCTCTTCTGATTCCATAACACAGCACACCATTCAGCACCAATAACACAGGATGACATAATGACCAACTAGGATGATGCACCCTGATTACCAATGGACAAATGACCTAGCATGTCAAATGGTAGCTAAAACCTTTGTAACAATCTGAGTTGGCACCCTGTTTGATTGTAGATGCTAGAATACACAATGCGCCATGAAATCCAGGACTCTGGAGTTCATACACAGTTCCTGAGTTAGAATGATTCTACAATTCATCAACCAGCTCCTGAGGTACATGTAAGCATGTTTCTTTACTCTTCTTCTACATCACCCCTCCTCAATCCTCATGAACCTCTGAGTTTAGTATCATCAGGTAGGACAGCCTAGTTGCCATCCACCCACAATGGCTAGAAAAATTCTTTCTGCAGAGAAAAGATGTAATCATGGAGAAAACATGGATTACTGTGATATACAGAAGTTTAGTCTTCTACATGCTGAATCTCACCCATCAAGATCCGATTGCTGGTAACACTAAATCCAAGCAAAGATGGGTCTACAACCTTCCCTTTTTTCCCTTTCTTCTTTTCCCCAGCTGCATTGTTGGCACTATTCTCCACATCACCAGGAACATCCTCCTCTAAAAATCTGGTAATATCAGCTGAGCCCGACTTGCCTCGCTCAGGATTTTTGCCACTGGTAGGTAGGAGAGTGTCAGAATCTGCTGGATTGCTAGGATAGAAATCATAACATCTACCAATTTAAATTTTTCACACATAGCCATCATGATAAGAGTGTGCCCATGTAGCCATTCCAGTTCATGCAAAACATCAGGTCTTTCAATTCTCCTACCTGGAGGAAATACCACAATCCTTAAAATTCCAACAAAGCCAAGCATAAACTCTACAACCAAGGTCACTGGTAAAGGAAGATTACCGTTCTGGCTTCAGAACATGTTTTGAAGTTCCAATATTTCTCCTCCCATCAAGATTAGTATCCCAGAAAAGCTCGTCATCATCCTCAAAAACTCCAGTCTTGGAGCGATGAGCACTCATTGGTTGCTGGGAAGGTGGAGTTTGCCAAGCAGATGCACCCGCACTCACGGTTCGACTCATCAAAACAGGCTTCACTGAAACTTGAATTCCCTGCCGCATATTTCCAGCTTGCAAAATTTGAGCCAATTGCTCCTGTTCCTCAGAGGCCTGCTTCTCAGCCTTCTGGATCTCTGTCAGAGAAATAGGAGTCTTGGGTTGTCCAGATGAGTTCACAGACCATGCAGTGCTTGCTGGCTCTTGTGACTTTGAAGCCTCGGCCAATAATGGTCCTAGAGTATGTGTCATTGGAAAGTGTTCTTCAGATGCTTCAAGCTTTCCCAGTTGGGAAGACCCAACAGGAGTACTTGCTAGGTGAGGCTCTCCACTAGATGTAAAGACTGGAGCTTTGCCTGCCTGTGCTACAGCTTTTAGCTTTGCAGCACGCTTCTTATTCTTCTTCAACTCTTTAGGTTCTACAAAATCACTGTCATTAATTGCAACAGGATTTTGAGAAAGCTGAGGTGCAGATGACTGACTATATGTGTTTGAGTTAACTTCAGTCCCTACCTTGTTTTGGACAATTTCCAGAAGTTGATTCCCAAGTTCAGGGGTTCTACCTTTCTCACCAGCTGAGGATGAGACCCCTGGAGGAATATCCCCTTGTCTTGCTGAAGAAGGAAGTCTATGAAAGAGTGCCCCAGTACCTGCCTGAACACTGTGGGTTGCAGCCTTGTAAGCCTCCTCATCCTGAATCTCTCTTAACAGTTTTGCTTGAGACACTGAGGAAAGGGAGGTCCAAGGACCAAAGCCCATGGAGCCAACAGGAGAACCTGTAGACATTGATCGCAAAGTTGCATCTAAAGCTGTTTTTTCTTCTAATCTTCGACGCTCAGCCTCCTCCTGCTGCATTTCTGTCAGTCGTGGCCTTGGTGATGCTGGAGGTTTCCACCCAGGTTGGGCTACCATTGCAGACCCAAGTTGAGGATTTGAAATGCCATCACCAACATATAGACCAGAAGACCGAACACCTAGAGGCTCTGGTGTGGTACCTTTAGTTGATGAGCGTAGAGCTCCTCTTGTGCTCTGTGTGGTAAGAATGGGTACCTGCTCTTGTGGTGATGAAGAGATCCCATGACTTCTACCTGGAACCTGCAGTTCCTGACCTCCATACTCATGAGTGTCTTGTTCCCACACATGGTGGCTTCCAAGAGCCTCTGTCTCAGGTTGAAACAATGGCCAGTTTTGCCCTGATAGTGGGGCTCCATTTAAGCCTTGTGATACTTGCCTGTTGCTTCCTTTTGCCTGATTAGGGTCCACCTTTTCCAAAACACGGCTTCCAGACAGTCTCTGGGCATGGACTGCTGCAGCAGCTTCAACCTGCTGCTGTCTCTCCTGAACTTGCTGCATCTCAATAGCATTCCGGTGAAATCTCTCCAACTCTGACAGGCCCACAGGAGCATCCACAAAAGATTGTAGGCTATTTTGGTGTTCAGCCCGGGCTCTTTGCTTTTGTTCCTGGATTTGTGCCATTAGCTCCATGGGCATCCCATTCACACCATCCACCTTACTCAGGGCTGCCAATGCTGATAGGCTTCTCTCCCGTCGCAGCTGGTTGGACTCATACATATTCACAGGCGCACGCAGCTTCATGCCAGGTTGTTCTGAAGCTTTATGGTTGAATCCATAAACATCTTGGGAATCAGATTGTAGCTGTCCCTGAAAACTTTGTTGATTTTGTAAATGTTGCTGATGCTGCAGCTGCTTAAGTCGTAAAGCTTCAAATGCTTGCACTGGAGCAGGCACTTGTGTCTGCACAAGCTGACCAAACTCATTGACTTCCCATGAACTGGATGTGCGACTGTCATCTAAGCTCTGGTGCATTTGTGGAACAGGCAGTCCAAACTGGAGCAACTGTCACATATACATCAAGTTCCAAAAAACCATTCAGGCATGGAATACACATCTTTTGCTTCAAAGTCATATTCAACAATAGAAACAGATTGTTGAAACCACTCCTAGCTTTTTTCTCGTGCTCAACACTCGACCCCCAGCCGCAAGTTTCAATATCCAGCTAGTGCTTGCATTAGAAAACTAATTGAGGACCTTGAAGTCCTAAGACACTTACCAACTGGAAACAAGTGCACAGACGGTTTGAGGAGAGCTTCCTAAAATGGTTCTGCCAATTCAATCCAGGCCACACTTCTGCTGCCTGTTCTTGCAAATGAACAAACTGAATTGAGGAACTGAGAAGGTGAGAGATGTACCTGCTGCTGCTGCTGCTGCTGCTGTTCCTCCTGCTGCCTCCGAATAAGCTCTTCAAGGGAAGACACACTACGGCTGTGCCGGCCTTGGAAGAGCTGTTCAAATTGAAGGTGGCTAAATGGCTGTGCAGGAGAATCATGACGAAATGCTTCCTGGGGTTGCTGGGTGCTGAGAAATTGCTCATCATATCCAGATGTTTGTCGGTGAAGACGATCAAAGGGAGAGGGTGGAGCCAGTTGGTGCTGCCTCAGAAACTGCTCAATTAAGACTTGTGGAGGCAGCTGTTGTTGTTGCTGCTGCTGCTGCTGCATTCGCAACAGCTGGTCAAGTACAGGACCTGAGGGAGGTACAGGCAAGGGGGGTGATGGTTGAGGGGGTGGCACTTGCTGGTGAAGAAAATTTGGTGGCTGAATATCAAAAGGTGGAAGAAGCCCTGGGCGCCGAAGATGTTCAAGAGAAGGGTGTTGCTGTTGCGGTAATGGCAAGTCCACTTGTGGTTGCAGAGAGAGTGGGAGCTGCTGGGGAACTGAGGACCCTGAGGACCCAAGATGTTGTAAATGCTGAAGCTCAAGTTTCTCCAAATGGTGAGCTAAATGTTTAGGGTCAACACCACCTTCATGAGAATGAACACCCAATTCTGAGTATGGTACATCTAGAGATACATTTCCCATAAGATTCTCAAGCCAGGGTCTGTCCAGATGTGTAGGATGACCCAGGTTGGTTGAGGAGGCAGCCTGCAACAAGGGTGACAAATCAGGCTGTTGGGAGGGTGACCGAGATGCCCCTATAACTACTGATGATGAGAGGGAAGGATGATGTGACAAAGAGTTAGAGGCTTCATTCTGGGGGAAAGGACTGGGCAATGATACATTAGGAGGTTCCTGAACCTCTGATTCTATCTGAGGAAAAGCTGACATGCGTTTCCGCAAGGGAACCATCCACTCTGACCCAACCACGGCACTCAATCCAAGTGCACTATCATGTGGCTTAAACAGCTTGTCCACTCGAAGCTCTGCACCATTACAGAAAAGGACAGAAGTCAGTGCTTACAAGACATCCAAAATTTGTATTCCACACAACAGGACATAGATGAAATCCACTGAGGGAACTTGACTGACATCATCAACAGAATCAACATATCGAAAGTTATAAAGCAAATAGACCCCCAGACATCACCAGAATGGTGATCTCCATGTTAAGCAAAACAGAAGATCCTTGAATGTCCCCTGTTGAAACCTGAACATATTCATTACACAAAAGACCAAGAAAAGAAAGGTAAACACCAAGATTGAAGGTAGTTACCTTCAGTGGTGCTTGCTTGCATCCCTTTCAGACCAAGCTGCTGTTCATTTCCAAATGCTACTGCTGATGTGCTACCCAATCCTAGAATGCCCAACTTTTCTACTGGGCTTGAATCAGAAAGAATGTCTCCAAGTCCCCTCTCTGGCCCACCTTCAAATAATGTTTGAGCACCAAAGTTGAAGGACTCTGAATCTACGTCACCCTTTGACACAAAAATATCTCCGGTTTCATCTGCTTGCTTCAAAGCATCAAATCCAGGGGGTGCTCGAGCCTTGGGTTTCAAATGAGGCATGATGGTGCCCAAAGGTAGAAAGGATGTACCCTCAGGAGTATCTGCTAAGCGCACTGGCAGATCCACATTGAAAAACCCTCCCTCAAACCAGCCAATGATGTCAGCCCCTGTAAATGGCCCTTGAACATCGCCCTGAGGGTCTGTGTAAAATAGAGACAACTCCTCATAATTCACTTGACAGGATTCGGTCACATTTTCCTTTGGATCATCAGTCCTCTCTGAACCCATGGGAATAGTCACATTGGCCACAGTCAACTCTTCTGCCATAGAAATGGGTGCAGTAACTCTGTGATCAACTTGAAGAGAAGCTTCCTTTGAGTTGTGGGTACCAGTCTCATCTGAAAGAGATTCTTCTCCACTCTGACTTGACCTGTCTTCCTGCATGGCTATCCCACTGTCAGAGCAGGAGCTCTTGTCAGCAGGCTTAGGCTTGCGCCAATCTCCATCACTGCGACCAGCACTTTCATGCCTCTGGCTAATCTCATCTCTGGTGATACCTCCTATATCTCCTGCATGTGCATGTCTCCAAACAACCTCATCTCTGCCACCTGACCATTGCAGAACAAACTCAATTGTTACTCCAGCAAATCAACCAAGGCAGAAAAGACCAATTTTGCAATTACTGAAAACATCATAAACTTGTTTGAATTTCCCCAAAAATGGCCACGACCACATGAGTCTATGGGATATATCTTCATTAGTTATGAGAACTTCTCCATATTTATGATTTAAGTCAACCTGAATGGAATTGAGAGATGACCATTAGGCAGCAATATAGCAGCAAACAGAAAAAAGTGGAGATGCAGTGAGCAGCTATCATCACATCCCTCTCAGCTCATCCGCTCCCAGCAGTGGGTAAAGGCCAATGACAAATACTGACTTCCTTCACAAGACTGGCAGTAACAGCTTCCTCGGCCATGATGCTGGCCAGCTCATTAGAACTTAAAATAGCTGGGGATTACAAAGAAAATGGAGAAGAAAAGTGAACACACCATTCATCAGTTCCCACCATGGGTGGAGAGCAGTGTCATACCTTCAGCACCATACTGAGTTTCACAGGTGATCAAAGTGGAACAATTGCACAGTAGAATGGTATCATAGTCAACAACAGAAGAATACCTTCAAAAGTTCTTATAATTTAAGTCAACTGCAAAAACTCTGACAGATTACCCTAAAATAAGGTTATGGTTATCTCAGATCTGACAGTGAACAAGCAACAATCAGCAAGCATGAAAAAGAGGAAACCCCGCCCTCAAGAAAAGAGAAACCACAAACACGAGAGAGATTGAGGATGGGTTTGAATGGCAGCAACAATCATACACATGTTTAGGGACCTTCAACAGCAACATGTGTGCCATTGACCACATACCATAACATCCCCACTGACTTCAATTCCCAGCAATGGGTGTACGATAATGACAAACAAAAACCATCGTACTGAGTTTCTGTAACAAGACCAGGATCGCCAAGGCTGGCACCAAGGTCATTAACTGCAGGCAAGTTCAGGAGAGACAGCAGCAGGTTGAAGCTGAAACTCAGCCATGATGCTGCTGAACAACAACGGACAAAATTGCATCAGAGAGAACACATCTGTACCATTGGAATCTTTGACACCCAAAGGTTGCTTGTGAGATCCCAAAGAGTCCCTCTCAGCATCAGCAAATTGTGCATCCACCAGATTATCAGAGACCCCTCCTTCCACAACTTGGTAATCTCCCAATCCTGGCTGGTCAAAAATTCCATCCTCTTTGGGCTCATCTTTTCCTCCTGAACAACAAAAAATAGGTTTCATGTGAGTCCCTTCTCATGGTCAATTCTTCAGAGCAGTGCTCACAACAAGAAGAACTCTGCAAAACTATTAAGTCAACAAACTAACATGGCCAGTTCCAATCCAGTGTAAATGACTCAGATGACCCAACAAGTTACCATGACTCTATACAAGAAGTGCTCCACAAGAAGAGAGGAGACCAAATCACTCTGCTTGGGCTGAATGCTGCACCCTCATCTCCAGTTCTTTCTGTACACAACATCTCTGAACTGAAAGATCACAGCCCTCTTCATGTAAAACACACAGAGAGGGGCTGCTTCCCCAGCCTTGTTTCAACCCCATGCTGAGTTCAGACCAGAGACAGACAGAAACCAACAGACAAACAGGTGCAAAAAATGCATGTATGCACACAAAGATGCACCTCCTGGCAATCAATAGAAGCACACAAATGAATATAACTGTGATGATAAAGAGCAGTGTGAAAGATACCTATTCGCTGACCTCGTCCATGACCACGACCATAGTCTTCTCGAGGCCCCTTGTTCAAAAGGCCTTCCTTAGATATTGAACTATGCACAACTCCACTGCCTACAATATCTCCCCTTCGAATACCTTCCAACACTGCCTGAAAACAAACATTAGCCCTCCCAATCATCAGCAAAACCAGTAAGTTATTGCCATAGCAATCAGGCACTGATGGTAAACCAAAGTCAAATTAATGAAAAACAAGCCACAGCTACATCTTAAAAGTTAGAGGAGCACATCAGAAATGCAGAGAACCAAATAAACAACAAGATGGCCACAGAAGCTCCTATAGAGAAATCTGATTGATCTATCACCTCCACAACAGTTGGAACACACAATGCAGAAACCCTAGGGAAAGAAATCTGGCACATCATAAAACTGCATCTCACAAATCTCTCTCCAGCAGAACGGCAAAATCTTTCTCACCTCTTCCTCCATATCTGGTGTGATAAAAGCCAGTGGCTCAGAGACCTTATCCTGTGTGAGTAGTTGGACTGCAATGAATCCATCTGGATACTTCTTAAACGAGGGGAGGATCCCCACCTTGCGATAGATATCAAGAAGCTTTGTGCGTGGATAGTGAAATGCATTAGAATCCTCCCTGCTGCCCCTGCCATTCCGTTTATCTAAAAGAGATGATATTGCACTCCCGCCACCACCACTGGTTGGGCTGGACAAAGGTGGCCCTTGAAGGATACCACTTCCTGTGAAGTTTGCCCGACCACGACCAATAGAAAACCCTAAACCAGTTGGATCACCACGGCCTCTACCAATGCCAAATCCAGGAGCCATTTTGGGGGGAGTAGTACCTGAGGGAGGAGGAAGGGCTTCTCCTCCTCCTCCTCCTCCTCCTCTTCCCCGAGATGCCAAGGAAGGAGATCGCCATGCTCGATCAGCACGGGCTCCTGAATCCAACTCCCTGTCTCTATCCCGTTCATAATCTCGACTACTACTACTACTACTATTTAGGGTTGTGACATGATGATGCTGCTGATGATGGTATCCACCACCACCACCACCACCATCGACCAAGACTTCCTTGTCATGTCCACCATCTCTTGGGCCACGAACTACCTCCCTGCTGCTGTCCTTGTCTTCTGGGCCCCACCGGGTACTCCATTTGCTATCACGCCGACTGTCATAGTTCGGTTCTCGACTATTGGTATCACCTGCAGCCCAACGCTCAGAAGGAGAAGCACGTCGAAGAAGAGGAGGCGGCGGCGGTTCAACAGGTTCTCGTCCTACAGCCATCATGTTGTTGTTGTTGTTGTTGTTGTTGTTGTTGTTGTGGTGGTGTTCAGTTCGTCTTTCATTATTGATGCTACTGCGACGATGATTTTGCAGTGCTAATGGAGAGGAGATTTGCTCAACTGGTGCCCTATCTCTCTCCCCCCCACCCTCTTTCCAGCGATGATAATCACGCCTAGGAGGAGGAGGAGGAGGAGAAGGAGAAGGAGGAGGAACCAAACTGTTGTTATTATTGCTGTTGTTGTTCTCCCCTCGCTCCCCTTCTCGCCAACTCTCTCGCCGACTGCTACTTTCAAAGAAATCACGGTCCGATACGATGGAGCGCCGCCAATCTCTGGTCCCTTTGGGATCTTGAGCCTGGGTTGCTCCTTCCATACTGCAAACCAACACCCACAAACTAACTCACTAACTCACTCACTCACTCACCCACCCACCCACCCACCCACTCCCTTTTTTGTTGCAGTAAAACCCAAGCAATATGTTATTCTGGCATCTCTTTCTCTCTCTCTCTCTCTCTCTCTCTCTCTCTCTCTCTCTCTCTCTCAGAGAGAAAGTCCCTGAATCTGATGAGAAGGGATGATGGTGAAATAGAGAATTTGTGATACTGTAGTTGTGGTCTCAACAACAATACTATTTCAATGCCCTACAGAGACTGCCACAACCTTCTGTATAGTAGAAGAAGATGAAGAAGAAGAAGAAGATGAAGGAGAAGAAGAGCTAGCTCTCCAGAGCCTTTCATGTATCAAGTGCACCCCCCTGGCCAAGACTATAAGAGAGAGGGTTTTGTAACTAGAACCCTCCCGGATTTTAGGGTCTCATCCCAAGGCTCATAGGTGGTAGGTACCCTAGGAGAAGGCTTTTGTAACTAGGACCTTTTGGATTTTAAGGTCTCGGTCCCAGGCCTATAGATAGGTGGGGGGTCCCCTGGCCCAATTTACTTCTTTGTAGGAGAAGGCTTTTGTAACACTAGGACTTTTTTGGATTTGAGATCTACGTCCCGAGGCCAATAGCTAGTAGTTATAGTACCCCCTGGCCACTACTTTTTGTATCATAGAAGACTAGCCCTAAAGACCCTTTGGTGTTTTGATATGCCTATGCAGTTAGTACCCTGGCCAATACTTTTGTATAGTAGAATGCTAGCCCTAAGGACCCCCTTTTATGGTTTTTGAAGTGCCTTAGGGAGTGGAAGAACATTTTGCAATTTTTTTTTTTAAATTATCAATTTTTTGGCCTTTTTTTTTTCAATTTCTTTTCAATTTCTTTGTCCGGCTATTTGCATCACCCCCCACTCACATTGTCAATGGATGTGTTTTTCCTACGAATTTTTTGTTTGTAACCAAAGTGACAATCAATCGTCCATAGGAAGATTTAGCCAAATATAGCTCTAAATCAAATATGAAATACAAATCTTTAGTCGTTGTTTTATGTTTTCTTGGCTAAACACTTAAAATAAAATATAAAAATCTGACAATAATTTATACTAATTTTTTTCGCCCTCACTTCTGGTGATTAAAAACCTTGCTTTCATTTTTTTATTTTTTTTATTTTTTCACTTTTTGACGAAATTTCATCAATTAA
>Ga0116228_10001661_pt1 | contig 18592 bp, 14 predicted proteins | sample S1TSphfallax_2_FD_89694 | JGI IMG/M metagenome (GOLD analysis project Ga0116228, IMG submission 89694) | Host-associated microbial communities from peat moss isolated from Minnesota, USA - S1T2_Fc - Sphagnum fallax MG | ecosystem: Host-associated > Plants > Peat moss > Unclassified | place... | reverse complement strand
TTGGTTTTTTTGTGTGTTTTTGAGAGGGAGTGGTTTGTTTTTTTTTGTTTTTTTTTTTTGTTTTGTTCTTTTGTTTTGTTTTTTTTTTTTTTTTTTTTTTTTCTCTTGGTTGAAAGTTGCTTCTATTTGAACTCGAGAATTTGCGAGTTGTGTGTGTTTTGTGTTGCTACAACAAAAGGAAGCTGAAGAAGACGGGGTGGATGTTTGGGTGTGAAGAGTAGGGGTTGGGTTGTTAGAATTTTAGTGAATTGAGGTTTGGGATTTTTTTGTGAGCAGTAATAGTAGTTGAAGAATTTGGAGGAGAATTTTTGTAAAGAGTCTTGCAGCAAGCAATTGTCGTTGGTTGCTGTTGTGGTGCGGGTCGGGCAACACTTTTGGACGCTGTGCAAACCAATCGTGAACACAAGGTACCTACAACTTGTCGGTAAATTTTGTTGGGGATTTGTCTATTTGAGAGAGAGAGAGAGAGGAGCTTCGTGACGAACAGACAAGTTGTGATGGGCTCTCAGGAGCTTCATTGAACAACATAAGGGGGGTTTTATCTTGGAGCTGCTCACTGGAGAAATCTCGTCATGTTTTGAAGTCTATTATGCTGCGTGGTACCTCGTCGACATCTAGGTTACCACTGTAGGAACTTCGCTGTGTGTGGATGATTGTATAGAATTATTAAGAGATACATGTGTTACACAAGGTTGTCGTAAACTGTCAATCAAGGTGAAGTTTGATTTGAATGGTAGGTAGATCTCCCAGCTTCTTTGGGGACCTTGGTTGGCTGATCTTTGTCTCATCTATTTGCTTTGGAACAAACTCTAGTGTTCTTTCTTTGACATGTACTCCTGCCTTCAGTATGCTACCAATATGCTTCCAAAATCTTGATGATTTGCACTGCTTGTAACTACAACTCAGGAAGAAGATGCCACTTTGTTTGGTGCAATTTAGCTGCAAATCTTATGTGAGAATAATGATGTGGTGGTCGTGATAGCTGGCCTCCTTGAGACAGTCAAATTCAGGCATGGTAGTTCTCTGTTTATCTCTTCAATAAAAAAAACCTATAGTGTGATTCACAGTCAGATGTTGTGTATCAATATACAGACATAAAGAACAGAAAGTCTTGTTTTGTTGTGTAGGTGCTTCACTGTTTTTCCCACGATTCCTCTCATGTAAGACCAGTTTTGTTAATATTCCTTGCCACCATTCTTTTTTGTTATTTCAAGCTTTTGGTTCTGTGTAGTTCACTGAGGCCTGTAAGGAGATATCATAAGGAGATTTTGTTATAAACTTATTTCTTAACTGTACCTTTTGTTTTATGCCATGATTTCCGTCCTTGCTTTTGCTCCATGAGTGTACTTTCTTGCAGAGGAGTCACAAGGGACTGTAAATTTCTTGAGAAACTGCCCACATTAGATGTTGGAGACAAGCTTATGAGTTGGCTATGTCGCATTTGAAGTCACTCAAAGTTGCTTTTTTGTAGGTGTTCAAGATATGTTTGTCTGGCCCATGGCTGTTTCAAGCTGGCCTTACTTTGATCCAGAGTATGAAACATTGAGCTCACGAATTAACCCACCTCGGTAAGAATGCAAAATCACAATCAGTTTGGTGGCTTTCTATCATCTCTGTCTCTTCATTCCTTCCTTGCCTTGCCATTCCTTGCGTCTTCACAGCAAGAAAAACTTTTCAAGAAAAGATAGTGTGCATGATAATGCATCTGACATTCACCTTCAATGTTTTTCATGTCTTGGAATACACCTCACATTTCTCACTTTTTGCAGGGTAATAATCGACAATGACTCTAATGAGGATGCAACACTTGTGAAGGTACTATCTCTGTACAAGATTTTTTGCGACAATCCAGAGATTTGTTGTGTACTATTGAAGGCCTAGATGAATCAAATAGTTCACCATGTGAGGTGTAACCAAATCACTTGATTCTATCATTCAGGTGAACAGTGCAAACACGCATGGGATTCTGCTTGAAGTTGTTCAAGTGTTGACAGATCTGGACCTGAATATCTCAAAGGCATACATTGCATCTGATGGTGGATGGTTCATGGATGGTGAGAATACAAATCTTCCTATGTTTTGCAATTCTTTCAGTTTACAGTTCTGAAACCAGATATATTCTGATCATTCAGCTTTCTTGTTTGGAACTAACATCTGCCTCTTGTGTTTCTTGCATGATTTTTCCCTTCTGGTGACTGATTTTCAACGTGACATGTCTGATTTTTTGCATGCAGTGTTCCATGTTACAAACCAGCAAGGGAACAAAATTCAGGAAGGAGATGTCTTGGATAACATTGAAAAGGTAGTCAAGTTTTCATATGTGAATTCCTTGTAGAGTTTGAAGGATTGGATTTGACTGTTGCAAAGATGCATACTCTAATTGAGCTTCTTGTTTTTTTGGGGGTTTCAGGCTTTGGTAACAAGGAAGAGCAAAGTGTCAGCAGAGTTTCCAGGATGTGCAGGGAAGTTTGTGGGAGCAAAATCTATTGCAGAACACACCATCATAGAACTTACAGGGACAGATAGACCTGGGCTTCTTTCTGAGGTTTCTGCAGTCCTCACCTCCATGGATTGCAGAGTTCATGCGGCAGAAGTTTGGACACACAACCGAAGGTGTGCATGCATGGTTTACATTACAGATGAGGATACTTCAGGCCCCCTGTGCAATGTGAGGAAGCTGGCGGGCATCAAAGAGAGGCTCCGGCTTGTAATGAAAGGTGACAATGATGAGAGAAGACTTGCACGAACGAATGTGGCTGCTGAGGGTGTCACACATCCTGAGAGACGTTTGCACCAGCTCATGTTTGCTGACAAAGATTATGAAGCTAGTGAGAAGTTTGAGAGGTCCAAGTCCATGGGTGGGAAAGTGGACAAGCCAACAATCACAGTTCAAAGCTCCTGTGAAAGGGGTTACTCCATCATAAATGTCCAGTGTAAAGACCGCCCAAAGCTTCTTTTTGACACTGTCTGCACCTTGACTGATATGCAGTATGATGTCTTCCATGCAACTGCAACTGTGGATCCTTTTGGTCCATTGGCACTCCAGGTATTTTTGATGCTCCCACTTTTCTTCTTCCATGGTTAATTATGAGAATAAAAGAATGCAGTATTGATGCATATCTCAACAAAGAACGAAGTATCAAAATAGGTCACAGATCAACATTATAAACTGTGAATACCTCCCTGACTTCATCTTGATAAGCAAATGAAGTATTGTTCCAAACTAGTTCACTCGTGATGAAAACTTAGAAGCATTTTGAGGGAAAAGCAGTGCCCATGATGCGATATCAGTTTTTTAGGGTGAAATTGTTGCAATTTCCAGGAGTTTCATATTCGCCAAATGGATGGTCAAACCCTGAGTCCAGGTGCTGAAGAACAAGTGAAGAAGTGCTTGGAGGCAGCAATTGAGCGCAGGTCCTCAAAGGTATGTTGTTACTGAATCATGAAAGATATGTCAACAGAAGTGCCAAGGCATCATCCATGTGTTTTCCCATTGTTAGTTTTGCTCTAGTGAATCTGTGGGTGAACATTAGCATCAAGTGAATTGAACCCTGAAATGCAATATTCACTTTCATGTAAGGTACAAATTAGTTCACATAGTTTTTCAGAGTCTAATCATTCACTTTGTTTTTCTTTTGGATGCGTTTGCCAGAGGTTGTTAAAGAAAACAGATAAAAAAGAGATTGAAGTTAACACAAAAAGAGTGTGTTCATGCTTTTGTTGGAGTACCTTCATATTGTGTACAAGAATTGTTGAAATTGCCAAGAATTTTGCAACCATGATCAAATCTCTTTGGCTTTTATCTTGTTGGCAAGTACTTGATGATGCAGTTGATTTCCAAAGTCTTCCACGGGAACTGCTGCGAACATTTCACATCTTGATGATTCTTTTGCAACTTCTCACTTGAGTTGTAGTTGCCAATTTTGGTGTCTCACAATTTTTATGGTGTGCTATTTCTCTCTGTGTGCAGGGCTTAAGGCTGGAGCTTTGCACTGGTGACAGAGTGGGGCTTTTGTCAGACATGACAAGGATCTTCTTGGAGAATGGTTTATCAGTGACCAGAGCTGATGTATCCACACAAGGTGACAAAGCGATCAATGTTTTTTATGTTACAGATCCTTCAGGCAACCCTGTAGACAAGACCGTGGAGAGAATAAGGCGCAACTACCCAATTCTTGGAGTCAAAGACATGTCTTCAATTTCTGGATCTCCTCAAGTTAAAGAGCAAGCCTCTTCTCCTTTGAGCAGCTTTTTGAAGTCTTCTGAGCGCTTCTTCCAAGGGCTTACAACAGGCTGGAAGATATCTACAGTGGGATAAGATTCTTATTATGTCCATGCTTGCCTTCTCTTCAAAAAGCTCATCTGACATGGACTGGATAATTCCTGCGAAGATGAGAAACCTTGACTGATGTATATTGGTGAACTTGTTCATATGTCTTCTACATCCTCTCAACAAATTCCACATTGCAAGTACTTGTGTCTCAAGAACTGGCCTCTGCATCAGAGCAACAACTTTCATGGCAATCTTCAAAACCATGACTGCATCATGAGCAACTTTTGCTAGCATATTACACCAAAAGTGGTTACTGCCACAAAAAGGTGCTTCTCTTTCACCTGCACTTCTTCCAACTGTTCAATTTGGACTCAACCATCAATGACTACATAGAGCAACCAGGAAAGCTTGATCAAAAGAATGGTGTATTCAAGATCCTTCAACATCTGAAAAACTCCGACAGATAAAGAGGAGACTGCCTGCCCCTTAAGGGCCTTGTATATTTCAAAGTAAAATGTGATTGACATTTCTCCCTTCATGTGTTCATTTTAACTAAAGGGCACACTTCTAAACTTTTGTAGGTTATCGAGTTGTAGATCTGGAGGCAACTATGGTTGCCCTTACAAAGTTATGGATGTACTGTACAAAATGTCACTCAACCAGTCTGAGGACTGAAGATGTACATTGTGTACATTTAAAAAATTGCCCATCTGGGTTTACTTAGATCAAGATATGGTTGCAATTTGTGAATGGTGAAGAAGCATTTTCACCTTGCTCCCTTTCTTTGTTTGGTTTTTCTGTCATTTGAAACAGATTTTGTTCTCAGCAGCTGATGTTCATTTCCCGGTTGGTTTTCGTAAATGCCCTTTCTGTCTTTTGATTTGGCGAATTTTGTTGTTTTTGCATACCTCAATTTCAACAGCCTGTAGTTGGTTTGCATCAGGGTCTTTCCTTTCTTTGTTCTGGCATGGTCTTGTCGTGGGTTCTGTAATGGTACAACAAAGTTCTGTGGTGGAATTCAGTTTTTTCTTCTCTCATTATCTCCTGAACAAATCTATAATTTGGCAGCATGATCTGCACCAAGATGTAACGTGCTTCTGCATTAATATGGAAAATGTAAAGAGGAGAGAATCTCTTGTTTTGTTATGCAGATGGCTTCTCTTGTATCTGGCTAAGATAACCGTCATAAGGGCCAGCTTGACTATCAAAAGCCTTCATTACCATGATTCTTTATCTGCAGGTCAAGCTTCACTTCAATACCTCGGTAGTATTATATGGGGATTTGTGTTTGAGGTTTGCATCTGTTACCTCTTCCATCACTTGTTACTCTTTCAGTCTGTGTACTGGCTTTGGATTGGATATGACCAGTTTTCTCCTTCCATTTCCACTTCTTTGCACAGACCTAAAGGGAGTAAACAAGTTGCTGTGATGATTGGTACTGGCAAGGAGAAAGGTCCATGCACAATACCTGGTAAGGCAATGCGGTCAGAGAATCCATGGAAAGAACACCCAAACTGTCTTTCCATCACCTTTCTCTTCAATTCTTCATGTTTCTGCAATGCTGCCATGCATGGTTGATATATCTTTCTTAATTGGCTTGTAATAACTTGTGTGGAGATTCAGTTCAGCAATTTTGTTTGCAGGAAGGATTTGCTTCTGTATCCACCTTAACCGATTGATCCTATAGCTGCAATCCCCACTGATTTACAAGCTTAAAAATGCGAGAGCACCGCAAGTTGCAAGAGGGGACCCCATGACAGCAATGCAGCCTCTTTTGATAACTGTTGCCTCAGATCTCTCCTCTTATGATTCTTGTGGGATTTAGGCTTCTGAATTGCAGATGGGTGGCTTTGTTCTTGCACCAGTTAACTCTCTTCCTTGTTTTTGGATTGCTTCTGCAAATCATGAGTACAGGAGAAGAGGATTCAAAAGCGAAAAAATTCACTTGATTGCTTTTGCAAATCACCAGTACAATTGAAGAGGATCGACAAGAGAAGAATTCCAATTGATTGTGGGACAAGGATTGCGGATGGGTTGCATGAGTACTAATCCTATAGGACTCCATCAAAGGAGGATGTGTTTTAGGGGGCTTCTTCATGTTCGTCAGTCTGGTGGGAAGAAAGTGCGGATGTGCCAGATGAGGGCAGTAACAGAAGTTGGAGCAGCAGGGTAATTGGGCAAGTATTGCATGAATTCAGGATCCAGAAAGGCACAACAGACTTGTTTCTTTTCTTGCCCGGGGATCTTTCTGAGTCCCCCCTGAAGAAGAAGAAGAAATACCAAAAACTGTCGAGCAGCCCCAGTTTTGATAACGCAACAGAAGGGGAACTTCTGGCATTGATGAAGCCTATGGACTGGCCTGGTCCCGACACTGTTCCTGAAGGTAAAACTTCCTCGCTGCTGCAATTTTGCATCCACAACTCCTTTGCATCTACTCCTTTCTCGCAACTTGAAAGGATTTTGACATGATTGTTCTAGCCATAACATCATGATGAGCTTCTAGAGGATGCAAGATTGAGGTCATGTTAAGATTGGAGTTTTGCAACCATAGTCCTGAAGGTATTCAATCATGTTTGGTTGGCAGAATGTTGCATCTTTCATCTTGTTCTTGTGTTCTTTGTCATGTTACTGTCCAATTGTTGTTGTGTAGATTTCTCTGCAATTTCATAGATATGTTCATCTCTTCTTTCATCAAAGTGAGGGCATATTGTTTCACCAACACCAGTAGTTACATTGTAATCCATGTGCTGCACATCTATAATTGATTGGGACTATGCAGTAGACATGGATTTTACTGACAAAATGCAAGCTGTGTGGACTGATGTCCAAGTGGCTAAACTTGTTTGCCATGGCAGTTTTATGTGTGATGCCAGAGGCTGCAAAGTTGTGAGATCATCACAAAGCATTGTAGCATCCATCTCCCATTTGATTAAAATTCCATTATACAGTTCCTTTGTGCAGGTCTTCCCCTTCATGTCAAGTCACTTGAGATCATCTCTGGTCAGTCATCAGTTCACTTTTGTACATTGTTCAATCTGGTTCCAGAAATCACAGTAGAGTTGACATTCTGCAATAGAGAGAAGAGTTCTGGCACTTCATCTGGCTCAGAGAATGTTGGCCACAGACATCAACAAAGGATGTGTTCATGTATTTCTCCAGTTGTCCTTTTACCCTCAGATGGCTTGCTTGCTGTGACCAGCATGCTCCAACAGCTCCAACAAAATGCAAAGTGTCATCAGAGCTGTGATTGTCAGTCTCAGTGGCAATGTAGATGAAGCTGGTATGCATGAACTGCAGATGATGGTGGTCTTCCTCTAATGTAGGTTGAAAGGACAGCATTTGTTTTACAAAATCATATATCAGAAATGACACAAGCAATTCTGTTACGCACAATGTTACATTAAGAAGGGTTCAACACATGATGCGGTGGATTTTCATATCTTGTCACAATCTGGCATGAATCTTTTAGCTCGCAATTGGAAGATTGAAGATGAGGTGCAGGAATTGGCATTTTTGTGTTTTGCATATTCCTTGCTTGCACAGATTCCAGACATGTCAAATCTATGTGTTGCTAATCCTTCTATAGACTTGATCTTGATCTGCACTTTTCTTTCGGCATGAGGTTTCTTTGGTCTTAGGATTTTCTGTAATGTGAAGCAACAAAAACCTATTGTCATCTGTGTAGATTTCAAACATGTTGCCACTTAGTTGTTCAACCAAGGAAGCTGTGACTTTATGGCTTATGTTCCCAACTGACATGGTAATGATCTCCTGCATTTTGGAGCTACTACACTTCCTTGAACTCTATCTAGCCAGGCTCTGAGAACTTTGATGGAGAAATTTCTGGAAATTCAGAATGGCTTCTTCCCTGCTGTAAACAAAAGGAGAGAGCAAGTTCAGGGATTCCAACTCTACAGTGTTCTTCTATGAGACCAGCTGATGGGTCTAAAGTGCCAGAGGGAGACATGTAAAAACTTTTGACTTTGGACTACAGTGCTTCCTATCTCTTTTCAGGTACATATTGAAGCTCTGAGATATTGAAAGACTGACTAAGGGGTCTTTGCTGCAACACCGGAGATTGGTCAACCTAAATAATAAGGTTTTCTCTCTCCTACCTAGCCCCATGTCTTCATGGCACTTTCACAATCATCTAGTGGGAAATTCCTGTACAATTTGTGTAGGTTAATACTCCACTCCTCAGGCATTACCTGATGTAAAGCACAGGCAGAATTTTTTTTTCTGTGATACCCAAAAATAAATAAAAAATCCCTGAGCCCCACGAGGATCCATGTCCTCATGGCACTTTCACAATCTTCTAGAGTGAGTTCCTGTACATTTTATCATGTAGGGAACATGTGGAAATTGAAAGTTTGTGATCAAATGCTTAGACACTTCCAATTGCTGCTTTCTGTAGGCAAGAGGACGGTACTAAATAGCACAGTAGGATGTTAAGAAAAACAGACCATGCCTGAGGAAAATTTGTTATCTTACACACAAGTCACACCTTCTAGAACTATGTACAAATTTTGTGCGGGGCACATTCATAAATCAGTCCTACAGCTCTGTGCATGTCAACAAAATGCACTATTCACAAATGCACTATTCAGGGACGCAGAGATAAATTAATTTCAAGGTTCTTCGAATGTAGAACCAAACTTTTGTTGATTTAGATTAAGACTGTTGAAACTGAGATCTTTTCCAAAGTCTGGAGTTCATTTTCCAAGTACAGAACAATGAAATTTCAACCTCTAGGGTTGTTGCCTCTTTCTCTTCTTAGTGTCTTTTGTTTTCAATCTTTTTTCCCATCAAGAGGCCCCTCCAAAATTTGATCAGAAGACAACTTTTGCGCTTTCGGTTCCTAGCTTTCTACACTACGTATCCAGTATAACACTTGGTGAAAAGGCTTGGTTCTGAAGAGTAGAGGCTAGACTGAGAATTGCACACCTGTAAATTGGAATTGCTTTCTATTTTCCTCTTGTGAAATGAAGCCAACCCAGTCCTCAGAACCCTTGTTAAACAATATCATGTTTTGATGGTCAACCTCTGAGATGGCATAAGAGTAAGTGGGTTTGCCGTGAAAGAAGGAACTGCCTAGTATATATAGTGGCGTACTTAACACCCTTGATTGGACCCCAGGATCTCTTCACAAAGAACAAACCTATGCAGATGCACCACCATTTTGTAAACTAGTTGATGAAGATGATGATGCTGCTTGGAATTTTGCTGATGACAATGACACTTTGATAGTGCTGATGATGATGGTGGAGCTTTGATTTTGCTACTGATGATGGTCCAGCTTGATTTTATGATTATACAAATGTCCCTTTTTAGTCTTCAGTGTTACTCATGGAGAGCTCTTTTTTTGGCTCTTATCTGGATCGAACAGCAACGGTGGGGCATCTCTGCATCTTGCTTGCGGATAGATCCCCCCCCATGTTGATGATGATGAGGTAGATTTGACCAGATGTAGCTAATATTTAAGAATCAGAAAACCACCAGTTCCACCTCCAGCAAATGACTTCAATTTATTCCTCCCACATGAGTGATGAGATTTGATTGGAGCTAGTGTACGTACACTTGCACCCATCATTTGTTGCATCATGAGGCAATGTGTTTCACATTATCATGTGAACAAAATTAAAATTCATATTCATTTGTCTGCAGCAAAGTGATATTTATATATTACCTGAAATAACACATTAAAAAAAAATGGTTTGAAGTTTCTTATCTTGAAACTTGGCACCAATCTGCGAGTAATTGTCAAATCTACAATATGGCACTTAAATACAGATATTCCCTGATTACTAAATAATTTTGATTTACAAATTACACATTTTCTCAATGTTTGTTCTAGAGTGAGTCATTCTCATCAACTTTTTAAAACATGTTCCAGGAACTAACAGTCATAAAATAGTGAGATGTAAGGCAAATGGGGGATATAAATCATCGCATATGTAACAAATTTGTAGGGATTGACGTCTTTGAGTCAAACTCTTGGTTCTTTGGTCATTTTTGGTTTCGGGAATGTTGAATCCTCATTTAGCAATAGTATGGTAGGTCAACAAGTGAAATTGGCTGACATTGGCTGACATTGGCTTGAACCTATTCAAGGTTTCTAAACTTAAGTGACACCACTTGACATTTTTTGATGACAATTTGTTGACTAAAGTCTTGGTCACGTAATGTGGTACTTGTTGGAATGCAAAACAAAGACTGCTAGTTCACACCCAGTATCCACCAGCACACCATCTGCCGGAAACCCATTATGAGTCAGTTCTGGATGACTTTACCTTGGTAACCTATTCTTTCGGCCATGGCAAATCGAATAATTATAAGCAATTTAAGTGGGTTTTGGGGTTTTAACATGATACCGATGTGAGGTTCAATTTGCCTTGGCCTATCCTTCGTACCTATCCTGTATACCATCTCCACCGACTTTTTAAACATATCAGTCTGGTCCTGATATTGGGCATACCTGCAGAGGATGGCAATGTCTTCATTGTACTTTGTGCCAATAATGATAGCTATAAATTAGCTTTCAAACCTCCACTCAAACTTCCACCATATTAAAAAATATTATAAGTATCCCCCAATGCATCTAGATTCTATAAATTGATGAAAATTATAAGTTGAGGAGGTTGACTCAATATTTCGAAGATGCCAAGAATAGGAGATATGGTGACCTTATTCATATCAAGCCTAAAACACATATATTGAACAAATCATTTTTCAAATTCTTCTTGGATTGAAGGAATCATTGATTTGTTTCCCTTTTGGTCTATTAAAGGATTATTAATTTTATCGTGATTTAAAAGGAGAAAACTAGTACTGGCCCGATACGGTTGTAAGTGCTTCTAGAAGCAAGGTGAATGGAAATAAATTTTTAAAAGAAAAGTTCCTCATTAAGTGATACAAATTGAACAAGTCCATCATAATTGCATGCATATATACTATGGGATGATTTTTGGCATATGCCCTTATTGTACCTTACCTCAAATCAGTTGCCTTCCCCTGGATAAAGGCAAACCCAATACACAAATCAGCTAAGTGAAGTTACAACAAGTCTCAAAAATTTACCATTCAAATAAAGTAATTGAAAGCATAATGGTGAAGCATTACCACCCAGGTAACATACAAGATCTATAATTACTTATGGGTATAATTATTAGGGTAGAAGAAATACTTGCCAATCCAATATGTAATTAGTAAGAGTGTTACAGGACTCTACCCTAGAGTCCCTAACACCGAGTGTGAATTCACCTTAAATATATCAGGGTTAAAGACTTACCTGCCCACCATTAGATTATACATTATAAAACCCCTCTGAAGTAGGATTCAATTTTAGGGCTTGCAGGCTGTTGTACAAGAAATATTGAAATTTCTAATGCCTTTTTTAGCTGGGATTGCTTGGTGTTGATCAAATAATTGCTCTACAATTATTTTCTTGTCAAATATCCCTTAACATGATTTAGTACAAGCAGCTTATCACCTAATTGCTCTGCCCCATATGGCAAGTTCAAAGTTCAAACCACTAACAGTTAAAATAGGAAATGTTACATGGAGTTCTCAGAGAATGAACTCACACTGAAGAGGCCAAGGATGAACAATACCTGACCTTCATGAGTGAGGCATCTCCACCTACAGCACTGGAATGGCCTGCACACTATGTTTTGGATGATCCATAGTATAGTGTTGGCTGGGTATCAAATTTTGGTCGGGTATCAACAAGGGCATGGACATAGGTACGGGGTGCTTTGACCGCCAGGCCTTGGTCAATGCAAAATTTCAATATACCCTACTTGGGTGGGCCTCTCTTGTCTCATACACATGTGATGCCCATACTTGGGCCTGCCTTGTGTTTTGCAAAACCTGGGAGTTGCATGAATGGAGTGGGCATTTCATATCACACACCTATGCACGGCATTAAGCTTTAGGATTAGAAAATTTTAGGTTACCTAAACAACAATGTAATAGCCACTAGTTTTGTAAAGCTTGGGTGGGCCTTAGTGCTATTGATGCGAGAGTTGTTGGTTTGTAGGTTTGTGCAATCATGAAGGAGAATGAAAATCATTATGCAATGGGTAGGAGAGTTGAATTTGTCCTCAAGGTGTTTTATTCTTGATGTCATTAGTGGCTATTACATTGTTGTTTAGGTAAGCTCTAAGCTTTTTTGTTGCACATTGTCCCTTTTAAAACCAATGCATAAGGGTCTTATGTGCTTTGGTTTCCATTACATTGTCATGTTTGGGACCCATGACCCAAGTGAAGCATTGGAGTTTGTGTTTTGGTTTCAATTGTCACATCCATCAACATTCCAATTTCTATCATTGATAGGTGTCCTATTTTTTTGGATTGTCAATTCATGATAAAAGATCATTTTCATTGCTATAGAAGAATTTTTTCATTGTTGTAGAAGCTTTCTTTCATTTAGTTTAGGGTTTAAGGTGTTTTGTGCTTTGCATTTCTTAGGGTTTAATTTTCATCGTCAATCTACAATGAATGTAGACATTGAATTTCTTTTTATGAATGGAATGACAAAAGATGGGGAGGGATTTTTTAAATTTGTAATTGATTATGGTGTTGGCATTGGTGAAGCCCGGGGGTTGGGAGTGGTGATGGTGGGCTCAAATTTGAAGCAAATCCCACATAAATACATATTAGTAGAACTCAATGAAAATGGCTTGGAGATTCTTGAAATTGAAGTTGATGCATAATAATAATAAGTATTAGTCTAGTTAAAATTCAACCAAAAGTTTAAAATTACATAGCAAAAATAAAAAAGTACATGAACATTTTTCAAACTTAATGACCTTATTGCTATTGTGGATACTTGTAAGTCTCAAAGAATGAGATGCATTTTGTGCCACAATGTGAAATAAAAAGAGGTACGTTAGAGTTTTACCTAAAGTAAAAAAGGTTTGGTTATGTATAACAAAGACCATGGCACAATTGCCATGAATTGTGATGTTACTTCAAAACATTTTATAGTTTAAAGTTGTATTATAATATACAATGTTGTAGTGTTGCCACAAAATTTGATGTTCATCAAACTATTAAAAAGAGGAAGAAACCAACCATGGCTTCGATTATTGATTTCTTTAGTAGTGAAATCTTCTACAAAAAAGCAAACCATATTCAACAACATTTCCATAAGGATTTGGTACTTTACATCACATTTAAAGGCTAATATCAACCATTAAACTCCACTAAAAACATTTGGTTGAAAAGGTTTTCATTAATGTGGTTGGGTTGTGTTTTTTAATAGATGGTAGGTCATTAGTGAAGTTATTCCAACGAAGGTTAGCGAGGCCATGGAATGTTATTTGTTTCCTACCCTTGTTAAAGCAATCATAAGTTTATTAGACATCAAGGGTTGCCATGGTTGTGCAATTGAAGGATTCATTTGCTCAATATGAGTTGTTGGACAAGGTCATAACATACATTAAAGATAAAAATGTTAATTTGAACAACTTCATTTTGGCTTTAACAAACATTGTGTCTTGCATTCCACTCCAATTGCCATAACCTTATGCTACCATTTGTTATGAACATGCCATCTTAAAATGTTATCAATATGCTACTAATGACCGTAAAGTATGTGGTGGAATGTGGGAGGTTTCTATTGAAAATGCTTAATCTTCTTCGAAAAATACTATTATTTGGATTACAAAAAGTTGGAAAAGCAAACAAAAATGGGCTAGGGCTTGTAGACAAATTGAAAATCATATCAAAACTTTTTTTGCATCCAAAGTGATTTTATTCAAAGAAACCATCAAATTCAAAGATGCCATAAATATTCATTATTCAAGGCAAAATATTTCTTTTCATAACAAAATTCCTATTCTTCAAACGTGGGTTATGACACAAAAAATGTCAAATTTTAAAATTGTAGTGGCCACCTAATCTGTCTTGAAACAATCTTGGGAGTATTTGGTTCTTATTTAATGCATTTTTTGTTGCTGTCTTCATGTGTGTTATGAAGCGTAACAACAATTTTAGTATAAATGATGCGATACAAATATATGGGTCATCAAAATTTTGCTTTATTATTTTTGGTTTAATGTTTTTTGTTGGCTTTAGTTTTTTGGTATTTAGTTTTGGGTGCAATCATAAAAGCATCACCCACTACATCATAATTAATCCTAAATATTGTGTAAATGGAAACAAATCATTTGAAAATTTATTACGAAATGGAAATCTTTTCATGTACCTATCATTTAATATTTATTGATAAAATTTGTTATAAATTTTGAATTGTTTCAGAAAATTTTTGCATGTTCAAAAAGACTTTTTTAACACTATAAATAATCTTAATAATCCTTTTATAACACCAATTGACACAAGTTTTTTGAAGTTTTTGAAGTTAATTTTTTACATTTTCAATGCAATGCATTATTATTTATCATCAATTTTGGTGTTTTAATACCATTTCCCCATAAACATAACCATAATTCCAATTTTTTAATCTTGAATCACTATAATGGATGGAGTATATAATTGAAATTTTTAATTTAAAAAAAATAATGATGATTTGGACAATTAATTTGAATTTATTTTGACTTGTACTTGTAATTTATTTTGTAAAGTTATTTGGAATTTGATTAATTTGTAAGGAAGACATATTTAGGATCATGGTACTAAAAAGGATAGTGTAACAAAAAATAAATTGCAAAGGATTGTATTGGATTTTTATTACATTTTTTGTTTCATGATTATAATGGATTGGTGTATGACTATAATTATAATGATGTGATGTTAATCTAATTAAGAAATCCAAATATAGATTGAATACAATATGGATGTCCTTTTCAATCCTTTAAAATAATTTGAGTCCTAGTTTAAATTACAATTTTTAATTTAAAAAAATCAAAAGGAATGTATTTAGTAATGCAATTTATTTCAATTGTATTTCATAATAAGTAATGCATACATCTATGGTTGGCAATGTTCATGTAATGCATTTGATTAAATAGTATACAATACTAGATTTTTGAAAGTTACATAATCCATTCTGAAACGGCTACAAGGAAAATTATTCTTTTTTTGGCCATTTGGTTGATTTTTTGTATTCACTAGGATTAGAATTTGTGGCCCCAAGTGTTGACAACATGTGTAGGAAATTTTCATGCAAGAAAACATGTCAAGTTGTTTATAAAAGCTTATGTACTAATTTTTTACATTTAAAAATTCTTACCAAAATTTTTATGCATAATTACATATGCATGTGAAAAGTCACCACCACCATGGAAATTATCATAATTTGAATTATTCAATATTTTTCACTTAAATTTATTCCATGTAGATTCTATAATTGGAAGATAGTAAAAACAAAGTCCTTGAATGTTAAGTCAAAAAAGGGTTGCCCTAACCATGAACATGCCTAGGAAGTAATTAGAATAGAAACATGGACATTGAAAAGCCCACCAATGCTTCTTTAATAACCATACCACAAAAGGGTGTGGGTGTGAGTTGTGGTTGCATGTTTGCACCTTTTAGTGTTTTTTGGCTTTTTGTTTAGGTTTTCAGTTTTTGAATTTGTTTATTAAATGTCAGTTAGAGATTTTGATGGTGAATTGATGCATTTTGGGCATTGCATGTGAATTGAAGTTATTGGTGTGTCAAGTCTTGGCTTTTCCATCATCATTTTAGCTTCATGTTGCTCATTGCAATATTTTAGTTCTTATGCTTGACATGAGGTTTCAAAATCTATAATTCATCCAAGATTATGTGGGCTTTGAATTGGCCATGCAAGTTGTTGCAAAATATGATTGTGGGATTTTAAGGTCATTGTTGTTGACTATTTACAATACCTTGACATGGTTAACTTATATATCAATGTTGAGCTTGCTAGGTCTATTATAATTGAACTAAGTGTATATGGATCTCGAACTTCTACTAAAAGGGTTGCATTCTAGGGCTACATAAAGCTAAGGTGTCACTTTTTAGGGTAATTAAGTGTTTGGAAATGCATATAGTCCTTTGATTTGGTTGGTAGAACATGAACAACAATTTTTTAACATTTCACATTTAGCATGACAATTTATGGGCATCATTGATACACAAATAAAAATTGAAAGAGTGTTTGGTATGGAGGAGTCATTGAAATTTTTGACTTGGGATTGAAAATTTAGACAACTTAGTTCTTGTTATGAAAATCTAGCAAAATGATCCTAGATTTGAGTGCACAACTAGGCATAAATCAATTGTAGAATACTTTGAAATTGAAGATGATGTTGTGTTGGAAAATGAAGATCTAGTTGTTGATTTCAAATTGTTTGAAGAATATTGGCATTATGTGGTGTTTTTGGGTGTAGAATGCATACTAGTCTATGAGAAACAAAATGGGAATTACCTAATTATAGTTGGGATTTGGTTTTTTGTTATTTCAGTTTGTTGGTTGTAGGTGCACTAATCCTAATGGTAGATTGCTCCATTTTGTGATTTGTTGGATGTGTAGGTACCCAAACCCTAAGGCGTATAGTGCTTCAATGATGAGTAATGGTAAAATGTGAACCACCTTGATTTTTTTAGAGTTGCGCAATAGGTGAAAGGTTTGTGTGGTTTCAATGTTGCTTGATTATGTGTGTTAGATATGTTGTGGGCTGTATTTTTTTTTCTTTTGTATAACTTTGGTTTTGGATTGAAAGATTGCATGGGTTTGGTGAAATTATATTGGGGTGTTTCAACTAGGGTTTCCAATTTGTAGATTGTAATCTAGTTTTGAATTGAAGGATTGTGGATTTGGTGAATCACATTGGGGTGTCATTGTTGGGGTTTCTAGTTTGCATATTACAATTATGGTTTTAAGTTTTAAATGTTTTTGTAATTTGACACAAAGTTACAAATTTGAGTCTTGAAATTTGGAAGGCATGGTTTGATGCAACTATATTGAATGAATTCAATGTAACATCAATTCTTTGAATCAATTTCAATGCATGGCTTTACTTGAGTGTCTTTGTTTGTGTGCATGATTTGTGAAAATTTGAAAGTGCATTTTGCACCCACCACCAAATTTGTGTATCAAATTGTTAATGCTATAACTGAAGGTGAATGATGATTTGTGGCATGCCATCAACAACTTCAACTTGCTGGATTATTTTGCCACCTTGGTAGCAAGAATTTAATTATGTGGTTATTTACACTACAATTTTGGTGGCAACAAGGTATTAATTACTTATTTATCTATGTTATAATTTTGGTAATTAGAATTTAGTCATGGAAGACATAGGATTAGAACATATATATAAGCATTTTTGTAAGTTGTGTGTGACAACTTCATAAAATAATGTGTATATGGACTTGTCCATTTAATTGCTTTTGGAAAACCATGTGAATTATGATCATGTTTTTTAATGCACATACCTGGGTTGATGTCTTGTGAACATCACCATTTCCCAAACCCATTATGCATGCCCTTCTAAAAAATAAAAAACCTTTTTATGTTTATGCTTGAAGGGCTTTTGTTTGCTTAAAAGACATTGTGAGACTTTGGCTTGAATATGAATTTTTCTAATACCTTATCCATTGGGTATGTTCAAAAGTAGATACCTGATCAACATTAGTACTTGCTTAATAGTTAAATAATGTGAAACTCATTTTGAGCCTTCAAATATCCTTAAGATATATTGCCTTTCATGATAGCTAATATATTAAAAAATGATTTAAAATTTTATTACCAAGGATTCTAATTGATCCAAGACTTAGTACTGACATTGCAATAATCTGTTACTTTGTTTTGTTCACATTTTGACGTTCATTAGTGGTGCCTTTGACATGAAAATTACTAAAGTTCAATATCTCCCCACCCTTAGGTCTGAAAATTACAAAGTTGCCTCCAAGAAATCCCACACATCAAGGGCTTTCCAATACTACAAAGAGGTCACCTCAATTTCCTTAAAAATTAGTTTTGATTTTGTTGAATTGTCTTTGACAAAATTGAATAATTCTTTGCATTACAATTCTAAACATCATGAAACCACCTTGGTGTACCTTTACTCATTAAAGGCTTCCCAAAGGTATTGTAACAAAAAAGAAAGCAATTCACTAAACAACAATAAAAAGAAAGACCTAAAATTTATACACACATTACTAGGTGTCAATAAGCCATAGAAACCTACAAGAAATACCTAAGTCTTTTGCTTAGACATAATCTCCAAAAAATTGAAACCTAATATTGTTGCAACAACTTCTATACAGAGGTGAAGGGATCAACATGAATATTTGCTAATGCTTGTCCTAATACTATTGTACACTTGCTATTACTAATTTACACCTCATTTCATGTTTGTTGGAGGTTTAGCTAAATATGAAATCCCTCCA
>Ga0116228_10001658_pt1 | contig 18615 bp, 19 predicted proteins | sample S1TSphfallax_2_FD_89694 | JGI IMG/M metagenome (GOLD analysis project Ga0116228, IMG submission 89694) | Host-associated microbial communities from peat moss isolated from Minnesota, USA - S1T2_Fc - Sphagnum fallax MG | ecosystem: Host-associated > Plants > Peat moss > Unclassified | place... | reverse complement strand
GCCTTGCCGCGCACCGCTTCGCCCGACGGTGCGCCGGCATGCACCACGAAGTCGTGGAGCGAGACGCCGGTGTACGTGTCGGTGTGGCCGTGTTCGTCGGTCGCCGTGATCGTCACGCGTGGCAGTCCCGCGAGCGTGGTCGGGTTGACCAAGAGATGGAACGGGCTCGGCGCGGGCGCGGGTGTTGCGGCGGGTTTGGTTTGCGCCGAAACCGGGATTGCGCCACCGAGCACGAGCGCGAGGGCGAACATGACCGGAGCAAACGTCGAGCGCCTCACGGTGAGACGAACCCGCGGGCTTTGAGGAAGCTCTGTCCTTCGGGGGAGAGCACGTAGTCGACGAAGGCTTGCGCCGACTTCGCGTCGCTCGCGTTCTTCAGCACGGCGATCGGATACTCGATGTCGGGCACGACGCCGGTGGGGAACGGAGCGACGTCGAGCTTCGGCGCGACCGTCGGCGTCACGTCGGTGCTGTACACGACGCCGGCGTCGCCTTCGCCGAGCGCGATTTTCGTAACGACTGCTTTCACATCGAGTTCGTTCGACACGACGTTCTTATCGACTTGCGCCGGGAAGTCGGCCGGATACCCGTTGGTGCCGGCCAGCTTCGCGAACGTCGCGCGCGCGTAGCCGCCGACGGGCACGGTCGGCGCGGCCAAGATGACCTTCACGCCGGGCTTCGTCAGATCGAGCGGCGTGGTGACCTTCGTCGCGTCGCCCTTCGGTGCGACGAGCACGAGCCGGTTCTTCGCGAACGTCTTGGGCGCACCGGCGACGAGCGCGGCATCGTTCACGACCTTCATCTGCGTGAGGTTCGCCGAGGCGAATACGTCGGCCGGCGCGCCCTGCTTGATCTGCGTCGCCAGCGTATCCGAACCGCCGTAGCTGAACGTCACGGCGACGCCGGTCTTCTTCGTGAACGCGGGCCCGAGCGCGTTGAACGCTTCGGTGAGCGATGCCGCGGCGAACACGGTGATCTTGGGCGAGGATTGAGCGGCGAGCGGTCCCGAGCCGACGCCGAATGCGAGCGCGGCCGCAAGCGCGATCGCAAAGCACGAACGATTCATAGGGCGGCGGCTTTCCCGGCCGCGCGCCGACTCCTGCGCTATAGCCGAACGGACCGAACGCTGGTAGACTCGTGGGCATGACACGCGTATCGCTGCGGCTCGGGTTCGCGAGCGACGGACGACTGGGGCCGGGAAAGGTTCGTCTCCTCGAGCTGATCGGCGAGACCGGCTCGATCTCTGCCGCGGGACGCGAAATGAACATGTCGTATCGCCGCGCGTGGAATCTGGTGAACGAACTCAATGAGACCTTCGCCGAGCCCGTGGTCGACGCGCGGCCCGGCGGCGCCAACGGCGGCGGCGCGAGCCTCACGGCGGCCGGCGCCGACATCGTCCGTCGCTATCGCGCGATCGAGTCCAGCGTTGCCACCACCTCGCGCGCGCACATCGCCGCGCTCGAGCGCATGACGATACGCGCGAAAGGGCCGCGCTCCGAGTCGTAAATGTGCTCGCCGTCCCGCTGGCCGGGCAGGATGGCTCCCCTTCGATCACCGATTCTTCCAGCGTGGCGAATTTTATTCATTATGCGTTCGGCGCGGCATCCGCCGGTGACGGCATAAAAGTCGTCATCGACCGGCCGGCCAACGTGTTTTTGGTGGACGACGACGGGTACGCCGCATTCAAAGGCGGTGCAAAGTTCAACTATTGGGGCGGTCAAGCCAAGGGCGGCCCGATGGTGCTGAAAATTCCGCGCAGCGGCAGCTGGCATCTGGTGATCGATCTCGGCGGCGAGGGGGGCAAGATCCGCCATAGCGCCGTCCTCGTCCCCGCGCGCGCGTAGAGGCCGTTATCGTCGAAGCGCTGCCATGGCGCCGGACGCTGTGGCTGATGGTCGCGATTCGGATCGCGATGTCGATGTCGTTTTCCATCGCGACGCCGTTTCTGCCGCTCTACCTCATCACGCTCGGCGAACACGGCACGGCCAACGTCGAGGTCTGGTCCGGCGTGATCTCGTCGAGCAACTTCCTCACCTCGGCGCTGATCTCGCCGTTCTGGGGCGGCCTCTCCGACCGCATCGGCCGCAAGGTGATGGTCGTGCGCTCGAGCATCGCGGCGTGCGTGTTCCTCGCCGGGGCGGGCTTCAGCCACAACGTGTGGGAGCTGCTCGCGGTGCAAACGCTGGCCGGCCTCTTCGGCGGGTTCTCCGCCGCGACGATGGCCCTCGTCGGATCGCAAGTGCCCGAAGACAAATTGGGCTTCTCGCTCGGCTGGCTCGCCACGGGTCAGCTCGTCGGCACGCTGCTCGGGCCGCTGATCGGCGGCGCGATCGCCGATCGCGTGCACGATTATCGCATCGTCTACTTCTGCGCGTCGACCGCCGCGCTGATCGTCACGCTGGTGGCGATCAGCCTCGTCCACGAACGCTTCGAACCGCCCGAGCAGAATCGCGTGAAGCCCTCGTTTCGCGAATTGACGCTCGAGGTGTTGCGCCATCGCACGCTCTTGCCGCTGCTCGGCGTCATCGCGCTCACGCAGGTCTCCGCGCTCGCGCCGCAGCCGATCATCCCGCTCTTCGTGCGCTCGTTACTCGGCGCATCGTCGGCGTTCGTCGCGACCGCATCGGGCGCGGCGATCGCGGTGCTCGGCATCGCCGACGTCATCGCATCGCCGCTGCTCGGAAAGCGCAGCGATCGCATCGGCTACCGGCGCGTCCTGATCATCTCGCTGATCGGCGCGGCCGCGTTCACCTTACCGCAGGCGTTCGCGCGGAACTACGGGGTCTTTCTCGCGCTGCGCTTCGGCGTCGGCCTCTTCTTGGGCGGCATCTTGCCCGCGGCGAACGCGCTCGCGGGCCGGCTCTTCCCGCGCGAGCGGCGCGGACACATCTTCGGGCTCGTCTCCAGCGCCACGTTCGTCGGCATGTTTCTCGGACCGCTGTGCGGCGGACTCGTCTCGGCTCGCTTCGGTTTCGCGGCGCTCTTCATCGTGGTCGGCACGGTCATGCTGGTGAACGTGGCACTGGTCATCGGTTTGCGTGAAACGGCGGTCGGGCAGGGACGCGTGAGCGCGCCGTAATGGCGGGCTCACACACGCCTACGGCGTCGGGTTCGGACTCGGCGGACTCGGATCGTTGAGTGCCATCGCCATCGCGCGATAGATGTCGAGTCGCCCACAACCTTGCAGACTCGCCGTGTTGGTGATGCTATCGGCCGTTTCGCACAAGAGATTCTTCATCGCGGTGGGCGACTGATAACTCGCGTTCACCGCGAGAATCAACGCTGCAGCGCCCGCGACGTGCGGCGTCGCCATCGACGTTCCGGCGATCAACGTGCGGCAATCCATCGGCGAAGTCGCGTTGCTGTTCGGGTAGTCATCATTGCACGACGTGCCTTCGAAATCCGTATCCGACGTCGACGATTTGTACGGCTGCGACGTCCAGATGTTTTCGATCCAATGGAGATCGTCGGAATCGGTGTCGCTACTCGGATCACCGCCCGGCGCGACGAGTCCCCACGAACTCGCGCTGTTCGCCGTGTTGTTCGTGCCATATTGGCTGTAGTTCGCGACGTACTCGACCGGAGACGTCGTCGATCCGCCCGAGAACGCACTCCCGTTCGCCGAACCGTCCGCGAGCGCCGACGCACCGACGGCGATCACGCCGGTGTCACAGCCCGGCGAGGCGACGCCGGAGCCGCCCGAATTGCCGGACGCTGCTATCACGATCACATTATGCGCGATCGCCTCAGCGACAGCCGCTCCTTCGACCGGATCGGAATCGCCGTTCGCAGCAAAGTTCACGCCGGTACCACAGGTCGAACCACCAAGGCTCATCGAGATGACGTTCACGCCTTGCGCGACGGCATCATCAATCGCCGAAGCGATGTCGGCGGTGTCCGATCCACATTGCGGATCTTGCGAATCCGGATCCGCGCAATTGTCATCCGGCGTCGGGAACACGCGGTACGCGTAGATCACCGAATTTCCGCCGGCGGCGGTAAAGCCGAAGCCGTTACTCGTATCCTCGCCGGCGATGCCGGCCGTATCCGTTCCGTGACCGACCGGATCGGTCGCGAAATCACCGGTTGATTGCGTGCCGGCGGCGTTCGTGATGAAGCATCGCTGATAGGCAACTTTCGACGCGAGTTCGGGATGCGTCGGGTCTTCACCGGTGTCGATGATGGCAATCTTGATGCTCGACGAGCCGAGCGCGTTTGCGTTCACGATTCCGCTGCCGTTGTTCGGCTGGCTATAGGCAAACGCGTTTTGCAGACCGATGGCATGCATATCCCACTGACCGGGGACCGAACTCGCCTCTTCATACGGCAACGTTTCGAACGTCGCGGGCGCGGGGTTCGCAGCTGCAGTATTCTGTGCGGCACTGAAGCCCTGGAAATACGGATCGTTCGTGAAATACGGCGCGCTGACGCCCGTCGAATAGCGCAAGGCACCGGTGGGTGCGACGCTTTGCACGCCGGACTGCGCGCGCAGCGTGGCCTCGATGCTGCTCATCTGTGCCGCCGGTACCGAAAGCACGTGGATGACCTTCCCCGTCCGCGTAAAGTTGAACGTGCGCACGAGCGTAGCGCCGGCAGCCGTTTCCCGAGCGACGGCCTGCGTCGATGACGTTCCGCTCGCAACCGACGATGCGTACGTCACCGCAAGCCTTCCCGGAAGCGAGACGGCCGGCCGGGTCGTGCGCAGCCCGCTCATGCGGCGCGTCGCATCGGCACCCGCCGAAGCGACACGAGCGCTGGACGCCGGGCTCAGATTTGCCTCACTCGTCGGACATGTATAGGCCGTCGCTGCGTTCGGGCTGATGATCGTCCCCGTCGGGGCCGGCGTCGGCGTTCGGGTCGGCAAAGGCGTCGGCGTCGCGGTCGCCCGCGGAGCCACCGATCCACCACCACCACCGCCACCGCCGCAAGCCGCCAACACGATGCTGCCGACGGTCAGCAACGCAAAAAATCGCGACAATAGCCGATTCGCGGACCGTCGAACAAAGCGAAAGAACGGCACGGCGAGAGCACGAGCAATCATGACAACACCCTAACGAGACAAACTGGAAGAACGTTGGGAGTCTCGTTGGAATGGGTGCGGATCAAACGAGCAGGCGGTCATACGGACTCATTGCTAGCCGGGCACTGAGAAACACTGCCTCGCAAGCCGACTGTGATGCACGACAGCCTCCTTGGCTTTCAAGGGCTCGAACCGACTTCCGCCCTGCGTCGGCAATCGCTCATCAGATGCTCATCGCCGACGTGTCATGCCCGGCGGCATACGCCGAGCATGACGAGAACAGCGAGCGTGAGCCTAGCGGCGGAAACCGCCGCCGAAACCGAAGCCGATGCCGAGGCTCACGGCCGGGTACGGACGGGCGGCATAGCCGGGATACGGGTACGCCGCGTACGACGAATACGGAGTATTGATCTCGTCGGCGACAAAGGTACCGCCGGCCGGGCTGCCTTCGATCGTCACCTGCTCGCCCGGTGCGAGCGTCAAGCCCGTCGGGTTGATGATCGTGCCGTCGTGGAGCGAGACGTTGTCGATGAATCCACGATCGTCGCGAACGGAGATCGCATACTTGCCGTTCACGGAGGCGACCGTGCCGGTAATCGTGGTGGCGGGATTGAGCGCGTACGACGGTGCTTGCGCGTTCGCCGCGAGCGGGCCAACCGCGATGGCGAGCGCCGCAGCTCCCGCGATGGTGATGAGTCGTTTGCTGATGATCGTCATGAGGTGTCGCCTTTCGAATTACGTCCAACGTGCATGACGCAACGCGGTCAATAAAGGTGGCACCTGCGATGTCGTTTTCGATGAGAATTCGCTCGTAGATCGCTGAGAATCACGTGCGACCCACTCGCTCTGCGAGCATGCAAACGACGTCACGCTCGCTCGATGGGCGCCGCGAAATTTTCGGATGCAACGCAGGAAGCACCGAAGATCAACTGCGCATTAGAAACGTAGAGCGATCCATCGCTCTTGGCACATCAGCCCGGCAATCAGCAAGGGCTGCGCTCGGAGGAACCGTCCGCGATGGCACTTCCGAAATACGACGACGCGTCGCGCGCGGATCGACCGCACGCGCGATTCCAACTCATGGTCCATTTGGACGACGGCCGCTATCGCCGGTCGGTAAGCCTCGAATTCGCCGATCGCTCGATGATCGAGCAACAAATCGCCGCCCTTCAACGCGATCGCGGTGACGCGTTTCAGCTCTTCGAGTTTCGGAATGAATGCGGCGAATCGTTGGCGTTTCTTGCGCGCGCGCTCGTTCGTTACGAGATCGTCGCGCGCTCGTAGCCGTCGCACGAACAGAGCTCGACGAAGCGGGGCCACGCCCCCGTTCTCTTGCGTGCGTTGGGACACGTACGGTGCACGATGCTCAGCCTCGCGTTAGCGCGGTAAAGCCCTCGCGTCGGTGCGAGAAGAACGCTCGCACGTCGGCCGCCAATCGCGCCATGTCGCTCGTGCCGAGCGCGTAACGCGGACCGCGCGGCGGCTCGAAGGCGACCGCGTATTGCCGGTTGTGCACGACGCTCGTCTCGATGCACGTCAGGTGCACCGCGTTCGTTCCGTCGGGTCGAATCGTCGCCGACGAGTGGCTCACGGCGAATCGCACCGATAAGTCGGGCAGCGGCCCGGGTTCGACCGGCGGCACGCCGTGCTGCGCGCGCAGGCCCGCTTCGGGCGCCGGGTCCGGCCGCATCCGCAGCGCGGAGCGATACCCGGCTTCCATCTCGGTCGCCATCTCGCGCGTCGCTTCGTCGTAGTTGAGCGCGATCTCGGGTGGACCGACCTCCGCATCGCCGCGTTCCAAGACGTCGATGCGAAACGTCGGCCGTATCCGCCAGCGGAGCGCTTCGCCCGCGAGCGCGAGCTCGAGATCATCGCGGCCGGTGAGCGTCGCGATCGGCAAGCCGGCGGCGTCGACGATGCGCACGACCGGCGCCGTACTGCGCGAACGCAGGCGCGCATGGAGCACGTCGAGCGGTACGCTCAAGCGCAACGTGCCGTAGCGCCGCACCGGGCGGCGCGTCTGATCCGTCGCACGCAACAACAAGACGACGACGGGCGCGTCCGCGAAGCTGAGCAATCGCTCGAGTACCTCAGACATGCTGGGGATATGCGTACGATCGTCCAACCCCATCGACGATGACGTCATGGACCAGGAAAGCACTTCCGTTGATCCGAGGCCGTGCGGGCGCGAGGGTTCTCGACATCGTCGTGAACATCGTGCTGCCGTACGTGGCGTACCAGGTCGCGCAGCCGAAGGTCGGCGACGTCCATGCACTCTTGATCTCGATGATTCCGCCGCTCGTTTGGAGCTTGGCCGAGTTCGCACGCAACCGCCGCATCGACGCGTTGTCGATCGTCATCCTCGCCGGGATTGCGCTCTCGCTTCTGGCCTTCCTCGGTGGCGGATCGGTACGTTTGTTACAGTTGCGCGAAAATTTCGTCACGGGTGCGTTCGGGCTCGCGTTCCTCATCTCGGCCGCGATCGGACGCCCGCTCATCTATCAACTCGCACGCGCCGGGATGCAGCGAACGTCGGCAGCGGAAGCCGAATCGTTCGCGCAACTGCAGTCGAACGCGTTCGTGCGGCGCACCATGATGGTGATGACGCTCGTGTGGGGCATCGGTCTCGTCGCGCAGACGGCGCTCGCGTGCGTGCTGGTGTTCCAGATGCCGATCGCAACGTATCTGCTCGTGAGTCCCATCCTCGGATACGGCGTGCTCGGCGCGCTCGGTCTGTGGACGGTGTGGTACACACGCCATCAGAAGCGCATCGGCGCCGAACACCGCCGGCGCGCGGAGGAAGACGCGCTGACCGCGCAACGGAAGCCCGCGTGAGGCCATACGGCCAACACGAACATGGAGACGAAATTCTCATCCGAACGTTCGAGCAGCGTGAGATCTGCATCAGGCACGATGAGAGAAATGGAGAGCGCGAGCGACATGTCCTCCGGCACCGAAGCCGTCACCATGACCACGGCCGACTTCACCAAGCAGCTCGGTCACTTCGTCAGCGGTGCGACACTCAAGGTCATCCCCGCCCGGCGAAACGCGAAGCTCGTCGTGTTCGCCTGGCTCGTCGAGCGCTTCGCGTGCGATCGCCGCTACACCGAACCCGAAGTGAACGACGCACTGCGCGAAGCGCATCCCGACGTCGCCACGATCCGCCGCGGCCTCTACGACGAACACTTCGTCGACCGCGCCGACGGCCTCTACTGGCGCACCCCCGGCGAAGCACGCCTGCAGATCGTCGAAACCGCCGCAGCCAGTCCGTGATTACGCGGCGGCGTATTCGTTGTCGATGTTGCCGACGAGGAAGATGATGGGGAGGCAGCCCACGATGAGGGCGACGCCGGCGGTGACGATGAGCGGGAGCAGAAAGCTTCCGCTCTTGTCGATGAGCACACCGGTGACGAGCGGTGCGAACGAGCCGCCGATGTTGCCGCCGAAATTGTGGAGTGCCGCAAGCGAACTCACGAGCTTCGGCGGGGCGACGTCGACGGGGAGCGCTTGCAGCGCAGCGGTCGAGAAGCTGAAGCCGGCGACCGAGAGCGTGAGGAACGTGATCGCCGCGAACGTACCGGTCGCAAACGCCGCGCACAGCGTGAAAATCGTCGCGAGCACGAGGCCCGTCACCGTCACCGACTTGCGCACGATCGTGCGACGCACGCCGCGCGCGATGAGAACGTCGCACAACCACCCACCGAACACCGTCATGAAGAAGCCGATCACGAACGGCAGCGCGCCGATGAAGCCGCTGTTGAGCAACGAGAGATGCCGCGAGAGCACGAGATAGCCCGGCAGCCATGTCGCAAAAACGTAGTACATGTAGAGATAGCCGGCGTTGCCGAGCATCATGCCCCAGGTCGTGCGCTCGCGGAGCAGCGGCGCCCAGTCGATCTTCTCGCTCGTGATCGCGGTCCCGCCGACGCGGTAGACCGCGAGAAAGAGCGCGACCCAGATGATGCCGAGCAGACCCGTGAGGTAAAACACCCACGGCAATCCGAAGGCGTGGAAGATCACCGCGGAGAGCGGGATGCCAACGGCGAGACCGATCTTGTTGCCGGCGAAGAACGCACCGACCGCGCGCGTGCGCTCGCCGAGCGGAAACGATTCGCGGATCACGCGCTGACCCGCGGGGATCATCGGACCCTCGCCGATGCCGACCAGCGCGCGCGCGAACGCGAGCGGCACGAAGACCGTCGACACGCCGGTGAGGATCGTGCCGACCGACCACGTCGTCGCGCCCGCGAGGTAGGCGACGCGTGCGCGCACGCGGTCGACGAACGGCCCCGCGAAGAGAATCGCGATGGTGAAGACCCAGTTGAAGATCGAGCCCAACCAGCCGATCGACTTGGCCGAGTAGCCGAAGTTCTTGATGAGGATGGGTGTGGCAACGGCGAGGTTGACGCGATCGATGTACGCGATCGCCTGACAGGCGACGAGCAACGCCATCACGCGCCAGAGGTAGCTGCTCTGAGCAGCCGTGCGAACGTTCACAAGCAATGTGTACCCGCTTCGGCCGAAGCGGGATGCACGTCTAGGAAGCGACCGTCAGACGGTCGCGTAGCACCTCGAACGTGGCCGCCCAGTGACGCTCCGCCGCGGCTTCGTTATACGACGGGATATCGGGAACGGCGAAGCCGTGATGCGCCCCCTCGTACGTCACGACCTCGTGGTCGATCCCGGCGACGGTCAGCGCCTCTTCGAGGCGCGCTTTCTGCTCGTCGGGGAACGATCCGTCCTCGATCGCGCCGGCCACGTAGACTTCCCCCTTCACGCCGCCGACGAAGAGGTGCGGGCTATCGGGCTTGTCGGTCGCAAGGTTGCCGCCGTGGAACGAGAGGATCGCCGCGAAGCGATCGGGGTACGCGCCCGCCGCGGTGAGGGCCCAGTTGCCGCCCATGCAGTAGCCCGTCACGCCATAGCGCGTTCCCACGACGTCGGTGCGCGTGCCGAGATAGTCGATGAACGCGCCCGAGTCCGAAATCTTCTTGTCGCGATCGAGCGAGCCGACCCACTTCATCATGTTCTCGCGTTTGGCCGGATCGGCGAAGATCTCCGACGGCTTCATCGGCTCGTACGGTCCCTCGCGATAGAAGAGGTCCGGCAGCAAAACGAGATAGCCGCCGTCGGCGAGCTTCTGCGCCATCTCCCACAGCGTCGGCCGAATGGCGGGCGCATCCATGTAGAAGATCACGGCGGGCCAGGGACCCGATCCCGCGCTCGGCGTGAAGACGGAAGCCGGACATACTCCGTCGCGGGTGGTGATGGTGACGTCGGCGCGTGGCATACCTTGAGTTTTCTCCGACGCGGCTGAGATGCCGCTTAGACCGGCGACCGGCTCAAAGTGGAAAGATGCCCGGCATCGGCGAGAAGCCCGGGATGCCTTTCACGCGATCGGTCCACCGGCGAACCGCGTTGTACTCGTGCAGCAAGACGCGCCCTTCTTCGGCCAGCATCACGTCGGGAAAGCAGGCGATGTCGGCGATCGTCGGGTGGTCGAGCGGGCAAAGCCAGTCGTGGCCCAGCTGCTCGGCAAACCACAGATGTTCATCGAGCCGGCGCAAGAGATCGTGCGCGTCGGCGCGGGCGCGCTCGATGTCGACGGCGTGCTCGAGCAACCCGTCGTGACGCCGCGCGGCACCCGCCGACGCCGCGAGCGCGGCGCCGAAATCGAGCCACATCGCGAGCGCCGTCGCCACGCTCTCGTCGCGCTCGGGGTACCAGCGCCCCGTGGGATCGTAGCGGCGCGCGAGGTGGATGAGGATCGGCACGACGCCGTCGATCACGACCCCGTCGTCGCGGATCACCGGCAGCTCGCCGCGCGGGCTCATCGCGAGAAACCAATCCGAGCGATTTTCCCGCGACGGATACGACTCGACCAGTCGCGTCGTTCGCTCGACACCAAGGACGTTCAGGAGCAGCCGCGCCTTATAGGCATCCGCGCTCAACTCGTAATCGAAGAATTCCACCATCGGCATTCCGCGTTTCGACGCCGATCCGGCCGGATGATTGCGACGTTCGTCCAATCTTCTCCCGAGCATGAGCGACGACGCACGCACCGGCGACTCCGGTTGGTACCCCGTCCTGCGCACGGAGGAAGCCGTCGCGCGACACATCGCGTTCGCGCGCCTCTTCGACGAAGAGATCGCCGTCTGGCGCGATGACGACGGGCGGGTGAACGCGTGGGAAAACCGCTGCCCCCATCGCGGCATGCGACTGACGCTCGGCACCAACACCGGCACGGAGCTCAAGTGCCGCTATCACGGCTGGCGTTACGCGAGCGGCAGCGGCCTCTGCACCTTCATTCCGGCGCACCCCGAGCAGACGCCGCCCAAAGCCGCCGTCGTGAAGTCGTATCGCGCGGTGGAGCGCTACGGCCTCGTGTGGATCGCCTGGGGCGACGTCGCGGGCGAGCCCGAGTCGCCCGCTCTGCGCGGATCGTCGTTCGCGACGCTCCGCAGCCTCACGATTCACGCACCCGCGGCAGCGGTCGCCGCGGCGCTCGCACGCGAAGCGCATGCGGAGACGACAGCGTTCTTCATCCAGCCGGAGAGCGCGAGCGTGACGACGTTGCACGGCGTCGACGACGCATCACGTTCGGGTGCGGAGCGGCTCGCGTTCGTGCGCGCCGAAAACGAACGGCTCAAGGCGCTGCGCAGCGCGCTCGAGAGCGCTACGCCGTAGCGGGAATCGCGCCGTAGCGCACGCCTTTTTCCGTGAGCCAGCGGCGGTACGCCGTGCCGCCGATGTCGGCGCGCACGGGAAGCTCCGAACGCGGATCGAGCGGAAGGCGACGCGGCATCTGGTTCTCGAGGATCGCCTTGTCTTGCCCCGTGATGAAGCGCTGGTACGAGCGGCATTCGCGGTCGGGATCGCCGAGCACGAGGTTCATCGCGATCACGTGCGCGACGCACTGTTCTTCGCTCACCGGCTGCACGGTCAGCGCGATGATGTCGCGGCGGTGCGGCTGCAGCGGATTCGTCTTCTCGAGCACGACCGTGTACGGCCGCAACACGCGATAGATGTATTCCGTTTCGAGCGCGGCGTCGGTCGCGGCTGACGACTTCGGCTGCTCGAACCGGCAATCGGTCAGCCAGATCTCGTCGTTCTCGACGCGCACGTTGTAGGGGAACACTTCGGTGGCCGCTTCGCTGCCGAGATAGCCGGTGTGCACGTACGGGAAGTGCGCGAGGTCGAGGAAATTCTCGACCAACCGCAGCCCCGAGGTCCAGATGCCGAGCGCACCGACCGGGAACACGTAGCGATCGGCCTCCGCGCTCTCCGGAAAGTCGACGATGTCGCGGAGCGGTTCGCCCGGGCAGGTCCAGACGAGGCCGTACTTGATCGTGCAGTCGAGCGAACGCGAGCCGTCGGCGTAGGCGACGTCGACGCCCGAAGCCGTGGCCGTAACCACGAGCGGAATGCCGAAGAGCGCCGTTTCGAGACGCCCCGCGTGCTCGAGCATCTCGACTTCCGCGACGGCGTGCCAATCGTCCCACAGGATGGACTCCGGGCGGGACGCGGGCGCAACGAGCTCCAGCATGTCCCCGAGCATAGCGTGATCGAACGGGCCGCACAAGTCCGTGGCGAACAGCGACGCGATGCAACCGCTACTCTTGCGTGCCGGCCACGTGCTGCCGATGACGGCCGACGATCGCGTGATCGTGGACGGCGCCGTGCTCGTCGACGCCGCCGGCCGGATCGCCGACGTCGGCGAGGGCGCCGACCTCGAACGCCGGCACGCGGACGTCGCCGTGCGACGGCTGCCGGATCGTCTGCTGATGCCGGGCCTGATCAACACGCACGCGCACTCGGGCCTCTTGCGCGGCACGGCGGAGGGGCTGCCCGTGTGGGAATGGCTGCAACGGTACATCGACCCGATGCATCGCGTGGTCAACGCGCACGAGGCCGAGATCGCCTCGCGCCTGTGCTACGCGGAATCGCTGCTCGCCGGCACGACGACGATCGTCGACATGTGGCGTTTCATGGACGGCAGCGCGCGCGCCGCGAACGATCTCGGCATCCGCGCCGTGCTCGTGCCCTACGTCGCCGAGCATCCCGAACACGACTATTTCGAAAGCTACGATGCCAACGAGCGGCTGATCCGCGCATGGCATGGCGGCGGCGGCGGCCGCGTGAACGTATGGGTCGGCCTCGAGCACCTCTTCTACGCGGTGCCGAGCGCGTGGGAACGCGCCGCCGCGATGAGCCGCCACTACGGCGTCGGCTTCCACACGCACAGTAACGAGAGCCGCGTCGACGTCGAGGAATCGCTGCGCCGGTACGGCGTGCGGCCGCTGCGCGCGCTCGAGCGCGCGGGGCTGCTCGACGCGCATCGCGTGCTCCTCGCGCACTGCTGCTGGCTCGACGCCGACGAGATCGCGGTGATTGCGGAGCGCGGCATCGGCGTGGCCCACAATCCGGTAAGCAACATGAAGCTCGCGAGCGGCGCGGCACCGGTGCAGGCGCTGCTCGACGCGGGCGTCGCGGTCGGCCTCGGCACCGACGGCGAGAAAGAGAACAACAACCTCGACCTGTTCGAGGAGATGAAGACGGCCTCGTTGCTTGCGAAATTCTCGCAGCTCGATGCGGCGGCGCTCGACGCGTGGTCGATCGTGCGCATGGCGACGATCACCGGCGCGCGCGCGCTCGGACTCGATGCGGACATCGGCAGCCTCGAAGCCGGCAAAGCCGCCGACCTGATCGCCGTACGCACCGACACGCCACGCATGACGCCGCTGCTCACCGGGCCGTACCTCAACTTGCACCAGAACCTCGTGCACGCCGTCCAGGGCGGCGACGTCGACCTGACGATGGTCGCCGGAACGATCGTCGTCGAGGGCGGCAAGCTGCTGAGCGCCGACCTGCGCGCGCTGATCGACGACGCGAACGCCGCCGTGCCCGGCCTCTTCGCGCGTCGCGCGGCACTCACGCCGGAGCAGCGATCCGTCAACCGCGGAGAGACGCGTACCGCGTAGGCAGCATGGCGGTAAACGAACGATACCGTCGCGCGACAAGGGATTCGTCCGCGCGACGGCAAGCGCGCGGGATGACGTCTTTTCGTGCACTTCGGCTGACGACGATGTTCGCCGTGCTGCTGCTCGCGTTCGGCTCGACGGGCCAAGCCGAGCCGCAGTTGATCCCGGTCACCGTGGGCCTCGTTCCGACCGACGACATCACGCCGCTCGTGTACGCGATTCAAACGGGGATGTTCAAGAACGCCGGGCTCGACGTCACGATCCAAGCGGGGAGCAGCGGAACGGCGATGGCCGCCGCCGTCGTGTCGGGCTCGTACACGTTCGGCAAGTCGAGCATGCTCGCGATCATCAACGCGCACTTGCGCAAGTTGCCGCTCGCGATGATCGGTTCCGAAGCGGTCTACGATGCGAAGGCGCCCTACGCGCAACTGATGGTGTCGACCGACTCGCCCGACAAGTCGTGCAAGGATCTCGAGGGCAAGATCGTGGGCACGCCGTCGCTCAACGACCTCGATTCGCTCGCGACGATGGCCTGCGTCGGTCAAGCCGGCGGCGATCCGACGTCGCTGAAGCTCGTCGAACTTCCGCAGTCGGCATCGATCGCATCGCTGCAAGGACATCGCGTGGAGGCGACGATCCTCCACGAGCCGGTCCTCGCGCAAGCGATCGCGGCCAATCAGGCCAAGGTGCTCGCACCCGCGTACAACGCGATCTCGACGCACTTCGTGTTCGCGTCGTTCTTCACGGCCGACTCGTACGCGCAAGCGCATCCCGACATCGTGAAGAAGTTCATGGAAACGGTCTACCGTGCCGCGGCCTACACGAACACGCATCACCAGGCGACGGCGCAGATGATGGCCGACGTGACGAAAGCGCCGCTCGACGTCGTCCAGAAGATGAACCGCACCGACGGCGCGACCTCGCTCGAGCCCAAAGAGATCCAGCCGCTGATCGACGCCGCGGCGAAGTACCACCTGATCCCGGCGGCCTTCCCCGCCTCCGACCTGCTCCAGGACGCACCGAAGTAAGGCCGGACCGGGCGAAACTTCCGGCGGGGGCCGCCCGTAGATCGGGCATGATTCCGCGCGGTCCCCTGATTGTGGCCCTCATCGTCGTCGAGATCGCAATTCTCGGCGGGATGGTCCGCGCCGTGTCCGGCGGGCCGTCCTTTCCGGCGATGACCGTCACGCTGCCCATGGCGCCGGCCGCTCCGGCTGCGCCGGCCGGGCCGTTCGTCGCGACCCGCGACGCCTTCGTCGAGAGCGGCCCGCACAAGTTCTTCGCCGCCGGACCGCATCCGGCGCTCTACGTCGACATCGGCTACGCCGATTTGACGATCCTCGCCGGCAGCACCGCGCAGATCGACGCGAGCGTCAGCAAGAGCACCGATTTCGGGCCGCTCCGCGCGACGGCCCCGATCACGGGGCGCCAGAGCGGCGACGCCGTGCGCATCGAAACGCGCCAAAGCGACGGCTTCTCGATCGGCGACAATCGGATGGTCACCGTGCTCGTGCCGCCGGGAACGTCGGTCAACGTGCTGCGCGCCGGAGACATCCGGGTGACCGGCATGCGCGGCGATGCGTCGATCAAGAGCGTCGGCAACGGGCACGTCACGATCGACGACTACAACGCGCCGACGTTGCGGCTGGAGACCTCCAACGGCGACATCTCGCTCAACGGCGTCATTACCGGGAACCTGAACGTCACTACCAGCAACGGTTCGATCGACGGAACCGAATTGCAGGTGCGCGACGGCAGTGTCGTCACGAGCAACGACAGCGTCCGGCTCGGCTTCGCCGCCGGCACCAACACCGTCGTGACGGCGGAGACGAGCAACGGCTCCGTCCATCTCTTCGGATTTCCCGCGGGCACGCAAGCCGCGACCCACCGTAGCAGCGACGATGATGATGACGACGACGGAGCGTCTCAAACCGTACGTATCGGCGCGGGGACGGGCCGGCTCGACGTTCACGCGAGCAACGGCAACATCGATCTCAGCCAAGCCGGCTGACCGTCCGCATATGTGATGGAGACGGGCCGGAGAATCATCGTACGGCCGCTAACACTTCGTCCTGCACGTCCCTCCATCCACTCGGACAAACCTCTCGTGTGATTCAGCATATCGTGCTCGTCGACGACGAGCCCGTCAACCTCGCGATTTTGGGCGCGATCATCGCCGATATCCCCGGCGCTCTGGTCCATCAGTTCACTGCGTCGAGCGAAGCCGTGGCCTGGGCCGACAAGCACGCCGCCGACGCCTTCATCATCGACTACAACATGCCCGATCCCGACGGGCTCACGATGATCGGTATGCTGCGCGCCGACCCGCGCTACGAACTCGTCCCGATCATCGTCATCACCGGCGAGCGGGAAGTCGACGTCCGGCTCGGCGCGCTCGCCGCCGGTGCGAACGATTTTCTCGAACGGCCGGTCGAGCGGCGCGAGGTGCTTTCCCGCCTGCAGCGGCTGCTCGCGCTCCAGGCCGCACACGTCGGACTCGTCTCACAGGTGGGCGATCTGGAGGCCGTGCTCCGGGCCGAAGAACGCCGGTCACGCGCGCAGGCCGAACGGCTCGCGACGCTATGGCGAGTGACGAACGCGAGCTACGATCCGCGCAAACCCGACATGCTCCAGGCCGTGCTGAGCGAGGGCGCCGCGGGATTGCGCTCGACGCAAGCGTTCTTCGGCAGCCTCCTACGCGTCGAAGGCGACGATCTGCTGCTCGTCGCCTCCGTGCAGGCGGAAGATCCGCGCGCACGCAGCGCGATCCCGTTTACGGACCGCATTCCGATCGTGGACACGGCGCAGAAGTACGTACTGCAAGCCGGCGCGACGCGCTCGTGGAACGACGTCGCGCTCGATCCGCAGGTCGCCACGTTGCCGCGCGTCGTCGGCGTGGGCGAACACGCGCTGATCAGCACGCCGTTTCTCGTTGGGCGCACGCAGTATCTGCTCTCTTACGGCTCGGCCGAGCCGACGGCGGAACCGTTCGGCCGCGACGATCACACCTACGTCGAATTGCTCGCCGACTTCTTCGCGAGCCGGCTGCAACAAGCCGCGCAGTCCGACCAGCTCCTCTACCACATGTCGCACGACATCTTGACCGGCTTGCGCAACCGGACGCAGTTCCGTCTCGACGCGCGCACGCAGCTGATCCTCGACGGCTGCGGGACGCTCGTCGTGATCTCGCTCGACGGTTTTCGCGGCATCAACGAAGAGTTCGGACACATCATCGGCGACGCGCTGCTGGTGGAAGTCGGTGCGGCGCTCTCCGCGGCGGTGGCGGAGCGCGACATCGTCGGACGCCTCGCCGGCGATACGTTCGGCATCTTCTTCGGCACCGTCGCCACCGAGTCGGACGCGCGCACACGACTCGAGAAGGTGATCGAACGGTTCACCCGCCCGTTCTCGACCGGCGATCGCGAAGGGCGTGAATTCGTGCCGCTCGGCGCGACGATCGGCGCCGCGATCGCGAGCGACGCCAGCGAATCGATCGACCAACTTCTCGCGCGCGCCGACACGGCGGTGTTTGCGGCCAAGCAACACGGACCCGGACGCGTGGAACTCTATCAGAACACGATGGAATCGGAGGCCGGCTCCCGCTCGCGCCGTTTGGCCGAGATCTCGGAGGGACTCGAGCGCAACGAGTTCGAGCTCTTCCTGCAGCCACACATCGATCTCACGACGTGGCGCGTGACCGGGGCCGAAGCGCTGTTGCGCTGGCGTCACCCGCAACACGGCCTCTTGTTGCCGCTCACGTTCTTGCCGTTCGCGGAACACAACGGGCTCATTCGCACGATCACGCGCTGGGTGACGGGCGAAGCGCTCTGTCTCTCGCAACGCCTGCGCGGTCTCGATCCCGACTTCCGGCTCTACTTCAACCTCTCGGCCATCGACTTCAGCGACGAGGCGATCGTCAACGACTTGCAGCGTGCGAAACGCGCGGGCGCGTTTCTCGACAACGTCGGCGTCGAGCTCACCGAAACGGCCGCGATGCAAGACGTCGGCAACGCCTCGCGCACGATCCGCCTGTTGCAGCAGCTCGGCGTGTGCGTGGCGATCGACGATTTCGGCACCGGCTACTCCTCGCTCTCGATGCTCAAGCGTCTGCCGTTCGATATCATCAAGATCGACAAATCGTTCGTCCACGAACTCTTGCTCGGTGACCGCAATTCCGCGATCGCAGCCTCGGTGATCGCGATCGGCAAGCAGCTCGGTTGCGAGACGCTCGCCGAAGGCGTGGAATCCCCGGAGCAACTGGCGTGGCTCCGGGAACGCGGCTGCCGCTACGCGCAGGGGTACACGATCGCGCGGCCGATGAGCCTCGACGCCTTCGAGACGTGGTTCGCGCAGTACCAGCCCTCAGAGATCGCGGAGATGGCCTAGATCGCTTCCTCCCGCGCGTTGTGCGCGGCCCGCTGACGGATCGTGCCGAGCGATTCGTCGACGAGCAACGTTCCGTCGCGGAAGACGGGCCGCAGCAGATTCGGCCGATCGTGGAGATCCTCGACGCGCACCGTCTCGATGCCGGTCTTGGTGGCGAAGTCGTTCCAGGCCGTACCGTTGTTGACGAGCGCGAGCAGGCCGCGCTTCGAGCGTTTGCCGGGATCCGTC
>Ga0116228_10001656_pt1 | contig 18640 bp, 18 predicted proteins | sample S1TSphfallax_2_FD_89694 | JGI IMG/M metagenome (GOLD analysis project Ga0116228, IMG submission 89694) | Host-associated microbial communities from peat moss isolated from Minnesota, USA - S1T2_Fc - Sphagnum fallax MG | ecosystem: Host-associated > Plants > Peat moss > Unclassified | place... | reverse complement strand
ATCACACAAATATGAAAAAAAACTTAATAATGTTCCAAAGCATAATTGTGGGCTCATCAATTACCATCACCATTAAGGAGCCCTAACTTAGGATACTAAAAATTGAAACATTAATGAAACACCTAAAGCTAACACTTTGTTGATTCCCCCATAATTGTGTGCACATTTTTCTTACATATAATTGCAACACAATCACAAACATTTGGGCAAACCTTAATACAACTCATAATTCTTCTTTCTTTTATATCATTTTTCTCAACATGTCATCTCTAGATAAAGAAGCAAGTTTGAAAGCATGTCAAATTTTTTTATTTTTTTTTTAAACTTTAGTTCAAAATTCTTTAAAAATAAAATAGATGACAATAGACCAATGTAAGAAAGAGTCAGGGAAAGATTGCAATCAAATGTGACCAAAGATATAAAGCAAAAGAAGCAACCATAGAAAAATTGAAATTAGATCTAACTAAAGATGCAAAAATGCAACAAATAAGCATAGTGCAATTACAATTAGATTCAACTAAAATCGCAAACTTTATAGAAGTAACCATAAAACAATTGCCCTCAGATTTTACTAAAGACACAAAAGTGCAAGAAATTAACATAGAAGGTTTGTAATTGAGTCTAAAAGGTAAGGCAAAGGTTTTAAAATTGAAAATGAAAGGAGAAGAAGACATAAAGATTGTGGTTTTGAACAAGATTTATAATGAGAAGTGTAATTAGTATTGTTGGGTTTTGAGGTTTGCGGTCCCATCTTTTCTACTTAATAATTAAAAAAGAAGCATCTTTTCTACGAGCTCAAGTTCCACATTCATTGAAACTTATTCCCATAGCTTGCACAACAACAACACATTACAATTTGGTTTGCAAAGATTTTCAAATTTTTACAAATTGTACTCTAACTTTAATATTTTAAGGTGGCATGTAGATTAAACATATTCAAGACTAATAGAATTTTTGGGTAAATTACAAGGAGAATAAAAATATACCTTTTGTAAAGACAGGGCCCACTCCACCCACCAACTAGAGGTTAAGGCCATGAAAGAAGGAAATCCATGATGTTGCATATGCGTCAGAAGAGACAAAGTGGAATGGTGTTGAACTCATAGCCAATCACCAATTAACAAAAGATCCCACCTAGGTCAAACCCCACAGATAAACCTCCTAGGGATTATGGAATACCAACAATGATATTTTATTCTTAATGTCTTTCAGCACATTTTTTTGCTCCTTGACTTTGTAAGACATCCCTAATTTTCTAGCATGATAGCCAACCACATGTTGGTAAATTTTCCATTTTGAAATTTTAATCTCAAATTAATTCACTTACCCAAGCTTTTCTCGAAAATATACCTGACGCAGACTTCCCACTAGGTCTAAGGCTTTGTTGCCCAAAATCCCCCTTGACTTTGTTTAATGGCCCAACCACAAGTCCACACTCATATTTGGAAAGGACTTTTAAGTCCTTCCCTAAACCCTCCACCTATTTTAACACACCTATGTGCAAGTTGGTGGCTGACTACACTAAGAATTGAACCCAAATTGGTATTCTTCTTACTCAACCCATGCCAACATGGGGGTCATCCCATGGTGGCCCTGACATAGGTTTCGATTGGGCAAGTCCACTTTTGGTCTCACCTAAAAAGGCATGTCACTATATGTCATGGATGTCAATGTTAGATATGGTTACATGATGAATAGAATTCGCATAGATTTCCATTCATTCATATATGATGCATCCATCTCATAATCCATTCATAATAACTTGTAGTTCACTTTTCATTAATTTGTAATTACCTCGCAATTCGCTTTTAGATAATTTTTAATTAATTCTTAGTGGACTCATAGTTCATTTTTAATTCACTCTTAATTAAATATTGATAAATTTGTAGTGAGGAAACCTTTTAAAAAGCTTTGTTAGTTGGTGGGCACATAAAAACTTCCTTGGATATTTGAGAAGCTTGTAAAAACATTTTATAACTGGAATTATAACAACAAGAAAAGGTTCAACATACTTAATAGCTTAATTGAAAATTGTTTAGTTGAAAATTGTTTAATTCAAAGTACATAATTAATTTGAATGGCAATGTAGTAAGAGCATGAGATGTTGAATGCAATAGGAGTAAAAGGAAGCAATTGGAGCAGTAGCAATAGTAGGGGAAGAAAATAATTAACGTTTGGTGGTGGTGACCATCTTTGTTTGAATTTAGGTTACTATAAAAATCACAAACCTTCTTACCGTTGATCTAAACCTTTAAATCCAAACAAATTTTTTGATTGTTGATAAAAATTGAACACTTTTCCATGGGCTCTTAACTTTTAGGCACACAATATGCATATAATGAATAGAAGGATTTTGATAAAAGATTTTTACAATTAAGGTGGTAGGTGTATGATACAATAAACCCCCTTTACAATCACGCCTTGGTGACCACTTTTTTTTGTGACACTAACGAATTGTGATTTAAATGTGTATAATCACATTGCATATAAATACTTACAAGCTTGTGACTATAGCTAGGAAAAAAAAAACCTTACAAAAACATCCCTTTCATGCTAAAATAAAGGTGCCAATTGTTAAAGTTTCTTACATGGGTTATTTTAAGCTCTACTATGTATTATTAGAATTGAGGAAGGTTGTGATTTTTGTTTGTTTTAATGTAACAATTTACATTAAGTTTGAACTCCTTAATTATTAGTTTGTGTATCTTGTTAACTATTATTATTTTTTGATGGTAGCATTCAATGTTTTCCATAGAATTTAGGCATTTTTTTTTTGCCTCAATGGTTCTTACGAATGACTCTTATTATGCTTGTTTATGAGTGATAACATTTTGTTCTAGCCAAAGACATTTTGCTTGGCATGCAACCAATTGTTCATGTTTTGCAATGTCAACCAATATTGTGGAAGACAATATTCTCGCATCATGTGTTAATTGCCCTTAACCATCTATTGTGTCAAATGGTAAATAAAATGTCATTTGAACCATAACATCCAATTGTGTTACATTCATGGGGTTGTCCATGTTCAATAGTGATTGAACGGGATTTTGTTCCCAAAGGCATTGAACAATTCGATTATTCATCACAAGATCTAAATCTTGAATACTAAAAGTATTTAGTGTTGTTATTTTGGGAACAACTAGTATTGGTGGTACCGGTTGAAGAAAGAAAAGGGGAGTGATAGGGGCAAATTAAGGAGGAACCTGAGGTTTCCTTGTAAGAAATGGAGGAATTATTGTAGGAGGCGGGCAAGTTTCTGGAAGAGCCAATGAATTTTCCCTTGCAAATCTATCAAATCAATACAAAAACACATTGTTGGCTCAGTTGCTTAGAATAATCCTTTAATCAACTTGAACCCCAAACACCACCTCCGCATAAACTATTTGTGCCACAATCAAATGCACCTGGTTTTTGGAAAAAAAATAGTTCCCAGTCATGGCCATGTAAACCTCCAATATGTGTGCCTTCATATGTTCATTTAAACAACTTATATACTTCACAGAATTATTTTTCTTGTGGGTCTCATGCTTAGAAAGTGGCCACTTCTTGTTAATGTGGCACCACTGCACATTGGAAGAACACAATGTGTATGACCAAAGTTGAGGAAGGTTTTGCCATCTAGCATTTGTTATGACGTTTGGGTCTTCAAGTGTTTCGAGCTTGCCTCATGCCATCTTCCTTTTGCGCCATGGCCCCTAACCACTTTCTTTTGGTTTGTATTATTCGCCATCGTACCTACCATCCGTTAATAAATAAATAAACATAAATTAAGGTTCAAGAAAAATTAGGGTTAAAGGTGGGGTAAATTAAGGTTAAGTTCAGAAAAAAATGTATAATAAACTGGTATGGGGGTTCTCCAAGAGGTTTAGCATTCAAATCCAACACATAATTATTTTCACAACTGGTGTTGTGAATTAAAAACCCTACAAAGGACTCCCACTTTCTTCCAAGTGTATGACACTGATTGTTCAAAATAAACAGAGTCCGAGATCACACATAAAGAAGAAAGTATAAGAAATGACAAAAGTGTGGGTCTTATAGTGGACCCACACATGCCCAAAGCCCCAAGACTAGGCCCAAGTTTGTTTTGGTCACATGTGAAAGCACGCTTAGGTGTTACACTTTTAGGCACATGTGGAAGTCCATAATTGCCTAAATTAACACTATGAAGGTAGTGTGAAAGCAAAATACCTTGAATCACACAAAATTGTTTTACAAGTTAGCATTAGAAATTTATTTTTTTAAAAAAATCAACCTATTTTACCTTATGAAGAAATTAAATTTGAAAGATGAGCTTCTAAACTATTACTTTTGTTAAATAAATGACTTAATAAGAAAAACCCATAATTCAAGGTACATCGAAAATTTTGATCGTCAAAATCCTTCCAAAACGTCCTCCTTGGTATCAATGTTATCACATTGTATTACCATTGAGTCTTTTACTCATTAAAAAATACTATATGAAGGTGCATGGAGTCCATACTCAATAATTATGGATTGCTACAAATTTTTAGGTAATCCTTTGAAAGTCCATTATGTTATGATTATTCAAAACTATCCATGAAATTCATACAATGTGATTATAATATATATAACATTGTAATGTTGAGTCCTTTTTCATTTTAGTCCATTATATTTAGTCACATGGCTAATTACAAATTCTAAAATCTTACAAAAATTGCCTTGTGACAACATTTTATGGATAGTGTAATGTGCTTTCACCCTTGCCTTTGATCACCACCGGACCTCTATATTGTTGGTGACCCAAATAGATTCGGTTGCCATTAGTTGACCAATTTTGGTCGCCAACTAAACAATCGGCCAGTTGGTGAACAAATTTTTTTAATTTCCTTTAGACTTGAGAAGGCTATTGAATGGGACGACCACACCATTGTGACTTGGGTCTATGAAGGGGAAGATGTCATATATTTACTAGGTTAGGAAGAAGGCCAATATGATGTGGATATTTTTCGATTACTAGAGGACTTATTGTACAAGGACATACCATTGACATTATATGTTAGAATTATGAATGTAATGGATAAGGAAAGTGTGTTCATAGCCTAGGATCATGATGCCACTATTGTCAAATATCTTCCATGCGTGTTCAAAAGAGTCTATGTTTAGGATGTCTCCAATTTGCTTTAAGACTTGTTGTACAAAGACATCTTAACAAAGTTTCATGTTTACAACACACAAGATTATTTTGACACAATATGATGTTTGTTAATTTTTAGTTGAATTATAAATTTAAAAAGGAATAAATGTCTTTGCCACGTGAGGATCAATTTAGAAACTATTGGAAATATCGTGTTGATAGTGTATTATCATGGTTTCATTTTTTCATAGATATTGCAAGTGATTTGGTTTGAATAAATTAAACATATATTTTGTTGAATTGTTCATTATCTTTTATTACAATAATCATAGTTAAACGTTCTTGGGTGAAAATCCTTTAAGGTGTACCACACAAGACGAAATTGATCTCATCTTTATTGCAATCCTTTTTTACCCTATATTTTGATCCCCATAAAAAATAATGAGTCAAAAGTTGTCAAATTTTTCAGAAGGACTACATTTTAGACCATTACAATTCTAAGTTTCATCATAATCATCCATAAATATGTTTTTACATGGTAAAAAGGACTAAGTAAAAAAAACACAATAAGGGTGATGTGTGACAAGATTTTGGTACACCTTAAATAATTTGCACCATCCTTTTTCTTTACCCTTCAAATCATTTTGATTGCCCTTGGAATTGAAAGTTTCCAATTTGAATTATGGATCTGAAATTGTTTTATATGAAATACACCAATTTTGAAATAGGGTCCCAAACTAGAAGGTTACAATTTTATTACCAAAGAAATATATAGTTGGAATAAAATATATTTATGCAACCATGTGGATTTGCATATAATGTTCAACCTATGTGTAAGAATTACAAAATACCAAATGCCTGTAATTGTGAAGCATTTGTGATTTGTGACCTAAGAAGATGACTAATGGTAGAATTTGGATGTTGGAATTGAGGTTCATGGTAGTCACTATCATTTGGGGCCTCAATTGCTTCATAAAAAATGTTGGTGTCATTGTCATCATCATCATCATTGCACCCCTCTTCCACTTCTAAAGTGTTTGTCCCACAAAAGGTTGTGATGATATTTTGGCCCAAATGTTTTGTCACAATTCATTTGGGGGGTTGTTGTCCTTTGATATCCAAAATGCCATCAGTGGTGTGTGGTCGTTCATAATCATGTTCACTTACAAAAGCAATTGTTTTTTGAACAATAGGCCTCTTCCCTCCAGTAATTTGATGTGTGGATGAGTTTTCAATAGTTGGTGGAAGATGATTCATGGAAGCTGCCATAGTGACTAGTTTGGACCCCACTAGAACTTCGGGTATCAAGGCTCTTGGACGTTGTAAGTATTGGCTAATGGGTGAGTGGTCAAAATCTAAATCACCTAATGTTGACTTTTTAGGTCTTGTAACTTTAGGACTTGAAGGACTTGGATCCACAACTTGGGGTACATTTGTGTTAATGATCATATACATGCCCAGATTTGGTTCCAATGTAATATCCCCAATGTCATTAATTATAATATTGGGAGGATTGACAAGTGGGTTGATTTGTACATGTGAAGTGTTATTTAGTGTCTATTGTGTGTCCGGCTCTGGATTGATGATTAAAGTTAATGGTGTGTTTGCATTAATTGGGGGGTCCACTTCCATGGAACTCATTAATTGCATGGACGTGTTTTGACTTGGGGCTGTTGGAGCATGTATAGCATGGGGGGTGCATTAGACACTTGAACATTGTCATTTAATAAAGGCATGTTTGGATTTGCATTGCCATTGTTATACCTTTGAACTTGCCAAATGTTCGAATCAGACAACAATCTTGAAAATGGAATCTTGTCATCATGAGGGAATTCAAAGGGGTCATGTTCAAATTCATCCTCATCCAACTCATTTAACGTTATGGGGTTCTCGTTTAATGACTCATTTTCATCTGCACTTTCATCAACATTGAACATTGAGTCTTTAAACAACATATTCTTCTCATACCATGTTGTGGGGTTAGCACTAGGTCGTTCTCATAAAAACTTGCTATTAGTGCATATTTGCACGAGGTCTTCCACTCAATTTTATTTTAATTGATTTCACACTTTGCTATTGACAAATGAATGTGAATTCCACTTCTGCTCACATGATGCGAAACACATTTGCGCCAAAATGTGATGAGTAATGGGTGCAAGTGTGCATCAACCAACTCCAATCAAATTTCCAATAACAAGTCTAGACAATGAGTAACACATCTTTGAAAATAAAGACTTGGAAAATGACGAATTAAAAGGTTAGTTACACTTTTCATGCTCGAAACATTGTTTATACAAATTTTTACAATGTTGTCGACTCAAATGGTTTCAATGTATCCACCCAATGCATTACATATGTAATGGACATCCTTTTGCTCCCTAGTTGTGTCAATGGAACCTATGAATACTTGCATTCCACCTTGGACAAGCAAACATTATGTTCCAACAATGGACACCGTGCAACATTGTCCCAACCATCATAACAAATGGTTGCTCGATATTTGTGAATCAAATTCTGTATCTTCTTGGTTACCTGTCTGGACAAATCCACCTTGGATTACTTTAACAAATTTGTGCGCAATCCATGATTTGACAAGGGTTTGTAGTAGGTTTGAGATTCAAAGGTTACTTTCACAACTTCTATGAACGTAGGGTGTCGCACAACATTGAAGGGGATGTTTGCCTCATAAAATAAAGTTGTCCACTTCTTGTCCAAATCTTGTTTTTTCGGTTTGATTCAATCCCTCGAGCAATGAAACATGTCGAAAGGTTCAAATGTTGTTATTTGTGGATCTGTTAGGACCCTTTATGTTGTTTGTAAAGGGGGTGAAATTTCGAACCCCTTCCATTTGAGACATTGAAATAAATTTTCCTTCCACTGAAGGATTCGACATTTCCATGGCCAAATCCTTTATTTGCCCATCTAAAATATGGGCTAGTATTTCCATGTCATTTAATGGTGGAAGGACAAATCCATCACATTGGACAAATAATGCCTTCACCCATGGATGTGCCTTTGAACACACCGCAACCCTAGCTCACCCATTGCCATCATATCAATAGCCCAAATGGAATAACATTTTGTCCTTGTGGTACAAAATGACATTGTCGTAAAACTTGCATTCCACCTTCCCCAGCTTGTCCTCTAACATTAAATACCAAGGATTCCACACATTCTGCCTTCCCTCCATCAATAAAACATTGTATGAAAAAAAAAAAGTTTGATTAATATAATTAATGTATTGAGCAATAAGATCAAACTCCACCTTTAGGGCAATAATTGAAATTCAACAGTAATTGTAAATGCAATATAATGATCTGAAATTTGAACACCCATAAAGGTTTCACCCCTCCCTCCCAAGGTATATGGTAATGGTTGGTGTTCAACAACACAAGGCCCAAAAACCTCAAAGGAAAAAGTGAGTATTGACATGCAATGTCACAACTTTAAACCTTGGGTTCACAACCAAGGTAAGGGGCATAGAAAGGTGCGGGCTAACAATGTAATCCATGAGTCAGATTCACACTCTCGGGAGTGCGAGAGAGTGTGAGGGAATGAACCCACACACTCCCAAGTGGACTCCCATTTTGGGACTTCCAAACTTTCAAAGAGTGATTTGAAGGGTCAAAACTAATTAAATTATACCACTAAAAAGCTCTTGACATATAAATATCTAAAATGGGTTCACATGATCCATTTGAGTACTTACAACACAAGTTATGGTCGAAAGAAAGGTCAATAGTCAAAGTGTCAATTTAACACCTCACCACTAAAAGTTAAGAATCACCATGAATTACACGTGTTTAGGAAGCATGACACATATTGTTGGGAAGCTCTTGACGAGGGCTACAACTTTGCTTTACACCTCACCTCAATTAAAGGTTTGCACAAGAAGTTATAGGTGTCCAAAGTGATAGGAGTCTCAATTTCAAAAAATTCAAGATTCTAGATTTGGGAGTTTTGGGAAAATTAACATTTGGGTGTAGCCATGTGGCCAATCACAGATAATACTATAAGGGAAAAGGTGGTGGCTTCCCCCAAGTCTGGGCTGTGGTGAGTCTTGTGAGTCTATGTATGCTCATGAGTTGTCCGTGCACCAAAAGTGTTATAATTATGCATTAACCAACTTGTTGTTTGGTTTGTGCAAACCCATATGAATGATTGACCTACTTGTCACTTGTCATAATCCCCATCCTGGAGCTCTGACATGGCCTTCTTACCTTGAAGTGTTGCAAGCTAGGGATTGTGCCCAACTCCTTTTACTATTTTCATTTTTAAATTTGCATTTGAGTCTTTCAAGGTGTTTGGGGGTGTGTGGTATATGGTAATGGTTGGTGTTAAACAACACAAGGCCCACAAACCTCAAAAGAAAAAGTGGGTATTGACATGCAAGGTCTACATTTTATTATTAAGTAGACCAAATTTTGTGGCCAACTCAATGGTGAAGATTAATCCACCATCAATCAAATGACCCAAATTCATAGACGTGCGGTGACCAGATTTATTTTTTCAAGGTTGACCTTAGGTTGACTTAAGCTAAGCTTGTACTAACATGACGCAAGGGTGCAATTGCATCCATATGCATTCATTGCATTATAGTAGACGCATGGATGTTGTGACAACCCTAAAATAAGATGTTGCAAATGTGTTTATTCAAAGAAGAACATATTGTAATTTTAATAGGGTAATGTAGACAAGTATATGATTATAATTAAATTTTTATAAATTTTTTAACATTGGTCAATGGCCTTTGAACATTGAAAAACATTTGTAGCCCTTTTCTCGGCACATCTAATGTCACAAAAAACATTGGAATTAGTTTTTAAATGAGCAAAATATGGTTTATAGAAGTGAAGGGGGTGAAAATATAAAATTTAAACATAAAAATAACTTTTGTTTTAAAAATAAAAAATATATATATACATTGGTATAATGTTTTTGCACTTCCCAAATCATTTTTAGAGCTACAAATTTCACACCCATAACTTTTTAAATCATTCAAAACAAATAAGAAATGAAAAACATAGATGGTTTGAAAGAAAGGGGTATAATATTTTTCTTTCATGATTGAATGACCTTTTCTTCTTGATATTTCTTTTGTTGTTATTTTTTTATTTAGATTTTTTTAAAAAAATAATTACATTTCCATAGCATTTTTTGTTCTGCACTTGTTATGCATTTTAATTTTTTTGTTTACATATTATGTGTGTATGTGTGTGTATGGTTTTATTTCTTTCTTGATTGATCTACTTTTTTCCCACATTTTCTTTATGTTTATGTTCATCTTGATTTACCTTTTTATTTTAACAATTTTTTTCCCCAAGTGATTGGGATGTTGTCCATAGTTATTAAAAATAATTTTAAATGCAACATTTTATATGTGAAGCAATTTCTCAATGAAAATAAATTTTCAAGCAAAAGTTTTTTTTAATGCATGAAAAAATATGTAATATATATTGCATGCTAACAATTTTTCATCTAAAAAATTTACCAAAAAAATTAAAAGTAAATAGTTTTGAATGAATCAATGATTTTATCTATTTTGAATGTGATTATGTGGGAACCATGTTTTTGTTTATATAAACATCCATTAAATTGAAGTTCGTAATAATGGAAACACCTTTATTAAATCTTGTTGATTCATTATTTGAACATGTATTGCATTCATATGGTCTTCATTTAGTTTCAACATATAAATATGAAATAGGTAATTGTCTTTTTGATTTTATATCTTATTTATTGAAACTTATGTATCATCTCTTGAAATTGAGGCAAACTAACATGGTACATTTAAATATTTATTATTGAATATAAAAAAGCCCAACAATGTTGTATTGGAGAATTAAATCCAAGTTTGTTTTGTTTGATCTGCAGAAAAAACATGGTCACAAATGAACATCAATATGTGACAAAAATGGCATTAAGTGCTAGTATGGGAAGTTTGTGGGGAGATTTCATTGCAATATTTTGGATAATTAAATATCTACAAATGCCAATTTACATTTGGAATCAAGTATCGAAACACATTATGTCTTGATGTGGCATCAATTTTCAATCTATGCCCTTACATATATCATATAGTTTTCAACATTCTGAACCAATTCAATATGTTATTAGTTTATTTAGGTCTTTGCTTACTTTTCAAATTAATGATCCCAAAGTTACCATAGATTTAAATGACTTCCCATCTTTTTCGAAATCAATGGTGCAAGAACCTCCTATTCAATTATCACAATTAGCTACATGTTTTTATTGGAATGAAAAATTTGATTATGCATTAATGGACATTTTGAAAGATAATTGGGATTAACTAATGGAGTATGTTGTTTCATTGTTCAACATTTTTTGTAATATAAATATTATTTAAGAAAATTAAAAATCATATGCAATACTTACAAAAAAATTGAGAAATAACACAAATGTTCCTATCAATGAAGTTTTGTCTAATCCATTCATTTTAGTTTCCTTTATTGGAATTTTCAAAAATCCCAAAATTCAAATTGAATACTCCCATTTGATTGGTGAGCCTCATGTTACACCATATATATATATTTGATTGGGCACTTTATGACAACAATATTTCTAAATTATTGGAGGTTTGTCCAAATTTAACTCATTACGCAAAAACATTTAAATTCAGCAACATGTTTCCAAATATTAAAAAAAAAGATCAAAAATAATTAATCACATGAAATATATATTTTAAAAAATAAATAGAATCTTTTTTGAATGACAAAGTTCAATTGTCATATGTTCAATGCACTTTAAAAGAATAAAAGAACTAATTCTCACATAAAAACTTCTTACAAAACATTTTGTTCAACTAAATAAAATATAACATAATGTTGATATAAAGGAAAATACACATAATTCAATATACATTGACATTTATAATAAAAAAATCCAAGACATTCCCATAATTCCATGTTTTTGTTTTTATTCAAATTTATAAACTCTAAGGGTATGAACAATATAATATGCATGAGAATGTTATTAATGTCCTTGCAAATGTGGATTGAATTCAATCAACACTACCACATTTACCACATGATGATGCAACAATAGGTGTATTTCTTAAGTGAGGTTTTGAATACAAATCACATTATATGTTAGGAATGTTCCTCCAAATATGGTGCTGGTTGTTTTACAAGATTTTAATGGAAACACCATTATACACATATTTGAATATTACCATTCATCATCAATGGGCAAGTTTGTTTACCTTGCATATGAATTTAGAATTTCAAATTCTTATTTATAATAATGCATCTGATAACTCTAATTCTGATAATGAAAATACATTGTACAATAACAAATTCAATGATACACAATTTTTTGGATGCTCCAAAAATAATGGACTATGAAAATACTATATCTTCTATTGCCCCAAGTCAAAACTTTCACCCTTTAAGTTTATTTAGAGATAAACATTTAGAAAAACTAAAATTTCAAAATTGTTTTATGAGCAACCTTAACAAATTTTTGAAGGTTTTTCATGTCAATAGATAGTTCAATGGGAATTACTTCATAAATTTGGGGATTTTTCAACAAATATTTTTTAAAGCTATTAAATTATTTATCTAAAAAGTCATAGGTTTTGATTGTGTGCGAATATGAAAAGGAAAACTATGTGGTAGAACTTTAAAAACTTATCAAATATGAAATAAACCAAATTTATCTTCAAATAATACTTAGGTTATTGTGATTTGGAAGGTTTGCATAATTCGCTTGACTATTGTGAAGGTTTACGGAAAATTTATTTGTAATGATTTGATAATTTGGTCATTCAACATTTAAGTTTTCACTTTTACATCTGCTAAAAGATTATGGGATCCTTTCATTAAAGCTTTACACACATTACATGTTTCAATATTAAATCTCCCAAATAAAATAAAAGACCTTTAATATGTTCATATAGTAGATTGATATGAATTGACCTTGTCACACGTGTGTAAAATATTACGATCATAAAAGATTTTGTTTCTGTAGACTTATTGCAAAAGATCACTATCTTTTTGGGTATATTTTTTATTACTTTTTTATCATTGAATTCCAAAATTGTGAGAGCAAATGTGACCATGGACTTTTATTGATAAAAAATGCATCTATGTATGGAATGCACACAAATGATGAAATTGAACCATTTGTAAACATGTATATTTCTTGTAATGTATCATTGTTACCAAACTTATTATAAAATGCACAACAATATCAACACACACGTACATGTAAGAAAACAAACCATGTTGTTTGTAGATTTCATTACCCATTGCCTCCTATGCATGAAACAAAAATTTTAGAACCTCTTCAAATAAATGGGAATTATCCATTTTCACAACAATACTTCCATACACAAGCAAACAAAATATTTCAATTTGTGAAAAAAAATTTTAAAAATGATAATATATCATTTTTTGAATATTTAAATTATTTAAACCTTCATGAAAGTGAATATATATTAAATTTGAAAAATAAATTAACAGAGTTGTACATTTTTTAAAAATGAATTCTTAAAACCATAAAACAAATGCATTTAGTATATGTGATGTTTATTTGTGATTTGCAAATACATATATTCAATTTATTTTGGACCCATATGTAGGTGTAACATATTTCACATCATATATGATAAAATAGATAAATCAATAACATCATAACTACATTTTATCATTAAAAATGCATTACGAATAATATAAATGCAAATATAAAAATTCAAAAGTTAACTAATGTTTTTCTTAATGCCCAATAAATGGTTGTTCAACTTGTTGCTTACCTTGTGCTTTCTTTAACATTATATCATTCATCTCGAACATTTCAATTTATAAATACTTCTACTTTTCATTTAATGCAATTTATGATTTAAGAATTTGAATATTATAATTTATTTAAACTATTAAATGAAGAACAAAGAATAATATTTGATGATGTTATGCATAAAAAAAAATTCTACCCTAATACACCAATATGTTTATTTTTTACAAGGGGCACTGGAATTGATAAAAAAATTACATTAAAACTCATAATGCAAATGTTATTATGATTATACCATAAAGACGTGTCTTCTGACTTAACAAAAACCAAGGGTTTATTTATGGCATCAATAAGTAAAGTTGCCTTCAATATTGATGGTTTAATAATACATTCAACATTGAACATATTGTTCAACAATATTTATTTAGTTTACCAAACTTATCATCAAATTCATTAAATAGGCTTACATGTCAATATGAAAAATTACAACTTGTTGTGATAGATGAAATATTATTTGTTGGTGTTCAAATGTTTAATGTTATAGATAATAGGCTAAGGTCCATAAAACACATTCATTTTCTTTTTTTGGGCAAAATTTTGATATATTTTGAAAGCAAATTTTCTTTCATGTCATTTAGGATTTTGAAATATATATAAAATGGATTTTGATACAAAAGGCCTCCAAAACAATTTTTGTACTCTTTCAAATGGAAGTAATTTTTCAACAAAATGTTTTCTTTCAACACACTTCTGTTTATTTGAATGAAAAATTTGTTCAAATGTTTTTTGTGAAATCACATGAATTAAACTTTTCAATTGTAATTGAAATGGTACAATGAATTCATATTCAATATATGACTAAATACTTCATCAATTTTTGCAATTATTTGAATCATTTTTAGAATATATTTGCATTTTGCAGTATATCGTGACAACATCTAAATTCTCACAAACATACTTTTTAATCATTTAATATAATTAAAAAATGTAGTTTCCTTGACAATTTCATTATTTGGCTATTGAACTACTTTATTTTTAATAAAATTTATGAATACCTCTTTTAATATTGACTTGGTGGAAATTGAAAGTTGCATAATTTCGAAAAATAGTAGTTGTGACTACATTTTTTGGCCATTATAATGTTTTTTCACTCTCAAAGATAATGTTAATGCACTAGCACCAAATTTTTGGCAAACATATGTCTAACGTTATAAACTAAATAAAGTTACGTGATAGTTTAATATGGTATTTATACAAACTTTGAACAAAATTTGTACTACAACATAAAATACAAAGGATATTCAATTTGTAATTGACAACCACCCAATAATTTTATTATTTCGTATTTATTTTATACAATAAACTTGTGCAAAAACACAATGAAAATGTGTTCATTAACACATTAGGTCCCACATTTATTTTCAAAGCAATGGACATCAACTGTCAATCATGCCCACCATTTTCCAAACTCTCAAATGATTCAAGTAAAACTGTAGGTTTGCATTCTACAATTTCGTTGAATTATGTGTTAGTAACTATGCAACATTTAATGGTTTTATGAATGGAATTGATGGCATTTTTAAAGCATCAACAACATATTGTGAAAAAACCATTATATGGATAATGTTTTAGAATTTTAAAATTGGAATATTAACAAGAGAAAAATATAATCATTGTTACAACAACATTGAATCAAAATGGACACTAATTAAACCTATCATCAAAGATATAAGAGTTGGTAAATCCCAATCATTTATCATAACAAAGATTCAATTTCCAATTTAATTTGCAACAACAAGAACCATTCATCATTTTCAAGGATTATCAATAGATGAATTGGTTTTTGATCCCATTAACATTACAAAACATGGGTTAACATATATAACATTATCTTGCATTAAACAAAATAAAAACTATTCTTGTTAATTCCTCTCCAACATGGAAATTTTTATGTGGGTCCAAAAGTACATATAAAATTGAATAGATTGAAAAAAATTACAACTTGGATACCATTAATTCCTCAATTAAAAAACTTACATAATTTTCATGTAATTATACAAGCCCTGAATACAACTTCTTTACATCAACATTACAAAAACATCAATCATAATCATAACCTTCAAATGTCTCATATCTTATGTCATATTAAAACAAAAATACAACATGTGACAATAGATGTGCACAAATTTATAAATTCATCAAAAGTATTCATATATTTCAATCCATGGTGCTCATGGATTAATGAGATGTATGACATACACATGCACTTATATTCCTTCAATACAATAACTAGTGATGGTTAAGAATATATAGCAACAACTTTTAATATTAATACATGAAAAGAAATATATATTGTATATGTGTATAAAGTTCATTCATGTTTAGTTTCTACATTCCTAAACAATCTCCCGAACATTGGCCAATCATCATTACAGGAGATTTGAATGTTGACATTCTAAAAGACAATAACCAAGCCAAAAAAAAAAAACTTAATAAAATTCATAGATAAACTCTAATTAAAATCACAATTTAATGAAAGCACCACAAAAGTTGGATTTCAATTAGACCATACATGGACAAATGTCCTTGAAAATCAATGCAAATCTAGTGTAATAGAAGCATATTGGTCGGATTTTCACAAATTGATTTATATTGCATTCAAATTACCAAACACATTTCCAATGTATAACAAAAAACCATTAATGTCTCCATTTATTTAAAGTGGAATGTTTGTGATTATATGCATGTGAATGTTGCATTTTCCATCTAATTAATTACTCCCAAAATGTTGGCACCTTGTGGCTTGAATTTGTATTTTTACAATTTTTCATGGACCATGTGCCAAAAAACATTCATAAATATCAATAACAAAACAAAATAAAATTTGAACAATTTTTTTATTCACACATACACCCATCAAACACCATAACAAAACATCTTTCATGAAAAACCTAAGCCCAAAATGTGACAAAATCACTATAAGAGTTGCAAAAATTTCAAACTTAAAAATGAAAACGAGACTAAGAATAAATTTTTTCCATGTAAATTATATTCATTCAATATTGATGTTTGTTTCAAAAATCAAAATACCTCATGCACATTGCTAAAAATTGTCTACATTATCCAAGTTTGGAAATTTTGGATTTTTCTTAAATGACATAATTATTTGCAACTTTATATTCACTTTTATGGTTAAAGAAAAGACAATGGAACTATGGTTTCAATTTCTAAATATCCACAATGAATCCAAAGATGGTTAGAAGATTTTATTTTTTAGTACAAATGTGGAAAACAAATTTCATGGTCCTTCATAAAGCCAACAAATTTTCATCCAATATAACTTGAGTTCATAGTAGAACATTAAATGTAATACCTTATTTTCAGGACAAAACCTCTCGTGGGAGAGCCACTTGTTTCTTACATACATCACCTTCATTCAAGTATAAACTATAGTGCAAGTGGGGACCAAATAATATCGTAGCCTAAAATTATACCTCAAGGTTACTCAAATTTCTAGCAAATCAGGCTTTAAACAGTGATTTAACAAGTTCAAATGGATAGATGACAACAAATGAAGGGGTTTTCCGGCAGCTTTTAAAGTTATAAGTTTTTGAGGATTGGACCAAGATACCATGCTCCATTGATGGTAAAAATTCTAGGATAAATAGAAGGCATGTATATGAATGATGTGGAAAAAATCTGTGCAAAACAAAGTTGAGATGAGAGAGAAATGGATAGTCAAAGTTAGCTATCCATCCAATGTAACTCTACACAAAATCATAGAAATTCAACTATTTGTGAGTAAAAACATTCCCAAATGTTAGGGATTGTTGCCAACTGCTGTGGCATTTCGTGCACCTTGTATGAATTCACCCCTCTCTCACATTCCTCAATCTTGTAGCATGAGCAAATAGCAAAGTTTGGAAGTTGGAGTTGTTAGATGCTCTGCTCAAGCTTGAAAAAAACTGCCAATCTGCCTTGAGAAACCCAAATGGGACATTGCAAGTGTAGGAAATATGCTATGACATGTCTCCTGTACCATAAGGAATCAAATTTTAGTCTCAGACATAGTAATTAGGAGAAACATTACAGCAATGAACCATTTTGGTCTGTTGTGACATTTAAGGGTGAAGGTTGTTGATCAAGCTCTACATAATTGGCTACCCTATTGTAAGTTTATAACTCATAGCTAATTCTAAAGATGTCTAAAGTCTAAATAAAATGATTCCACTTGGATTGAGTTTTGAAACCTCTTGTCTTCCAAGAAAAAAATAGTGTAGCAAAACCAGAGATCTGTTTTACTCAAACAATTGTTGACACATCTACCTTGGGTGTGCCTTAAGATTTAATATTTAACAACCAAAAGTAGTTGTCTTGCAACTAAATAGAGACATTAACTGCTCAAGGAGGTGTTAATTAATAGCTGGAGCCATAAACTTTGGAGGGTTGGAGAAGAAGGTCTGATAAGATTATCAAGGTGGATGAGAGTACGTATTTGGTGCTCCAGAATTGTTGACCATCACCATACTGTACTAATTCCATCCAGTGTGAGTGTTATGTGAAAATGCTTTGATGAAGTGTTGATTTTGATGTCAAGTGTGCAGTAGAAATGGTGTGTCTGTTAGGTGAAGATTATAGAACTGTGTGTATAGAACGTCTGTATAATATGTATGTATAATACAGCGTATAATACACGGCCATGTGTACAACTATACAACTGCGCGTGTTGTAGGCTACAAAGACCTCCCTCACAACCTTCACAACCTACTTAAAGTTAAACATTACAGTGTT
>Ga0116228_10001654_pt1 | contig 18643 bp, 11 predicted proteins | sample S1TSphfallax_2_FD_89694 | JGI IMG/M metagenome (GOLD analysis project Ga0116228, IMG submission 89694) | Host-associated microbial communities from peat moss isolated from Minnesota, USA - S1T2_Fc - Sphagnum fallax MG | ecosystem: Host-associated > Plants > Peat moss > Unclassified | place... | reverse complement strand
TCTTTTTTTGTTTCCTTTTTATTGTAGCGCTCCCCCCAGGGGTGCACTCTTTTTTTGTTTCCTCTCTATTGCAACACATCCCAAGGGTGCGCTCTTTTTTTATTTCCTTTCTGTTGCAGCACATCCCGAGGGTGCACACATTCTCCCCTCTACCAAATCTCCCTTTCTCTCTAACCATCATTCTTTATCTCTCTCCTTTCTATTACAATGCATCCTAGGGGTGTGTTCTCTCTTTGTCTCCTTTTTGTTGAAATGCATCTCAGGGGTGCATTATCTTTCTCCTTTTTGCTGAATTTCCTTTTCTCTTTCCATGGCCATCGTGTTTTCCCTCTTTCTCCTCCCTATTGCAATGGATCCCAGGGGTGCACATGTTCTCTCCTTTTTGTTGAACCAGTTTCTTTCTCCCTAGTCATTGCTCTTTTCTTTCCTTTTTGCTGAAGTTTTTTATCTGTCCCCCTGGCCATTGTTGAAATTCTTTATCCTTAGCAGTGAAAATCTTTCTCCCTAGCATTGAAGCTCTCTCTTTCCCTCATGTTGAGGCTCTTTTTCTCCCTAACCACCATTATATTTCTTTCTTCTTTTTGTTGCAACACATCTTAAGGTGTCTGCACTCTTTCCCATTTGCCAACACTTTCTCTTTCCTTGGCCATTGCTCTCTTTTTCCCTAACATTGAAGTTCTTTTTCTTTCCCCTTTACCAAATTTCCTTCTCTCTTTCCCTAATGTTGAAGCTCTCTCTTTCCTCTCTATTATAACGTGTCCAAGGGTGTGCACATTCTCTCCCCTCTACTGAATCTCCCTCCTCTTTCCATAGCATTGAAACTCTTTCTCTCTCCTTTTTATTATAACGCATCTAGGGGTGCATGCATTTTCTCCCCTTTGTTAAAGCTTTTTTTTTTCCTAGCCATCATTCCCTCTATCTTTCCCCTTTGTTGAAGCTCTTTTTTTCCTTGGCCATTTGAACTTCTTTCTCTTCATGGCCATCATTCTTTTCCTCTCCCTGGGCCAAGGCTATTTTTCTTTTTCTTCCTTCTATCCAAGTTTTCTAAACTCCAACCTCTTTCTCTTTGTCTCTTGTGTTTATTATAGCTATCTAAGTTCAAGCTCAAACTTTGTTCTTTTCATTCAATATCGGCTCTCCCAAGCTCCACCCATTCATTATTTGTATTTTCTTCTTAGTTCTCCTTCACATCTTGCTACAACCCCCCACCCCCCACATCATGTTGCAATTTATAGATAAATAATCAATGGAAGGCTAAAGCAACCTTACTGGAACATGGCCTTTTGCAAACATCTTTGCCTTTGCATTTTTTTTAATTTCTTATTATGCAGATGTTGAAATGCCCAAGTTGACACCTTTGTACCCTAAAGGATGGGCTCTGAAACTAGTTTGGAAGTTTTGGTGAAATTTGTTACTTGCTTCCTTAATTGCAAGTGTTGACCAAGCTAACTTGAAATTTGCTCTATATCTTTTCTCAACTAGCCTTTGAGCTACTTTGTTTACAACACTATGTGAATCTGCAGCACACCTTTTTTTTGTTTCCTCCCTTTCCTTTTTCCTTTGTTCTCTAATTACTTCTATTTTTTTTGTCCATAAAATTTTGACATAAAATTTGTAGATATTTATTAGAAGTAACAACATAGGATTGATTGTAGTCAATTAATGAATATTTATTGCATGTTTTCCTTACAAGTAGATGTAGGGGGGACAACAAATTTTGAAGGCAAATTGGAGCTAGAGCTATTCTAAAATGAAGCAACTCCCCTTCATATGCATTTCTAGGTTCACATAGATTAATTATGTAATCTAAGGTATTTTTTGTTCTTGTATCTTCTATCATACTAAGAATTGTCAACTTTTCCACATAGTACCTTGGTAACTACTCCTACCCATCAACATTAGTTCTAGTTGTAGCATGCTCATCTATAGTGGTGGCTATGTTGATTAGCTTTGTAGTTGTTCCATTGTCTTCATCTGATGTGCCATTATTAAAATCAATAGTGTAGAATTCATTAGGCTTAATCCTTCTATCCATGGCCTTTGGATTAAAAGGCTAAATCCATGTAACCTAAAACCCACTCTTGATGTTTTTTTTGGACAAAACTACATCTAATGCATTATCTACCCATGTTGCAAGTGTAGCGTTGTTTAGCCCATTATAATTGTTTCTAACCATGTTATTGTTTATTTATTTTTTGAAAGATGTTTTGAAGGGCTTAAAATAGATCACACCGAAAGGCTACAAGGCATGGGAGGTGTGTGAATGTATCATATTTAGACCAAACTGTTGTGTATGTTTAATTGCCTTTAGACTAACATGTGAACCATGTCCATCTAGAGCTAATAGATGATGGTTGCTTGGAGAAATACCACTTCGGACTAACCTCTTGAAAAATGACAAAAAAATTTTGAATAAAAAACTTGTCATCCATGTTTTGGTTTAGATTGCCATACATGTTATAGGTTTGGAGTGCATAATGTAATCACCTCTAATTCTTTCACCTCAAAATATGTAAAATCCTAGTATGGATCCCTTTGCTGCATTCACAACATAGTCAATGGTCAGCCACTTTCTAAATTTAAAGATAATGTTATACACTTGATGAGATCCCTTCTTTGCTATAACTATACCTCCTGATTGCCTCCCTACTTGAATCCCAATCTCATCAGAATTCCATATGTGATTTGGCTTATATTAATGTTGGGTGTAAAAGGATGTCAAGTTTTGGTAGAATAAGTTGCAAGAATTAGTGGTTAAACCTTAGGATCTATTGATGTCTAGTTTTTCTATAAGACAGATGTTTAACTTTGGATGTTTGTGTTTAAACCAATACCACCATGAGTCCCAAGCAACCCATTTTGAAATGGGGTGGGTTGGGTTTGAATCACTTTTGCCACCTTCCATTTGAGTTGTAGTGTTATGGAAAGCCCACATTCTTGCATATTCAAAACCCATGTAACAATAACTTTTTCTTTTTCAGTTAGTACACTTGGTGGTCCAATTTTCCTATTTTTAGTTTTCCCATATAGGTGGTCAAAGAGTGAAATTATGAGTATGCCCCAAAATTTGTTGGGCCCCCATAAAGAAATTATGTTTCTTTCAACTACATCCATGGCTGCTTTTGATGATTCATTTGACTACTTACCTCTTGGATTTGTAGTAGGAACCCTATTTGTTCCTATTGACCTTTGTATTGTGTTTGATATAGTTTGAAGAGGAACAATCTCCTTGTCCCACTTCTTGTTGGTCCAACACCCCACTTTGTTTCCTACAAGGGACATTGAGCATCATGATGTTCTTAGTTTTCCTACACCCAACTTCCAAAAACTTGGTGGAATGTGGTTAGGCCCACTAGTGGCACTCCCTTATCTTTCTTTAGTTTAGACTAAGAAAACAAAAAGTGTGTTAGTTTAGGGAATTTATGCAATCCATATTCATGTGTCAATACATTAGTGTTGATTAAATCAAAGATGTTTACAAAATCGAACTAGTTTAAATCTTCATTTATTGTTGTTGTGTAGGTTATAAAAATGTATTTAATCATACACTATGTTCGAGCTTCAAAAAATTTGTGTTGACCCACTATTTTTGCACTTTTTCTTACTATAGGGATAATTAATTTCATTATCCAATGAAAGTAAATGAACTTTTTGAAACTTGCCTTGTAAATCTTGTCAATATATGCAATTATGCTTTCATCTTGGTGATGCTCTATCTTGGGTAGCCCTAATGTCTCTTCTTTCACAATTTGCAACATTATGTTCTCTTTCTTTTTACTTTGTAGCTCTTTGGTTTCTTCCTTCCCTTTGCTAGGAAACTTTCTAAACTCCTCTTTCACTGTGCTAAACAACTCAATCTTTTCATTTTTGACTAGTATGCTTGAAAACTTTATATTTTCCTTAGGCATCTATGATCTGAACATTATTACATTAGGACATAACAACATTAAGAATGATTGAAGTTCATCTTCCACATGTTGTGGTAGTCTAAACATGTCCATTTGTAATTGAATTAAATTAAGTTCAATGCAATATAATTACATTTAGACACCTGACATTCTAATTATGATGGGTTGTTTTGGTGGGAAAAACATTTAGTTATTTTTTAGATCTTTAGGTTCAAAACCTTTGCAATTTAATGCGCTATTAGAGTCTTTTAATGTGTTGTACCCCTTTCAACCTTAAAATTTGTACTCATCACTAAACACTAAAATACACATAATGGAATTGGGTGAAAGCACTTAAGGGGGGGGAGGGGGGGGGATGTTGTCACGTTATATTGTTTTTTAGGGGTGTCCATGTTTGAACTTCAACCATGGTAATATTGGAACATATTTTTCCAAACTTTTTGCATACTATGGTAGATTATAACATAATTCAATTGTAAATAAAATTCTTTTTTCCAATTTATATTGTGAGGTTCCAAAATATATTTGTGGCAGAATAATGTACATCATTGTGTATTAAAAAATGAAAACTCACTAAAAAAATGATTGAAATGATTTTTAGTTTTTATGAAATTTGTAGTATTTATTAATCATTGTGATTCCATATGTGTCACGACCTTAGCCTTGGGCTTGCAACCAAGGTGAAAGCATGGAAAGGTGCAAGCTAGGATTACAATTCATGAATCACATTCACACTCCTGAAAGTGTGAGAATTTGTGAGGGAATGAACCCACACACTCCCAAATGGATTTCCACTTTGGGAATTGGAATCCCAATGAATTCTTAAATTTTCATAGAGTGATTTAAGGGGTCAAAACTCATTAGTTTCAAAAAAAATTTACACCATTGGAAATTTCCTAAGAGTAGATGTTTAAAACGGGCTCGCATTATCAATTTGAGTATTTACAACACAAGTTATGGCCAAAAAAAAGGTCGAGGGTTAAATGTCAATTTGATTCCCGACCACACAAAAATCAGGAATTTCCCTGATTTATGTACATGTAGGAGGTGGCCCACATATTGTTGGAAAGATCTTGACGAGGGCTACAACTTTTTTTGAAACCTCACCTTAATTAGAGGTTTTCATAAGAAGTTATGGTTGTTCAAAGTGGTGGGAGTCTCAATATCAAGAATTGTAGGACTCTCAACTTGGGAATCCCAAGAAAAACACCATTTGGGTGTAACCTTCGCAATGAATCATAAAGAATACTATAAGGGGGAAGGTGGTGGTTTCCCCCAAGTTCGAGCTATGGTGAGTTTTATAAGTTCGTGTATGTTCGTGATTCATCTGTGCACCAAAAGTGCTCCAACTATGCACTAACCAATTTGTTGTTTGGTTTGTGCAGATCGATATAAATAATTGACTTGCTTGTCATTCTTCTTAGTCCCCATCTTGAAGCTTTAACACGCCTTTCTTACCTTCAAAGTCCAGTGAGTGAAAGAGTGTACCCCAACTCCTTTTTCCATAGTTTTCATTTTGGGACTCACATTTGAGTCTTTGAAGGAGTTTGGGGGTGCATCAATATGATTAGAATAAGTTTGTGAGCTATGTGAAATGTTTGATAATTATCATATCACAAATGGATGTTTTTAGGGGTTATGACCATAAGTATCTGGTAAATTAACATTTTGACAAACTATCACTTTTAAATGGAAGATGACAACATATGTGAGGTGGGTAATTTTTAAAAATTTTATTTCAGACATTTTTTGATTGATTAATTCAAACCCAAACCTAGTGTAGTCCAAAAATAAAAATAGGTTGTATTATATTATATATACCATAAATATATTCAATATTTTTTGAATTTAAGCTTTTACAAAAAGGAAATTCACATAATATTATATATCATTAACTTTGTGAAAATCAAAATATGAAGCCCAAACACCAAAAGTGAAACCTAAAATTAAATGTAATATGTTTTGCAGAAATATTTTTTACATACATATCGTGAAAGTGCCCAAAGTGGCCCCCCGTAATGTGCTTTCACCCAGTTCATTGTTTGCAAATCTAACTTAAATCTTATTTTACACCAAACTTAAAGCCCCAAGTGCATTTGGATTTTTTAGATTTGCAAAATGTATGTGCATTACTTTGTAATATATATGAGGCCATGTTTAAACATTACATTTAGTCATAGAACAACAAAAAATATAATTTTGCCTTAAAATGCCCCCTTCACCAAACAATTTTGTCCACTAATGCGGGTAATGGCCATATAGATGTACACATATATGTGTGCTATACTTTTTTTTAACCCATCATCACCAAAAACCTCCCACTAGATAAATGAACAAAATATTTGTATAAAAATTCTTTGACACTCCCATGACCAAACATAAACTAAATGTCACTGGTTGGAACTATAAAAAATGCCAAATGTAATTTTTTATCAACAAGCGTTCGATGATAGGGCAACATATGAACACCCATAGGGCAATTCTTATTTGCTAACCCTCCCAGCAGTGATTATTTTGGGTGTTCAGTCATAGGGTGATGTTTGGTCATAGGCATGCTACCCTATCTTTGGAGGATATATTGTACTCTAAGATAGAGGAGGGAGCTTACACATAACCCTTACTCCTTAAGTGTGGGAAGATCTTATATACATATAAGTGGTGTAAGATCCTTCTTGAGTGTGGGAATGATTATATAGGTGTAAGTGCCTTGTGGAGGATGCTCCCTGACTATAGTAGGGGTCATTCACATAAGTAAGTGCAAGATCTTACACCACCAATAAGTAGGTTTAAGATCCCTCTCACACTTAAGGAGTAGGCATAGGAACCCATCCCCGTTCTATGCCTTGTCATCTATGTATGTTTAAGTCCATGATAACCTTGACCTTGTGCTTTTACAATGGGTAAAGCCCAATGGGTGGGTGATATTCTCAGGATGCAATCTAGATTTGGCTATTGTCTCATGACCTGAGGCCCATTATTTTGGGAACACTCTTACAATAGGTTATCTTAAAGAAACACCTTGATGGTGGCTGAAAGTGACCTTGCAAGAAGAATAAGCTCTGACTCTACAAAATAAAAGTATGGGACCAGAACCTTCAGATGTAATACAAGAAAAATGCAAAGATTACCATGTTTGATTTAAGTGTTTCTTGGATTAGACATCCATAAATAGCGGGCGTTTTGGTGTTTTTATGCAAATCCTATGTACCTGAAAGATCTTCAAGATGTTTTGTGAGCATTATATGTGGATTCTATAAATCACAAACATAGCATAGAATTTATGGGGGACTTTGAACCACGATAATGCCACCTTGAGACCCTGCCAAAGGAATGTTAATGGTCTACTTGTGATGGCACTGAAAACACTTGTCACCCTATTGACATGACCCTTCATTTGCACGGGTCACACTTTCTTGATTTCTAGTGCAAAGATTTTACCTATCTTAAGGTGCATTCACACTTCGTGTTAAGGACTCTAATATAAAGTCCCCTAACACCAAGCTAGTTATTTAGAACCTAAACCAGTTTACCATGAAGATTTTATTTTAAGTTAACATTGACTTAATATTAAACGATCACCCATTAACATTGGGTACCACCTAAGATTGCCACCTATATTTTCACTGGACAGACTTAACATTGGGTGTGAATGCACCTTTCCACGTGTATAGGTATTAGAATAATCTAGGCTTTCACAAAAGCTGCATCTGTATCTACTTACTCATTTGACTTTAAAGCCCCCCTTGTCATGGACTTGAAAAAATACTTACTCATACGATACAGACGCTGTCAGACGACACCTGATTCATTTGCAATGTTTTGTCAACCCAGGGATAGAAAGAGCCCCAACCTACATTCCACCTAACTCAAAAAATGCTATACCTCGTTTGTAGGGGTGGGATCTCCTCAATGTGGGCCCTCAGTGAACCAGCGCCCACCACTAGATGGCTGTTATGACTCAGTTGTGAATGATCCTCAACCGAGTTACTACCTGGATTTCATCTTAGTAACCCATTCAATAAAAAGTAGGTCTAAATGAGTTGATAACTTATTTCACCCTGGTAACCTCTCCTGTAAGATAAAGGGCCTATATGTAGATGTATAGGTAAGAAAATAGTTGGCTACCAGGTAATGAGATCGTTTACCTATAGACAGGCGCTGCTTTGCTATCTACCCTACTAACAACTTACTAAGTGGGTTGTTAGTAAGTAGGTAGTAAAAACAGCAACTGAGTTAACCACCATGGTTACTTAGGGAACTTGAACCCAACACCAAAGTTGTAAGTTACTCACTAATAGTCCATTCATCACATACATGCCAATAGTTTGGCAATAGAGAAAAGATGAATTAAAATCTGAACGAGTAAGCTTGAAAGACAATTGGTGTGGTTTGCAACAAGAGACAGAAGCCACCAATCACGATCAAGTGAAAATGGTTTAAGTTACTACTGGTCTAATTCAAAACTTAATGAAGATGGCATTTACATCAACTACCAACAAAGATGTGTAATAATTAAGATGCTAGTGTAAGATCTTGAATATAATAATGTTGTTGTTATGATATCTACAACATTTTGCCTATATTTTAAAGGACGATTGCAAGGCAAGAGAGTTTCAAACCTCTTTAATGTGAATTTTCTCTCTTTGGTAAGATATTAAGTTTGTTCTATTTGCCACACATGTCCTAATCTAATTACCCATGGATTTGTTGGTTACTTTAATATCATCCTGGTCACTGTTGATTCTTGACTTGTGAAGCTTTTCATGTGAATTGCCGTTTGCCTCCAATTCAATGATGTGCAGGAGTTATTTAATGACGGCTTCATTTTCTGTTCTTAATACATTGTGAAGCCAACTGATAAACACATTGGGTAAGAAAACATGTAATTATAATTTTTGTGGTAGTTCCACTAAGGTATTCAAAATCATTTTTGACGTGCTCTCAATTACTGAATAACAGAACTTTGTGTTTCCCCATTCTAGAGCAGTTTTTATAAACGGTATGTTATCCTTATTCTTTAAGTGATGGCATGATCCAATTAATAAGGGCATAACGATTGTCACCTAGCAAGTAAGGAGAAATCCCATCTCCATCACTTTATTGACATCAAAGAAACCTTCATACTGAGCATGTCAATACAATCTAGACTTGCACAAATTCTATGTGTCATTGACATTAGCAAGTCAACATACGGAATGTTAAAATGGTTCTTTGAATAAACAACTTGAGCAACTAGGGTCTTATGCTTAAAGGAATATTGTAGAAAAGGGTGGCAGGATTAAAGATTGAATTATGGGTGCCACTGATTACACCTTGTACATTGTGCAACCCACACCACTTTCATGCTTTCATTTTTGATAGGACAATCAAGTGGGATTGAACTAAAGTTGCATTTGTACACATTCAATAGACATACAAGCATGCAAAATCCTGCCCATCAAGTATGATTTCCCTCCAATCCAAAGTTTTACACCTCAAAAGACACCCCCAACGTACCTAAGTTACATTCAAGCTATGTGATAGGATCCATATTATGATCCCCTATTAAATTTAGATGAAGTTGTGGCCATGTTTGTGGAAGTAGTGTTCTCTCCCATTCCACACCAATCTTTATGTACCTATGAGCCACAAGCACCAGAACCACAGTAAACTATAACGATGACAAGAATCTGTCACAAAGGTAGACAAAGCCTGTAACATAAAGAAGAAAGAAATGTATGATGCACCCTTCAAATAGCATGGAAGGTGGGTGCACATGCTCAAGTTTCTTGCATTGAACTGGGTGCGTGTCACAAGCACAAAAAACCATCACAGCTAACACACATAACGTTTTGCATAAGCAAGAACAAGGATGCAGCATCACAAGGTACAAGCTAGAGTAAACAAGCAGCTCGTCACATACTGGCTCTGCCTGGTATGGCAAGTTCAAAACCAGAACTCAAAGTTCGTATCAACACCTCACTGTAACACCTGGTGTACAATCCTCAAACTGTGCGACCATCCATCATTCAGTACTCTCTTAACCAACAGAGCCAACAAACATGAGATCAAGCAAAAAGAAATGAGTTTGTGATGGAACATTATTGGAAGGCACCAGGCAGGAAATTCTAGTGTATTTGCAGCTCATGTTACAGAGCATAAATGTTTTTTGGGGAATTTTGGAAAATGAAACCTGCAGAGTGGGTGCCCCATTTTTTAGGTGTGAGCCATTTTGTTTTTTGTCTGTTGAATACAAAGTTTATTGTATAAAATCAACTTGATTCCAGGTTAATAATATTCAAGGTAAGTGATTACACTACATATAATTTATTAACCTGGGGTTGGAGATTTCGGGAGGAAAATGATGACATTCAATTCTGGAACTGTCATATCCAATACATTGAAGCCTGAGGGCAATCACATTTTACTGTCATTTTCCTATTGACATTGTTTTACAACATTTTCAATGTTACCCCAATCTTCAAATGAGCAAAATTGAGCTTGTACTCCTGGGTTCATCCCCATTTCAAGTGTGGCTGCGAAGTGAGTGAAATCGGATATCAGTTCACAAGTTTTGCAAGCTTGTATTGTAACAAGATGTGAAGAATATGAGCAGCAATGAAGGTGCAGGTAATGCAAATCCAAAATTGCCGGTGAAACTTATGTGAGAACCACTTTAGGTGAGAAAACCAGTTTATTGGTCTCCTCTTCTTTTCCTGTGCACCGTTTTCATCCCGACTTTTGATTTTCGTCCAAAACCTTATCCCCGTTTTCGGTACTTTGATGGGCTGTAAGCTGGCATGGTAATTGAAAGGTGAAATTGAGAAACTAAGAGTAGCTCCACTCGGACTCAGTATGTGGTCTTGTGAAAGAAAATTGAATGAAGAAAAGTCAAAACATGCCCCTTTGTCTCAGCAAAATGGTTTTGGCCCAGCGTTTTTGCACATGATGCTGAGGCTGGTAAAAGGAACAGCAAAACTTAACACCAGCTGTTGATTGGGTATTGGTTGAGGGTGGTGAAAGGCACAGCGAAGCTTACCGACTGCTGTTGATTGGGTATTGGTTTTGATTGCTGAGGCTGGTGAAAAGCACAGCAAAGCTTAAGACCTGCTGTTGACAGGGTACTGGATTGATTCGTCCAGGAGGGTTGCTATTAGTAGTCTCCCACCCATTTGCAGTCTCAAATTTAGTTTTATGGATGGGGTTGGAGAAAAGAAAATAACTAAACTTGGATGTGAGAAATATTTTTGCAGGCCCACATACTGAGCACCAGTACTGGAGATGCTCTAAGTTAGTTGTAAGTTTTCAAACACACTCGATCAGCTACCTTCTGTTCCACTTCAATCACATACAAAAAGAGTGAATGTATCCGACGCAGACTCTTGCAGGACTGTGGACAATGTACTGCTGCAAAAAAAACTTTACATGTGATATTAAAACGGCATTAAACTGGATCTGCAAAGAAGCTGTAGCAGTCACTCTGGCCAAGTGTTCAGAGCATGTTGAACCCTTTTAAAAGATGATCAGTCAGTGCAGATCGCGCGCTGCATTACTACTCCAATGCAATTAGTGTGTCGATATCGGTAGAATCCATCTCGCTGATAGCAGGGCTGTTGACCTTGTGACAATTCAGACGAATCTGACCCTGGTTGCCGGTGAGAGGACTGATGTCGTCCACCTTTATCATCGCGCTTGCAAATTCCCCAAGGAAATTCCCAGAGGCGCTGGCCAACAGGTTCACTGTGGCCACATTGGAGCCCTTCGTGCTGAACAGCGCCTGGTCCGAGTGCAACAGCCCTTTTCCCTGCTGCAGATTCTGATAGTACGCATTGTCGAACAAGTCGGGAGTGGCCTGGTCGAAGTTGTTGAGAACGGAGACGTTGCCGTTTTGGGGGCAATTCTTCTCGAGCTTCTTCAGGAACGACTTGTTGATGTCCGCCTCGGGTTTCGGATATAAACGCGCTTCGATTGTTGCACATCTTGCTCGCCCGATTGTGTGGGCACCTGCAGCAGCAGATTGGAATTTGGCAGCGTCTCAATGTCAAGAAAAGCATTTGAGTACCGCCTCGTACTATGTGACCCCCATACTCATGTGAAAAGGATGTGATCGACATGCAAAATGAGTAGACCACGGGACTTATCAGAAACTTGTACCTGAGAGGATTATCATTTCTTGGGTGCTAAAGCCGACCTTGGCAAAGGTCTGAATTAGCGCGGGTAAGTCCATATCTGGGGTAGGGAGAGACGCTGCAGCTGCTGCGAAGGCAGAGGTGGTGCTATCGCGCCTACCCAGAGCAACTGGCCAGCCCTCACCTCCAGCCTGCACAACTCCTCACACAGCACTGACCGAGCTGTTCAGAACTGTTGCGCTTTTACATACATGCTAATTCCACATCTACACGAGCGGTCTCGACTGTCATGACTATCCGCCAATAAATTGACTATATCATGGGAGATCAGTGGCAGAAGCTCCTTACCGCAACAACAGCTTCCAACGATGCAAGCGTCAAAATATCGGCACATGAGACAGTCTTGGGGCAGGCTTTCTCGACTGCCGCCTTGATTTGGTCGATCACATCAAAGCCTCTCAATGAGTTATTATTCTGAGGTACATTCTTTTCGCTCTGGAAAGTGGGTGTAGCGTCCAGCAGAAGTGAGGCATCACATCCCTGTACTTACAGATTCGCAACCGATCACATGTCCCATCAATCCAACTCACATTTTGATACTTAAAAAAAAATCTGCAACTCACATTTTTGCAATAAATTCTCCTCATTGTTACCCAAAAAACAGAAAAAGTGGGTACGAGATACGAACTCCAAGGATGAAAGAAGAGGTGAATGAAGTCCAGCAGAACGTTGAGTAACAGCGGAATAAGACCAGTATTAGTCTACAGGCAGCTAAGGTGTAGAAGCACATGAGCTCATCATGCGAGGCCGGCACAGCTTACTTACATTGGGAAAACAGTCATGAAAATGAAGACGCAGCAACGATGCAGCCATGCGTGCCTCCGCATTGAAGGCCGCCGTGACCAAGTCGGATACGATAGTAAATAAGTTCGGGCAGGTGGTATCATAGAAGGTCTCACTCAATCCTGGCGGCGGAAAAGGAGGGATTTGACACTCCGCCACAGTCGCAGCAGCACTCAGTAGGAGCAGCACCGCCAAACATGTCTGCTGCGCTCTTGAGCACTCACACCCAGCGGCATTTCTCCTGCTTGAACTCCCCATTCTCATCACTCTTCTCCTGGTTTCGGTACTCTAGGAAGTTCAAAAGGCAGCAAGCTCGCTAGTGCAAACTGAGTAGGAACTTGTCTTTAAGTAGCCAAGCTTGGAAGACAACAGTCATAAATGCAGTTGGAGTAAGCACGTTATCGTCCATGTTTTTTCTAGGAATTTCTCCGTGTAACCTAACAGGATGATAATCCATAAAAAGATGTAGGAGAAATGAGGATCACCCGTAGGAAGATTTAGCCAAATCTGGCTATACACCAGATGTGGAGTACATCAGATAGTTTTGGTTCTATTGAATTTTGTTTTGTTGTTGACAACTTTGGTGACAACCTCTACCCTAAACTCCCCAGGTAGCTTAATCTCCTCACAAAGCACGAGGAGAAGGCATTCAAATGGGATTTCAACTCCCTACTGTTGGCTTTGCAGCCTTACTGTTGAGCGACTAGGGTAGCTCTTGATTGTAACATAGATCTTGTAACATTAGAAATTCAACTTGGCGCACCCATCCTCACGAGAGCTTCCCAAGATAGATAGATATCTCTGTCTATTCAATTGTCCCAAATATTTTGGCAGGTGGAGCCAGTGTTTTTTATTTGGCGAAATTTCACCAAGTGGCAATATCCCAATGGGTTGTTCTGCCCCCCCTTTGTAAAATCGGACAATTTTTTTTTATACAATTTCACCATAATCCGAATTGTTCAATCTAGGTCTAGATGCAGGTTTGATTGATTACAGTTCGAAATTGCCAATGTCTCCATCCAGAGTTGCCGAAGGTTGTTGATGTTTGCTACTAGTCTCATTGATCTCAAGAGGCAACCACCTCCCATCCACCTCCATCACCACAGCTGCTCTTCTTTTCCAAGCTTTGTAGCCACCTTAGTTCTACTTTCTATGAGGTGACATAGCATTTTATTGCACATGATGTCCTTCATCACGAGCATTCCCTCATTTCTTTCTTGGAGTCGCCTTTACATGTTTATACAAAGAATCGCCTAGTCTTTTTATTTTAATTTTATTGTAGTAAGTTGTCCCTACATTTTTCTGCCGCCTCTATTAACAACAAGGTGACATTGGTGTGGCCGGGAATTATAGTTTAGGGTTTTTTATGTGAACATGGTTACACTAGATTACATTTGTGTGCTAGAAATGAACCCCTATTTTGTCATTTGTTCATCATTGGAGCTCAAGATGATTTGTGCAAAGAAGGTTGATAGTGGCACAAATGAAGTTGGAGCGAAAGTTTTGGGATATGTTGAGTTATATTTTGTTGTTTTTTGTGTGTGGATAAATGTGTTTCTCGCAATGGAACGTGATCTCCTAGGAAGGAATAAGTAGTGAATCTTCATAGAAGCTAAGTATTGAATTCTAGAATTGTAGTGTGTGTGTTTTGAAGTTTGGGGATTTGTTGTAGGCTAAAGCTTTTGTTGAAGGGATGAAAGTCCACTTTGTTAGAATGTCATGGCTTTGTGAACTTCTTGAGATATGTTTTTGCTGCGCAAATGAAAGGAATTTATGAGAACAATTTGTATGGCATTCAATTCAGAGGGGATGACAAGTTCTAGGGGATCTAAAGGCTAGCTTGGGCATGTTTCTATGCATCCATGTTTGGTATATGTGAATGGTTTGTCTTTTGATCAAACATCCAAAATGTGGGACCTCCAAAACAAATGTTCGTAATTTAGGTTTAGGGTGGGGTGTTTCCTTGTTTGTACCAACATTGTTATTATTTTTTTTTTGTCACTTAGGAATTTTTGGGTATGCAAGCTTATTGTTTTATTGGGATTATCTATATCTTAATTAAACATGCCAATGAGAAGGTTATGATAGCCAAAAGAAAGGGGTCCGAAATGTTTCAATCTAAATTGACTGCCATTTCGTTAGACTAAGTATCAATAGTTTTACTTCTAAAAATAGGGTAAACAATTTGAACATATATGTATTGAAAAGGATGTGCAAGTAACACATCTCTTGAATCTACTTTGTAGTTGTAGCCATGATGAGCAATGTGTGTGTTATAGCAACCTTTATTTTTTGGTTACATTGGAACTTGGAGCTATAAGCATTAAGTTTGTAAAATCAATGGTTTTATAAATCTATGGCAAAATCTTCATTTTCATGGCATCGGACAAAAGGCCATTGGGCTTGGAAATGGAGTGTAGAAGGAAAGGAGGTTGGAACGCACAAAGGAAGTTTCAACATCTATTTAAACTTACTCCTTCCCTATTTAATTTGCAAGTCAGATTTTAATTTGAAATCATGTTAATCTTTACATTACAAGCTCCAAAGTTACTTTGTTTTATGTTCTTTTATTTGTTCATTGCATTGCATTTTATTTTGAGTTTGTTTTGCATTGTGTGTTCATTGTGTTGTTCATCATCTATGAACTTTTGTTGCAATATGTTCATTATGCAATGTGTATGTTCATCACATTACCATCACTTTGAATTAGGATTTAAAAGCTTTGAGTTTCTTTTGGTTTGCTCATCTTTTCTGATCATGTATGAAGTTCTTTTGGTGTGTTCATTGTGTTTATTCATTATGTTCCCATCACATTGTCATTGCGTTGCTATCTTGTTACTTTAAATTTTTGTTTACTTTTCATGCTACAATTGGGCTAATAGGTATAATAGTAATGGTTACATTTATAGTGGCTCATTATATTGTAGACTTACCCAAGAACAAGCCTTCTTTATATAGTTTGTAACATGGGATTCAAAGACTAAACATATGGGTTAAGTCTTTTAATTGTTCTTTAGTTACAAATTAAATTATAATTGAATTGCAACTATGACACTTAAGCACTCAAGGCAAGTTAGATCCAAGGGGAGGGTTCCATTGTTTTTGGTGTCTAAACAAAATTTGAACCTCTCCTATTGATGGTTTTGGGGCACTAAAAATTGTCAAAAATGGAATAGAATTGAGAAAGTTATGGCCCCCCAAAGTTGAGGGGGTCAAAAATTCAAAAAAAACAAACCACCTAACACTGCAAAAGGCAATTCCTAAACACCTTAAAAAAATCCTTATACGTTGTTTTATTGTTATTTAAGTTCAAAGATCATTTGTCGAATTTTAAATGGTGCTTTTAAAAAAATTTAAATCGTTTAAAATGAATATAAATAAGAAAATTATTAGGTTTGAAAGTAAGAGGAATCAAAAAAGAAAAAATAATGAAAAAATGTGTTTTGTAAGTTGGAAAACTTGTTTTTTTCTTGTTATTTTTTCATTATTCCTTTTCCTTTACACTTCAAACAAAGATGATTTCTAAAGCTTGAGGTAATGTCCTCCATAACATTTTAAATCATTCAAATTGAAGCACATATGATGAAAATATAAATAACTAATGAATATGTATATTTATCAAGTTATAAGTAATTGTATTATAATCATAACATAGTTGAATATTAATATTTTAGTAGTGGCACAATAGTGGTTATACTAATTGTATCAATGGGAATCATAATTGAAAACTAATTCCATAATGGGTGGTGGAAGTGTGGACATTTGGCATGATCGCATGTACGTATATGGTACCTAATTGCAAGATAATTGTTGTTTTAGTGGCACATCTACAACAATTCTAAAGTAATTGCCTCATGAAACTACAATAAAATTTCTAAAAAAATTAAAATGGTTGACTACATATGTATATATGATGTGTATAAATTATTGTATAAAATACCCATTTTCAATTCACTTGCAACTATAATATAAGTAAATGATTTTTTATGTAGCAATTTATTTACTAATACACCATATTTCTAAAAGGATAATTGCACATTAGTCATGATACCTAAGAGAAAGTTGTACATGAGTTTTTAAAAAAAATTAGTTGTAGGGTAGTATGGTTTAAATAGACACAAATTCTCATAATGTTGGTAACAAGTTGATTTGTTATGGATCAAATGGAGTTGTAGTGTTCATAGGGCTAGATGCTAATGTTGCCACTCAACTTAAATCCAAGGCTAGACCTTTTGTGACTACAATGCACTACATGGCACATTAAACAAAACTAGTAGTGTAAACTCTTAATGTTTAACCCCTAGTTGGTAAGCTTGAAGGGTTGCTACAAATTACCTACACATATTTTTCACCTTCACCTAGAAGACATTTGGAGCATGGAACTTTTGTTAAGTTACTTGAAACCAAGGGTTTGAAACTACTCCATAATGTAAAAGTTAGGTGGATCTCCATGTTGTATCCTACCAAGCAAGTTTTTGCAAAGTACGAAATTGTAGTGGTAAGGATGCATGATGATTTGCATATTATGGTAGTAGCAAAAACCAACTTCCAATATCTTTGTGACTTTGAGCTGATGATGGGGTTAGCTTGGATCTTGCTTCTATTAGAGTTAGTCCATGTGCTTATCAAGTTTGTGCAAGCCCATGACACATTTGTGTGTGATTTTGTCACTATTGTGAAGATAGTGTTATGTTGAATTCTATAACATGCATTTAGATCTTGCAAAGATGTATGGTGCAAAGTAATTCAAGGCCTTCTTGGACTTGCATGAAAATAGCAATGATAATTGTTGACTACTTGGTGGACTAATTTTGCAACAAACATCCAATTTATGGTTTTTTACTTCATGGACAAAGAATACCTATTACATAAAAGTGCCCTCTTATTGGGGTGTTCATTCAAGCTACATGTGATGATTGGACAATAATTTATTTAAACTATCAAGCTACAATGTTCACATGCTACCATATCTTTGATCGAAGAATTGGAATGATAGTTCCCTAGCCAAGAATTGATGAATGGGTGAAAGCACACTAAAGGTGAACCACTATTGTTCAAAAAATGTGTGTAGAACAAGTATTATAATACATAGTAAGCTCAAATCTTGATGGCATCCTTTGGTTATCCTAAACACAAGTAAAAAACTTTAGAATTTGCACAACAACATTTTTCAATTCAAAATTCATTTTGAATCAAAATTAATTTCAATCCAATGGTTAGACGAAGAGGATTGGATAAACTTATAGTTTTTTAATGGACATAACGCCTCATGTTTGTGGTTCATGAAACATTACCAAACAAAAGAAAATTGAAAAAATTATGCAATGTCCATTTGTAAAATCTCTTTGTCTTTGATATGGTAGTGGTTTTTTCCTACAAATAGGATATTATTATGCATTCATTACTAAACAAATGAAAAAGAACATATATTTTTAATGGAATTTCATCCAAAAACTTTAAATTTTTAAATTGTCCCATATTTAATGATGTATATCAATATCATACATGATGAAAAAATTCACCCCAAAAAGTCCATCCACAACCTTAGTTTGAAGTATATATTCAAAATTTCAAACTTTGTGACAAGTATTATTTTGTCACGAATATATTACATAGGTTCAAAATCTTCAATGTTTATTGAAATTTTCAAAATAATTGATTAGATGAAGTTTAAAGCTAATCAAATATACTTAAAATAAGCAAAAATAATTCAAAATGTGATGTCCATACATTACCAAAAAATTAATTGTAGAAAGATTATATGTGTGACTATAATTTTAGGGG
>Ga0116228_10001653_pt1 | contig 18649 bp, 17 predicted proteins | sample S1TSphfallax_2_FD_89694 | JGI IMG/M metagenome (GOLD analysis project Ga0116228, IMG submission 89694) | Host-associated microbial communities from peat moss isolated from Minnesota, USA - S1T2_Fc - Sphagnum fallax MG | ecosystem: Host-associated > Plants > Peat moss > Unclassified | place... | reverse complement strand
TGGATGATTTATTTCAACGTGCTGCTGATGCTGATGAATCAGAGGAGGAGAATTTTATCAGGAAACATGCTTTAGCTCTGAAAGCTCAAGGTGTGGAAAATGCTTCTGCTAGATTGTTTTCTAATCCAGCCGGTGATTTTGGCTCTATGGTAAATGAGCGGGTAGTGGATGGAAACTGGGATTCTGGTGATCAGTTAGCTGGGACTTGGGAAAGTCGCAATGTGTTTAGTTATGGTAAACAGGATAAGGGTAAGGCGAGACCGGAGATTTTACAGCAGTTGTTAAAAACGAGCGATCGCATTGTCCAAGAAATAGATTCTGTGGAATATGGTTTAACTGACATTCAGGAATATTACGCCAATACAGGCGGATTAAAAAAAGCAGCAGAAAAGCAAAGTGGGAGAAAAGTCACAGCTAGCTTTGTGGAAAGTTTTTCCAGGGACACCACACCGCGAAATTTAGATGATTTGCTGCGGATGGAATATCGGACTAAATTGCTCAATCCTAAATGGGCTAAAGCTATGGCCAATCAAGGGTCTGGTGGTGCATTTGAAATTTCCCAAAGAATGACCGCATTGATTGGTTGGGGTGGAACTGCAGATTTTACAGATAACTGGGTATATGACCAAGCGGCTGATACTTATGCTTTAGATGCTGAAATGGCGGAAAAATTACGCAAAGCTAATCCTGAAGCTTTTCGCAATATTGTTAGTAGGATGATAGAAGCCCATGGACGAGGTTTTTGGGAAGCTGACCCAGATAAGTTAGAACAGTTACGTCAATTGTATGATTTAACAGATGAGGAATTAGAAGGTGTCACAGCCCTAGTTTAATCAGAGGACTTACATTTCATCTGGGTTGAATCCAAGCGATCGCAGCCTTTCAGCTAGCTGTTCTGCTCGTTGGTTGGCAATTTCTGCGCGGCGATCTGCAAATTTTGCTCGTTGGTCTGCAATTTCTGCGCGTCGGCGTTCCATTTCCTTCCCTTCGGCTCCTGTGGGAATCACTTGACCTTGATAATCACACCATCTTAACCATAGCCTTTCCCCATCTTGTCCAAATCTACCTAACCAGAGAGTTAATCCCAAACCTACATTCTCTAACCATATAGGTTGACCAATCTCCCTAATTCCTTGTGGTGGAGTTAATTCCTCGTAACTCTTCCCTACTAGATGCCATATCCGTAACAGAGCCCCATGCATATTTTTGATACCTTGAATCTGTTCCAAGGGGTCAAATACTATATAATATTGAATTCCAATTTCCGCATAAATATCTTTTTTGGCGGATTTTTTGCCTTTTCTGCGGGACTTTCTGGATAGAGTTATTTCATCTCCTTCCCGATTAGAAACAATCTCAATACAGACTTCTGGTAATTTACCCAATTCTTGTACTAAGTAACATCGGTTGCGCTTCTGGGAATAATCGTCTCGCCTAGAAACTCCCAGACTGAGGAGCATATCTGGCACAATAGGGCTAGTGTTGGGATGATAGAATACCCCCACATTAGCAGCAGCAATGAATGGTGGTGGTATAACTTGGGAACTACATAAAGGCTCAACTAGTAAGCGTTGTTGCTGCTCCGATTGAAAATTGTCCACGGGAGTATCATCCTCAATGACAAGTTGCTCAATTTCCAGATCGGTAAACGTCTTGATAGTCTCTACAAGTTGCTGTGAAGTCATTACTCGCTCCTGTTTCCCGAACCACTTACCCCTATGATACTATAGTAATTTTTTTGAAAAGATGTATACTACATCTAAACGTAAAACTAAACACGTAAAACGTAGAGCTAAACAACTGACAATTGAGGTTTTGGCTGTTTATAAACACTTATTTTGGATGGAGGTTTTATTGAGTGGGTAATAAGAAAAGCAGACTAGTGACTAGCTATTTGGTAGAAAACGCCCGAAATTGCCTTAACATATTGGGCTCTCTGGTAACAAGTTTTATGTTCTTTTTCGCTAAGGCGTTATCTACCCCTATTAAGCAAGGTTTCTTCTTGTCTAATAATCAGAAATTCCTGAAAATAAAACAAATGTCTAGGACTGCTGGACAAACTCAAGGAGTTAACAAATTAGCACGATTGGGACAGCGTTTGCGCGATCGCGAGTGGAGACGTTATGGTTATTTACTCCTACTGGGTAAGACAATAGCTATCATGATGCTATTCATGGTATTTGTCGTTCCCAATTTGTTGGAAACACCAGCGATCGCAGCCGATCCAATACTGAAAGGGAATGACATTGTTAGCCCAATTAATACACTCTGGACACTACTAGCAGCGTTTCTAGTATTCGCAATGCAAATAGGCTTTACGATGCTGGAAGCAGGTTTCTGTCGCTCTCGCGAAACTGTCAACGTCGTGATGGAGTGTATTGTTGATACTTGTCTTTGCGGGTTACTGTTTTATGCTTGGGGCTTTGCCTTTATGTTCAGTCATGGTAATGGCTTGATTGGACTGCATTGGTTCTTCTTGAATGGGGCTCCTGCTACCTATGAAACTACAGGTGTAGCGTTTCTAGCATACTGGCTGTTTCAGTTTGCTTTTGCAGATACCTGCTCGACAATTACCTCTGGGGCGATGATTGGACGCACAGGATTTGTTGGCGATCTGCTCTATAGCATTGGCGTTTCTGGATTTATCTACCCAATTGTCGGACATTGGGCTTGGGGACCAGACGGGTTTCTCGCCACAATGGGTAGCAAAGGCAATTTCCTACCTTTTGTGGGAATTGGTTTCCACGACTTCGCCGGATCAACAGTTGTACACACAATAGGCGGATTCATTGCTCTGGCGGGTGCGATTATCCTTGGTCCGCGTTTAGGTCGCAGGTTCAAACGTGACGGTGGTGCGCCAATGTTACCCCATGACCTTGTAATTGCTGCTAGTGGTGGATTGATTCTGTGGTTTGGCTGGTATGGTTTTAACCCTGGTTCGACACTCTCAGCTATGGATTTTATTGGGACTGGACGGGTTGCAACTAATACTACCTTGGCAGCGTGTGCAGGTGGTTTAGCAGCCATGTTTTTTGGATATCCGAAAACCAAAAAATGGGATTTGGGCTTTACAGTCAATGGTTTATTGGCTGGTTTAGTGGCGATTACTTGCCCTTGTTATTGGGTCAATCCTACAGGTGCTATCATCATTGGAGCGGTAGCTGGGGTAGTTGTGGTTCTAGGTATAGACCTTTTAGAATGGCTGAGGATTGATGATCCGATTGGTGCTGTTCCTGTGCATGGTTTTTGTGGTATTTGGGGAACTTGGTCCCTGGGCTTGTTTGCTACTGGTGAATTTGGCGCAACTGGACCCATATCACCGGACAATTCTGCATCTACAGTCTTAAAAGGTCTGTTTTATGGTGGGGGAACACAAGTATTGATCGCCCAAATTATTGGCAATTTAATTATTACTGTATCTACATTTACCCTGGCGTTAGGGTTGATGTATTTGGTCAATTTGACTGGAACGCTGCGTGTCTCGAAAGACGGCGAATTGGAAGGTTTGGATTTACACGAGCATGGTATACCAGCCTATCCTGAATATGTGATTAATTCATCAACGCACACTGACACGCATTAGGTTATAGGAAAAGGCAGTTGTAGGGTGCTAGCACCCTACGAGTTATAGGCTAATTTTGTTATGCTAAAACCAGATCAAAGAATTAAGTTAGATAGGCGAGAAGGAACGGAATGGTCTAGAGTGGAGTTGGTCAAGCAGTATTTTGCTGAAGTATCGGGATTTAGCGCTCCAGAAGTAGTGGTAAATAGCAATTTCGTGGATACTAGGCTACAGCTAGAAATAAGTTTACTTGTTTAAGGAGAGGTTAATGGGGATTAAACAGCGTGGAATCAAAATTTTAACTGCTATCCTACTATCTTTTTTATTGCTAACTACAGCTTGTGCTCAAGCTACACCAGACCGTTTTACCGCAGTTCAACAAGAAAGCACAAGGAAAGGTAGTGGTTTAGCAGTAGCTAAAAATGCTACTCAGGGATCTGAATTCAATAAGTTCTTTCCTACTAGCTCGGATGAATACCAACGTGTATTTACTCAAGAGAAAAAAGGTTTTGCAGAAGCTAATTTGAAAAAAGCCGGTAAGGTTATAGCTCAATTAGCTATTTCTGATACTACTAGCACACCAGCAGCCGCGGCTAAGTTTGACAAGAGTACTGAGAAAATCGCCGGTTATCCCTCTTTGGAAATTGGTACTACACAGACTGCTATCTTAGTATCTAATAAATACCAAGTGAAAGTAATTTCCAAAGACCCTACTTTTAAGACTGGCGATCGCGCAGACTGGATTCAGAAATTTAATCTGGATGGTTTAGCTAGCTTGAAATAATCTCAGATTTTAGACTTCAATTTTGAATTATAGGAGTTGTTTGTGAGTAAACCTATTCAAAAATTAGTCGATGAACTACCAACTGGTGGTTTAACTGTGTCAATGCTGAACGCTCTAGATTTCGTTGCTCCTGGAGAGTGGAAAAATCCTGTGGGGTTCGTCAACACGATCAAAAGCGTGACTGGGGAAGACGATGAAGATTTAATTCAGCAAATTGGCGAACGAGCGATTTATCTGTACAATGATCATTCCCAAGGATATCAAACAGCTATGTGGCTCTACCAAACAGTAGATGCTACAGATAAGGCCTTAGGTGCGGCGATTTTAGCCAATAAAGTTGGAGAAAAAATCCCCTTATTGGGTTTTCTCAATAGTCTGACTCCTAAAGCCGAAAAAGCCCAGACAATTGATTTGACTCTGAAGTTAGTCGCAGAATTGATCGCTTTCTGTCAAATTAATGGGATTCCTGGGGATAGTATTGGCGACTTTGTGGCTGCTTTAGGTGAGTATGGCGGTGAGTCGATGATCCGTATGGTAGCTCTAGTTTGTGTTGACGGTCTGATTCCTCTAGGTCCTCACTTTATTGACAAGGCTCTACAAGGAATTGGTAATATGACCCCCAATGATTTGAACTCAAACGCCACCTTTAGCAGTATCAAAGATAAAATTCCTGGTGAGAGTGATGGTAAAAAACTGAATTTTATTGGTGAGAGCTTTAACTCAGTTACGGGTTGGATGAGCAATATTGTCAGCGAAAACAATATCTCAGTCGAAACACTCTTGGAACGTTTCCAGGGTTTTATAGAATTCAGCGAGGATAAATTGGATTACTTAGCAGCCCTTATTGATGTGTCAACAAACTATTATGAACACACTGGCACACAAACTCTGGCTAAACGCTTGATTGAACGGGCTTTTGCGGAGATTTAGTCTATTTAAAAGCATAGAACTAAAACTCAGCAAGTAATAGAAGTGTAAAAAATCACCTGAGGCGGAGAAGCTCCGCCTCAACTTCCCTATGAACAGTTATTAACCGATATTTGAAGCGAAGTAATTTACTCTCAAGTTCTTATTTGAAGTGAGAACGTTGTTGACGACGCTGCTTATGTCTGGCTATAGCTTTGCGCTTTTCTTTTTCTAGTGGAGTTTCAAAGTGGCGATTTTTCCGCATGTCTTGGAAAATTCCAGCTTTAGAAACTTCTCTTTTAAATCTACGCAGGGCTGATTCTATACCTTCATTCTCCCCTAAAACCACTTGTGTCATGTTTATTCCTCCTTATTGTGGATGAATTTTGGCAGACTAGAGAAAAACAAAATGTCCCAGCAGAACTAAACTACGATTTTATCTGCTGGAAACTACCGAGGCGATATTTTGGAGAATTAGGCTTAAAACCGGCGATTATTCCGATTATTATCCCAGCTACCCCCTCCTCCACGAGAACCACCTCTGTTTTCTTCGCGGGGTTTAGCCTTATTCACCTTTAGTTCCCGTCCCATCCATTCAGCGCCATCTAACGCCTCAATAGCAGCTGTCTCTTCCGCGTCGTTAACCATTTCCACAAATGCGAAACCCCGGGGGCGTCCAGTTTCTCTGTCAGTGGGTAGTTGTACACGGTTAACTGTTCCATACTCAGCAAAAGCCCGCTTCAGGTCGTCTTCTGTTACCTGATAGGACAAATTTCCAATATAAATCGACATAGATGGTCTCCCAAATCAGAGAATGTAGAGAGTTAGATTCGGAGAGACGCATTTAAACAATTAAAACGACTTACTCAACCGAAAATAATCTTTATATCTCCCACTATAACACAGGCTTCTGTGACGAAGTTAATCACCAATAAAAATTTCCAAAAAAACATGGACGATGGTTTTTAAGCCACGCCAAAAGCCTTTTAGGCTGATTTTAAATTGCCGTTTAATTCGCAAAGCGGTGTGCCAATAAGAACTATCTATGTTGTTAACCTGAATTTAATCGGAATTCGGTGATTCTGATGTTGCGTCAGGTAGGGAGAATTACCCTAATTATTAGGGTAATGTTTATTGTATCACAAATAAATCTCCCTGACATAGATGGGATCGCTTTCTAGCTAATTTTTTTCTCTTGAGAATTGTGTTAAGGCGGTTTCAGCTAAGTTACATAACTTTTCATGATGTTGCGCGTTACTAGCCAATAATCCACCCCATTGATTAACATCACCGCTGTTATATTGTAGGGGCGAGCCATCAAAATGCGTAAACTTACCACCAGCTTCTATTAAAATTAATTCCGGTGCTGCCATATCCCAGTCTTTAGGAGCAGATTTTCCAGACAGGGAAATGTAGATATCAGCGTCTTTTTCGACGATCGCAGCAATTTTACAACCCACACTACCAACAGCCTTTTGGTGCTGACAGGGCAAATTTTGCAACAAATACTCTAATTGGGCATGACGATGAGAACGGCTGACAACGAGAGTTAAATCTTCTAAGGGCTTATCTACGGACACATGTAGTGGAGTAGAAGCAGAGGAGGTTTCGACAAACGCCCCTTTTCCTTGAATCGCATAATATAACTTTTCCGTTTCTGGGATAGCGACTACTGCTAATACTGGTCTTGTCCCTTGTACTAAAGCAATATGAATCGCATAATCGCCAGTTTTGTCAATGAAGTCTCGCGTTCCATCTAAAGGGTCAATAATCCATACCCATTCAGCCGGATGTTTACCTTGAAATGACTTATAAGTTTCCTCGCTGACGTAACCAAAGTCATCCTTACCTAAATGGGATTGTAGTCTGGACAAAATATATTGACTCACAGTTACATCTGCTGCTGTTACAGGTTCATTGTCCTTATATTGCACATCTAGATGCAAGTCAACAGATAAATCTGTAGTTCCCCGATAATAAGACCGGAGAATTTTTGCCGCACCCCAAGCGATATCACGAGCAACTGGGAGAATTTCTTGTAAATCTTGCATCGAGCTACCTTAAATATTGTACAAATACAATAGCTCTTATTTTTGCCAGCAATGCAAACTGCTATCAAACCAGGAACACTTTATGTTGTTGGTACTCCCATTGGTAATCTGGAGGATATGACTTTTCGCGCAGTGCGCATTTTACAAACTGTAGATTTAATCGCGGCTGAAGATACTCGTCATACGGGAAAACTACTACAACATTTCCAGATCCAAACTCCTCTCAGGAGTTATCATGAACATAATCAGAGTAGTCGCATTCCAGATTTATTGGAGCAGTTAATTAATGGTAAAGATATTGCTCTGGTTAGTGATGCTGGAATGCCAGGAATTTCTGACCCAGGATACGAACTGGTCAAGGCTTGTGTGGAATCGGCGATCGCTGTAGTGCCAATTCCTGGTGCTTGTGCAGTAATTACAGCTTTAAGTGCCGCAGGTCTACCCACAGATAGATTTATTTTTGAAGGTTTTTTGCCAAGTAAGAGTCACCAAAGGCGAGAATATTTAACTTCTTGGCAAACTGAGTCACGGACATTGGTTTTTTATGAATCGCCTCACCGTTTACGGGATACTTTAGCTGATTTCAGGGAAATTTGGGGACCAGAGCGTCAGATCGTCATTGCGCGAGAGTTGACTAAACTATATGAAGAATTTTGGCGCGGGACAATTAATCAGGCGATCGCTCTTTACACTGGACGTGAGCCCCAGGGTGAGTATACCCTAGTACTTGCGGGAAATCCTCCCTCTGAAGTTCAACTAACGGCAGACGAATTGAAAGCTGAGTTAGGGGAACTGCTCAAAAGTGGTGTATCGCGATCGCAAGCCAGCCGCCAATTAGCGCAAGAGACTTCCCTTCCTCGCCGCTACATTTACCAATTAGCTCTATCCATAAACATTGATTAATCTAGATATTGAGATCATGATTTTTTGGCTACGGGATAGGGGTGTTTGGCTAAATTAGAGGCTAATATTACAATTAATATCGTCGCTAAAGTTGAGGACAGACTAAGAATGACCCAAGTGGTTCTAGGAGAGAATGAAGCTATAGATTCCGCGCTACGTCGGTTTAAACGACAAGTTTCTAAAGCAGGGATATTAGCAGATGTGAAGTATCATCGGCACTTTGAAACCCCATTAGAAAAACGCAAACGCAAGGCGGTCGCAGCAAGGCGCAGCCGTCGTTTTAAATAAATCTATGGGGTTTAGTATTAGCGCTGCTGAAGTATATAAGCAGCAATTATAAATAAGAGAGTTGCCATTACTTGACTAAAAATTCAAACGTACTACACCCCCCTGATGGGGGTGTAAATAGAGAGACAGTTTTCCAATATTCGCCTTCCCAACCAGACCGAAGCAGCAGGGGAGCTCTTGAACTCAAGAGCTCCCAGATTTGTTAGGTGCAACATCTTTGCCTGATTCTCTAAGATAGCGGATAATTGCTGTATTGAGCCATCAGATAATCTGGAAGACGAGGAGGGATTTAATGATCTTAACTTACTAAATAGAACGTAATATTTATTATGCAAGTGTAAGTGTAAAAAAATGAAACAAATAAGTTAGGTATTTAGCTAAAGTACAAACACAATGATGACAACTGATCAAGTTAACTATAGATTATTCCCTAGGTTGTATCCTCTATCATTGCTCACACAATTATGCGATCGCCAGGCTTCTGGACGATTAAGCGTTTTTGCTAAAACGGATTCTTGGTCTATTTATTTAGAAAAGGGAAAGCTAATTTATGCAACTTCCTCAAATAAATTATTTGAGCGAATAGAGAGCCATGTACAACAATTAAACCAGCAAATCGATCTCGCAATTAGCCAACAAATGCGAGTAGTCTGGGAACAAGAACAGGAAAACCAGATGCTGGCAAATGTAGGTTATCAAGTTATCTGCTGGTTGGTTTCTCAAAATTACCTGAATCTTACACAGGCTGCTGTTTTAATAGAAGAACTAGCTAGAGAGGTCTTGGAGTCTTTTCTATGTTTGAAAGCAGGAAGTTATAAATTCAGCCCAGATAACTATTTGTCCGAATTACCAAAATTTTGTTGTCTGGATTTACGCTTAGTAATTGCCTATTGTCAAAAACAACTACACTCTCAGCAAAATGTCATACCTGCTCTCACAGCAACGGAAAAAAGGGTTGATCCACAAATATCAAAACTGGTTAATTTTGCCCAAACTGAATCTGCTGGTATATTTTTATATACGGTTGCCTGTATTGATGATAGTTCAACTGTGCTAAATTCCATCAGGCATTTTTTGGATGAAAGTACTTATTCAGTTGTGATGATTAACGACCCCATTAAGGCTTTAATGCAAATTATCAGAAGCAAACCCGATCTGATTTTATTAGATGTAGAAATGCCAAATTTAGATGGATACGAATTATGCGCTCTATTACGTAGACATTCAAGCTTTAAAAATACACCGATTATTATGGTTACGGGGAGAACCGGATTTATTGATAAAGCCAGAGCTAAACTAGTCAGAGCTTCTGGATATTTGACTAAGCCCTTTACCAGGTCGGAGTTACTCAAAATCATAACTAAATATATTGGCTAATCTAGCCATATAGGAGTTATATACAGAAACTTTGGCTGGTGAAACTGATAAAAAATTCTCAATACTGGAAAATCGATCTAGTTCCCACATCAATGAGCAGCTCAAAAATTCCTCTATCCTCTCCCACCGATTCCAGAAAACAGGGTGATGTCTATTTAAAATTTCGGTTAAATACCCAGACTGGTGCGGTTTTGTCCGTTAAGCATACGCAAGAAGCCATTGTGCAACCTGTTGAATTAATTACACCAATGCCCAACATGCCTAGTTGTATTTTAGGTTTAATGAATTGGCGCTCTCATGTTATCTGGGCGATCGACTTACCTAAAATGCTCAATTTGGAGTCACTAGACAATCGGCAACAGTACAATATAATTATTATTCGTTCAGATGCGCTTGTACTAGGTTTGGTTGTACAAGAAATTAAGGGTACAATTAAATTTATGATTAATGATATTCGCTCTCCTTTAGGACAGGTGAATTCTAGTTTAGTCCCTTATTTATGTGGTTGCTTTATCCAAGAGGAAGAGATCTTGCTAGTTTTAGATGCCAAAAATATTGTCCACTCGTCTATTTTTCATAGTGACTGAAACTGAAACACAATAATAATAAGATGAATGATTTTAACTGTTTTTAGTATTATAATTAAGGAGACTTGATTCATGTTTAATCAGACTGAGACAAATCGGAGTGATGATCCTCAAGGAAAAACAACTTTGAATCTACCGAAGAAGCATCCTGAGTATCGTGTAACAATTTCTAGTAAATCAAATCGTCAAACCTTTCCACGTTTAAGCTATTTACCGCATCTCGATTTAATTACAAAAATAGTAATTTTATCCGTAATCATTAGCACGGGATCTGTAGGAATCATGGGAGCGATCGCCTATAATTTAGGATATAGATCTATGACAAAACAGATTTATCGCGACTTGGAAGCAGAAGCAGTTGATGCCAGTGCGTCCGTCAACCATTTTCTCTCAGAAAGATATGCAGATATTAAAATCCTTTCAGATCTACCCTTTTTCAGGGATGTCAAACTGGGTCAAGCCACATTATTTTCTGAGAAACAAAAAACCTTAGACGGTTTTATTACATCTGATACGGCTGTTGATAGTATAGTAGTGTTTAACCTTAATGGTCAAGTGATAATGCAATCTACAGGTCTACCTGTAGGAAAAGAAAAAGACCGAAAATACTTTCAAGCAGTTTTGCAAAAAGATCATCCAATTATTAGTCAACCAGAAACCATCAAACATTTAGGTGGAGTTATTTACGTTGCTGCGCCAGTTAAAGATATTATCACGGGCAATACCGCAGCGATAGTGAGAATGAGGATACCTATAAAAAATCTCACAAATATGGTGAGGAATACGAGAGAAACCCCACAAGCATATTATTTAATTAACGCTGCGGGAAAATTCTTCTTGGATGCTAATCAGAATTTTTTAAGTACAGAAGCTAAGGAAAAGTACCCTAGCTTAGGTAATTTAACCAAGGACGGAAATTCAACAGTTTTTACAGCGATTGAAAAAACTCCTAACAGACAAGAGTTAATTAATTATATTCCTCTGAAAAAAATATCAGATATACCACCTTTAAACTGGAAATTATTGCTAGTGACAGATACAGAAATTGCTCTGGAACCAAGAAGGCAATTTTTATCACTAATTATTCATAGAACATTATTAGCAACATTATTAGTTGACTTACTAGTAGCTTGCTTGTCTTATTTTATTGCTAGAAAAATTTTATTAAAAATCAATGTAAGTACTATTAAGCCAAACGAAGATAGTACCAGTCACAAATTACAAGTAGAGAAAAAACGCGAATTAGATTTATTGAATGCTAACATTAATCAAGTAACCGAACAATTACAAGTTGCTGATATTATACTGCGGTTGCGCAGGAATTTGCGGATTGAGGACATTTATCAAACCGCAGTTACGGAAGTGCGTCAAGCCCTGAAAATAGATAGAGTCGTTATCTGGTTACTAAATCTAGAGACAAAAGTGGGCGCGATTACTGCTGAATCTGTGGTTGATGAATTACCCAGAATGATTAATTTACAAATAGAAGATGATTTAGCGAATTCAGTCATTCAAGAAACTTATCCTGAGTGCAAAGTGTTGGTAATTAATCATATCCAATCGAATAATAAAATCCATCTTTTTCTAGAGAAATTTGCCGTTAAAGGCAGTTTAATTGCACCAATTGTCAATCGGGGTCAACTTATAGGTTTTTTAATGGCTCATATTTGTCAAAGTCCCCGTTTTTGGGAACAGCCAGAAATTAACTTATTTGCCCAGATCTCTACGCAAATTGGTTACGCTTTGGAACAAGCTCAATTACTCACAGAAATAGAAGTTATTCAAGATAGTGTACAACTAAATGCCATAGATAAACCACAACTAACAGATAATCAGAATTTTCAACAACTGACTGTTGATATGCTGATGCAAATAGATAAGATTAATCGCAGTTTAGGAGCAATTGTGCAAATGGCTAATGCGATAAAAGTTGTGGCGAATAGTGCTCAAAAAACTGCAGCTATTGCTCATCTGGCTAGTGACTCTGCTCAACAAAGTGGTCAAGCAATAGACTTAACAGGACGCAATATTTTCTCTCTACGTAAAACCGTTGATGAAACAGCTAAGAAGGTGAGGCGTTTGGGAGAATCCTGTCAACAAATTTCCCGTGAAATATCTTTAATTAACCAAATTGCTATGCAAACTAACTTATTAGCCATCAACGCAGGTATTGAAGCAGCACGAGCTGGAGAAGAAGGTCAAGGTTTTGCTGTAGTAGCTGAAGAAATAGGTGAACTCGCAGCTAGGGGTGCTACAGCGACTGCTGATGTCGAACAACTTGTGCATAAAATTCAACAGGAAACCAGTGAAATATTACAGGTAATGGATATAGGGAAAATTCCAGTATTTGAGGGTGCGCAAATTGTGGAAAACACTAAACAAAGCCTTAGTCAAATTTTAGAAGTATCCCAGCAAGTAGATTATTTGGTACAGTCAATTCAATTAGCGATTAGCTCTCAAGTCCAAGCAGCGCAAATGGTTAGTCAATTAATGGAGGAAATTGCCACTTTCTCAACACATACTAGTAATTCCTCGACAGAAGTTTCCCAGTTTCTCCGAAAAACAGGAGAAATCGCCCGACAATTGCAGGATTCTTTACTAGCTTTCAAATCGCCCTCACCCCTAGCCCCTCTCCCAGAGGGAGAGGGGAAAAATCAAAAGTCCCTCTCCCCTTGGGAGAGGGATTTAGGGTGAGGGCATTTATTTTCCATTCTGAATAAATTAAGGATTAGCGAATTATGACTAATGATAAAGAGCTAGAAATCCAGATGCAATTTTTAGAAGAAGCAACTGATTATCTGAATACCTTAGAAGGATTATTGCTGAAAATTGATCATAGCAATCGGATAGATTTAGATAAGATAAATGCTGCATTACGAGCCGCTCATTCTATTAAGGGTGGAGCCGCAATGATGGGCTTTAAGGTGCTGAGTAATTTAGCTCATCGTTTGGAAGATTCTTTTAAAGTGTTAAAAACTAAAAGCAATTCTCTGTTAATTAATACTCATTTACAGGGTCTTTTGTTATCTGAAGTAGATTGTCTCAGACAAATTGTAGATTTATTGACGGAAGGAAATCATTTAGATGATCAGTGGTTAAAAAGTTCTTGCTACCCAATTTTTGATGAATTACACGCAAATTTGGGCGATCCTCCACTGGAAGACATTACTACAGTATTATCTCGATCAGATAGTCAAGATATTGTACCCTTGTTATTTGAAACAGAAGTAGAAGAATATTTACAGCGTTTGGAATCCCTGCTAGCGGATGGTGCTCCACCAGATTTAAGCGCAGAAATTACTAACATGGCCTCTGAGTTAGGTGGCTTAGGAGAAATGTTACAGTTAACTGCTTTTACTCAACTGTGCGCATCTATTACTGATCATTTGCAAAATTCCCCCGATCGCCTCCGGGAAATTGCCCAATTAGCGCTCCAAAGTTGGCGGCGATCGCAAACCTTAATCCTGACTAACCAAAGACAAAATCTCCCCAAAGAAATCAGCCTGAATCAACAATTACCCTTAACTTCTATCTCAGATATTTTCTTAAATAATATTCTACCTGAACAGCCATCTTCCATCCAGGATGACTATAATAGTAATATATCTTTACCAGGAAATTCTTTATTAGACTACAAGCACAATATTCCTAAAGATAAAGAATTTCATGAAAATACAGTCAGAGTTTCTAGCAAACAACTAGAACAAATCAGCGATCTTTTTGGAGAAATAATTATTCAGCGTAACGGCTTGAATGTACAAGTTGAAAGATTGCGCAAATTGCTAATCAACCTCAAACAGCGTGTACAAACTCTAGATCGAGAACATCAAGAATTGCGAGTAGCCTGTGAAAAAATTATTGCTCCCATAGCCCATCTCCAGACAGATACTCTGATGGTAGAAAGAACAGATGGAGTAGATATTTTTCACAAAATCGACTCGCTGTCACAAGAGGTAATGGAAATAATTATCCAAGTAGCTGAGGTGACGAGTGATATTGAACTTGGCGTGGATGACACAGATCAAATTACCCGCAAATTGAACAAAACTTCCAAACAAGTCCAGAGAAAAATTACTCAAGTGCGGATGCGTCCTCTATCTGACTTAGTAGATCGGTTTCCCAGAGCTATCCGCGATCTAAATGTTGAATATGGTAAAAATGTCCAGTTAAACATTGAAGGTGGTAACATCCTGATCGAGCGCGGAATTCTAGAAGCATTAAATGAGCCTTTAATGCATTTGCTCCGGAATGCTTTCGATCATGGAATTGAAGACCCCGCAACTCGTCGCCAAGCCGGAAAACCGGAACAGGGATTGATCGAAATTAAAGCAACTCACCATAGCGATCGCACAATCATTACTATACATGATGACGGACAAGGCATCTCCTTGAACAAAATTCGTCGGCGTGCTATAGATATGGGATTAGATGCATCACTACTAGATAATTGCAGCGATGAAGAATTGCTATCATTGATTTTCGAGCCTGGATTTACAACTTCTGCAAGAGTCACAGCCCTATCTGGTCGTGGTGTAGGTATGGACGTAGTACGCAATAATCTCAATCTTGTCCAGGGTGAGATTAAAGTTAATACCCAAGTAGGCATCGGTACAACATTTACATTATCAGTACCCTTCACCCTATCAATAGCCAGAGTACTCTTGGTAGAGAGCAATCACATGCTTCTAGCATTTCCCATAGATTTAGTTGCAGAAATTTTCTTGTTACCAACCGACGAGGTATTTTCTCTATCCGGTAATGAATTTCTCAAATGGCAAAATACTGTAGCGCCGCTCATCAGCCTAAATCGCTACTTTGAATTTAATTGTTATCGCCCAAATAGCCTTAACTGGGAAACTACACCAGCGATTAACGCCAGCAGCGTGCTAATTTTCCAAACCGATCACCAGCCTATAGCTGTCAAAGTAGATCGTTGTTGGGGTGAGCAAGAAGTCGCTATTCGGGAAGTTGAAGGAAATATACCCCTACCCAACGGTTTCAATAACTGTACAATTTTAGGTGATGGTCGAGTAGTACCATTAGTCAATACAGATGAATTACTCACCTGGATTACCACCAATAAACGCCCTCAAAGAAGTAATAAAAAAACCGAAACCAAATTAAAAACAGCTTTTCTGACACCACTAAAAAATCAACAGCCGATCAAACCTCCCCATCAAAAAGGTTTAATTCTGATTGTGGATGACTCAATTAACGTCAGACGATATCTAGCCCTGACCCTGGAGAAAGGCGGATATCAAGTTGAACAAGCTAAAGATGGGGAAGATGCTTGGGAAAAATTGCAGAATGGATTGAAAATCCAAGCTATAATTTGCGATATTGAGATGCCCCGCTTAGACGGTTATGGCTTACTTGGGCGATTAAGCTCTCATCGTGAATTCAAGTATATTCCGGTAGCTATGCTGACTTCTCGTAGCAGTAGTAAACACCGCGAAATGGCTATGCAGCTAGGAGCCCAGGCTTACTTTTCCAAACCCTACAACGAGCAGGAGCTACTACAAACCTTAGAAGAGATGATTTTTAAGATTGTACCAAAGCCCGTGTAGCTTTGATTTTATTTTGTTCAAAACAAAGTACTATACTTATAATCCAAACATTTACGATCAAGCCATACTCTACCAGTAGTCTCACATTCTTCTTGATGATGAATACTAGGAATCATGATTGGATGAGTAGTACTTAGACAATCAGTTAATGCAGTAACGATCATAGAACCTGTGAAAAATCCACCAAATATGAGAAAAGCATAGAATATAGTAAAGAGAATAATTTTGATAATGGTTGTGAGATGAATCTTCCGTTTTTTCCGAGGTATTCGATAGCGCATAGAATTTTCTCCGTGCTTTTACTCAAGCAGATAACACCCCGGAATAATTAAGCGCTGACTTTCTTGCTAACTTGCTGACTAACTTGGTTAATTAGCAAAACCATTATTCGCAGAGTATGATCAAATTTTCTGCTAGCTATAAACTCTCTATCAACTCTACATATTTGGTCGATGAGGAATAAGTCTTTCCAAAATATCTCGAAATATCTTGAGAGTTATGGCTAATTGCGTTAAAGCTGACCTATGTTATGGGAAATAACTCACCCATCATTGGTGAGCTATTCCAATAAAATTATGTAAGCTGTAAAATCGCAGTACTACTACCCAGGAGAGTATTTAGCTGAAGAAATGATATCGAAGCGTTTAAGCAAATACTCACAAAATAAAATAACTGTCAAAACATTTACTGATTGATCAAAATAAAACTTATAGAGAGTACTTTGTCAAAACAGCAGCTAAATATCAAAGATCAAAGTTTTCAAAACTACATTCCGGATCTGAAATCTTGAGAGAAACTATTTCAACCTCATTTTCTCCTACTAAAAAAAGCACCGTAATAGCAGGAGATTGTTTGTCCCCTAAAATTCCTGGGTGCTTGTATAATCTATATCCTCTAAATGAATATCCCAGAGTATCGGATTTTCTAGCCAATAGCCATAGTAATCCTTCCCAAACCTGATCAAATCTCAGATATTCTTCTCGAAGAATATCAATTTGGTTTAGTACATCTATGGATCCAACAATCGATTTAGCAAACCAATTTGAATCAAACATTTACGCAGCTACACCTTCTTTCAGCCGATCAATTACATCATTCGCCCAAGCAATATCTTTTTCGTTTAAGATAGCTTCATCAGTGATCAAAACCGCAGTTAATGGTATTTCCTCACCCATACACCCAGCTTCCCATACCATATCATGAGATAAATTGCTGATAGATTCTGCGGTATGATCATCGCAAATTTCAGATATCAAACAATCAACTAATGCTAATTCTTCTCCAGAAAAAATGCTTTCTTTGGGATTTTCTAAAGCAATGAATTTTGTTTTATAACTCCCGTAGTACTCATGTTTCTCAATCAGCAACTTGTTTTCACTCTCTAGGTCATCCAGAATAGATTTAATTAAAACTGGTACTGGACCAAATTGCAGTTTTCTGTACTGACTTCCAGAGATTGACTTTCCAGTTTGCTTGTAAGTAATTTTATCTGCAAACCACAGAATTTTATTTAGCTTAACTGCGCCTAGCTTATTCGGTTCTTGGCACTTATAGCAAATGTAGTGAACAAGCTCCTTTAGACGATTGTCTTTCTCCATCGTATTTACCTCTAGTTTCTTGTGAAAACGAAGAATAAGAAATTATCGTGGTGTAGTGATCGCATTATAGCATTTATTTTTTAACAGTACAAATATATTAAAGCGATACTTAGGGCGATCGCCAATCCCCCAAAACAATCGCTCCCAAAGCTCCTACCTAGCTAACGCTACGCTATCAGCACTAAGTAATTGTTTTTACTTTTGTGCTACTGGTTTTAGTCTATTTTGTAGCCATATTTCCAGTTCAGTGACATTAGCAAGAGTTAACCATACATCGGTTAATTCTTCCAATTGTCTACTAGTTAATTCACGTATTTTCTGAATTAGGGGCTCTTCAATTTCACCAAAACGTTGATTGAGTAACTTAATAACTAAATTCTGCTCACCTTCGAGTTTACCTTCGAGTTTACCTTCAAGTTTACCTTCGAGTTTACCTTCAAGTTTACCCTTGAGCCTACCAACTCTCTCAATACTGGTAATATAAGGCATTTTTTTCTCCTCCTCATACTGTTTTAGTTCTTGCTGAAACTCCCGTTCCAAATTTTTAGGTAGGGTCATCACCCAATCAATAAGATTGTATAAGTTGATTATATCTTGTTTTGAGAAATCTTGCTCATACAATCGCTTGATCAAAGCTAATTTATATACTTTCCTGGCTGGACGGTCATTGGTTGTTTCTAATGTTCTTAAATGTACCATAACAACCGTAGCAAAAGGATTCCGGCTAGCTTCCAACTCAGACCATTTTTGTATATAGTCTAGCAGCTTGACAAAAGGAAAAGTGAAAGTTTTAGTAATCCCAATTCCTTGAATACTATATTGGTTTGGTCGCCAATGAGGATTTTCATCTCCAAAAACTACTAATGACTCAACTATGGAATTGTATTGTTCACATAATCTAGTATTATAGTAGAATATCCTTTCAGGGAAGTTGGCTTCCCACTGACTCTGTATTTCTACATGGATATAAAGGTAGCTTACTTGACCATTAAGGCGATACACCTTAGCAAGGGTATCTGCATATCT
>Ga0116228_10001652_pt1 | contig 18650 bp, 18 predicted proteins | sample S1TSphfallax_2_FD_89694 | JGI IMG/M metagenome (GOLD analysis project Ga0116228, IMG submission 89694) | Host-associated microbial communities from peat moss isolated from Minnesota, USA - S1T2_Fc - Sphagnum fallax MG | ecosystem: Host-associated > Plants > Peat moss > Unclassified | place... | reverse complement strand
TCACGGGTCAGGTACGCAGCGAACTGATGGGAACGGACGGCTTCCAAGAAGCCGACGTCACCTCGATCATGGGTCCGGTCACGAAACGCAGCGTCTGCGTGCGCCGCGTCGAGGACCTCGAGCGAACGATCCGCGCCGCCTTCCGCGTCGCCCGCGGCCCGCGTCCGGGCCCCGTGCTCGTGGATATTCCCTCAGATATTCTGAAAGCACGCGTGCCGCGCATGGATTATTTCGCGGCGCGACAGATACCGCCGGCGCCCGAACGGCCCGACGACGACGCGATCGACGCCGCCCTCGATCCTCTCCGCACCGCGAAGCGGCCGGTCGCGATCGCCGGCGGCGGAACGCGCAGCGCGAACGCCGTGCATCTGTTCCGCGAGTTCGTGGCGATGCTCGAGCTGCCGCACACGGCCACGATCAACGGTCTTGGCTGCGCATCGCCCGGCGACCCGAAGTTCCTCGGCATGCTCGGCATGCACGGCTACAAGGCTGCGAACCTCGCCGTCAATCACGCGGATGTGGTCTTCGCGCTCGGCATGCGCTTCGACGATCGCGTCACGGGTCGGCCCGACAAGTTCGCGCGCAACGCCGCGATCGTGCACGCCGACGTGGACGCCTCGGAGTTCGGCAAGATCATCCCGGTGAAGGTCGCGCTGCGTGGCGATCTTCGCGCGACGCTCACCGCGCTCGTGCGGCGCGCCGCGCAACGCGACATGCCGCGCTTCGCGGGCTGGTCCGCAGAAGCGGCGTCGTTCGGCGGCCCGCTGCCGGCCGATCGCGCGCCGCACGGCGAACTCTCGGCGACCGACGCGCTCGATGCGTTCTTCGCGGTCGCGCCCGACGACGCGATCGTCGCGACCGACGTCGGCCAACATCAGATGTGGGCCGCGCAACGTCAGCGCGCGATCCATCCTCGCAACTTCGTCACGTCGGCCGGCCTCGGTTCGATGGGCTTCGGATTGCCGGCCGCAATCGGCGCGCAGATGGCGAACCCGAACCGCACGGTCGTGGCGATCTGTGGCGACGGCGGCTTCCAAATGTCGATCGCGGAACTCGCGACGCTCAAGCGCTTCAATCTGCCGGTAAAGATCCTGTTGATCGACAACCAGCGCCTCGGCATGGTGCGTCAGTGGCAAGAGCTCTTCTACGACCGCCGCTACTCGCACACGGATCTCTCGGACAATCCCGATTTCGTCGCGGTCGCGCGCGGCTATGGCATCCGCGCGGAACGCGTCGAGGATGCGGGCGAACTGCGCGACGCACTCGAGCGCTTCTTCCGCGCGAAGGAACCCTCGCTCTTACATTGCGCGTGCTTCCCCGCGGAGAACGTGTGGCCGCTCATCCCGCCGGGCGCCACGGTGCACGATGCGATGGACGGCGCACCCGAAGCGGTGCCGGCATAGGAACGCACGCATGACGCTCTCCCTCGTGATGCACGACTGGCGACTCTTGGAACGCATCGTCGGCCTCACCAATCGCCTGGGCTGCGCCTACACCAGCGTGAACGTGAGCGCCGGCGACGCCCACTATCACGCGACGATCGAATTTTCCGGACCACCCGACGCACTGCGACGGCTCGACGCACAACTGACCAGACTACTCAACGATGACAAGGAGATGTCCCGATGAACGCCATGTACGATCGCGATGCCGATCCGCAGAAATTAGCCGGAAAGACGATTGCGATCGTCGGCTACGGCAGCCAAGGCCGCGCGCACGCGCGCAATCTTCGCGATAGCGGCGCCGACGTAATCGCGGCGCTGCGCGAAGGTTCGCCCTCACGCAGCCTCGCCGCCGAAGACGGCGTGCCGCACGATAGCATCGAGCACGCGGTCGCGCGCGCCGACATCGTGATGATCCTCGCGCCCGACGAGGAACAGCCGGCACTCTTCATGCGCTCGATCGCGCCGCATCTCAAACCCGGCGCGTACCTCGCGTTCGCACACGGCTTCGCGATCCACTTCGGCACCATCGTTCCGCCCGCAAACGCGAACGTGTTCATGGTCGCGCCGAAGGGTCCGGGGCGCCTCGTGCGCACCGAGTTCGAAGCGGGCCGCGGCGTTCCGTGTCTCATCTGCGTTGCGGCCGACCCCTCGGGCGACACGCGCGAGGTCGCACTCGCCTATGCATCGGCGATCGGCGGCGGCCGCGCGGGCATCCTCGAGAGCACGTTCAAGGAAGAGGCCGAAACGGATCTCTTCGGCGAGCAAGCCGTCCTCTGCGGCGGGTTGACGCGCCTCGTGACCGCGGGCTTCGAAACGCTTACGGAAGCCGGCTACGCGCCGGAGATGGCATACTTCGAGTGCCTGCATGAAGTAAAGCTCATCGTGGATCTCATGTACGAGCGCGGCATCGAAGGCATGCGCGATGCGATCAGCAACACGGCGAAATACGGCGACTACTCACGCGGCGACCGGATCGTCACGGCCGAGACCAAGCGCGAGATGAAGCAGATCCTCACGGAAATCCAGTCGGGCGCGTTCGCGCAGGAGTGGGTCGCCGAACACGCGGCAGGCAAGCCGCGCTTCTCCGAGTTCCGTAAGAAGTACGCGGCGCATCCGATCGAGGCGGTCGGCAGAAAGCTGCGCGGACTCATGCCGTGGATGCGCGGCAGCGACACGAAGCCAGAACCCGCCGAAGCTGCCGGCACGGCCGATCACGGATTCCGGATGATGTAAACCACGTCTCCGCGCGTTAACGCCAGCGGTCGGCCGGTGCGGTAACGTAGTTTTTCCAGATATAACCCCATGGAAGAAGCAGCGGTACGATGACGACACCGATGGAGATGGAAACGAAGTTGTCGGCAGCGTCGGGGTCCACGCGGTGGCCAAGGTACAGCGGAAGATAGATTACCAGCGTCCAGATCAGTTTCCACGCGAACTCGTACACTAGCAGCGGCATCATGCGGACGGGATAGCGGAGCCCGAGCAGACTCAGCACGGTAAGCGCGCCGAAGAAGCTGTGGCCCACGCCGTCCCAAAAGTCCCACGGGCCGGTGTGGCGCAAAATGGCAGACCAGGTTCTATAGCCTTGGGCGAAGGCGAGCAGCGCGTACATCGCTCGCAAAACATAAAGTCGATAAAGCGGCAACTCCGGACGCAGGATTGCGCGCGTCGTCACCAGGCGGCGACGCCCTCATTCGAGATCGAATCCGGCATCGGGCCGAACCGGTTGGGCCCAGGCGAGCTGGGCAAACAAAACCAGACCAGCAGAACGATATTGCCCAGCGGGACGAAAACCAGGAGCAGCCACCAGCCGCTGCGGTCGGTGTCGTGCAAGCGGCGGACCGCGACCGCGACGTACGGCATCAGCAACATCAGCGTACAGGTGGCCCAAAGGAGCCCGTGGCGTCCGAGCGCCGCGTGATCGAGGAGGCTCGCGAAGCCGAACGCGATCAGCCCGAAGAGCACGAACCACAAGTATTCGGTGCCGCCGGCGCGGCCGCCGAACGTGCACCAGCGCATGAAGGCGCGCCCGACCGCTTGCGACATGGTCATGGGCCATAGTGTACATGCCGGTGCGGCCCAAGCGCAACGCGCGCGGGGCGCGGGCTGTTTGTGGTGGTGAGGGGAATGAGAAGATATGAACGTTACGACTGAGCGCGCGATCCTGGCCGGCGGATGCTTCTGGGGCGTGCAAGACTTAATTCGCAAGATCCCGGGCGTCCTCGGGACGCGCGTCGGGTATTCGGGCGGCGACGTTCCGAACGCGACGTATCGCAATCACGGCACCCATGCGGAGGCGATCGAGATTCTCTTCGATCCGAAAACGCTCGACTATCGCACGCTACTCGAGTTTTTCTTCCAGATTCACGACCCGACGACGTTGAATCGCCAGGGCAACGATCGGGGGCTCAGCTACCGTTCGGCGATCTACTACACGAACGCCGAGCAGAAGCGCATCGCCGAGGATACGATCGCCGATGTCGATGCCTCGGGCATTTGGCCCGGCAAAGTCGTCACCGAGGTCGCGCCGGCGGGAGACTTCTGGGAAGCGGAACCCGAGCATCAGGACTATCTCGAGCGCTACCCGAGCGGCTATACGTGCCACTTCGTACGGCCGAACTGGAAGCTTCCGGCGCGAACGGGAGCCCGCTAGCGCCCGACGTACTTGCCGTCAATGGCAAGATTTTCAGGTAAGGTCGCAATCGTTACGGGCGCCGGAAGCGGCATCGGGCGGGCGATGTCGCTCCGCTTCGCCGCCGAGGGCGCGACCGTGGTCGCCGTCGATGTGACGGACGCCGTGCGCGAAACGGTCGCGGCGATCGCTGCGTCCGGCGGACGCGGCGAAGCGATCGTCGGCGATGCGGCGACACCCGCGACGATCGACGAAGCCGTCGCGCGTGCGGAAGCGCTCGGTGGCCTCGACATCGCGATGGCGAATGCGGGCGTCTCCGGCGGGCTCACGCAGCTCGCCGAGCTGACGGTCGACGATTGGGAGCGCGTCCTGCACGTGAACCTGATCGGACCGTTCGTGCTCGTGCAGCGCGCGGCTGCGGTGATGGTGCCACGCGGCCGCGGCGCGATCGTGTGCACCGCGTCCGTCGCGGGTCTGCGTTCGGGCGCGGGCGGCATGCCGTACAGCGCGAGCAAGGCGGGCGTGATCAGCCTCGTGCAAACGGCGGCGAATCAACTCGCGGGAACGGGCGTGCGTGTGAACGCGATCTGCCCGGGATTAACGGAAACCGGTATGACGAAACCGATGTTCGATGCCGCGCGCGAACGCGGTTCCGAGCGAAAGCTCGGGCAACTCAATCCGCTCCGGCGCGCGGCCGCACCCGACGAAGCCGCGGCACTCGCGCTCTTCCTCGCATCGGATGACGCATCGTACGTGAACGGTCAGTCGATCGCCGTCGACGGGGGCCTCTCGAGCTCGCATCCCGTCGTGCCCGGGCGCATGGCGTAATGGGAAGACCTTAGCTCGCGGCGATTTCGACACGATGTTTTCCGAGCGCCTTCGCTCGGTAAAGCGCCTCGTCGGCACTCTTTAAGAGGCCGCGCGCATCTTTCCCATCGTAAGGATAGATCGCGATTCCGACGCTCGCGCCGAGTTCGAACGTCCGGTCGTCGAGCGTGTACGGCGCGGACAACGCGTCTACGATTCGGTCGCCGAGCGCCGCGGTTTCCAAGCGATCGGAGACTTCCGTCTGTAAGAGCACGAACTCGTCGCCACCGAGCCGCGCCGGAATGTCGTGTCGCCGTGCGACCGCGCGAAGTCGACGCGCCGCTTCTTGCAACGCGAGATCTCCAACGGGATGGCCGGCACGGTCGTTGACGTCCTTAAACCCATCCAAATCGATATAGTGCAGGGCGAACTTGCGGCGATGGCGTTGCGCCTGACTGATCGCAGCTTCGAGATCGCGCATGAACTTCGCGCGATTCGTCAAGCCCGTGAGCACGTCGTAATACGCGAGCCGGTTCAGCCGCTGATCGTGAATGTTGCGCTCCAGCGTTGCGGACACGAGCGCGGAGACGAGACGGATGAAATCGCGATCCGAATCCCCGAAGTGCACGATCGTTCGCGAGACGAAACCGACTGCACCGTAGTTCTGTCCATCCACGGATAGACGAGCGGAGATGTACCCGTGCCAATCGGGATACATCGGAACGTCCAAGAATCCGTGACTTCGATCGTGCAAGTCGTCGTGCATGAAGACGTCGGAATCGCCGAGACTCGCGAGCACGTGCGGCGAATTGAGCTCGATCGCATTGCCGACGCGTTCGAGATCCTCGCCAACGGCATATTGGATTCGCAAACGGCCGCCATCATTCACGGCGACGTATCCGAACTGCATGTCGAGCGTCTTTAGCACGAGGGCGAGCGCCGCTTCGATCTGCGCGGCTTCCGTCGTTCCCGTCGCTGCGGAGATGAGATACAGAGCGTGCGTACGCGACGCTTGTACCGCGAGGCGTTCGACCGACCGTCGTGCTTCGGTCACGTCCTTCGCGATGACGTACGCGCCGTCGACCGCGCCCGCAACGAGAATCGGAATCGCCTTCGCTTCGAAGGCCAGGAGCCGGCCGTCGCGGTGCCGGTACCACATCTCGAACCGCATCGTCATCCCGGCCAATAGCTCTTCAGGAAACGATTCGCCGCCGGGAAAGAGGCCGCGACCGGTCAACGGGCTTTCCGTCGCGCGTAACGCCGCACGCCCGTATCCGAGTTGCACGAGCGCTTCGTCGTTCGCATCGATGCACGCGCCGTTTTTGTCGAGGACGAAAATCGGATCCGGGTTATTGCTAAAGATCGAATCGAGGCGCTGCGTCGCTTCGGCAAAAACGTCATGTGCCGACTTCCAGAGGGTGATGTCGCGCAGAAATACGATATGATGCGCGGCATCGATCTCGCGCGAGCGGTACTCGATGTGCAGCCGCTCGCCATTCGCCGTGTACAGCACCATCAGTTCGTTCTGAGGTATGCCCGCGTGCGCGCCCGCACGCATGCGCGGGAAAACTTCCGGGTCCGTATCGGGCCCCATCAGCATGCGCGGCGACCGACCGATCGTCTCTTCGAACGAATAGCCAAACGTCGCGGTGAACGCACGATTCACATAGAGGATCGACACCGGCGTGTCATCGTCGTCAGGCAAGTAGCAGATTAGGCTCGGGTCGGCCGCGTTCTCGAGAGCAGCACTCGCGAGAACGAGGCGTTCCCGGCTTTCCGAAGCCTCGTACCGCTGTCCGTTCATGCTACTATTATCGGGTCTCACAGAGCCCGATTAACGCCTCGAAGCGTGCGCGGGCCCCCGTTCCCGTGCACCGCATTCTCAGAGTCAGGCCATTAACTAGCAGCAACCACGACGTGAAAAACGGCCGTCTTCGCGCCGGCAAACGTCGAGGAATCGAACGGCCGAACGTAGCGAAAAGTGAGAGCGGCCACTCCCGGGCTCGTCGCGCGAAAGAGCAGTATCTGCTTTCCACCGGCACCGACTCGGCCCGACTCCGGCCGCAGAAACGCCGACCCGACGTTCGCGATGCGCGACCCGCCCGAATCGACGACCGACCACGAATAGCCGGTCGTCGGATTCGCGTCGAGAACGATGACGAACGTTTCGCCGACGCGCGCGCGGATGAGGTCGAACGGATTCGTGAACGCCGTATCGATCGTAGACGGCGCGGGCGATGCAGCGGCGGCGATAATCATCGCCGCTCTTTCGTTAGCGCTCGAGGACGATCTTGTCGGCGTAGAAGACGCCGCCGCTAAAGTATCCGTCGACGCGGAGGAACATGCCGGGCGAAATCGTGAGGCCGGTTGGGTGGATGATCGTACCCTGATGCAGTTGCACGGGCACGCCCTGGTGATGGATGCCGAGCGTCATGTTGAAGTGGTCGAACGAGCGGACGAAACCGCGGAGGTGATAGCGACCCATGAACGTGGGATCCGGCGCACCCACCGCATACGGTGGCGGCGGACCGGCATCGAACTGCTGCGCGGCCGCCGGCGACGCGCCAAACGAGGCGACGGCGAGTGCGGAAAGGGAGAGCATCGGGACGAGCTTACGAAACATTGCGGATCCTCCGGATGAAGACGGTGCTTTCGATACACCGATATCAACGGACGACCGCGTGCGCGGGGTTAGCAGATACTGCGAAGTCTCATCCGTTTGTAACCGACCCTACGCACCCACCTCGACGTAGACTTCCGCACCGAGCTCCTTGAACTCGGCCGACTTTTCCGCCATGCCGCGCTCGGCGTACTCGCGAACTTCTTGCGTGATCTTCATCGAGCAGAAATGCGGCCCACACATCGAGCAGAAGTGTGCGACCTTCGCGCCGTCTGCCGGCAGCGTCTCGTCGTGGAACGAGCGCGCCGTTTCCGGATCGAGCGAGAGATTGAACTGGTCTTCCCAACGAAATTCGAAGCGCGCCTTCGAGAGTACGTCGTCCCAATGCCGCGCGTGCGGATGCCCCTTCGCAACGTCGGCAGCGTGGGCCGCGATCTTATACGCGATCACGCCATCTTTCACGTCTTGCTTGTCCGGAAGTCCGAGGTGCTCTTTCGGCGTCACGTAGCAGAGCATCGCGGTGCCGTACCATCCGATCATCGCGGCGCCGATCGCACTCGTAATGTGATCGTAGCCGGGCGCGATATCCGTCGTGAGCGGCCCGAGCGTGTAGAACGGCGCTTCGTGACAGACCTCGAGTTGGCGATCCATGTTCTCTTTGATCAGGTGCATCGGCACGTGGCCCGGCCCTTCGATCATCGTCTGCACGTCGTGCTTCCATGCGATCGTCGTGAGCTCGCCGAGCGTATCGAGCTCGCCGAACTGCGCCTCGTCGTTCGCGTCGGCGAGACATCCCGGGCGAAGGCCGTCGCCGAGCGAAAACGTCACGTCGTACGCCTTCATGATCTCGCAGATCTCTTCGAAATGCGTGTAGAGAAAATTCTCTTCGTGGTGCGCGAGGCACCACTTCGCGAGAATCGAACCGCCGCGCGAAACGATGCCCGTCACGCGCTTCGCCGTCAGCGGAATGTAGCGCAGTAACACGCCCGCGTGAATGGTGAAGTAGTCGACGCCCTGTTCGGCTTGCTCGATCAGCGTGTCGCGGTAGAGTTCCCACGTGAGCTCTTCCGCTTTGCCGTTGACTTTTTCGAGCGCCTGATAGATCGGGACCGTACCGATCGGCACGGCGGCGTTGCGCATGATCCACTCGCGCGTCTCGTGGATGTTCTTGCCCGTCGAGAGATCCATCACGGTGTCCGCGCCCCAGCGCGTCGACCACGTCATCTTCTCGACTTCTTCTTCGATCGACGACGCGACGGCGGAGTTGCCGATATTCGCGTTGATCTTCACGAGAAAATTGCGACCGATGATCGAGGGCTCGAGCTCGGGATGATTCACGTTCGTCGGCAACACGGCGCGGCCGCGCGCGATCTCGTCGCGCACGAATTCCGGTGCGACGCCTTCGCGGATCGCGACGAACTCCATCTCTTGCGTGATCTCGCCGCGACGCGCGTAGTGCATCTGCGTCACGTTGGCGCCCGGCTTCGCGCGGCGCGGCTTCCGGCCGGCATCGAACCGGATGTCGTCGAGCTCGGGCATCGCCTCGCGGCCGAGACGATACAGCGACGACGCGCGCGGCAGTTCGATCGTATCGCCACGCCCGGCGATCCATCCGGCGCGAATCGGCGCGAGACCCTTGCGAACGTCGGTGACGACGTCGGGATCCGTGTAGGGTCCGCTCGTATCGTAGACGACGTGCGACTCGCCGTTCGTGAGCGAGATCTCGCGCATCGGCACGCGAATCGAGGGATCGCTTCCGATCGCGTACGCCTTCTTCGCGCTTCCCTTGCTCGGCCGGTCGACGGTTGCGGACATTCCTACACTCCAACTCCGTCGCGACCGCTCTCCCTACGCCGGAATGACCCGGATCAGGTTCGGCGGTCGGCGACAACATCGCCCTCTCAGCCCGTGTTCGGGCTCCCGCGAGGATACGGCCAAGGATACGGTGCCCGGCACCGGGTGTCAACGGCAGCCGAGCCTAAACCGTGGGCGTGCCCGTGCTTCGCCTTCTCGGTGGGCAGCTCGCGATTGGAGCTGCGGCCATTTTCGCGCGCTTCGCACTCGGGGGTGCGGGGCCGATCGCCGTTTCGGCGCTGCGCCTCGCGATCGCGGCGCTCGTCGCGCTTGCGATCGTGCGCGGATTCGAGCGGCTCTCCCCGCGGCGCGAGCTCGCGTTCGGCCTCGCCGGCATCGCGCTCGCGATCCACTTCGCGACGTGGATCGGATCGCTCGCGTATACGTCGGTCGCCGTCTCCACGCTGCTCGTCACCACGACGCCGATCTGGACGGAAGCCTACGACTCGATCCGCTTTCGGCGCGCGCCGACCGCGGGGTTCGGCGTCTCGCTCGTCCTCGCGCTCGCGGGGGTCGCCGCGATCGCATTCTCACATCCGGCGGTGCCCGCGCCGATCGCCGGGCACGCGTTGCTCGGCGATGGGCTCGCGCTCCTCGGCAGCATCGCGATCGGGGCGTATCTCATCATCGTGCGCGACGCGGGTACGGTCGAAGGCGAAGCGCAGCGTCTCGGAACGCGACAGATCGTCGCGCGCACGTACGGCTGGGCCGCGCTCGCGCTCATCGCCGCCACGTTCGTCGCGCATCAAGATGCGCCGCCAATGAGCGACACCAGCGCGTGGGCGGGCATCCTCGCGATGGCACTCGTCTCGCAACTGCTCGGGCACACGGCACTCAACGCGGCGCTGCGCGATTTCACGCCGAGCGTCATCGCGCTCACGACGTTGCTCGAACCGATCGTCGCCGCGACTCTCGCCGCGATCGTGTTTCGCGAAACGCTTTCGTGGCAAGCTGCGGGCGGAGGCATCGCAATCCTCAGCGCCGTGGGATCGATGCTCGCGTCATCGACGTCGCGGGTGGCTACCGCCGAAGCGCGCGACCCGGCGTGATTCCGAAGACGCTCTTGTACGCAGCGACGAAGGCGCTCGGCGACGTGTAGCCGGACGCAAAGCCCGCTTCCGTAACGGAGGCACCGGACGCGAGTGCGGCGGAGGCCGCGTAAAGGCGCGCCCGACGAAACCACGCGCGCGGTGCGAGCCCCGTCTCGCGCGTGAAGAGGCGCTCGAAAGTACGCTGCGAGCATGCCGCGACGTTCGCAAGCTCCGCGACCGACGGTGCGCGATCGGAACGGCGCAGCGCGAATTCGATCGCGCGTACCAAGCCGGGATCGCGCGGCATCGCGAGCGCATCGCATCCGCGCGCCGTTTCGAGCGCGCGCAGTTCGTCGCACGCAACCGCGAGCATGCGCGCATCGCGCGGTTCGGCCGGATCGAGATAGCCGAGCCGTATCGTCCGCTCGACGATCTCGACGAGAAGCGTCGAGGGGGATACGGAGCCGAACGCACGTGGCGGAGCAAAACCGTTCGCAACGTATGCGATGCGCAGCGCGCACGGGCCGTGCAGTTCGAGCGCGAAGCCGAGACCCTCCGGTACCCACGTTGCGGTCGCCGGATCGACGAACGCGAGCGAATTCGCTGCGCGCAACGTCGCCGTACCCGAACGGACCATCACGAGATGCGACCAGCCCGGCGGCTGCGACGGCGCGAAGACGAGCGGTCCGGCGTCGAGTCCGAACGTGCGGAACGGACCGTCGTGTCGGATCGGCGATAGAGATTGGCGAGAACGCGCGAGACTCGCTCGACTCATCTCGTCTACAATCGTCCCATGATACCGAAGGCTCCTCCCCACGGTGCGATCGCGCACGTGGCCATCAACGGCGACGACCTGGCACGCTCGCAAGCGTTTTACGAGCGGCTCTTCGGTTGGAAATTTACGCCGTGGGGTCCGCCTGGATTCTTCCAAATCGAGACACCGAGCTCGCCGAATCTCGTCGCCGCATTGCAACAGCGGCGCGAGTTGATCGACGGTGTCAAAACGATCGGTTTCGAGTGCACGGTCGCCGTCGACGACGTGCCTGCGGCGCTCAAGCTCGGCGTCGACCTCGGCGGCCGCGTCGTGATGGAGCCCGTCACGATTCCGGGCGTGTGCCATCTCGCGTTTCTCGAAGACCCGGCCGGCAACGTGCTCGGCGTCGCGAACTACGATATCGGCTAACCTCGCCTACGGGCCGACCGCCATCGCGCGCGGATTGACGAGGCCGGTGTTCGCGCCCGTGATCGTTCGGAGCGGCGCGACGTTGCCGTTGGCATTGGCCGCGAAGACGAGGATCGCGTCGCTCGATGCGGCGGACACGTAGATGAGACCGTTGTTGTCGACGGCCACACCCTCGGGAAAGCCGTTGAAGAACCCGGTATTGGTGCCCGCGATCGTCGCGATCGGCGCGGCGTTCCCGTTCGCACCCGCCGCGTAAACCGTGACCGACCCATTGCCGAATGCATTGGCGACGTAGACACGCCCGGAGGAGTCGACAGCGTCGAAAAATGCACCGTTCATCCCGGTGTTACTCCCCGTGATCGTTCGAATCGGAACGGCGTTGCCGCTCGCACCCGGTGCATATACGGCGACGCTATCCGCGGTCTGCGTACCCGGATCTTCGACCACGTAGAGGTTGCCGGCGGTATCGAATGCGAGCCCGTACGGATCTGCGGCGATGCCGGTAATCGTTCGGATCGGGGCGACGTTGCCGCTCGCTGCGGGAGCGTACACGTTAATCGAGGTTCCGGCCGCGGACACGAAGAGGTCGCCGGCGCCGTCCAATGCGAGCCCGCCCAGGTTGCCTAGCAACGTGTTCGAGCCGGTAATGACGTTCGTGGGCGCCGCGTTTCCGTTCGCTCCAGGTGCATATTCGGTGATCGCCGGCTGCCCGAAAACGTTCGCCACGTAGATCTTTCCGGTCGCATCGACGGCGACGCTTTGCACGTTTGCGAAGAGCGTGTTCGACCCGGTGATCGTGCGGGAAGGCGCGTCATTTCCATTCGCGTTGGCCGGGAACACGGTCAACGTGGCCGGGCTCGCGCCGTTGAGAGCGTAAATATTGAGAATCGGAGCAACGCTCACGGCGACGGGCGTTACCTTCGAGGGAGCGACGCCGCTCGCACTCGCGCTGATGCCGATCGTACGAATGCCGGGCGAACCGTCGTAGGCGAGCGTCACCGGTTGGCCCGAGGCGGTAACGGTCGTCGTCGAGAGCGTGAATCCCGCGCCGTTACCGGTGATCGCGAGCGTCACCGGATGCGCGTAGGTGCCCGTGATCGGCGTCGTTCCATCGGCGTCGAGCGCGGTCACCGTAACCCGTGTCGTCCCCGCCGTTCCGGTGGTAAACGTCGTCGCGGCGGCGGTAACCTCGAGCGACGCGGGCACGCCGTCGACGCCGACGGGAACCATAAAGCTCGCACTGCCAACGGTCGCCGTCGCCGTCCCGGCGCCGAGCACCGCTCCGGTTCCGTTCGCGCCGCCATAAATCGTTACCGTAAACGTATCGGTGCCGCGCGGAGCTTGAATCGCGATCGTGCACGAACGGCCGCCCGCGGTCGCCGTGCAATTCGGCGACGTCGCGGTCACGTCGGCCACAACGGTCGGGGCGCCGGTGACGGCGACCGTAACCGACGTCGCGAGCGACGAAACGAAGTCGACGCGACGCCTGCTCGAGGCCGGGGTCGCCCTCGCCGGGATCGCGAGGGAGACGGCCCCATCGAGCAGCGCCGAACCCGGCGACGTCGGCGTTACGTCGCCACCACCCGAGCATCCGCTCGCGACGAGCGCGAACGTAACGGCGACAACACGACACGACGAGTGGCGCACGACCGTTCGTTTGTATGATCGAGCGAGGGCCGCCTTCCCCGGGGGTTCACCTAAAGATTAAAGAATGCGCGCGCGTGGGGCGAAAAGCTCGGTGCGCCTGCCGCTGGCACGGGCGCCTCAACCGGCGCTCGCGCACGTCGCTTCGTCACGAACGCATATCGAAAGGCGCTGTATGTTTATGATCGTGTTTCGCACCGTCGTCATGTTCGCGTTGCTCGCCACCGGCGCCGCCGACGCGCAGAACGTGGTCTTGCCTCGCACGGCATACGCCGACGCACCGAACCAAGGCATCACCGTAACCGGCCACGCCACCGCAACCGCGACACCGGATCACGCGCGCGTGACCGTGCAAGTGTTCGGTTCGGTCGGGGGCGCGCCGGTCCCGGGAAGCGTTCCGCTCGACGATGCGGCGAATGCGCTGATCGATGCCCTGAAAGCGAATGGCGTAGCGGACGCGCACGAAGTTCTTCCGTTTACGAATCTCAATACGCGAAGCGTCGTTCCCGCCGTGATCGGGACCGTCGCAAAGCCGACGCGAGAGCGGCTCGAAGAGATCGCGCGCAACGTCGTGAAGGCGATCCCGGATCGCTTCGCTCCCGCATTCGCGAACGCACAAGTGCAAGTGGCGCTCTTCGTCGACGACTGCAGTGCGGACGAGGCGCGCGCAGAGCGCGACGCGTTTGCCGACGCGAAGGCGCGTGCGATGCGACTCGCGAGCGCGGCCGATGTGAAGCTCGGCCCCGTCATCGCGATCTCGGCCACGCAATCGTCGCTGCCGCTCGGCTGCACGGCGAAGCCGGACAACGGCGAGAACGGTCCGGTGTTCGTCAACACGCAAAACGGCACCGGTGCGTACGGCCCGCTCGTCGTCCCGATTACGATGTACGAAACGGTGACGTTCGCGATCGCACGTTCCTAGACGCCGGTTCTTCGCTACGCGAGTTCGTGCCAAACGCGAAGGACCTCGCCGACCGTCCATGCTTGAGCGAACGCGCCGCGTGGCGTAAACGGCGCATCGCCGTCGCAAATCTCCCCGAGCGTTCCCAGCGCGTACACATCGAGCCGGCCGAGAAGCGGATCGAGTAGCGCACGCGCGCGTGCGCTATCGCCGAACGCGCGTGCATGCGCGCTCGCATACGGCCCGAGCAGCCACGGCCAGACCGTACCCTGATGGTAGGCACCGTCGCGCGACGCGACATCGCCCTCGTAGCGTCCGACGTATGCCGGATCGCTCGGCGCGAGAGTTCGAAGGCCGTACGGCGTCAGCAGATTTCGCGCACACGTTTCGACGACCGCACGCTGCGTCGCATCCTCGAGCGGCGAGTGCGCGAGCGATACCGCGAAGATCTGATTCGGACGGATGGACGCATCGGCGCCGTTCGGACCGTCGATCACGTCGAGGAGTCCGCCATCCGCGCCCCCGCGGTATCGAGAGAAACTCCGGCGCACCGAATCGGCCCGCGCGCGGTACGGCTCGGAATCCGCCGCCACGCGTGGAGCGAGCTCCGCCAGCGTACACAACGCGTTATACCAGAGCGCGTTGATTTCGACGGGCTTCCCCATACGCGGCGTCACGACGCGATCGCCGACCTTCGCATCCATCCACGTGAGTTGCAGGCCCGGCTCGCCGGCAGCCACGAGACCGTCTGCGGGATCGACGTGAATACCGTAGCGCGTTCCCGCCACGTATTCGTCGACGATCGCGCGCAACATCGGAAAGAACTCGTCGAGCGCCGCGAAATCGCGCGTGGAATCGACGTAGGCTCGGACGGCATCGACGAACCACAGCGCCGCATCGACCGTGTTGTACGATGCTGCACCACGATTCGGAATCGTATTCGGCAGCATGCCGCCGTCGATGAGCCGGCCGAACGTTCGCAAGACCGATCGTGCGATCGCGGGACGTCCCGTCGCGAGCAAGAGGCCGGGAAGGGAGATCATCGCGTCGCGACCCCAATCGCCGAACCACGGAAAGCCCGCGACGATCGAGTGGCCGTCCGGCATTTCCGGCAGCGATCGCACGACGACGAATTGCTCGGCAGCGAGCACGAGTTGTCGGATGGCGGTCGGCGCGTTCGCTACGATCGCGGGATGCGCGGCCTCCCATGCGCCGATCGTCGCGGCATCGTGCTCGCTTCGGAGCGAGAATGCGATGTCGATCGCGCCCGCTGCGGGCATCGCGTCGGTCGCAGCGCGAAGCGTCGCGCTCTCACCCTCGGCGAGCTCGAATGCGAACGTCCCCGCGTGCACGTGATCCTCGGTATCGTCGAGCCCGCGCTCGCGCTCGGCTGGAAGCGCGTAACCGAAGTACCACTCGTTGACGACGGCGCGCGTACCGCGATCCGCGCGCAGCCACAACTCGGCCGGCGCTTCGAACGGCGGACGCACGCGAATCGCGCCGTCGACATCGTCGATGCGAAACGTCTCGCCCGGTCGAGCGTGCGTATTGCCGTGAAAATCGCGGTAATCGACGATCGCTTTCACGCCGATGCTCGCAGGCGAAGCCCCGCGCAGCAAGGCGTAGCGAATGACCGTCGCGTTCGCGTCGGGCTTCATCGTGATGCGCTTCTCGAGCAGCGCGTCCCCGAGCGCGTATTGCCACACGGGCGTCGTACCTTCGAGATAGAACCGTGCGATCGGCGGCGAGCTTTGTGGCGTAACGACACCCGAACGCCAGCGGTTCGTCGAGAGCTCGTAGGTCGCGCCAGCATACGTAACGGTCTCGTCGACCTTCACGAGCAGCAGCGTTCGCTCGGCCGGTCCGTCGAGCGCGGCCAGCAGCAGACCGTCGTACTTTCGTAGTAACGAGCCGTCGCGCGTGCCGCACGCGAACGCACCGTTTCCGCTCGTGACGAGCCATTCGATCACGAGGCCGGATTCGAGATCGCCCCGCGCCGTCATGCGGCGCGGGGCGATAGCGGATCCCTAAGGGCCGGTCCGGACCCTAGTAGCGCGCCTTTCGTAAGACGATCGGCTTGCCGGCGCCTCGCTGCGCGATGAGCGCTTTCGCCTGAGCGTATCGCTCGGCTTTGATCCGTTGTTCGACGGCGAGTCGATCGCCGACACCGTGCACCTGGGTCGCGTACTCACCGGAGGGCACGGCTTGATTTTGCATGCCGAACGAACCGTTGCCACCGAACGTGGCCGGCATGCGCACGACCTGCGGAGCCGGCAGCGACTGCTGCGAGGCGCTGAAGGTTTGCGCCGCCGCCGGAAGCGTGCCGAGCATGCTCGTCGCCGCGGTGAGGACCAGGAGCTTACCGATCGATTTCATGACGAGAACATCCCCAGTGACGGATACACCTTGCCGACGATCGTCGTAGGATCTGCACCGAGTTCCACGCAGACGTCGGAGATGTGGTTGCGGTAATCGACGGGAACCGCGATGTTCCCGTTTCCATCGAGCGCGCTCGGCGCCAAGCTCGGGTACTGCCCGTAGACGCCGCCGATGACGCTGCCGCCGAGCATGAAGCTGACGGTACCGGTTCCGTGGTCGGTACCGGCGGTCGAGTTCGAATTCGGCCGACGGCCGAAATCCGAGATGGTCATCACGATCAAGTTGCTCGCGATCGTGGGATTCGCGTTCTGCATGTAGGACCAGAACTGCGAGACGCCCTCGGAAAACTCGCCGAGGAGCGGCGCCTGATTGTTGATCTGATCGCTGTGCGTGTCGTAGCCGCCTTGGCTCACCCAGAACGCACGTGATTGCGAACCGGAGAGCAGTACGCGCGCTACCTGTTGGAGCTGCGTCTTCACGCCGCTGTACGTTGCCGGGCTTCCCGGCGTGAACGCATAGGTGGTCGGATAATTGTTTAATTGGTTCGCTTGATACAGCGTCTGCATCGTGCTGACGTACTCTTCCGTCTCACCGGCCGTCGCGCGAGCGAATTCTGCCGGCACCGAGGCGAGAGCGTATGCATCATTCGCGTTGAGCCCGTTCAGCCGCGTCGTCGAATCGGTGCCGTACGAGCCCGTGTTCGTCGAGAAATATTGAATGTTATTATTGATGACGAGCGGCGAGCCTTTCTTGGCCCGCATGATGATCGGCAGACTGTTGTTCAGCGCGATCATCGCCGGAAGATTGCCACCGCTCTGACCGATCTGATCGAACGCGCTTCCGACCCAACCCGTCTCCGTGACGTCGAACGAATTGATCGTTCCGGACGACCACGCGAAGCGCGCCTGCTCGTGATCCGTATTGCCGTAAGCGGTCGGCGGGATGCCGATGCCGAGGATCACCGCGAGTTTACCGGTTCCCCAAAGGGAACGGAGGGCCGTCATGCGCGGGTGAAACGCGTACGTGGTGGAGCTGCTCGCACCGGTCGACGGATTGGGATCGAACATCGTCGCTGCGAGTTCGGCATCCGTCAGCGCGATGTTGGCCCGAAGGTCGTTGTAGTATCCGTACTGCGTGGACGTCATCGGCACGATCGTGTTGAAGAAGTCGTTGCCGCCGTTGAGCTCCATGACCACGATGACCTTACCGCTCGCAGCAGCCTGCGCTTCGATCGCGCGCATGAAGAGCGGCATCGAGAGACCCATTGCCGTCGCGCCACACAGGAGGCGACGTCGTGAGAACACCATGTTAGTTGACCTCATATTCGGGCGACGTGAGAACGAGCCAGAGCGCTCCGCTGTAACCGGTGTGATTGCCCATCAAGTAGTTTTCAACGAGCGCTTGCAATTCGGGCGAGCCGCCGTCGACGAGTGCGTCCATCAGGTAGCCCGTCTGCTGGGCCGGGGTCATGGTCGCGATATTCGAGAGGTTCTCGCTCAGGCTACACGTCGTGCAGGATCCCGTGACGTGCGCTGCGTTGGCGATATCCACCGCGTTGCTCCAGCGCGAGAGGAGCTCCGAGTTCGTCACGAGCGACTCTTTCTGGCCGGGGCGGTAGAACGAGAACACCGATGGCGGATAGTAGTGCACTTCGGCCATGTTGCCGTCGTCGTTGCGAATCTCGTCGAGCGGCGTCGCATCGGACGCGGTCACCGGGCTCGCCGTTTCGCCGCCGAGCGCGCGCACCGCGTCGTTCGCGTATTCGATCGGTTCTTTGACCATCGAATGCTGGCTCGTGTAGAACTCCGGATCGGTCGCGATCGCGTTCATCACTTTCGCGATCTGATTCGGGTCGCTTTCGTTCGCGGTCCAGACGGCCGACACGCGCGAGATGTAGCCGGGCGACGGATCTTCGGTAACGAACCGCTGCAGTAGCTCCGTCACCTGGAACGGCGCCGTCGACGGGTTCGTGGCGAGCATTTGGACCGCCTGACTGACGATCGTGTTGTTGCCCGGATCGATGATGCGGGTCGCAGGCGAACCGACGCCCTCGGAGGTCGGGAAGAAGTAGAACGGTCCGTTCGCGTGTGCGTGAACGTTGAAGCTCACCTGATCGATCGTGCGGATATCGACACCGGTCGGCTCCGGATACGG
>Ga0116228_10001650_pt1 | contig 18655 bp, 15 predicted proteins | sample S1TSphfallax_2_FD_89694 | JGI IMG/M metagenome (GOLD analysis project Ga0116228, IMG submission 89694) | Host-associated microbial communities from peat moss isolated from Minnesota, USA - S1T2_Fc - Sphagnum fallax MG | ecosystem: Host-associated > Plants > Peat moss > Unclassified | place... | reverse complement strand
ACATTATATTGTAATAGTTTTTAGCATGCAATGTGGTTGCATTGCATTCAAGTTCCATGTGCAATGTCATTTTATGCATCAAAAAGTGTAAGAAAAAGGATTTGAAGATGGGAGTGCATGATGTTGAAAGTTTTTGAATATAAATGATACTCAAAGGATCGTTACCCTTAGTATTTACAAAGTGAATTATAATTTCATCTTTGAAGATACTGACTTTTTTTATGTTAAGAATGGTTTTGATATCTAACCTTTTCAACATGCTCACAACCTCTTATTGTACGTTGTGATGGTCTTATGCATGATTTTTCTCTTCCTAAAGCATAGTTGTAATCTTTTCAATGCTTATAAAATTCTTACTCATAAAATCACATTCAAGTGTGTTTCAAATGAACATTATTAAACACGTAACACAAAAAAAATTACACAAATGCATGAATTTGTAACTAAACTCATTATAATAAAATCCATCACCAATAGTCAATCACCAAAAAATGTAAACAAAGGTTTCAAAACCAAAAACAGGTTACACAAAATCAAAACCAACTTATAAACAAGCAACAAAAGCAAACCTTTAGTACATTTTTAAAAATATTTGTAAGAAAGCAACGAACCACAAACCAATTATCAAAGGAAAGCAAACTTTTCATTGTTGTGAATTGAATTCACCCTAAGTTATATAATGTTACTAAAGCAACACGTTAAGTGGGCAATGAAAATGAAAAAAACATAAGAGACAAAAGCAAGAAACATAATCGTTTGAAAGGAACATGGCTAGACTTTTCAAAGGAATTACAAGTGCTCAAATTACATTCTAATATTAAAAGGTTTGGACCTTGACATATGTGGAAGGTATGTGTCTTAAATCTCCCAACAAGATTGTAGTTTAGGGTTTAGGAAAGAAAAAAAGATCGTAAACATAAAGATGACCAATGGAAGCAAATCACTTGAAATTGACCATATCACTAAAAAAAACCTCAAGTAAAAATGAAACCCAAACCCTAAACTTGAAAATGGAAATGAATCTTGAAACTCGCATACATACATACAACAAATAAATTAAAAAATTGATATTTGCTCGAAGGTTTGTAGTAGTAAGTTTTGGCCGATAACAAAAAAAGGATGACAACTATAAATACATGTAGAAAAATGATCAAGTTTCTTGAATCTTGAGTTAGCACATGACTCAAAGCTCCAAATTACCTAGAAACTCCAAAGCCATCCTATATAATTTTTTGGAACACAACATTCAATTCAATATAATACCAAAAAAATTCATTTATACACAACATGCAAATCAATATAATAATAAAAAAGTCATTAATACATAACATGGAATTCAATATAATAGAAAAAGATGTTAATACATCTTGCACTTGGGGTTGGGTGAAGATGGCAAGAAATAAAGGCAAGAGCTTTAAATGGAAAAGATGGCAAGAGACTCAAATGGAAAAGATGAGAAGGCAAAAGACAAGATGGAGTAGTGATGGTAGATGGATTTGGGGTTGAATGAGGAACCCTAAACCTAAGACCCTTAAAACTTAGGAACCCTAAACATTATCCAAAGCCTAGGACCCTAACCCCTACCTAAAACCTTTGAGCAAGAGTTTGTAAAAATAGCCCTTAAGACTTGTGGGCTGGTTTTAAGGCCAGGTCTAAGGCTAGGTCTAGCTAACTTTGGCTTTTCTTGGATTGGGTCAAGGTCTTGCAAAAACTCTTGGACCCAAGCCATGTCCAATTGTATTTATTTTTAAGAATTTAAAATTATTGTATTTTTTAATAAATATTTGTAATAACTTTTGTGATATTAAAAAATTGGCGAATTTTTCCCCCAAAAAAATAGAAAAATGAGTCAAATTTGCACTCGAAAAAAGTTAAATCCTACATATTCCTATTTTTTTGGGGGGTAAAAAAGGACAAAATTGGTATTTTTGTTTGAATTTTTAAAATAATTTTCCAACGAATTGGATGTAGACCCTCCGGGTCTGTGTCTAGACCCGCCGGTTCCGGTGATCACTGGTTCTCCCTCAGCGTCTAGTTCTCGTTGTGTTCGGCTTCGTTTGTTTTTTCAGTTCTTCGGTGTTGGAGGCCTCGCAGGAAGACGACGATCGAGCATGGAACCGGGCGTTGTCAATTTGCGCTTGCTCGCCGCAATTCGAGCGGCGTCTGTAGCAGATCGAATGCTCGTTTCTTCCACAGCACCCAGCTCTCGCGCCGCGTATTCTTACTCCACCGCGGCTTCATGTGCTTCAGGTATAGATGTTTTTCTTGCTTTGTCTCCTTGTTTTGTGCATGTTTTGGGAATCGATTTCAGAGATTTTGATAAAAACCGAAGAGATAGAAGTCTTTGTTTGTGTTCGGAAATATCGAAATATGCTTCTGGTAGGTAGACGTTTTCTGGTTGCATCCCGTTGTGTATATAATATGTGTATGTTTTTGTATATTTTAGAAGTGATTTCATGGATTTTGATGAAGCAAAGATGGAGTGAAACAAGTACTTGGTTTGTTCGGCACGATTGAAAATCTTGTCGGATTGAAAAAAAAATGTTCGGGATTCAGGGAAATGCTGATGGGTTGCCATTTGATGCATCCCTGTGACAATGTTGTCAGTTTTCTTTGTTTTTTGGTTTTTGCTGCAATGTATTCGGTGTTGTAGGTGTTGTGAGAGTATACCTATTGGAAGCTTGAATCTCACAAAACCCTTAAAACCCTAACATTCATTCCTGGTAAACATTTTTGCCTCTTGCTTGTTGAAATGCAATAGAGGGAAAGTGTTTATTTGGATCTGAGACATATGTGGACACATCTGTGCATTCCTGTGTGGCTTACTGTGTGTATGCTGCAACCATTATTGGTGTTTTCTGTAACTCTGCAGAAGCTCTTCTGCCTCAGGAGTCAATGGCACCAGTTGGCCTATTAAGGAGAGTAGGTCACAAAGCACGGGAAGAGGCCTCTCATCTGATTGCCACACGGAAAACAGCACACCTGGGGGAACCTTGGCATAGGAATTGGGAGTTGGATTCTACACACTCCAAGGTAACATCAGGACGAGCTTCAGGATGTATGGGAAGGCTTTTTAACCTGGTGAGGGAGAAGAAGTTTGAAGAGATGCTTGCATATCTGGATCAACTGGGGAGAAGTCAAGACAGTTTAATTCAACAGGAGCTGGATGTATACCTGTATGCTCGGTTGATGACAGTGTGTACACGGGATCTGGGACCAGAGTGCGCTCTCCCAATATTTGAGCTAATGTTGCAACAGGGTGAAGTGGTTCCTAATGTGGTCCACTACACTATTGTGATCCGGTCATTGATGGACCTTGCGGCACATGAAGGGAACGGAAGTACTATTCCTGGATACAAGGGGCTGTCAGAGCAGACAAGCCACAAAAGTTGGTCCTCAAAAGCAATTGAGCTCTTGAAAGAGATGCGTGTGAAGGGTATAGTGCCTAATGAACTGACTTATAAGCCAATTATGGCATGGCTTCCATCAAAGGGGAGAGTTGTAGAGTTTGAAGAACTTAAAAAGTTAATGGAGGTTGATGAAGTCCCTTTTGTGGGAGTGTTCAAGTACTATGAGATCAGGCTGGCACTACGAGTGGCTGATTTTGACAAGGCTAAGACACTTTTCATTGCAGCCAAGAGGGAGAATAAGAACATTGCTTCCTCTTTAAACTGTGAGCACTATTCATTCAGTCTCAGAGCTATACACCATTCTTTTTCTTTCCATTGTTATGTGAGCAGGATGGAATCATCCTTCTGTGGTCAGGTACCATTATTGTAATCTGTGCTCATGACAAAGCAGAGGGTATATGAGCTGCTCATAATGCCACAGGATTTTGTTTATCTTTCCTAAGACAAATATTACCATGACTGTATTATTCAGCTTGTGTTTGCTCTATTTTTGGGGACATACTTGGTTGAAGAGGAGGGAGACTGATGGGGCAGGCATGATGCGCTGGCATGGGGTAAATGGCGTTGATGGTTTGGGTAGCCTGGTTTTTGATGAGATTTGCATTGGATGATCAAATTATGGAGCTGCTGGAGTTACTCCCCAAAATCCTCACCAGCCTGAACACTAGTCATGGTATTGCCACTGCATTTCAGTGTCTTGGCAAACATGGGCAACTCGAGACCGCCTTGCAGTGTCTGTCCCTCTTGAAAAAGAATGGTACACCACCAGTAGCTACATGCTTTCTTGGCTCAATTTCTTAAGTTAATGGTAATTGGAGTGAACAACATGAAATCAGCACCATAATGGGCTTTGAGATTCCTTCCTGTTTAATGCAACAAGCTGCAGCTGCTCTGTTTGTGAGATGCCATCTTGTTGTCACAGGTGAAGATTTTTTGGGGTGAGTGTTGGTGTCTTACATCAGATAATTGTGGACAGGTGAAAGGGAACAGCTGCTGGGTCACTATTTGATTGCTCTGATTCTTGGCTATACTAAAGGCAAGAAGGTACAGTTGTTGACAGGAGGTGAAGCATCTGTATGCCTAAGAATTCTATTCTGAAGTTCATCTGAGGATGGGTTGGATGGTGAGACTTGGGAGAGAGGTGGAAGGCTTGACCTATCATAATCAAGTGTGGAGGTGCATGTGCAAAGAGATATGTCTGTGTGTAGCATTGCCAGAAAAATCAAGTAGAAATTCAGCTCCATTGCTTTGAGTTATGGGTCTCTTCTGCCATCATCTTATCTTAAGTTCTTACTGTGGACTGGATTTGCAGTTGGATGATGCAGAGAATGCTTTGAGGGAGGTTGAAAAGAAGTGCAATGTGAAGGCAGAAGCCAGTGTTTTCAACATTCTCATTGACTTTTGCTGCAGACAGGGCGAGGTACGGGTACTGACTACCTGTTTCTGGAATGTTGATTTCCACAGATGACTTTGAGGATGCACCTTATGTACCATCTTGTGTGTTGCTATGATGTCAGGTGTCTCGAGGTTTAGACTTCTTAGATGAAATGCAGCAGAGAGGATTGGAGTTGTCTACTTTCTCATTTAATCCTTTCATCCGCGAGTTTGGGCGTTGGAGCATGGTAGATGAGGTACATTTCACACGGGAAATTCTGTCCTTGCCAGAGAATCAGTGAGCATTAGATAGGTAGCAGAATCTGTTGATGGGGTGCCATTAAGGGCAGGAAGAGACATCTCCTCATAAATTGAGAGGAGACCAGGAGAAGAGCAGAAGTTTCTCTTGTTCAGTACAAATAAACTGAAGAGGTTCTTGGTGAGATCCTATCCTGAACATTAATTAAGTATGGGATGAGGAGATGGCTCAGAGTAATTCAGGGAAGGTCAACAACCATTGAAGTGTGTGCATCTCAATCTCACACGTTGAAAGTTGGTGGGGGTTAACAGGCATTTGAGATGAAGGCGGCAATGGGCAGGCTGGGTGTGCAACCATCAGTAATGACTTATAGTCCTCTTATCAATGCATGTGTGAAGCTGGGGAATGTAAGGCCCTTGCTTACCACTTTCACAATGCTCAGCCCTTGCAACTGTTCCTTGTCCTCTTGTTCATTGTTTCTTTTTTACCTCCCTCACCCTTGTGCTCATTCTTTGTTTCAATTTGTGATGTCCACAGATACTTTTAGGTGCTCAAAAGAGATTGCAAGCTATTGTCAGCACATAAGAGGGGTTATAACTCTCTAGCTGCTTCTGTCTGCCATTGTGGTTGTTTGTATTAGGCAGATGGAGAAGGCCTATGCGTTGCTTGCAGAAATGAAAGAAGTTGGGGTGGAGGCCAACTCTCATTGTTATAACCCCCTGATAATGGGGTTTAGCACCAAGGTCACTCTCACTCTTTCATCTTGTATGGGGACAAGTTCTTTTGGGAAGAGACTTAGCATGGATTGCATTGTGATTTACAGCAGTTGTCTGCAAGTCCTCTCATTGCTCAATGGTGTTGCTGGGCTTACGAAGCAAATGTTGGGATCTTTTCAGTTACTGCTTTTGATCTTGTCAGTTGATAACTCCTTTTGAAATGCATGCTATGCTCTATGTGAACAGCTGTCTGCTCTTGACACTGAATTTGTCTTTGGATTTGTCTGGCTGACATGTGGGAATACATGGGGTGTTGGTGGTGGAACAGAACTTTGATAAAGCCATGGCAGTGGTGAAAGAGATGGAGTTGGCCGGGGTGCCAGCTGATGTGGACACTTATCGAGTGCTAATTTTTGCTTGCTCCCTCTCTAGAAACCAGGACAAGGCAATTCAGGTACTCTTGCAGATCAGTTGCAGGCTACAAGGATAAAGATTTTGAAGCTGTGAAATGATGACCAATTGAAGACAAAGTTGAGGAGTCAATGACATTGTACATCATATCATGATTGAACACTCTGCTTGTCCATTATGTTTTTATCATTCACTTCAGCAGTTTTAGGTTGCATGTCATTTGAATGCATTCTTGCACCTTGTGTCACAGTTGTATGAGCAGATGACAGAACGTGGGATAAAACCCAATCAGTCCATATACACAGTCATGGCCACAACATTTGCAAAATGTGGCAACCTTGATCGCAGTATTGAGGTTAGGCTTTTCTTCCCATTGTTGGAAAGCAATCTGTACATGGACATGTACCAAAAAGTAACCTCATCAAATGCCAGACATATTGTACAACAGAAACATCAAAGTCTTTGATTCAGAGTTTGCAGTTGACTGATATTACTGGTCTGCAACGTGATGTGAGTCTATATCTGACTTTGCCTTCCTGCTCAACAATTTTCTCCAACAGTTGGTGTCTGTCTCTCAGGCCACCTCTGACCTCCATTTGATCTGTTATGGCTGCAGATGGTGAAAGGGATAGAGAGGTGTGGAGAGGCAGTTGGCACAGAGGCAAAAAGTGCCATCCTGGCAGGGTTGTCACTGGCTGGTCGCCTTGATGAAGCCATTGGGTTGTATGCAGAAATAAAGAAGGAAGGAGTTCTTCCTACTGCCTATGCTGTCAGCTCATTGATGGTATGGTCTTTGAAGTTTCCCTCAGAGCAACTCCACATTCCTCTCTGTTTTTTCTTTTACTTTTGTGGCATCCTCCAACCTCAGGCTGGGCCACAGAGGTTCAGTAAGCAAATTCTAGTCCTTTGTTTGGTAGTACAGACATAGAATGTGCATGATCTTGAAACTGCTGGGATGGCAGGCTGCATTGGGGAAGGCAGGGCACCTTGAGCAGATGTTTGCAATTTTTGAGGAGTGTCGCAGTAATGACCAGTGGCCAAGCATGACTCATCGGCAGCGAGCTGAGCATCTGAACATTCGATGCATCACTGCAGTGTTCAATTGCATTCGTCACAACAATCTTGCGTATGTATCTTGAACTTTCTTGTCACTGCACATGGTAGAGGAAGAAGCATCGGAAGTGCAAAGAAGCAAAAATGACATTCTTCTTTTGAACTTGTTTGGCGAACAGACGAGCGGTAGAGTTTCTGCAGAAAGTGAAAGAGGAGGGCATTGCTGATGAGGCTGTGCTTTTTGACAAGGTAGTTTCTTTATTTCTCCTCAACATCTCCTTTTCTGCATGGACATTAGTCTTAATTTCCTGGGAATTGCTCCTCCAAATGTAGAGAGTCCTTTACTCTGAAAAGAGGTTAATGTTGGACAGCAAACAATCTGTCATCATCCTATAATGCCATTGGACAAGATAGTAACAGATTGGTGAAACTTTACCACCCCAGTATTGAGGAATGTTTGTGGCTGTCATCAGCTATTTCTTCACATATCGAATGGAGGAAGGGATGAAAATGAGATGTGCTGGTTGGATATTGAAGACGGCTTCGCAGTTGTAGGGGCTATGCGTGAACTGGGCTTACAACCTTCAAGAATGGCTCTGGAAGCTCTCTTGGATGGTTGTGCTGCCATGAATGACTCTGAACAAGCGCAACGGGTAGTTCGTGAGATGGAGCGGGAGGGTCTTAGTCTGAACATTTTCTCTATGATCAGGTTCATTTACCTCCTAATATCTTTACTGTAGTCAACAAAGTGAGTAGTACTGCAATAATTTTCTCAAAGCTTGGCAATGTTCGTAACATGGAATTCCAAGTTTTTGATTGAGTTGTATCTGTGTTGGGTTCTTGCAGGATCAATAAGTAGGACATGTTCAGCACATTCTAGTAAGAAAACATTATTCAAACAGCTGACACTGCAATTTTGGGTGTTGTTGGGAGGAGGCACAGGTTGTTTCGTGCATTGGTAGCTGGAGAGGATGAGGAGGGAGCACTTGCACTTTTAGACAAGATGCAAGTCTGTGACTTGCAAGATTCTGACATACAGGTTATTATTCATGAGACATTGCAGCCACATTATACTGCAGCTGCTGAGTCGGCAGAAGCTGCAGAATCTCCTGAGACGCTTCCTAGGGTTCGCAGGAGGGTTGAAGAATTGATGTCTCAAGATTGAATTGTAAATGTTAGTTGCCTACTCCTAGCACCATTAGTGCATGTAATAACAGCCAAATTTGATGATCATTTGTTAGACAGTGGATACTTTCTGTGTCAATTGAACTAGTTGCAGAGGAAAGGATATGAGCTTTTCCAGAGCTTTGTTTTGGAGCTTTATGGTCTCCAGCGGCACTCGTCTAGTATTTGGGTGGCACATAATGCAGGGTAGTTTAGACATTGTTAGTTTCCTGCTAGTTGGCACAGGACCAGAAAAGTGTGAATAGTGAAGGGAAAGGTCATGTCTGTAAGAGATATCTGGTTTGGCGCCACTAGCCTATTCAGCCAGTAGGGCCACTACAAGAGTTGATGAGAGATATGGACCGAAATCCCATGGAACCATTCTGTGGAAATTGTTTCAAGGATTTTTTCAACAAAGAAAACACAATTGTATGGAACATTTGTGTTTGGACCCTGCACTTCTACAATGGAGAACATCTATGGGTATGGGCCACTTCTGTTTGATAAGTATTCTTCCCCCACTTTCGGTGCCTGAATCATGACTAGTTCTCATCCTCAACAACATATGTCATTAACATCTTTACTGTAATGAGTCCAGCTATGGTACCTCATTGTTGTCCTGTTCCAGGTTTTAAGGAGAGCCTTGGGTTGACTCATTAAAGAAACAAACATCTCCTTAATGATAGGTCTAACTTCTTAAATAGATATAAATAAAGGTCATATAACTCATTACCTTCAACTTGATCAACCTTAATCTAAAGTATTACCTTACACTATAATCTTGTGCATTTTGCTCCATTTCCTCAAATTTTCATGTTACGAATTAAATCCCATTTGGGTAGAACCTCTACATATTTTGCATTCATTTTCAATTTTCATGTATACTTGGAATTGTTCTTAGGGCTATTTTTTTGAAGTTCGTCATAATCGTTGCATCAATTTGTGAGTCTTTTACTCATTTGATTATCATACTTAGTTAGACTTGTTGAGGGTGTGGTGTGCTCAAATTATTTTTGAAGGTTTCATCATTGTGATGTTCTTCACGCTATTCACATGGTTTTCACCATGCTTGTGGTCTCATTTTTTTTCATAACAATACTTGTGGGTGAAGTGCATCATGACTATTCTCATTTCCTTGTTGTACCATTGTCAAAACACAACATCATTTCGTTCTTCCCCTTGTTGATCCAATGGTTTGCATCATGGTTCAATCTTTCTATGTTCCTAAACACTATTTATATTGCAATCACTATGCTTGTGATCTTCCCCTTGTTGGTCACAAGGGTTCCATCACCATTTCCTTACTTCAAAATGTTGATTGCATTATTGCCCATCATTTGGGTCATCTTGACCCACTTGTAGGTGGTCATTGCTTATGTGCTTGCAATTATTTGGGTTTTGATGTGGTGTTCATTGTTGCTTCAACCATGCTTCAAGACCTCTTGAGTTTTTTATCATAGTTGTGTTATCCCTATTGCTTTTATAGTTTTGGCCAATAATGTGCTTATGTAGTCTCTTGGTACTCTCCATTTCCTTGTGCAAGTTGGTTATTATTTAATTGCTTATATAAATCTCAATTTATATGTTGCAATGAAGGCAACGACTTCTAAGTTTTAAATCCCATGTACCGACATAGTTTTTGAATGTTTATTTGACCTAATGACATATTATATTTAGGAATTAAATGATCCATGATAAGCAACATCAAACCTAACATTGTAATGAATTGAACCCATAATAATTTGTGGCAATGATATTAGGTGATGCCTTTTGTATGTGTTATAATAATGAAACATTTCATAACAAAACTTGTCATCACTAGCAACTTTCAATGTTGAATGAAAATATTTATTTTTTCTTTTTAAAAACAAGGGAAATCCCAATTTGGTTATCCTTTTCGCAATTCATGCAATATGGGCTTAAGGTCTAACACATTTTTGTAACAAAATGACATGGAATGCATTTTTGCAATCCTCTTTATATTGATGAATGGACTTCAAAATCTAGGTGATAATTTAGAACATTTATCAAGGTTCAAACTACTACATTTGGGTTTAACCTTTAAAAAATGATCATTCACCTTAAACTATTCATAGTTTTTGTCTTTGTCAACATAAAACTTGGCACATTCTTATGCACTTTAAATTTAGGGTATATCAAATATCAACAATCATTTTATTAAAAAATATTTCTCATTTTCAAAGTGTGTGTTGAAATATAAAAATGGAGTTAGATCGATCACCTATAAGTTTGTTCAATGATATCAAAGGTAAAGAACCAAGAATTGAGTTTTAGTTTTGTAACACAACTAAGGTGCATTTCCCAAGAAAAGTATGGGGGATGGAAGCTTTGGGATAAGATAAGGACAAATTTGTAAGCAAAAAGTCAAGGTGAAGTCGGTATACACAAACTAAAAAAGAAAGCAACTAATGCAAATTGGAACAAAAATATTGGTGAAACAAATCACGAGCAAACCAATTCATAAGACACACCATAATTCAAATTTGCAAGGTGCTCACCATTCTCTTTCTTACAATATATTGTGTGAGTATTGACAAGGCAATATAAAATGTCCAAAAATTTAAGATTTTGAAAAGGAGTCTCAATTTTAATTTTTTAATTTGTCAAATTGCAAGTCCCATAACTTTGCAAGCTCATAATTCCCACATATCAATTTCAACTAAAAAGTTGTAACCTTTGAAAAGAAATTTCCAACAACATATCACACATTCACACATTCCATGCTCCAATTGGAAATGTTTTAATGGACTTGTTTCCTGAGTTCTTATGGTTAAAAATCAAGCTACCAATTTTATTCCCAATTATTGTTTTGTTAATTTAACTTGAGCTTCACATCTCCAAATGGGGAATGTGATATTTTTGATATATACATTTCAATACCTTTCCAATAGTTTTAAAAAGGCCCAAATTGGACACCATTTCTATTTTTCGATTTGTTTCTAAAATTTAAAATACCATGAATCTTCAATTCACAAAGTGCAAAAGTCAATTGGGAATGTTACAACTTTCTTTTCATTTGTGAGATGTGTTTGAATTTTGGAACATTATTTCAACCCACTCTTTCTTTCATGCCTTACCATTGGCTACAAGCCCAAAGATGGGGTTGTGACATAAATAGTTATCTCCAAATAACCTACATGGAATGAATTCATCTGAATGGAAGAATGCCAAATTGCAGTGTAAGCAAATTCAATTAGGGACAAGTATTGTTCCCATGTTCCTAATCTATTCCAAATCTACATTTTTAACATGTTTTTTAGTGTTTTATTTGTCTTTTCAATTTGGGCATTAATTTTCATTTGGCAAGCATTACTCAACTTGAATTTAACACTAAATATTTTAAACAATGAATTCCATTATTGATTCAAAACTTTCAATTTCTATCATTATGATCCATGTTCACATTTCTTAGTATAATTATGACCTTGGGTTTTGACTTGTTTTATTTTGGATATTTGGCATGGGAAAAATAATGTATTTGAATACATATTTCTTCATACCTATCCAAAATATATATTTTTATGTCCATGTGATAAGATCTTTTACGGGTTTGTAGAGGAATGCAACATGGGAATGTAAAATAAAAACACGTTTCAAACTTGAAGGAATAAGCTTTGAAGTGGCCTTCCACAAAAAAATGTAAGTAGTTAGATAAGATTAGAAACTAAATAGTGCATGAGACATGGCTAGAAAAGGAGAGGATAATAGAGTATAGATAGGGCAAAGTTGAAGATTTTATCTTCTTTTCATTTTTGATCATGTAACAAGAAATAATAAGATAGATATAGGATTGTTTTTTTGAGAACACTGCATTGGGTGGTGAATCCATGAACTTGCATGAATGTAAATCTAATATTGTAAAGGCATGAAATGTGTTGAGTCTTGAACTTATTGTGTGATGATTCTATGCTCATCATTTGTTGGTTTCTTTGCAAAGTAGAAAAAGTGGTCAATTGTGACAAACTATTTGTTGGATTGGGGAAGTTTGGTAGTTTAAGATGTAATAGTGTGTAAACCTAGTTGGAATTAGTGGCAAAAACTATGTTTGTTGCATAAAAGGCCATGAGTGTATGTGATGATGTTGATTTCTGAAATTTTTAGAGTTGTTTTAGATGACATGCCACTAAAATGGCTCATGAGGTTACAAAGTCATCAAAGTCATAAAGTAGCCCAAAAGTGAATTGTTGTATTGTAACATACATACTTACAAAACCATTGTTGAGGTACACTAGGTGATTTCCTTTGTGTGGATCTTGTGTTTTTCTTTCATTACATGAGTTTGAAATAGAGGGATTGACCTCTTTGGCAAAAAAAAATTATAATTTTTTTTTCCAACCTAGTGAAAGGGAAATATTACACCATTTAAGTTTTTTGAAACCCTAGATGACCTAGTATGAGAATATGGTGACAATCATAAAGGATTATAATATAGAAATCCTCAAAATTGAAGATGCAAACCTTAATGTCAAAATATAATATCCCATTGTCAAAACATAGGTAATATGTTTTTGAACTTCCTCATGAGACATTATTTTCACACATTTTCATAAGATTCCTTAAACCATGTGTTTTCAAGGACATTATTTTTTAATGTCCTCCATCATGGTATTTCTATGGTTTACCCCAGGACATTGAAACAAAGCATATTCAACAAAAAAATTCCTTGCTCTTCATGTAATGCATTAATTGGCCAAAATCAAACTTTTGTAACTTTTTCACCCATGTCCATGGCCTTCTACTTAGTTCAGGTTGAATGATTAAAACATTTTAGATTTTCATGGCCAATTTTAATCTTAAATGTTTTTTCTAACAAATAATGATTCCAAAATTTCAATATATGGATCATAACCAATAGCTATCATGGGTTGAAAAATTAAATTCTATAGGTATCATATTTTTAAATTCACAAATAATTACTTACCCCTTTTACATTAGTGCAACACCTATAACCAAGTTTTTTAACATTTGTGCATAACACTAACCCATGACCCACCCAAACTTGGGTCGGTGACCTTCAACACATGAGTGAATGTTCAAACATTTTTCAAAGTTTGAAAAAATTTCTTACAATTTGGATGCATTTTATACTTGGGAGCTATTATTCCTTTTTTAACAGATCAACTAAAAACCTTACAAATTGTGTGAATTTTTAAAAAAACTACCTATAACAATTGAACATCTTAAAAAAAATTGTCACCTTCATATCATATTTGAGGATTGATCATTCAACTACAACCTTGATCTTTTTAGTATAAATTGGCATTCCTTTGTCCAAGACTATGTGTCCAAGGTATTTAGATGTTTTAATCCTTCACACAAATCTAACAATAAATCTTGAGGTCTATTTTGGAAAAAAATTAGCACCATGCAAGTGATCCAAACTATCATTTATCCTTCCAGGGGAAATTGATTCTTGATATGACCTTGTTAAATCCCTTATGATCAACACAAAATCTAAACACCCCATCATTCTTTTTCACAAATAGTACAAAGGCACCCCAATTAAGGTAAATTTGTAAAAACATTGTATGAATGTTCTTCTACCGACTTTTTCACCTTTCCATTCAGTTCAGTTACATCTTGGATATCATCCATCAATTCATGCACATTATAGAAAAAAAAAAACATTCTTTTACACACATTTATTGAATTGTTAACTTGTTTAGTAGATAAGAAATGAATATTGGCGAGGGTTTGCATAGTTGTAAGTTCAAAGGGTAATTGGTGACAAATATTAACCCAATTTAAGTGCCACCAAAGTGTCCATAAGATCCAACAATTGTATGCTTAGAATGAGATCATATTCATTCCCAAACCACATTTCAAAATCCATACATGTTTCCAAGCATTAAACTAACACATTTTCCAAATGAAAAGCAATGTTATGGATTTAACAATTGGACAACATGATCATAGTGGAATCCATGGTTCTCAATGGTAAGCTTAGGTAGATGCATAAGTTTGAAACATTAGACTGTGTACTATGTGGGGCCACTAGCACTAGTGTGTGAGCTTACCACCAACCTATACTTTTATTCATTTTGCAATGGGGTTTTGAAGCACCATTCTTCCCAAATTTGTTACATATACCTTAAAAGGTCTAGTTAGATGGTAATTTATAAAATTTGAAATAAAATCTAGTAAATTAGAATAGTCATGGATAGTTCATGAAGATTGTTGCCAAAATCATTGTTGAGTATAATGCAACATCCTTTTGAGTTGCATTATGAGTTTTTAAAGCAATGAACAAATTAATTATAAACAATTTAATGTGTTTTTGCATTTCAAATTTTTATAATTATCATCTCTTATTTTGGATTTTAACAACATATTTTAGTATATGGGTAGTTTCAAACACATTTTTAGAATAATTAGTTAGATTTGAATATTTTATTCCGATTTTTTTTTCTCAAATGTTTTTAAAAAAATTCAATATGTTTCACAATTTTTTTTGAGAAAAGTAATTTATGAAAAATATACATAAGGAAATTAACTATGTAGAATAATCATGAAATTGCATAAGTGCATCAATTTTGAAACCATAAAACTTACAAACTTAAGTAATGGTTGGCTAAAAGTTGGTTCTTAAAAAAAAGAATGCACCCCATATGAAAGCCTCCATGGAAGTTTTCTTAAACTAGGTCTCAAGATGGGTATACATAATTTTTATTTAGAAAAATTACCTTAAGTTCGTCCAACACCAATATGAGATATGATCTTATGTTTTAGTTTTGGAAATCTTTGTTCATTGTAGGTTTTGTGCTCGTGACAAGGGGAAGCCAATTTAACCTATTAAAAAGGCTAGATTTTTTGTGTTGAGCATAGAATGTTGCAAATGGTATTATTTTGTTTTGATGTTGGTTTGAAGGTACATAATGAATAGGATGTAGCAAAGTAGAAGCCAACCATTGAGAAATCTTTGTTATTTTCTACCTCCATGCCAAATGTAAATGTGTTGTCTCCAAATATTTTGGACTTTTGTAGTGTTTTATGTGACTTTGTAGTGTGTGTTTTAAACAAGGTAATGTAGGCTACATGGAACACTACAAGGCAACAATAATAATGTGGATGGTAATAGCCACATGGTAGCAAGAAACCCTTCAAATCATAGATGTTTCTTGAGTGTGGAATTGTAATAAAACTATCATTGAGTGTATTTGTGAGTTAATGGTTTAATGAGTTAATTTGTGAGTTCTCAATGCTTGTTGCTAATAAAACCATCATTATGCGATTCAATTGTTTTGAACTATTGGGCATTTGTTGAGTACAATAAGAGGTAGAGTGGATTTGAAGTCACTGAACCTTCTTTGCACATGTTTTGGCTTCTCTAAGTGGGTTTAGCTAAGCCACTTTCATGGCAAAACTTCTAAAGACTGAATTAAAGCTCTTAGCTTGTGCCTACTTTGCAACCTAGGATGAACCCTCATTTTTTATTTGATGCATTCATGCAACAAGATTTACCAAGACAATCTTTTTGAACCCTAATCTAGGCAAATGACTCTTGTGGCCCCAATCACATTCTCACAAGCACAAACCACAACCAACACGACAAAAACAAGGCCCAAGTTTTGCACACAAGTGTAGCATATAGATTTTTACATTAAGAACAGCAAACACACACAACTTTTACCACCCAACTATAAGCACTGAGGCAGTACTTTAGAAGAGAGTCCTCTGTTGAATTTTGCAAACCAAAAAAACCTATATACCATGTTCCTTTGTACTTTGCTTTCTAGATTCCATGTTCTCCCCCATGCCTTCTTTTCCATTGACTTCTAGAAGCCTTCCAAAGCCTACTTACAACTTGTAGACAAACACCACCTCCAACATGCTAGCTCCTACTTCAACTAATCACAGTGCAATGATCACTAATATAACCAAAAGGGTGTTAAAGGTCTATAAGGGATGGTTCTATCATATTTGCCAATCATTTTGTGTGGCACCTTTGATTCTATAAAGCTTTGTATAACATGCACCTTTTACCATTTCAATCTGATATCTTTTTTCATAACAATTCTTAATTGTTTGCCTATGGACCCAAATTAAGCTATTGATTAAAAGAATGATAGTTGTGATTATGTTGTTTAAGTCATGCTCTTTTGGATGAATGCACTTCAACAAGTGCCCATACACTAACAAGTTCTAGTTGGAGATTCATTTGTAGGTTCATTAAATGCCAAGCCACAATCATCATGTATAAAGCTTTGTATTTGCAAGCAATTCACTAGAAAGCTTATGGTTTCAATTGCTGCCTGGTCTAATTCACTATGAAAATCTGAACCCAAATGCATCTTGCACAATATTGTTTTGTCATGTTGTGATGTTTTGCAATACAATCATTGCATTCAATTCCAGGAAGTGTCAATTTTGGGCTTTCAAATTCCCATGTCAATACCTTGTTAATTCTTAAAACGAAATCCCCATCAAATCCACAAAAATGTTTCTTAAAAATTCACCATTCAAGCCTAGAAATATTCCAGATACTCAATAGATTCTGTGACTGGAAGGAAATTGACTAAAATGGGAAGAAATTGTTGATCCAAACCTGTCAAATTGGAGGCACATCAACAGTAGCTGCAACAACAGTCAAATTGCAGAGTGGTGGTGGAAGTCCTTGTGGAGAGTCCCAAATCCAGTTCCATTGCAGCAGTACGTGGAGAGCTTGCTGGAGAGTCCTTCATTTGTGGATAGCGTGGCCCACTGCCTGTCAAAAGGTTTGTCAATTCTGATTTTGTGAGCATGTATGACAGCATATACACCACAAAGATGCTTCTTGGAGTGTGAAATAGTGTATACAGTGGCATGAACATGAATTTTTGGAAGAAATAGGGGTCAAAGATTTTGCAAAGTGACTAACAATGGCTCTGTCTCATACATGACAGTAATCTGTGTCTGCTTTCCAGAGCATTGACTAACTTTGCCATGTATTCAAACCTGTTAATGACAGCCCTTTGGAGACCAAAGAATTTCAACTGAGAGCTTCCTGAGCACTGAATCATGTGCTCAGGTCTACAACATATGGATAAAATCTTCTGAAACCCTACCTATCTGCCATATGCAAGTGGGCAAGTAACATCAGCTATGAAAGGAAGAGTGAGGCAGAGACATGTACTTTGCAAATAGCTTGAGAGGTTCTTTCTGCTGTTGTCATGCCCCTGGACTAGCTCATGGTGCCCCTCACTGCCCAACTGTGCAAATATGATCTGATTATTCTGAGTCTTCATCCTCATCCCACCAGTCAGGATAGTCAAAAGGTTGATCATTGGCCTCCTCCACCGAATGAAGCTCGCTGTCCCATTCCCCGCCTTCCTCCTCAGAAAATGCTGAAACCCTAAAACCTGACTTCAGGCCCAGATCCTTGCTGGTTCCTCCTGTATTCTGATCTGAATCATCTTGAAGCTCTGCAATGTACAAATCTGAATCATCCAGAATCTCATGGCGGAGAGCTTCCTCATTGCTTTGGTCTTCAAAAGCCTCTGATGCCAGTCCCTGTGCTCTCCCCAATGCTCTGCCAGTTGCCACCTCCTCCCATGAGAAAGAGATATCTGCATGTCGGCTCAGAGTCATAGTTTCACCAACTACGATGATCTGCAAGCGATGTAATCGTGCGAGCCTCAAGACATTTGTGAAGTCCGAGTCATCTGAGACGAGGCACAGACACTCCAATCCCCTGTAGAGAAATTACCACAGTCCCACATACATGTGATCAGACAAGGAATCCATGGTATATATCAGAAGGGAAGCAATGCAAAACATTTGTTGGACAAATACCAGAGTCCCATATACATGTGATTGGATAAGGATTCTGTGGTATATATCACAAGGGAACCAATTCAAAACATTTCTTGGATTTTTTCAGAGTATGAAAAAAGAAACCTGTGAATGTAGTGAGTCATGTGTTTAATCAGAGCTTCGTCAGCTGCTTGGGGTCGGTCTTCAACAGTTTTCACAAAGACACCAGCTCTTTTGAGGTCTCCGGCCAAGCCATAGCCAACCTTAGGAACCAAGATCTCTCGTGCGACGTCGTTGTACCTCTCTTCCTTGTCTGCCAGTTTCTCTTTGTACTTGATCCTGCGCTTGCCTTTGAGATGGCTCAGATGGGTCAGCCTCTTGCTACGTTCTCTCTCATGCAACTGCTTGAAATGCTTCTTCAAAGCCAATTGTGTCTTGCATTTCCGGCCACAGTAATTACACACATAAGGCTCCAGGGGCTTCACCAGTCCTTTGCTTTCTAACACATCCAGCTT
>Ga0116228_10001649_pt1 | contig 18669 bp, 17 predicted proteins | sample S1TSphfallax_2_FD_89694 | JGI IMG/M metagenome (GOLD analysis project Ga0116228, IMG submission 89694) | Host-associated microbial communities from peat moss isolated from Minnesota, USA - S1T2_Fc - Sphagnum fallax MG | ecosystem: Host-associated > Plants > Peat moss > Unclassified | place... | reverse complement strand
GCGTCGCCGTACGGGCATCGAAGAGAACCGCCCCCCTCATCACAAACCTTATTAATGGATTCCATAGGCTCAGCCTTTGGCGGGGTCCAGGGGCGGCGCCCCTGGCCTTGCCTACTTAAGGCTCGCGCGCTACACCGCGCCCGCCGGCACCCCTGGAGGCCGGCTTTTTGTGTTATAGGAGCGTAAAATGGCCAGTTTTGAGACGATTGAGGCCTCGACACGCAGCGCGGCCGGCAAGGGGGTGGCGCGTGCGACGAGGCGTGAGGGCATGGTGCCCGGCGTGATTTATGGGGCGAAGCAGGAGCCCACGCTGATCAAGCTTGATCCGCGCGTTGTGATTCGGGAGCTGAAGCGGGGCGGCTGGCGTTCGCGTTTGTTTGAGATTCAGTTGGGCGATCACCGCACCCGCGCCTTGATGCGCGATGTGCAGTTCCACCCGGTGACCGACAAGCCCGAGCATGTGGACTTTCAGCGCCTGGCTGCTGGAGAAAGAATTCGCGTTTCCGTTCAGGTGGTGTTTCTCAACGACAACACTTCGCCTGGCATCAAGCGTGGCGGCGTGTTGAACGTGGTGCGGCACACCGTTGAAGTTGCGTGCGACCCGGACAGCATTCCCGAGAAATTCGAAGCTGATCTCGGCACGTTGGAGATCAACGACAATATTCGCTGGTCCAACCTGATCGGCACTGGCGATGCGCGGCCGACGATTCTGGACCGTGATTTTGTGGTCGCCACCATCGCCCCGCCGACGGTGACGGCGGAGACTTTGGCTGAGGACGCCGCGGCCGCCGCTGCGGCGCCGGTTGCGGCCAAGGGCGGCAAGGCCCCGGCGAAAGCCGCCGCGGCGCCGGCCAAGGGTGCCGCGCCTGCAAAGGGTGCTGCCCCCGCCAAGGCGGCGCCGGCCGCCAAGCCCGCGGCGAAGAAGAAGTAACCGGAACGCGCCATGCTGCTTTGGGTTGGCCTTGGCAACCCGGAACCCGGCATGGCGCGGAACCGGCACAATATCGGATTTTTGCTCCTGGACACCATCGCGATCCGCCATGGTTTTTCGCCCTGGCGGCAGCGTTTCAGGGGCTTGGTTTGCGAAGGCACGATTGGCGGTGAAAAAATCATCGCGTTGAAGCCAATGACCTACATGAACGCCTCGGGCGAATCCGTGCAGCCGGCCGCGGCCTTTTTCAAAATCCCGGCTTCCGCCGTCACGGTGTTTCACGACGAGCTGGACTTGGCGCCGGGCAAGGTGCGCGTCAAAATCGGCGGCGGGGCGGCCGGGCATAACGGGTTGCGCAGCATCACCCAGCATCTCGGTACGCCGGATTTCTGGCGGGTGCGGCTCGGCATCGGCCATCCCGGCGACAAAGCCCGCGTGCTCAGCTATGTGCTGGGCGATTTTGGCAAGGAGGACCTGCCCTGGCTGCTGCCATGCCTTGACGCGGTGGCGAATGAGGCGGCTTTGCTGATCGCGAATAAACCGGATGAATTTATGTCCCGCGTGGCCGCCGCCACCAAAGGCGTGGAGGGGGAGCAGAAAAATGGGCTTTAACTGCGGGATTGTTGGGTTGCCGAATGTCGGCAAATCCACGCTGTTCAACGCGCTCACCGCGACGGTGGCGGCGCAGGCGGCCAATTATCCGTTCTGCACCATCGAGCCCAATATCGGCCGGGTCGCGGTGCCGGATAAGCGCATGGAGGCGCTGGCCGTTATCGGCAAATCGGTCAAAATTGTTCCCACCAGCCTGGAATTCGTCGATATTGCCGGCCTGGTGCGCGGCGCTTCCAAGGGCGAGGGTTTGGGCAACCAATTTTTGGCGAATATCCGGGAAGTCGATGCCATTGTGCATGTGTTGCGGTGCTTTGAGGATGACGACGTTACCCATGTGGAAGGCAGCGTTGACCCGATCCGCGATGCCGAAACGGTGGATACCGAGCTGATGCTGGCGGACCTGGATTCGCTGCAAAAGCGCCTGCCCGCCTTGCAGAAAAAAGCCAAGGGCAATGACCGCAACGCCGCCGCTGATGTGGCGTTGATGGAACCCATTTTGGCTGCCCTGGAAGCCGGGCAGCCCGCCCGTACCGCGATTCCGGCAGCCGAGGCGGAAGCCGCCAAGCGCCTGAATCTGCTCACCGCCAAACCCGTGCTTTATGTCTGCAATGTCGAGGAAGCGAGTGCCGCGACCGGAAATGCGCAATCCGCCCGGGTGGCCGAAATGGCCAAAGCCCAGGGTGCGGCCCATGTTGTTGTGTCGGCCGCCATCGAATCCGAAGTCAGCCAGCTGCCGGAGGAAGACCGGGCGGGTTTTCTTGCCGATCTGGGCCTGGAAGATTCCGGCCTGGACCGCGTCATCCGCGCCGGTTATTCGCTCCTTGGCCTCATCACCTATTTCACCGTGGGGCCGAAGGAAACCCGGGCCTGGACCATTATCAAGGGCACCAAGGCGCCAGGTGCGGCTGGCGTTATCCATGGCGATTTTGAGCGCGGTTTTATTGCCTGCGAGACGACGGCTTACGAAGACTATGTGGCCTATAAGGGCGAAGCCGGCGCGCGGGACGCCGGGAAACTCCGCATCGAGGGCCGCGATTACGTGGTCAAGGACGGCGATGTTTTGCTGTTCAGGTTCAATGTTTGACGCTAGCTTCATCCCATGAAAATCGCCCTTTACCAAGGCCCCGGCCGCCTCAACGATGTTGAAGGCGCCTTTACCCAGATGGCCGAACTCGCCGGCCGCGCCAAAGCCAGCGGCGCGGATCTTTTGCTTCTGCCGGAGATGTATCTTTCGGGGTACAATATTGGCCTCTCCAACGCCAAAAAAGCGGCGATCACGGCGGACGGGCAGGACATGGCGCGCATCGGCAAAATAGCGGAAACCAACGGGATTGCGCTTGCCTTCGGCTACCCCGAACTGGTGGGAGAGGATGTCGCCAATTCCGCCGTCCTTATCGCCCCGACCGGTAAGGTGCTGCTCAACTATCGCAAATCCCATCTCTTTGGCGCCACTGATCGGGGCATGTTCGCCGCTATTGGCTCGGAATTCGCCCTGGCTGATTTGAACGGCTTCAAAATCGGCCTGCTGATTTGCTACGACATCGAATTTCCGGAACCTGCCCGCCGCCACGCTTTGGCCGGCGCGGATATTTTGCTGGTCCCGACGGCGCAGATGGAACCCTACGAGCAGGTAGCCAGACACATCATCCCCGCCCGCGCCTATGAAAACCAAGTTTATGTCGCCTACGCAAATCATTCCGGCAATGCTGACGGTTTTGAGTATATCGGCTTATCCAGCATCTGCGGGCCGGATGGCGCGGTACTGGCCGCCGCCGGCAAAGGTGAAGAGCTGATTTACGCCGTCTGCGACGCCGCCCACCAATCCGCCGTCCGCCAAACCGACCCGCTGCTCGCCGACCGACGGCCCGAACTTTATTTCCCCCTCGCCGCGGAACCGTAAGTGGCCGCGCGCCAACCCCGGCATTCCCCCTACCCCGACATTCCCGCGAAAGCGGGCGCCGCGGCAGCGGGAATCTGATAGCGTAAGCCCGAACCCGAATGCCCCCCACCATGTTCGGCCCGGACTTTCCCTTCCCCTATGACGATTTCCTGAAAAATCCCGCTGGGCTCGGCGCCATTCCGGCCGCGGTCCAGGGCACGGAAATCGCCATCATCGGCGCCGGAATCGCCGGTATCACCGCCGCCTATGAGCTGATGAAGCTCGGCCTGAAACCGGTGATCTACGAAGCGGACCGGATCGGCGGCCGGCTGCGCTCGCAACCCTTCACGGATGGCGATGGCGCCTTCGCCGAACTCGGCGCGATGCGCTTTCCGCCCTCCTCAACGGCGCTCTTCCACTACCTCAACCTCACCGGTCTGGAGCGAAAACCCTTTCCCAACCCGCTCACCGAAGCCGCACATTCCACGCTGATCGAACTCGGCGGGGAAGAATATTATGCCCGCCGCGCGAGCGACCTGCCGGTCATTTTTCAGGACGTGGAAAAGGCCTGGCAAAGCGCGCTGGATGAAGGGGCGCATTTCGCCGCGCTGCATGCGGCGATTTTGTCGCGCAAGGCCGGCGCCATCAAATCCATCTGGAACCCGCTGGTCGCCCGGCTGGATGAGGAAAGTTTTTACGGTTTCGTCGCCAAATCCACCGCTTTCAAGCGCCTCGGCTTCCGTGCGCGGGAAATTTTTGGACAGGTTGGCTTCGGCACGGGGGGGTGGGACACGGACTACCCAAACTCAATCCTCGAAATTTTGCGCGTCGTCGCCACGGGTGCTGACGAAAACCATCAATCCGTCATCGGCGGCATCGAGCAGCTCCCCCGCCGCCTTTGGTCCCACGCCCCCGCCTGCGCCCACTGGCCGGCCGGAACATCCCTCGCCTCTCTGCACGGCAACACGCCGCACCCCGCCGTCAGCAAGATCGTTTCTGCTCCGGACCACAAATTCGCCATCACGGACCGCTACGGAAATACAAATATCTTCTCCGCCGCCATTATCACTTGCCAGGTGTGGCTGCTGTCCGCGCGGATCGATTGCCAAGAGTCTCTGTTCCATCACGATCTCTGGATGGCGATGGAGCGCAGCCATTATATGCAATCCTCAAAAACTTTCGTGATGGTGGACCGGCCTTTTTGGCGTGACGTGGACCCGGCGACCGGCCGGGACATCATGAGCGTGACGCTATCGGACCGGCTGACGCGCGGCACCTACCTGATGGATAACGGACCAGGCAAACGGGCGGTAATTTGTCTGTCCTACACCTGGAACGACGACGCGATGAAATGGATCTCGCTGCCGTTGGATGAGCGCGTCCGCCTGATGCTGCACTCGCTGAAACAAATCTATCCGAACGTGAACATTGCCGAACACATTATCGGTCAGCCCATCACCATCTCCTGGGAGTCCGACCCGAATTTCATGGGCGCCTTCAAGGCCAACCTGCCCGGCCATTACCGCTACCAGCGCCGGCTGTTCAGTCACTTCGTTCAGGATGAGTTTTTGCCCCGGCACCGCGGCATTTTTCTTGCCGGCGACGATATTTCATGGACCGCCGGCTGGGCTGAAGGGGCTATCACCACCGCGCTTAACGCCGCATGCGGCGTCATCCGCCACTTGGGCGGCGGGCCTGCGGCGGAAAACCCGGACCCGATCACCGCATGGCCGGCTCTGCAGCCGGTCAGGCTGAAAGACTGACGGTTTTTGCTTGACAAGCCCGGGGAAATCGAAATATTGGTTATGAAACATGATTAATAGGCCAGCTGGAGCGAAATATCACGTCTCATAAAGGCCGTTGCGCGTCCTATATGTAGCTTTCAGAACCAAAAAACCGCCAAGAAGACAAAATCAGGAACCATCCTATGCAAACCGCACGCACCCGCATCGGCATCATCGGCGCCGGCCCTGCCGGCCTCATGCTTTCGCACCTGCTCCACCTTGCCGGGATCGACAATGTCATCCTGGAAAACCGCTCCCGTGACTATGTTGAAAACCGCATCCGCGCCGGCATTCTGGAATACGAGGTCGCCGAATTGATGCGCCAGACCGGGATCGGCGAACGCATGGACAGCGAGGGCAGCCGCCATGACGGCACGAATTTTCTGGTCGACGGCCAGCTCACCCATGTGGATTTTTTCAAACTCACCGGCAAGCATGTGATGCTGTACAGCCAGCACGAAGTGGTGCGCGACCTGATCGCCGCGCGCCTGGCCGCGCATGGTGAAATCGTTTTCGAGGCTGCAGACGTCGCCGTCCATGATTTTGCTTCGGACAAACCCTTCATCACCTACAAGCAAGCTGGCGCAGAACACCGGCTGGATTGCGACATCATCGCCGGCTGCGACGGTTTCCACGGCATCTGCCGCCCCGCCTTTCCGGACAACATGATTGTTGAATATGACCGGGAATACCCGTTTGGCTGGCTCGGCATTCTGGCCGAAGCGCCGCCTTCCAATGACGAATTGATTTATGCCAGCCACAAGAACGGGTTTGCGCTGCTCTCGATGCGCTCGCCCACGATTTCCCGCCTTTATTTGCAAAGCGCGCCGGACGAACCCATCGAAAACTGGCCGGATGAGCGGATCTGGGAGGAACTGGCGCTCCGCCTTGGCCATGACGGGTTTTCCCTCAACACCGGCAAAATTTTTCAAAAGGGCGTGACAGCGATGCGCTCCTACGTTGCGGAGCCGATGCAGACCGGCCGCCTGTTCCTTGCCGGTGACGCCGCCCATATCGTGCCGCCTACCGGCGCCAAGGGCCTTAATTCCGCGATCGCGGACGTCGCCATCCTTGCCCGCGCCATAGAGAGCCATATCAAGCGGCAGGACGACACGGCGCTGACCAACTACACCGCCACATGTCTTCGCCGAATCTGGAAGATCGAGCGTTTCTCCTGGTGGATGACCTCGATGATGCATAAATTCGACGATCACACGCCTTTCGACAAGCGCATGCAGACGGCCGAACTGGACTACATCATGAACTCTCCCGCCGGCCAGGTGACGCTCGCCGAAAACTATGTGGGCCTACCCCTGTACTGAGCCAGGGGTTACTTTCTGATAACTGCCGACTGACAACTGAGGACTGGTCCATGTTCATAAAGGTCAAAGACCTCGCCATCCACGTCCTTATCGAAGGCCCGCCCGGCGCGCCGCCGCTGGTGCTGCTGCATTCGCTCGGAACCACTGCCCATATCTGGGACGCGCAGGCGGCAGCACTTTCCCGCTCCTTTCGGGTCATCCGCCCGGATTTGCGCGGCCATGGCCTGACAACCTGCACGCCCGGCCCCTACAGCATGGCGCTTTTTGCCGATGACCTGGCCGCCCTGCTGACGGCGCTGGAGATCGATGAAGTCCACTTGGGCGGCATTTCCATAGGCGGGCTCATTGCCCAGAGTTTTGCCGCCGCCCATCCCGGCCGCGTTGCCTCGCTGATGCTGGTGGACACAGCACTTTCTATCCCCCCTGCCCAGTCTTGGACGGATCGCGCCGCCAAAGTGCGTGCCGAGGGCATGGGGTCTATCGCGGATGCAGTCCTCGCCCGCTGGGTCACGCCGGCTTTTTTGGATGCTCCCGAAACCCACGGTCTTCGTGAAATGCTGATGCGCACACCTGCTGAAGGCTATGCCGCTGCGGCCGAAGCCATTGCCGCGGCGGACCTCATCGCTTCGACGAGCACCTTGCAAATTCCCACCCTCATCGTGGTGGGCGAGCAGGACCAGGCGACTCCCATTGCTTCGGCACAGGCGCTGAACGCCGCGATTGCCGGCTCGTCCCTGGCGATCATCGAAAACGCGGCGCATATCCCAACGGTTGAAAAACCGGCAGAAGTCACCGCTGTGCTCAGCCAGTTTCTGTCCCCCGCCGTCACCGACTATTTCACCGCCGGCATGAACACGCGCAAGCAAGTGCTCGGCGAAGCCCATGTCGCCCGCGCCAGCGCCAATGCGACGGATTTTGACCGGGAGTTTCAGGCTTTTATTACCCGCACCGCCTGGGGGGCGGTGTGGTCCCGGCCGGGGCTGGACCGCCGCACGCGCTCGCTGGTCACGCTTAGCATACTGGGCGCGCTGGGCCGTGAGGAGGAGCTGAAACTGCATTTGCGCGCCACCAAGAACACCGGCGCCACCCCGGCGGATGTCGCCGAAGCGCTGATGCATGTTGCCGTCTATGCCGGCGTGCCGGCCGCCAATTCCGCCTTTCGCATCGCCAAGGAAGTTTTCGGAGAAATTTATTCATGAGCGAATTTTTGCTCCGGCCCTATGCGCCGGGGACCCAGCCGGACAACAATACGCCAACGTATCGCAGCACGGAATTTCGTCACCCAGCCAGGCCCTTGCTGAAAATTCCGCAAACAATCACCGAACTTTCTGGCCCGCAATTCTCCGAAAGCCATTTTCCACCCACCGATAATATCGCGATAAATAACGGGAAGGAGGCGCTTGGCGAGCGCATCATCGTGGAAGGCCAGATCCGCGACGAAGATGGGCGGCCCATCCCGCACAGCATGGTGGAAATCTGGCAGGCCAACGCCGCCGGCCGCTACAACCATGAACGCGACCAGCACGACGCGCCGCTCGACCCGGATTTCAAGGGCATCGGCCGGGTTTATACGGACGAGCATGGCGCGTATCGCTTCATCACCATAAAACCCGGCGCCTATCCTTGGGGCAACCACGCCAATGCCTGGCGGCCGAACCACATCCATTTTTCCCTTTTTGGCCCCGGCTACGCAACCCGTCTCATCACCCAGATGTATTTCCCGGGCGATCCTCTCCTGCCCCTCGACCCGATTTTTCTGGCCACCGCCGATGAAGACTCCCGCAACCGCCTGGTCTCACGTTTTGACCTCTCGATAACAAAACCCAACTGGGCGCTGGGCTACCGCTTCGACATTTTTCTCCGGGGGCGCCAGGCCACACCCATGGAGGAGGAGCAGAAAAATGCACACCACCACTAGCCAGACGATTGGCCCCTACTGGCACTTGCTGGAGGATAAATCCTGGGCCGACCTCACCCGTTTTGGAGTTGAAGGCGAGATCATAACGATAACGGGTACAATCCATGACGGGGCGGGAAAACCGCTCACCGATGCCTGCGTCGAAATCTGGCAGTCCTCGCCGCCCGCGACGAAAGAATTTTTGGGGTTTGGCCGTGCGGCCACCGATGATGCGGGAAAATTTTCGTTCAAAACTCTGAAACCATCTGCAGTGCCTGGCCCCGGAAATTCGTTGCAAGCGCCCCATCTCGCCGTCACCATCCTGGCCCGCGGCCTGCTGTTTCACCTCAGCACCCGGTTGTATTTTGACGGTGACCCGGCGAATCAAAACGATCCCATATTGGGGCTGGTAGATGAAGCCCGGCGGGGAACGCTGATCGCGCATGAGACGAAGCCGGGGGTCTGGTATCTCGATATAAATTTGCAGGGCGCTGATGAAACGGTGTTCTTCGAGATTTAAGAAGGCTCGCGCGGACGTGATGGAAAGCTAGGAGAGAAAATGGCTGAAGCCTTCATCTGCGACTTCGTCCGGACCCCCATTGGCCGCTATGCCGGCGCGCTGCGCGATGTGCGGGCCGACGATCTGGCCGCCCATCCGTTACGTGTTCTCATGGCGCGGCATCCGGACATGGATTGGGAAGCCGTGGAGGACGTGATTTTCGGCTGCGCCAACCAGGCGGGCGAGGATAACCGCAACATCGCGCGCATGGCGGCGTTGCTGGCCGGCCTGCCCGTCTCCGTCCCCGGCTCCACCATCAACCGCCTCTGCGGCTCTGGGCTGGACGCGGTCGGCACCGCCGCCCGCGCCATCCGCGCCGGGGATACGAGCCTGATGATCGCCGGCGGCGCCGAGAGCATGACCCGCGCCCCCTTCGTGATGCCGAAAGCCAACGAAGCCTTCGGGCGCGCCAACGAGGTGCACGACACCACCATCGGCTGGCGTTTTGTGAACAAGCTGATGAAGGCGCAGTACGGCGTGGATTCCATGCCGGAAACCGGTGAGAACGTGGCGGAAGACTATCAGATCACCCGCGCCGACCAGGATTTGTTCGCCTATCGCAGCCAGCAAAAATGCGCCGCGGCGCAGGCTTCGGGTTTTTTCAGCCGCGAAATCGCGCCGATCACCATCCCTGGCCGCAAAGGCGAAACCGTGGTCGACCGCGACGAACATCCGCGGGCGGACACCACACTCGAAGGCCTGGCCAAGCTGAAAACCCCGTTCCGCAACCCCGGCACCGTCACCGCCGGCAACGCGTCCGGTGTGAATGACGGCGCGGCGGCGCTGATCATCGCCAGCGAGGCCGCCGCCAGAAAACACGGTTTTTCGCTCCGCGGCCGCATCGTGGCGATGGCCGCTGCCGGCGTTCCGCCACGCATCATGGGCATGGGTCCGCTGCCCGCTACCCAGAAATTGCTGGCCAAAACGGGGCTTTCGCTCCGCGACATTGACGTGTTCGAACTCAACGAGGCTTTTGCCAGCCAGGCGCTCGCCGTCACCCGCCAGCTTGGCCTTGAGGATGAAGACCCGCGCATCAATCCGCACGGCGGCGCCATCGCCATCGGCCATCCCCTTGGCTGCTCCGGCGCGCGGATTGCCATGACCGCGCTGAACGCCCTGGAAACCCATGGCGGCAAGCGCGCCATCGCCACCATGTGCATCGGCGTCGGCCAAGGCATCGCCGCACTGATAGAGAAAGTTTGATGCCGGCCCGCAAACCGCAAAAACTCGTCAATCGCGAGGCCGCGCAGCGCCGGCTTGGCCGGCTCGCAATGACGGGTTGAGTTGGTCCCCTCATGACCTCCCTCTTCGAATCCATGGCTTCCACGCCGGCCATGCGCGAAATTTTCTGCGCGCGCGCCACTGTCCAAGCCCTGCTGGACGTTGAAGCCGCCCTGGCGAAAGCCGGGGCGGCCTTGCAACTTCTCAATGATGAGGAAGCCGCCGCCATTGCCGCCGCCTGCACCGCCGCCGCCATCAACATCGGCCAGCTCGCGGCGGATGGCGCGATGGCCGGCACCATTGTCATCCCCCTGGTCAAATGGCTGAAAGCCGCCGTCCCGGACCATGCCGCGAAAATCCATCTTGGCGGCACCAGCCAGGATATCATCGACACTGGCCTCGTCCTCCAGCTCCGCGCCGCGGTTTTGCTCCTGCAAGCCGACCTCACGGCGATGGCAAACGCGGCGGCGCGCCTGGCGGAAACCCACGCCGCCACCCCCATGCTGGGCCGCACCCTGCTGCAAGCCGCAATGCCCACCACCTTCGGTCTGAAAGCGGCAAGCTGGCTGGTTGCCATAAACGATTCCCGCCGCGCCATCACCCACGCGGCGGGAGCAGCAATCCGCCTGCAATGCGGGGGCGCCTCCGGCACTTTAGATGCCCTGGGCGATCATGCCATTCCGTTTCTCGAAAGCTTCGGCGCGGCGCTAAGCCTGCCTGTCCCGCCGCTGCCCTGGCATACCAGCCGCGCCCCGCTGATCCGGCTTGCAACCGCCATCGCCGCCGCGGTGGGGGTTGCCGGCAAAATCGGCACGGATATCGCGCTGATGATGCAATCCGAAATCGCCGAATTGTCGGAACCCGCCGCCCCCGGCCGCGGCGGTTCTTCCGCGATGGCCCATAAGCGTAACCCGACGCTTGCCATCGCCGCCCGCGCCGCCGCCGCGCGGATGCCCGGTTTTGTCGCCACCCTGCTGGCAGCCCAGGACCAGGAGCACGAGCGCGCCGCCGGGCATTGGCAGGCGGAAGCGGCGACCTGGCCGGCGCTTATGCTAGCCGCCAGCGGCGGCCTTGCGGCCATGGCCGAAGCGCTGCCGGGAGCAAGAATCTTCCCCGCGCGCATGGTTACCAATCTGGCCATTTTGCCGCATTCAGATATACCATCCGCGGTACCGGACCTGATCGCCCGCGCTTTAGCCGACCATAAAACAATGGAAACGATTTCATGATCGACAAATTTGTCCCTGACCTTGCCAGCGCTCTCGAAGGCGTCACGGACGGCGCCACCATCATGATGGGCGGTTTTGGCACTGTCGGCCAGCCCACGGCATTGGTGGACCATATCGCTGATATGGGGATCAAGGATCTCACGATCATCGCAATTAACGCTGGTGCGGCCTTCGGCGGGATGACGAAACTGCTGCAAGCCGGCGCGATCCGCAAAGTTGTATGTTCCTACCCGCGCAGCAGCAATTCCACCCTGTTCATCGATCTGTACCGGGAGGGAAAAATCGAGCTGGACTTGACGCCGCAGGGCACGCTGGCTGAGCGCATCCGCGCCGCTTCCGCCGGCATTCCCGCCTTCTTCACCCCCACCGCCGCCGGCACGCAGCTTGGCCACGGGAAAGAAACCCGGGAAATCAATGGCCGGCTTTGCGTGCTGGAAACCGCGCTGTTTGCCGATATTGCGCTCCTGGAAGCCTGGGAGGCCGACCGCTGGGGCAACCTTACTTACAAACTCGCAGGCCGGAATTTCAATCCGATCATGGCGGGTGCCGCGAAACTCACGATTGTGCAGACCCAGCACAAACGAGAGCTTGGCGAAATCTCGCCAGACGATATCATGACCCCCGGCATCTTCGTGAACCGCGTCGTCCATGTGCCATACGGCGACCCAACCTTGTGAGGGAGGACCAGAAAAATGCCTGACACAGTTACGCAAATTAAAACCCTGTCGCGCGAAGGGATGGCCGCGCGCCTGGCGGCTGACATTCCGGATGGCTGGTACGTCAATCTGGGCATCGGCGCGCCCACCTTGGTCGCCAACTATGTCGCCGCGGATAAGGAAGTGATTTTTCACTCCGAAAATGGTCTGTTGGGCGTCGGCCCGAAGCCGGATGAGGCGCATATCGAACCCTGGCTGATCAATGCCGGCAAGCAATATGTCACCTTGCTGTCCGGCGCCTCCACCTTCGACAGCGCGGATAGTTTTGGCATCATCCGCGGCGGCCACCTGGACCTCGCCGTGCTCGGCGGCTACGAAGTTGCGGAAAATGGCGACCTCGCCAACTGGTCCACCGGCGCCAATGATGTGGGCCCCGCGGTCGGCGGTGCGATGGACCTTGGCGCGGGCGCGAAACAGGTTTGGGTGCTGATGGACCACACCACCAAATCCGGCCAGCCGAAATTGGTTGAGAAATGTAGCTACCCGCTGACGGCGCTGGGTTCCGTCACCCGCATTTACACCAATCTGGCCGTCATTGACGTAACCCCGCAGGGTTTCGTGTTCCGCGAAGCCGCGCCCGGATTGACGTTTGAAGACGTCCAGGCCCGCACCGGCGCCACACTGCATCGCGGCTGATGAAAACCCTCATCGTCCAGATCAAGTGCAAGCTGGGCGAGGCGTATAACGTCGCCGCTTACGTGGTGGATAATGTCAACCAGTGCCAGATGTACTCTACCTCCGGCACCTATGATTTGCTCGCGATCATCAATCTGGATGATGAGATCGACCCCGGCGTGTTCGTCAACAAACGCCTCCACGCCGTCCCCGGCATTTTGGAGACCAACACGACCATAGCGTTTAACGCCTTTACGCCGGCCAGCAAAACCTGATTTTGGCCTGCGACGGTTGGGGATAACGATTTCAAAAAATCATTTTGCGATAACCCATTGTCCGCGATCCAGAAGCACGCCGTCTTGGGCCGCAAAGGCCGGGTGTTGCGCAACCAGTCTTTCGGTCTGCGCGGGATTGGCCGCAACGGTTTTGGCGAAGCGGATGACGTCATTGCGCACCGCGTCCCATCCCCAGTCATCGCCCATCAACACACCGCCCGGCTCCAGAAGGTCCCAGCAGTTTTGCAGCTCCAAAAATGTCTCGTCGGGTTCGTGGGCGCTGTCCAGATAGATGACGCTTGGCAGTGAGGAAATTCTTCCCTCGGCCAGCAAGCGCCGGAGCAGCTTTAGGCCGACGATCGACGTGGCGGCGATGGGCAGAATGATATCCTGATGTCCGGCCGCCGTAACGTTTGCCAGGAAGCGGTCATAAATCGACGGCCGGCCGCGCTGCAGTTTTAGGAACTGCCATTTCCCGGCTTTTTTGTCGCCTTGCTCCCATGCCCACATGTTCACATCGCCGGTGAAGGGATCGACGCAGACGATCTCGGTTGCCATGTCCTTGGTCTTCACCATGTTGGCGACGCGAATGGCGGAGCCGCCGAGCATGGAGCCGAGCTCAAGCCAGAATGCCGGGCGAACAATGTCCAGCACGGTTGCAATGACGTCTGGGATCAGGTTGGTATGCGGGTAGCCGGCGTCTTGATGCCGTGCGTCGGCATGGGCAAGCGGCGTGTCAAAACCATAGAGTTCTCTGGCGAGTTCAGTGATGATCCGGGCAGGCACCGGTTTCATGACTTCGTTGAGCTGGTGCCATGCCTGGCGTCCGGTGGGGAGGAATTCTCCGGAAAACGCATAGGCGCCGCCTTCGGTATTGACCGGTTCAAAAATCGTGGTGGGCGCGCCGTCCTGGCCTTGAAAGATCAGGTAGCCGTTTTGAACGGCCCAGGATCTTTCGTTCAGGTTCTGGTAGCCCCAGATAACGCCTTCCGCTGCGAGTGTGACCTGGCCGAGGGATGTGCCATCCGCCCGGGCAAAGCGGAAAGCCCGGCCGGTCAGCGCGTCAGCGGAAATCCCGGCACTAATGTTTTCATTGTCCATCCTGCGTACTCCCGTCCCTTGGATGTCACTTCATTTTTCCAGAACGGCGCTTGTTATACCGGCACGTCCCAGATATTCGCGGCATATTCCGCAATTGCCCGGTCGGAGGAGAACCACCCCATTCCCGCGGTGTTCAATATGCTCATCCGCCACCAATCTTCCGGCCGGCGCCACAGGCCGGCGACCTTGCTCTGGGCGAGCAGGTAGGAGTCAAAATCCGCGCAGACCATGAAGCGGTCTTCGCGGTGCAGCATGTCCATCAGCGCGGCGTAGCGGTTGGGCTCCTCCGGCGAAAAATAGCCGCTTTCAATGGCCTTGACCACCTCGATCAGCCGCGGGGATTCGGCGATGGCGGCGACGGCATCGTAGCCGTGGCGGCGCGCCTCCACCTCATCGGCGGTCATGCCGAAAATAAAGATGTTTTCCGGCCCGACATTGTCGCGCATCTCGACATTGGCGCCATCCAGCGTGCCGATGGTCAGCGCCCCGTTCAGCGCGAGCTTCATGTTGCCGGTGCCGGAAGCTTCCAGCCCCGCGGTGGAAATCTGCTCAGAGAGATCGGCCGCGGGAATGATCAGCTCGGCCAGGCTCACTGAGTAATTGGGCATGAAGACCAGCTTCAGCTTGTCGCGCGTCGCGGGGTCATTGTTGATGATTTTCGCCACGTCGCCGGCGAGGCGGATGATGGATTTGGCGCGCACATAGCTCGCCGCCGCCTTGCCGGCGAAAATTTTCACCCGCGGCACCCAGTCCAGTTTCGGGCTTGCCTTCATCGCCTGGTAGAGCGCGATGGTTTCCAGAATGTTCAGCAACTGTCTTTTATATTCGTGAATCCGTTTGATCTGCACGTCGAACATCGCTGCCGGGTCAACGTCGATATCCAGCTCGGTCTCGATATAGCTGGCCAGCCGTTCCTTGTTCGCAAGGCGCATCGCCGCAAAACGTTTTTGGAACGCAGTGTCATCCGCGAATTTTCGCAGCTCCGTCAGCCGCGTCGCATTATCCAGCACTTCGGGCCCGATCGTCTCAACCAGCAGCTTCGTCAGCTCCGGGTTCGCCTCATGCAGCCAGCGGCGGAAAGCGATGCCGTTGGTCACGTTCACGATCTGGCCGGGCCGCAGTGCGTTCAGATCCCGGAAAACGGTCTCGCGCATCAGCCCGGTATGCAGGCCGGAAACGCCGTTGACCCGGTGCGAGCCCAAAAATGCCAGATGGCTCATCCGCACCCGGCGGCCATGGGATTCGTCGATCATCGAAACCCGGAAGGCCAGGCCATCATCGCCCGGATGCGCGGCGCGCAGGGCGTCCAGCGTTTTTTCGTTCAGCAGATAGATGATCTGCATATGCCGCGGCAGCAGCCGTTCCATCAGCGCCACCGGCCAGGTTTCCAGCGCCTCGGGCAGGAGGGTGTGGTTGGTGTAGCTGAAAATCGCCTGTGTCATTGTCCAGGCTTCGGCAAACGCAACCTGATGCAGGTCGACCAGAATGCGCATCATCTCGGCAACCGAGATGGCGGGATGGGTGTCGTTCAGCTGAATCGCGGTTTTCTCCGCGAGGGAGCCGACATCCCCAAACTGCGCCACATGCCGGCGCACCAGATCCTGAAGGGAGGCGGAGGAGAAGAAAAATTCCTGCCGGAGCCGCAATTCCTGTCCGGCCGGCGTGGCATCGGACGGGTAAAGAACCTTGGAAATTGCTTCGGCGCGGGTGCGGGCGGCAAAGGCGCCGGCGTAATCACCGTCATTGAACAAATCCAGCCGCAGCGGCTTGTCCGGCCGGGCCTGCCATAGCCGCAGCGTGTTCACCCAGTTGCCGCGCCAGCCGACGGATGGCGTGTCATACGCTGCCGCCACCACCGTTTCGGCGGGGTACCAGACGCCATCCACCACCGCGCCGCCAAAGCCGACCTGGTAGCGCACCGGCCGTTCAAATTCCCAGGGGTTGCCGAAAGCCAGCCATTCCTCGGGCGATTCTTCTTGCACGCCATCCACGATGGCCTGGCGGAACAGCCCGTGCTCATAGCGTATGCCGTAGCCATAGGCCGGGATGCCAAGGGTTGCCATGCTCTCCATAAAGCAGGCGGCAAGCCGGCCGAGGCCGCCATTGCCCAAAGCCGCGTCCGGTTCCAGGGCGCGCAGCTGGTCCAGGTTTACGTCCAGCCCGGCCAGCGCTTCGCGCGCCTGGTCCATGATGTTCAGATTGTTGAGATTGTCGAAGAGCAGCCGGCCGATGAGAAATTCCATGGATAGGTAATAAACCCGTTTGGCCCCGGTCTCGCGCGCCCGCTCGACGCTGAGAATCCACGCCTCCACGGCCAGATCCCGCACCGCGAGGCAGGTTGCCAGCAGCCAGTCCCGCGCCGTTGCCTCCGCACGATCCGTCCCCGCGCTCAAGCTCAGTTTTGCTAAAATCGCGGCGCGCAAGGCCTCCGCCGACGGTTTCTCGATTGTCGAAACCGACCCGGCGTTCCGCCCATCCGCGTCCAGCACATTCTGCTCGCCGTCCATTTAAACCGCCTCTTCAAACCGCCAAGGGGAGTTATGTCTGGGTTGTAATTATTTGTTTATGCCACTTACCGCAAGCAAATCGCGCATGCGGCGGCCACCAGGCAACTCCCGAAGATTGACTATAGGGCGATTAGCTTAACCGTGCATGAATATTCATCCATAATCGGAGGCCGGAACCCAGTTGCCGTGAAAACCGGGCGGCACGCGATGCGGGATTTGTATTTGGGCAACCGGTGGAGCGGTGAAATGGCGCGCGCTGAGGATCACCAGCGCGGTTGTCTGGGAGGCGATGTCCACCACCAGCCCGATCAGCCAGCCATCGTCTTCCGCCGCCTCCGGGCTTCGGGGAATAAACACGAATTCACCGGGGAACCGGCCCGGGCCGAAATCATGCATCTGGCGGGTCCGGTCATGCAGATCATGTTTGAGGATGGCAGAAGCGCCGATAAGGTCCGCGCCGGCTGTCGCAAGCAGGCTGTAGGCGTACCGATAGGGCTTTCCGGTGCGCCGCTCATCGAAGCGCGGGAATTCCTGCGGTGTATCGTCGATCACCTCGCGCGCCACGTTTTGTGCCGCAGGGTCCAGACTCCAGCGTTCGAAGCGGATTTTCTCGCCGTCTGGGCCGCGATAGTCGCGGTGGCCATTGCGGTCATGCACGACCACGTCCACCACCACGCGGCCGTCATCGAGGTCGTAGGCGTTGCAGGGGTGGTAGAGGTAGCAGGGGTCCACCGCGCACCATATGATCTCGCTGCCCTTGCCCTCGCGCGGCAGCAGGCCAACCCGGGCCTGGTGCGCGTCGTTCCAGCGGAAGGGGAATTCGTAGCCGGCCAGCATCGCGCGCATCGAGAAGGTGACCGGCAGGTCGAAGACCAAAGCGAAGCGGGCGGTGATGGCGCAATCATGAATGCTGGGGCCGTGATTGACCTCGATGCGCTCCTCGCGCCGGACGCGGCCATCGGCGCCGACGACGACGTGGAACACATGGTTGATTTCCAGCGGGTTGTAGCAGATGGCATGCAATTCGCCGGAATCCGGGTCCCGGTGGGGATGGGCGGAGAAGCTGCGTTGCAGCGTGGAGTCGAAATTATTGTGCCTGATGGTTGCAAGATTTTCGTCCAACTCCACCGGGGTACTGCCGGCTTCCACCAAGGCAAAATATTTGCCGGCGTGGCCGATGACGTTGGTGTTGACCATGCCTTCCCGAAAACGGGGGCCGGGCGCCGGGGCTTCGCCGAGCTTGTTGCTGACGCTGGTGGTGCGCACCCAGCGGTTGCGGTACCAAAGGGCGGCGCCGTTTTTTATGCGCAGGCCATGCACCATGCCGTCGCCGGTGAACCAGTGGTAGCGGGCGGGGTTGGGCGTGCCGGCGGGGTTGGGGCCGATGCGCAGATAGGTGCCATCCAGCTCTGCCGGAATTTCACCCGTCACGGCGAGGTTTTCCAGGGTCAGCTCGGCGGTCATCGGGGCGTGGAGGCCGGTGAGGTAGGGGTGCGGGCCGTTGCGATTTTTCGCGCGCTTGCGGTTGAAATTGGCGACCTTGAAGAGGCTTTTGGTGATTGTGTCGCGGATCACGGTTGCAACGGCGCTGCTCATCGTTTTCGCCTCCTTGACGGGCTCTTGGTCCGGTTTACAGTGTAAACATGCTAGGTCCGAATGATAACAGTGTCAACATAAAACCGGGTTCGGGCAAAAAATACCACCATGGCGATTTGCGGGATGCGCTGATCAAGGCTGGGATGCAGCTGCTGGAGAGCCGGAAGTCCGAGGATCTGGGCTTGCGGGAGGTGGCGAGGGAAGTGGGCGTGAGTGCGACGGCGGTTTACCGGCATTTTCCGGATAAGCAGGCGCTGCTGCGGGCCATTGCGGCGCGGGGGTTTGTGATGATGGGCGAATTACAGGCGCAAGCGGCGCGAACGGCCACGGGCCGGGCGGCATTCGCGGCGGTGGGCGAGGCTTATGTGCGGTTTGCCCTGCACCACCCGGCGGTGTTCCGGCTGATGTTTTCCTCCGCCCCGCCG
>Ga0116228_10001648_pt1 | contig 18671 bp, 14 predicted proteins | sample S1TSphfallax_2_FD_89694 | JGI IMG/M metagenome (GOLD analysis project Ga0116228, IMG submission 89694) | Host-associated microbial communities from peat moss isolated from Minnesota, USA - S1T2_Fc - Sphagnum fallax MG | ecosystem: Host-associated > Plants > Peat moss > Unclassified | place... | reverse complement strand
GAGTCTCTGATGTGACTCCCGGGCTTCCTCTTGGCCCGCACCCTTGCAACCCCTTTTGCCTTGGTCGCGAGCCCAAAGCTAGGGTTGCGACACTATCAATGATGAGTTTCCTATTTAGCCTATTTATGGGGTGGAAGCTCACCCCGAGCTCTGAGAGGCCTTTCCAATTTTCCTCTTTCGAGTTCCAAAAATCGCCAATTCTGAAGCAGCCTACGTTCGCGAAAGCGTTCCCCTCGCTTTTGCCACTGAGTCCCAGTGGTCTACTGTCTTGATTCATGATGAGGGGGTTTTCGAAGACCGGTTGTCTGAGCATTTACGCTGAGTTGGTCGGCTCTGATTTGCTAAGGCCGGGCCTCACACTCAGCCAGGAATGGAGGATGCTCTTCCATAGGGAGGTTGGGGGCCTTTTGAGTTTGGTAGCCGCGAACATCTAATTGATGTCTTGGGTGGTTGGGCCCATCCCATGTATCGGGAGCCTTATCTGATTGGCCTTGTGCCTCAAGATTTCCTTCCAGGGTTCTCCTCCCGGGGCGAGGCCCCTAATGAGGAGTTTTGCTAGCAGGGCTTCCAATTGAGTTTTCGGATCAATGATCCCTAGTCCTCTTTGGGGGATCGGGAGGACCAGGGTCTCCCATTTTACTTTTGCCCTGGCATTGGCGGCTTTCCCGCTCCATATGAAGTTCCTCACAACCCCACATACTTGGCTGCACATCCTGGGATTCGGGTTCCAGGTTGCTGCCAGGTACCACATGGAGGTGAGGAGCACCTGGTTCGCAACCAGGATTCTCCCCGCCAGCGAGAGCCGACAGGTGCTCCAGTTGATTAGCTTTCCTTTGAGAGTTGAAAGCATTTTGTCGAAGTTAGCTTCAGGGGGGAGGTGGAATCCGACCTGGATTCCCAAATATCTTACCCCTTTGCCTTTGGGGATCCACTGGAGCCCCACCTCCCGGCCCCACTCCCAATCTTGCTCCCTTTTGCTGGCCCATATGGCACAAGATTTGTTCCAATTGACTTTTGCTCCGGACGCCTTGCAAAAGATGTCCAAGACTTTTTGGGCCCTTTCCATATTTCCACGTGTACCTTGGAGGTAGAGCGCGGTGTCGTCCACAAATGTTTGGTCCGTAATTTTCCTCCCTCCCGGGAGGGTCAGACCCTCTACCCCGAATCGACGGTCATCTAGCATGTGGCCTAAGATGTCCGTCGCCAGAATGAAGAGGTACGGTGAGAGGGGGCATCCCTGTCTCACCAATCTAGCTAGGGGGAAAGTGCTCCCCTCCACCCCATTCAACTTGATTGCGGAGGAGGCCGAACGGTATAGGGAGCTTACCCACCGGATCCACTGAGGGCAGAAGCCGAGATTTGCTAGAGCTTCGAATAAGAAGCCCCATTCGATCCTATCGAATGCTTTTTCGAAGTCTAGGAGCAAAAGGACCAAGTCTTGGTTACTCTCCTCGGCCCAGTCCTGGGCTTCTTACGCCAAGAAAGTGTTGTCGAGGATGCTCCTCCCTTCGACGAAGCCAGTTTGGCCGGGCCTTATTACGTTCGGCAGGAAAGTTTGAAGCCTCCTGGCCAATGTTTTGGCCAGGATTTTGTAGAAACTTCCGAGCAAGGTGATTGGGCACCAGTTTCTGAGCTTGGCATGGTCCCCGGATTTAGGGATCAGGGTTATGAGCCCCTTGTTGATCATTTCGGAGGTCACCCCGTTCCTGAGCATCGCTAAGAACGCTTGAAAGAGGGTTGGGGAAATCTCATCTATGAATTCCTCGAAGAACTCGGTTGGGATGCCATCACATCCGGGCGCTTTGCCCTTCAGCATCGCGGTGATGGCGTCTCGGATTTCTTTCAGACTAAGTTCTTTGGTTACTCCTGATTCGTCTCGCTCGAAACCCGGGTGGGAGTGCTGGCCCAGCACTCTTCCCGTGCTTCCGAGGTGTCGGGAGCACTCTTCCCGTGCTTCCGAGGTGTCGGGAGCACTCTTCCCGTGCTTCCGAGGTGTCGGGAGCACTCTTCCCGTGCTTCCGAGGTGTCGGGAGCACTCGCTTCCGAAGTATGGAGCTGCGTGTAGAAAGATCTGACATAATGGGCCAGGTCTTCCTGGCCCTTGATTTCTCCCTCCTCGGTTGTTAGTTCTTTGAGAGGCGTTCGTTTTTTCCCGATGTGATGGAAGTCAAAGAACTTTTTTGAGCACGTGTCCCCGTACTTGAACTAAGTGGATGTACTAAGTTGGTGGTTTCGCGCCACTTGCTCTTGGAGGGAGTCCGCCATGTGTCCTTGCGCCATTAAGAGGATACTCCTGACCGATTCATCTTTGGGGTCCTCTTGTAACTTGATTTCCGCTAATCGGGTTTTTTGTTGGAGGCTTCTAGTTTGGGCCCCTTTTTCTGTTTCCTCTCCTTCGTTAACTTGCCATTGCATCTGAGCACTCTTTCGGTAGCTGCCTCGAGCCATTTCAGCCAGTCCGCGTCTTGGCTGGGGGGGGGGGCTGGGTGCCTTCCTAGGCCTCTAGGAAGGCTCTCCTGCTCACATCATCCTTTAACAAGGTGATATCGAAGAATGTGGCGGTTTTAGGTGGGGCTGGTGTGCGTCCCCACACCGTGATCACTAGCGGGGAGTGGTCGGAAATTTTCCTGATAGATGGGGCAGCTTCTATCCTCCCTCCCCTGGAGTCGAGCTCTTGGGACACGAGGAATTTGTCTATGCGGGAGATGGCGGACCCTTGCCCTTTCCTTCCATTATCGAAGGTAAACTCTTTTTTTGACATTTTTCTAAAATTTTCTAGGTTCCAAGCGTCAATTAGGCCGTGCTGGAGGGTTAGGTGGTGCCAGGTGGCCACCTCTCTCCTGTGCATCTTCCTTTTTCCCGCTTGGCCCCTAGCTCCTTCATCCTCTTCGAAGTGGTTGAAGTCTCCTCCCAGGATGACGTGTTCGGCCGAGAGGTTTGCTTCGCTGATTTTCTTCCAGAGGGGAGCTCTATCTCTGGATTTCCTTGGAGCGTAAGTGTTGATTATGGATAACTCGGAGCAGTCGGGTAGGTGGAGGGTGACGTACTGGGCCCTTCCCTCGACCAATATCCCGTCTCCTTTGATGAGTGGTGCCGTCATCCTGTCCACCAGGATGGCGGTCCCGGCATTAGTGCGTTGGGAGGTTCCCATTGGGATTCCCGGGTTCCAAAAGGCCTTTCCTTGCCAAAATTCAAGCCCCTTTGTTGAGTTGGTTACCCCTTGCTTGTCCAAGTGGTGCTCTTGGATAAGAAGTACTTGCAGTGGGTTTTGGAGGGAGGACAGCCAAGCCTTGATGAGTTTTTGCTTGGCCAAATCCTTCCCCAGCCCTCTGACGTTGAGGGAGACGATTGTGAGGGGTCGTTCAGACATATGTCCCGAGTCTTAGGGCGGCCTCCTGGCCGATCAATCCCTTGTAAAGGCCCTGGTCTGGTCCTGAGTTGTGTGGGGAGATGCCTCCAATTGGCATCGGGATTGGATGGGTGGCGAGGGTGGATGGCGGTAATTTTGTACCTTTGGTCTCTATATCTCCCGGATCCGGTCTTGAGTCGTGTTGGACGGTATCTCCCGCAACTTTGGGGTCTTGGAAGGGGTTGGCCCCCATCGGGAAGCAGTCCTCGAGATTTCCCCACTCTAGCTTCACGAACCTCTTCTTCCTGGCAGCCTGTGGGGAGGCCAGGATACTAGCCATTTTTTGTTTGTGAACTAGGTGTTCCATGCTCGAGGGGTCCCTTTTGAGGAGCAGGTTGTGCGCTGCTACCGCGCCCCCCATGTCATTATTCATGACCGAATTGGTTCTAATTTCCTCCCAGTGCAGGTGTCTTTTGTTTTGGACACTGAGTGCACTGGAACTGGTTCGTATGTGGGCAAGGATGGTGCACTCCATCCCCCCCCTACCCGGCTCAGCCTGCGAGCTCCATTCTAGGTGGAGTTTTCCCCTCACAGCCAGCTTATATCTGAGGACCTTTTCTTCGAGTTCGGCCTCCAAGCGGAGGATTAGATCTTCTTGAGCGGAGGCCTGGGTCCACCTCTCCTCCGGGGGGCTCGTTACCCTGATGCTGAATGGGAGATCCGATGGTGTTTGATTCCGCGCGTGGACCAGAATCTGTTCCTTTTCGTCTTTTTCTCGGGAGAGGACCGGCCAGATCCTTGCCTTACAGAATTCCTGATCAATGGGGACCGAGATTCCTAGTGATTCAAAATAGGAGTGGTGCAGCTCTGAGTGTGTCTGCCCTCTCTTTCCCCCCGGAGTGATTGTCGGCTGGAGGGAGCGGGTGAAGGGTTCAGCTAGCTCTTGCCGTGGGGAGAGTAGCTTGATAGGCAGCCTTCTTTTGCCTTGGAAGGTCCATCCCTCTCCGGGATCCTCCAATTGTCTGTGGAGAAGATCTGTTCTGATCCTTTCCCCAAGATTCCCTGCAAAGGGGTTAAGGTTTGCCATGTTCCCGATTCCCGGGGAGCTTGCCAGCTCTAAGGTTGCAAAGGACAATCTGGCTCTTGGAGTGGATTCTTGAACTGGGGGGATGACGGTGCCTTGCTGATCTCTCGTTAGCCTGTGTGGCGGTGAGACAATGTAATCGACCATTTTTTGATCCAAATCGGGTGTGTGGGTGGGAAGAGGGGGAGGGGAAGGTGCTAATTTCTTCTTCTTTTCCTCTTCCCCGCCGGTTGCACGAGTTTCCCTAGCGGTGCGTTGGAGGTTTTCGGAGCTGTAAGGGTTCCTGCCCGTCCCCTCGTCTTTGCTTGGATGGCCCTTGTTGGCACGGATTCCCCCCTTGCCTCGGTGGTCCGTAGCCCCTTTGGTTTTTTCTGTACTCCATCTCTGTGTGCTAGTGTTTCTCCCCTACTCGTTCTTCCCTCTCCATTCGGGAGGAGCTTTGGAGGTGATGCCGCCGTCTTGTGTCGGAGACCTGATTAGGGGACAGTTCTTGGCAAGGTGCCCGAATTTCCTACATTTTCTGCATTGGTTCGGCAGCCCGAAGTAGAGAATTCTCTGGGTTGTTGTGTCTCCGGGTCCGGCGCCTTCGGCCATGGATGGTATCCTAATGATTCCGGCCAGCTTGCTGATGTCCTTGACCTCAACCGTGACCATGGGCCCCGCCGGTCTCTTGATGTAGGAATCGGGAGATTCTATGTCAAGTACATCCCCAATGCTGCTGGCCATGATGGTTAGTGCCTTCTCCGTGTGGAGCTGGACGTGGAGATCTGGGAATTGCACTTTGATAGCGTGCGTGAGGAGCGTTTCAACTCCGTGCTCGTTTGGCCTGAAGAGTGCTGAGTATTTTGAGAATGAGACGGCCCAGCCGCTCCATTCTACTGCTGCAAGCTTCCTTGCTACTCTAGCCCCCTCTTCTTCTTCAAAGAGGGTCTCAAAATATCCTCGCGTTAATAGTGTGACTGTCAGGAAGGGTGCCGGGAGATGAAGCCTGAGACAGTCTTGAAGGTCCTTAAAGGAAGCTCTGCCCGCTAAAGTCCTTTTGATCACTGTTTTGCGAGCTCTCAGAGCCGCGCTTCTTTGTAATTCAATCACCATCGTAGGCGGGAATTCCACTTTTATCTCTAGATTATAGTCTATCGGCGATGGGCCTTGGGTATCCTCCGTCGAGGGGGAGGATGCACCTGTCCCGTTGCCTGGGAGCGCATCCAAAGAGGTGGGAGGATTTTCCCTCACGAGGGGAGCCGTTTGTTTCTTCTGTGCGTTCCTCACATCCAAAGCTTCCGAAACTTCCGAAGCTTCCGGAGTCTCGGTGTTTGGTACCGTGTATCCGGCTCCCCTCTTGGTGGCATCAGAAAAGGAAACTAATTCTGAAATGAAAGGGGAAGGGATTGGAGGTACCTGGGCGAGATGTCTGCATTCAGAGAGCTTAGTCGTATTCTTGTCAGCTTGAACCATCTCCTCGTTTGGAACTTCTGACAAAAATAGTCGTTGAGAATCGAGGCCGTTCTTTTCGCCATCGCCGAGCGCTTGGCTTTTCCGAGCTTCTCCTTTTCCTCTTGGCTTGACCAGGTGCTGTCCGAGCTGCGCATGCTCCTCCTCCGGGATGTTCGACGAGAGTGGTCGTTGAGAATTGGCCTCGCCCGCTCGCCCTTCGCTGCGCGAATGACTTTTCCGAGCTTCTCCTCTTCCTTTTGAGTTCTTCGTCTGCCTCTTCGGAGTGACTGAGGGCGCCGAAGCTAGGTCAATCGGGTTCTTGTCTTGGGGGAGAGCGCATCTTGATCAGGAGGCGCTTATCTCGAGAGCAGTCAAATGGAGATCTTGCTTCGGCTGGGCAAACCGGGCCCTTGCTGATGGTTTCCTGTCGCTGCTTGGAGTCGAAGAGGTGAAGTAGCCATTGCCATCGCTGTTGAGAGTCGGCTTGCTACTAATGAGCTTGCCGATTTCTTGACGATCGCAACGCCCGGCCTCCCAGACTTTGTTAGCAACTTGGCGGTACTCAATCAGCTTGGGGTCGCTTTGCTCTTCTGAATTAGAGCAGAGATTCATCATCGCCGCTATGGAATTGCTAAGAAAACACAAAAAAACAATCGAATTGGGAGCTATGGAGGGGGGGTGCTCTCTAATGCACTCACAGGAAACGGAGAGCCCATCGCTAATGCAGAGCATTGCAGAGAATACTATATGGGGGAAGGTGATGGCTTCCCCCGAGTCCGGGCCGTGGTGAGTCTTGTGTGTCAAAGTGCCCGTGGCTTGTCCCAACACCCAAGGGTGTCCTGAATGTGAACTAACCCTCTTGTGGTTAGTTCTTGGATGCAGATTCAAGCTTGATCTTCTAGTCCCTCTTCCTAGTCTAATCCCAGGACTTCTAGCACACCCCTCTACCCCTCTATAGTGCTGAAAGTCGGGAGTGCCCTCCAAGTCCTAACTTTCCACAACTACACATAGTTGGACCTTCAAGTGGATTCAACAAGGGACTTAGGAGCGCGTCATACTTCATATGCAATTCACAAAAACATGATATTTATGATTGTCCACATAAATCAATTATACAAGAGATGTTTCGAGACAAAGTTTCCCATGCAAAACCTAAAAAAGATGAGGTTGTTGTCAACATGGGTTTAATTGTTGAAACAAGGAATGGTAGAGGTGAAATTTAAATTATTGCAACATAATTCACACTACTGTAACAACAAATTTACATTTCACATGCCTTATGTTCATTATTTGTCTTAATTTTTCAACAAACTTAACACTACCATTCATTCCAATTTAAATTTCATGGTTGTTGCATATAATCATAATATGCACTTCATAGTACATTATCAAAAAAAATCTAGAAATAAGATTACAATTCATTTCATCATAATCATACACTACATGAAATCCAAACAAAAGATGAACATAAAATTCACTGTAGAAGTCTATGCTTCTTTGTATTATTGAAAACGTGAATCCGAATTATAGTGTAATCCCATGTTTTGTTAAAATAAATCCACTTTAAAATTTGTGTTATATCAAAATAAAGTTTGTTGTTTTTCTACCGCAATATTTTTTGCGCTTCCTATTTTTCTTTAACTTTTCTTTTCTCTCATCTTCTTCTCCTCTTATTCTTCGTAACTTCCCCCTTTAAAACCATCCCAATCACATCATAATGATCCAAAGCAACAAGAATTCAAAATTCAAACTAACAAAGTTCCTTGATTAATCCTATCCTAATTACCTTGTTCATCCCGAATCACATATTCAATTTACCCCTTTAACATTACCCCCTTTGTACTTTGGATTTTGTCCCCGAAATCCTTGTAAAATGATAAAAATGAAATGATAGTATTCTATATCCTTATAAACATTTGTTTCCCTTACCACAATGTTATAATCCCAATCCACATAAAAACTAGTGATTTTATATGTATGTTTTGCTTTGTAGTTATGATCTCCTGCCCCATTAATTCAGTTTGTGGTTCGATGTCCAAATGTTATATCTTGGATATCTCTTCTACTGGTGTTAAAAAAGCCTCCACCTTTTACTGTTCCTGAATTACCTTTGGTTCGTTTCTTCTTGACTGGCTCTTCCAAGGTCCTATGGTATCTCTGGCTATACGTCATTTTCTTGAATTGTTCCACTTTTGATGTCGCAACCTTAGCCTTGGGCTTACAACCAAGGCAAGGGCTTACAAGGTTGCGGGCCAAGAGGGAATCTCAGGAGTCATATTTCATGCTCTTGGGAGTGTGGGAAATTATGAGGGAATGAACCCTCACACTCCCAAAGGAGCTTCCACTTTGGGAATTAGAGTCTCGATGGACTTTTCAATCTTCAGAGAGCAATTAAAGGGGACAAAACTCAATGGATTTAAACGTTCCTTATATTATTGAAAATCTCTTGGAACGTAAATGTCTAAAATGGGCTCGCATGACCCATTTGGAGACTTCAAACATAAGTTATGGCCAAAAAAAGGGCCTGGAGTCAAATTGGCAATTTGACTCCCGACCACTAAAAGTCACGAATCACCCTTTCCCTGCATGTAGGTGGCATGCTACATATTGTTGAAAACCTCTTGACAAGGGCTACAACTTTGCTTTACACCTCATTTTAATCAGAGGTCTACACACAAAGTTATGGACCCCCAAAGTTGCGGGAGTCCTAACTATGGGAATTTTAGGACTCCCACTTGGGAGTCCCAAGACCAAATGACATTTGGGTGCTAGTCCCATGGCCAAGCACAAAATACTATAAGGGGGAAATTGGTGGCTTCCCCCAAGTCCGGGCTATGTGAGTCTTGTGAATTTGAGTTTGCCCGTGGCTCATCCCAACATTAAAAGTGTTCCAGTTATGCATTAACAAACTTGTTGTTTGGTTTTGTGCAAGTTTGTGTGAATGAGTGATTGGTTGTCATTTTTCCTAGTCCATCCCAAAGCTCCAACATGGCCCTCTACCCCCAAAGTGTTGCAAGCTAGGGAAAGTGCCCGAATTCCTTACTTTTATGTTGTTTTCACTTCAGACTCACCTTTGAGTCTATCAAAGAGCTTGGGAGCACATTATTTGAGGTCTTATGATTCCTTAGTATGTATTTTCTCCTCCTGAGCTATCCCACTTGACCTTATTTTTGTTTCTTCATCCTAATTCGATACCTTTATAGTTGTTGGACTACCACAAATGAAATCTTGAATTTTTTTTTTATAAGTTTCAAACTTGTACTTTAAAATTCTTTTATCAGCTCTATACCAAGTCATATTCTTTTCCAACTCCTTTGTAAAATATTCCTTTACAACCTCCCACCATTCCTCATATTTTGCTTCAAAAGTCCTTCATCTTGTTCTTCATCTTCATTAATGCATGTACTACAACATTTATTCATAATCCTCTAGTCTTTTTTTGATACCGGTTGGATCCAAACTCTTCCTTTATTCCTATGCCCTCTCCAAATGTGTTTGCAAGTGCTATAAAGTTTTTTAATACTCCTTCTCGTCCTCTTTCTACCTTTATTATCTTTCTTTTAAGCTCCTCAGGCTACAACAAAGATACATTATTCAAATTTTATCAATTCCAAATATGTTAAAACATTATCCTTCTCCTTTTTTTTAGTCAATGCTTTCACCTGAGTATCCAAAACCTCATGTTGTTTCTTATGAAGAAACAATGCTTCTATCCACTTCCTTTCTATGGTTTCCCATATTTCGGCCTTCTACCTTAAATTTTGCAATTCATCATCCTGCAATTGCAGCCATGTTATGCTACCCTTGAACTCTTCATTCTCATCTTCTAGTTTCTTAATGAGTATTTTATTTTTCTGCTCAGCCTCTGCCCTATTCTTCCTCTAGATTTCCACATTATGTTTATACCCCTTCTAGAACTTTCTATCTTTATCCAATTTCTCTTATAACATTGCCTTCTTTGTTAACCCTATAACTAATTTATTTTTTAGAGTGTTTACCTCTAAAATCAAATTCCCCATATTTAAACTCACAATTCCCATGGTCTAAAATAATTTAACTACCTTATCTACTTTCATTAATTATGTAGCCACCTCCTCCACAAACTTTGGTGTATTTATTTGTGTCATACAAGCTCGAATCCTTCTGCAAATAATCCCAACTCCTATACCATTCTTCTCCCCAATTCAATTCAAATGGGAATCCTTTCGCAGATTGTAACCTACTAGGTGGTACTTGTAGTTTTGTTGGTCTAAACTTTTCAAAGGCAAGTTGTGTCGCCACTCTCCATCTGAATTTTTGTGACATGTAAACATTCACGTGTCTATTGTTGTTGTTGCAACAAATGTTATTGAAAATGTTGAAAATGTTTTGGACTTGCAATGGTCTCCATTTAATCTTCACATACATCCTTTTCAAAGCGTAGATGCTCTTCACCTCTAGAAATTGTATGTCATCTAGTCCCCTCTTAATTCCCTAGTTGACGCGCTCCTAACTCCTTGAAAGACTCAAATGTCCAAATTGAAAACAACGGAAGAGTAAGGAGTCAGGGCACGCTCCTTGGCTCGTAGCACTTTGGAGGGGTAGAGGGCGTGCTGGAGCTCTAGGATGGGACTAGGAAGAATTAACAAGCTTCAACTACTCACATGAACCTGCACAAAACCAACACAAGGTGGTTAGGGCATAGTTGGAGCACTTTTGGTGCTAGGACGAGCCATGGGCAACTTGGATTCACAAGACTCACCACAACCCATACTTGGGGGAAGCCACCACCTTTCCCCTTATAGTATATTTTGTGCCTCTCCATGAAGCCCACATCCAAATGGCATTTTGTCCTGGGACTCCCAAAATTCCCACAATTGGGACTCTTGTGATTTTGAGGGCTCGTAACTTTGCGTGCAAACCTCGGATTGAGATGAGGTCTAGAGCAAAGTTATAGCCTTCATTGAGATGTTTCCAATGACATGTCGCATGCCACCTGCACGCAAGGAAATTGGGTCGATTCTTGATTTTTAGTGGTCAAGAGTCAAATTGGCAATTCGACTCCTAGCCCTTCTTTTGGCCATAACTTGTGTTTTAAATGTGCAAATGGGTCATGCAAACCCATTCTAGCATCTAAGTTTCAATAGCTTTCTAATGATATAAGGAACTCCTCAATCCATTGGGTTTTGGCCCCTATAATCGTTCTCTGAACATTCAGGAATCCATCGGGACTTTCGAATGTTTTAGGAGCTCCCTTGGGAGTCTGAGGGTCTATTCCCTCACACTCTCTTACACTCTCAGGAGCATGCTGCATGACTCCCATGCTTCCCTCTTGGCCCGCAACCTTGCAACCCCTTGCCTTGGTCGCGAGCCCAAGGTTAGGGTTGCAACACTAGTTCTACTTTTGTAGTTTTTTCTCTTGGGGCAATGTTCTCTGTGGTATTTCATGCTTTTGCCCCCTTAGTTATCTCTCATGTGGAGATGTCATCTATGGTACTAATGTAGTCTGTCTAACTACTTGGACCACTAGTGGCACTACCCTTACCATTGTCGGTACTGCATATGGTTCTATTCTACCCCTCATCATTTTTTTTGCCCTCAAATTTGTGTTTTCTTGTTCCCTCTTCATTCTTGAGCATGAGGTTCCTCCTTCCTCAACTTTGTTTTTAAGCTTGAGAGCATTTCTTAGAGAGTATGTTGCAGCTTTCTTTCTATTTTCTGGTGTTGTTTGCATCTCCTCCTTAGTTCTTTTAACCTTGGCCAATGATTTATGTGGATTATCCTTTTGATGTATAAACAGATACTAAAATATTTTTGCCAATACCAAGGCATATTGACATGTATCTTTCTTATCCCCTTTATTCTCCTTAACATACTTATACCACCTATCCAACTCACTACACACACTATTGAATATAATTTATGCCCAATCTACCTTCTACCCCTCCTTTGCTCTCACTGATGTAATAACACTTTTGTTGCAAAAATATTGTACCTTTTCCCTATGATAAATGACAAATATAATGGCAAGATATTTAACATAGTATGGTACACCCAAACTCTTTGCATTCCATTGATCTTTAGAAGAATTTGTAAGTGCAAGTCTACAATTTTGTAATGCTTGAATTAGTAGTGACTTATTAACATGTCCTTTTAGTTCTTCCACATACCCTTCCGCACACACTCCATACACATTTACAATCAATTGTTTATTGATTACATACACTTTATCCTTATGCCCCAAATAAATATCTATGCCTTTGATCAAGATTGTGTTCAGAAATTCCAACATTCCATCGGACATCGAAGCTTCCCACCCCATTGGAAATAAAGGCATAAGCCTTGCTTTAGAAGCCCAGTCTTCTTCCACAACAATATCCTCCCAATTTTCCATCTATTGTATATGTTTGTCATAATTATATTTTGTATGTGTCCACATGAAACATTCGAGATCTTGAATTTTAATACCTTTCTCCATAAGTGTAATTCAATCCAAGGTTGTGCGTCTTTTTTTCGTTATCACTTTTGCTTCACGCCACTCCATTTGCATCAACCTTCATTGTGATTTTGCCATTATCTACACCTCTATGGCTTGTTGTAATGTCGTTTGCACTTTTGTGAATAATTGTTCTTCATGCACAACAACGTTCTTTTCCCTTGCATCCTTCTATATTGTGTGTGCCTCCACAAAATGATGATCCTCAACTATGTGCATTACATACTCACACAAACTACACATTTTCCAATAGCCTAAAAGCAACCATTATCGTTTTCAATCCAACACATGGCCATTATTTGTAGATTCATATTTACTACATCAGATTGGTCATCTTCTTTATTCAAAATAAAAATTGACTCACCATACTATGGACTAGACTTTAGACAAGAATTTGGACTACACTTTCGATTGGACCGCACTTATTTGTCTTGAAGAAGAAGTTTCAATCATATATGCTTTTGAACATTCTATTTATAAAACAATTCCATGCATTTAATTTTTTTAAAAATACACTGGAACTATATGTAAACCCATAGGTTCTTTTAGTTTCATTGCAAATTTCCATCATTTAATGCATTTAATATCTTAAATCAATCTTTTTGTTGCATTATATTCATCGTAATCCTTGGGGAATAAATTATAATCTACTAGGAAGCTTTTGCTTTCAGATAATTCGAACTTGGATGGAAAGTTAGACTCTTTGTTGTTATTTCTTTTCTCCAATGTTATTATACTGAGTTTTTTGTGTTTTCACATTGATCCTCTCTACCACTGTCTTAGTTAGTTTGGAATTGTCTCTTCCTTGTTTCACATTCACACCTTCAATATCCATAATATCTTTGTTTTTTGTTTCTAATGTTTTAAGAGGATTGTAATACTCCTCATTACAAGCATTTGTATAAGTATTTTCCTTAGTTCCTAAGCTGATTGTTTCCTCTAAATGATAGTTAATGTCGCAAAACAAGTTCAATCAAATATAGCTTCTTCTTATCAACAATGTCATGTGCTTTTGCTCTACATTCTCAAGTTTTTATGAAAAATGGGTTATTTACATTCTTGTCAACAGTCCTCATCTATGTGTGCACCTACGGTGTCGAACATATGGTGGTGATCATCCTTTTGCTCCATGTCATGAATTGATAGTGATTTTGCTACATGACCCAAAAGCTTCCTCATCCTCACTTTATGAGTCTTCTCCTTCTTTAGGTATTGATTGTGATGGTGTTTTTGGCTCCTCCTCCTCCTACTATGGTGTTCCTTCTTTATGTTCCACCAGTGTGTCCTAGTTTGTATCATATTTAAAAATTGGCAACTCATATTCATCATCTCGTGGATCATTTGCATTTTCTGGCCACTTCTTTTTTGACACTTCTTCCAATGAATATTGGTTTGGTTTGTTCATCCCCAATAAATATTTTGCTTAGCGTAATGAACGACTCTTATAATTGTGGTTTGTCAGTTCAATTGGCCATTAATTATCTCTAGGAGCTTGTCACAAGTCATTCACAAAATCCAGATCGAACATCCATATCACTGTGACATACACTTTGTATTCTTGCACGTTATTTCTTAATGCCCAATATCCCACTCTCACACTGTAGTCTATAGTTTTCATCTATTTGTGATCCATTGTTGGATATAAATCCAAGTCTTGAGGAGTTTTAGCAAGCATTCTCACAATTGCAAACCTACCCTTGCAATGAAATAAAGTTGGCATCCATTGTGCCTCTTTCTCATTACATACAATCCCTAAGGAGGTTCTTGTTTGTTTTGAGTTTTCATTTTCTAATATTCATCTTAGTGTGTTGATTGTGAACATTTATGTTGGTTAGTTATTATAGTTATATTATTTGATCAATGACTATTTATGTCAACAATCATAATGAATATTTTTTTGTTGAGTTTAATTAATGCAAAATGTTTTAAAATGTGCCAAGCATTGGGAGTTCATTTCTTTCATATTGGACACCATTGGTGGTTCTTTTTGCATAGTCTTATATTTCATTTTCTATTAAGTGACGGTTTCACCTTGGGCTTTTCTTGGCAATATATACAATTTGTTATTTGGGTTTTCCCATTTTTCCATTTTGTCATTTAATAGAATGCCCCCTTTCCTAACTTCTAATAATTTATATAAAGGGTCAAATTGATTGTCATCTTGAGGAATTTGCCATGGTTGTTCTTTTGGTTCAAATATTGTGTCCAAAATTGAATGCATGAATGTGTTTTTTCTCATGCATGCAATTGTAAGTGGTAGCTTACAAATAATTGGGGATTTATTTGTCGTTGATTGTTAGAAAACCAATTGAGATGGTAAAACTGAATAAGGCAATTAAGTGTGCAAATTAATAATACTGGAGTAGAGGATACAATCCTTTCGTCTAAATATTGGTATTCTATGGATTTTTTTTAATTAAGAAATTTTTAAATATTATTGGATTTTATAAGAAGTAAAATCTTCAACCCTAATTCATATCAAAACATCTAATGAACCATAAATTATTGTAAAGGATTGTATTTTGGTTTCTTCATTAATTATTGGGACATTTTTTTTTCTAACTATCATAGACATATGTGGTTTCAATGTAGGGCCTATCATCCGATGATTCACAAGTTGTTTTAAGAATTTGTTCCTTAAATCTTGTGGCACCCAAGCTCGCATGCTCAAAGTTGCATAGAATCATCTACTAGGTTTCATAAATTCTATTGATAGGAGGTTGCCAAGGGAAATGAAATCCTTTGTCAACAAATCCTACAATAAAGTTGTGAAGAAATTTTATGGAATTGACTTTTCAAACTTGCCTATTCTTAAAAGAATTCCATGGCATGTGTAAACATCACCTAGTGGTAGTCTTCCATATCCTCCTTCAGTATGTTTATAGTTTTTTTTAACAATACAATACTTTCTTTGTCAATTTTTGAATTCTCCCATTGCCATATTGCACAGTCTATTGTTTTGTCAATTTTCCTTTTCCACTTTGTTCCTCATGTTAAGATTTTTAATAATTTTTTTAGGGGTTTTAACAAAGTTAGATTTCTTGGATATTCCAAAGGTTTTGTTGTCTTTTGCATATTCTATCTAGTATGTTCAAGATTAATGTGTATTCAATCATAATTTCCAAAGTGTTTGGTGTGAACATTTCTGTAAAATTTTGTTTGCTATTGTAAAAAGATGTGTAGCAATTGTAAATGAATGGTAGTCGTAGAAAAGTTAGAGCTAGTAAGTTTAGGTGGAGATGGGGGAAAAAATGTAGTTTCTTTTTTCAAGTGGCAATAATGATCTTAGATGTAAAAGGTTTGATAAACTAAATTCAAAATTTTAAAAATGTGAAATTATATTGAAAATGTGTGCCCTCATATTGTTTCAATTCCTAATGGGAACATACTTCTTAAAGATGAACACGTAATGTTTCTATTGACAGATACCTTTTGGTTTTGAAGAAGTTATAATTTACATTGGCAAATAACCCTTGGTTGCAAATAAGTTGTGTTCATCCATTTGAATTTTTCATCCATTTTATTTTGCTCTCTCGTTTTAGTTTTTCATACATTCCAATTTTTCATCTTGGTGAACATTGAGTGTTTGGATTTACACATAAAGTCTCTATGGGTCAATGAGAATGAACTCAACATTCTATATGGTATACATGTTGGTGAGCTTGAATATATTTCATACTAAGGAAATATGAAGTATGGTTTTAAAGTGTGACTTGAACATTTCATTTGTCAAATTATTTTGAAAAAAACCAACATAAATTGATCCAACCCTATTTATTTTGTTAATTTTTTTGTGAAAATGGTGTTTTTTGGCAAGATTCGCAATAAAGTCCATTCATTTTTTCATCCATAAAAACCATTCATTTATGGACACTTTGCAAATATTTATCGCAACCCTAGCTTTGGGCTCGTGACCAAGGCAAGGGCTTGCAAAGGTGCGAGATGAAAATGAAGCTCAAGAATCACATTTCATGCTCACATGAGTGTAGGAGACTATGATGGAATGAACCCACACACTCTCGAATGGCTTCGCACTTTGGGAATTTGACTCCCAATGGACTCTTGAATCTTTAGAGGGTGATCTTAGGGGTCAAAGCTCATTGGATTGAAAAGTTACTTACACCATTGGAAAACGCTTAAAACATAAATATCTAAAATGAGCTCGCATGACCCATTTGAGTACTTAAAACACAAGTTATGGCCAAAAAAAGGCCAAAAATCAAACTACCAATTTGACTCCCGACCACATATCCAACTAAGGCTAGTTTGTTAACACCTTCATAAGTTGCTAAGCTTGAATGGTTCTAAGCAGTAGTTGGTGCTACTTGAAAGGTGAATATTGTTCAAGGTTAGAAGGAAGTTTATTTTGCAAGTGTTGATATAGACGAATTTTAAATGGCTCAAATTTGTGGTCTCCATGTCATTGTCCAGGTTGATGATTTATAAGAAAGCAATAGTTACTACCAAAACAAGGGTTGTTCATGCAAAATGAAATTGGCTTGAAATGCATTCACATGGGTTTCTTCACAAAGCTTAGAATTATATATGTATGCCAAATACTGCCCAAAAAGCTTGATGGAACATCTCAAGCTTTTTGTCATTCATATTAAAATTCCAAATTTTACTCCTATTTGTGATGAAAAATAGCATTGGCATGACCAAACTTACATATTTATATATTTAAGATAGATGAGTATGATGAAATGGCAACAACCAAGATTTGTCATTCTCTTGAGGCTTGGGAACACATGCAATTCAACCAATTATTGTTGTCGAGGTTGCAAATGTGGAGCTTTACTACAGAATTACACATTTTTATGTTGAGGGGCACCTTGGGCTCATCAGTGAACTGTTCAATCTTTTTAGCTGCTCAAGTTGACCACACTTGTGTAATGGACATGATGCACGATTTTGGACATCTGCCCCTAGTAAAACCATACATGGTTGTAGTACAAAGCACAAACAATTGTGCAATGAATGAAACTATTAATGGGCTCTACTTTGAGGAGGAAGACTATGACTAACTAAGGGACTCTATTGATCTATATCACAATTTTGATCAAACCTCCATGGCACAAAGGACTAAACTGCGTAAGTTGCTGAAAATTTGACAAATTCTCACTTACAAATACAAGAAGGTTTGCAAATGGTGGTAATCAGTTACACTTTCAAAGACGAATAACATGTGCAAAGATGTTATGGAGACCACATCACAATTAGGAAGCTAGGAAAGGGTGGAAGAATTGCTCACCTTCTTTGTTGACTAAGGCAAGAGGGAATGTTTTGTTGCTTACTTATACACTTGTTATGATCTCATTCGTGCTGATGTAAGCAATGGAACTAACTTGGATCCTCAACATCATGGAGTTTACATTCCCACACATCCCACAATTGCTGCAATAGTACCTAACAAGGGTAATAAAGCTCATCAGGGACAAGCATGATGCATATTTAGAGGCAAAGTCCAAAGAAAATGAAGAGAAGGAATTAGTTACTTAATCAAATATGTACGCGCAACTTCTACTATCGCAACCCCACTTTGGCCAAGTGTGGGGGTGAAGCCCAACACTTCCAAAGTTGGGGATTTGGAGTCCTCCGGGACTCCCGAATGTTTAGGGTTCAATAGCAAGGCCCAAAACACCTTGCATTGAGGTGTTCTTGGTGTCATTGGAAAGGTCTTGAAGCGTAGATATCGAAAATGGCCTCGCATTGGCCATTTGGACATCTATAACCCAAGTTATGGGCAAAAGAAGGGCCGGGAGTCAAACTGGCAGTTTGACTCCCGACCACTAAAATTCGGGAATCGACCTCTTTCCAACCTCCGAATTGAGAGTGCGATACGTCGTTGGAAAGATCTCGACGAGGGTTACAACTTTGGTTTAGATCTCGTCGCGATCAGACTTTGCAGTCGGGAGTTATGAGCTCCCAAAGTCCCGAGACTCCAACCGGGACAGTTTCGGGATAATTTCGGGACTCCAACTTGGGAGTCCCGGGAAAAAGAGCCATTTGGATGTAGTCCCCAAAATGTGACGCAGAGAATACTATATGGGGGAAGGTGATGGCTTCCCCCGAGTCCGGGCCGTGGTGTGTCTTGTGGTCCAAAGTGCCCGTGGCTTGTCCCAACACCTAAGGGTGTCCCGGAATGTGAACTAACCACTTGGGTGGTTTGTTTTGATGCAGATTCAAGCTTGATCTACTAAACCTTTTTCCTAGTCTAATCCCTGGGCTCCCAACTCGACCCTCTACCCCTTTCTAGAGTTGGAAGCCGGGAGCGTGCCTCCAAGTCTCAACTTTCCGCAACTTGACTTTGTGAAACCCTCAAGTGGGTT
>Ga0116228_10001647_pt1 | contig 18674 bp, 14 predicted proteins | sample S1TSphfallax_2_FD_89694 | JGI IMG/M metagenome (GOLD analysis project Ga0116228, IMG submission 89694) | Host-associated microbial communities from peat moss isolated from Minnesota, USA - S1T2_Fc - Sphagnum fallax MG | ecosystem: Host-associated > Plants > Peat moss > Unclassified | place... | reverse complement strand
TTTGGGAAAAGAAAAAATTGTTGCACAAAAATGGTTATCAAAGTTCTCCGTTGACTATTAGGTAGATGAACAAGTTTTTTGTTAAGGAAGCTCAAATTGGTCAAAACAGATGAAAGTCTCATCTGTTCAATAGATGAGAACTTTGAAATCTCCATTAGATGGGACCAAGTTTTCTCCATCTTTTAAACATATATAGGTATGTCCCATTGATTGAATGAATGAATAACGAATGAGAACATACGCATTTCCGGTGTTGAATGTATGAGCAAGTAACATATACCCCTATAACCAAACCCTTATGGGTTTTTAAATGAAGCCACAAAATATCCCTAAATTACAAGGGAATAGTCAGTTTAATGGACAATTATTTTGGAGAGGTAAATAAATTTGTGAATCAAATAGCTCTTTTTATTAAGAGGCTAACATTTAATCTTTATTTTTTCCCAAAAAGAAGAAATTGAATCCCAAAGAGATTGAATTGGAGTTTGTGATTGAAGAATAAATCAAAATTAATAGGAGAATTTTAAATTCACACCTTTTTTGGTTAAATTCACACCCTTTCTTCGCGCATCCGATTATATGCAGATTAAATTTGAGTGTGTCTGCCCCACCCCCCTGATGTTCATTTGACTTCCAAATATATCATAATTTTATTAATAACTTTTCATATGAACATCAGGGGGGTGGGGCAGACACACTCAAATTTAATCTGCATATAATGGGACGCCCAAAGAAAGGGTGTGAATTTAAGCAAAAAAGGTGTGAATTAAAATTTTCCAATTAATATCATGTGTTTAAAACTTAAATTAGTGATAGGGGGGTAATCGACTTTTGAACACACCAGCTAGTACTAATATTGGATTTTCAAAAAGAAAATTCTTACTATCTTAGTTAGGTTTTTCTTGTGGTGAATTCTTGCCACTTGTGGACAAAAAATTTTGAGTTGTTTTCAAATTTTTGGTTTTTTGGGTGTAAATTTGAGTAATTTGCTTTATAAACCGAACAAATTGCCAAACTTTGGAAACCACAAAATTTAAGAAAAAAAAAGCCTTGGGCTGATATTAGTATTGGTTTTTAAATTTTAATTTGATATCAGCTTGGAAGTTGGTACTTGTATTGGAATTTTTTTAGATTTCCAAACTACTTTTGCAACTAGAATGAGGCAAGAATATATTTAGTATTGAGATTGGTAGGTGAGGTCAGAGTTTTGGGAGGGGGGGGAGGGGTGCAACTATGCTAACCATGGTGCATACCACAAGGACATGAAACGAATGAAAACAAATCCCAATCCAACCACCATCCATCCAAATTGTTGTGTTTGTGGGTCTATGTTCTCAGTGACCCATGTGACCTAGGACCCACAAGCACACAATTGAAAAGAAAATCATTTTCAATTTAGTGGGATGAGACCCCAACTCAATTAAGAAATGGATGGTCGTCAAAGTTCTAGGGATTTTATCAATTTCAAAAATAAAATAAAAATGTTACCTAAGACTTTTGTGCCCTACCTACCTACCTACCTCATGTTATTCTACTTACCTCCCTCTTTTTTCTTACCTACCTATCATTTTTTTTAACCTCCCATCTTCGCCCCCATCTCTCTCTCTCTCCCAAACCACATTTTGCTTTTGTCCATTGTTTTGGGTTTTAGGGTTAATGCAAATATTGCATGTCATTTGAAGCCATCACAAAAGAGCTTAGGAGATCCCTTCATCACCAAGCTCCACTTGCATCACCACCTCATTTGTTTCAGGTGAGTCTCGCACTTACAACACATTGTCATGTTTTTGTTTTGGATCATTTTCCTACTTCTTGTTTCTTTGGTCATCTTATTATACAAACCCTTTTTCTACAAAACTTTTAAAGCTTCCCCTTTTTTTTGTTTTTGAAGACCATAGAAATGCCAAAGGAGCTCACTCCCAACATTGTCAAACTCTACCAATAAACTTTTCTTTCTTTTCTTTCTTCAAGTGTCTTCTTCTTGCTCACCCCTTTGTTTTTTATTATTTTGTTATTGTTGTTGTTAAGGTGGTGACAAGATCCAAGGTTGTGACCATCCTCCTTGTTGTCTTGGTTTGCAAGGGTCGGGTGAACTCTAAGGAATTCATCAACATCCTTCTATTTTTGTTTTGTTTCATTTTAATTTTCTGGCAATTGCAACCTAGTTGTCATCTTGGTTTGTAAGGGTGGGAGCAAACTTTTAAAACCTCATTGTCACCCCCTTTGTTTCTTTGATTTTTTAAAAATTATTTTTATAAGAGCAATAAGGAGCTTGGAGTTCATTGTCCACCCCTTTTTTTTTTTCTTATTCTTGTTGTGGAGATGATAAAGCTCATCATCAACATTGTTCTTCATGTATGAGGGCAAGGATGAATGTTGATTGCAAGTTAAGGTGACTCATTTTTTATGAATAAAACATTTCAAATAATTCATATTTTAACACAAATTTTTTAAAATTAATTAAAAACTCAATGCTAAGTGAAGATTATATGAAATAAAAATAAAATAATAATAGTTAATCCATGACAAGGATTGAGTTTTTAATAATACTTAATATTGGAATATTTCATATAATATGTTTAAAATAATGATTAACAAGTCAGGTTTTAAATTGTTTTAATTTTTATGACTCAAAAAATGTTACATTATATGGAATATAAAGACATATATTAGAACATTCCCATGTCATTTTTGAACCATTTCAAGATTTTAAAAAAATCTCTTAAACAACAAAAATCACTTCTTACATTGTTTTAAAAATGTGTTTGAGTACTTCATACTCATTAAATTCATTTCAAATAATTTCAAATGTTTCCACAATATATAAAAAGAATTGTTGTACAAGTTCATTAAAAAAAATCAACATTAACTTAAGTGACCATTTACTACAATGGAAATGAAATAGTGGTTACATTTTAAAGGGCTTTCGTTTATCCTATTTTTACCCTATGATGATTACTGAATTAAAATAATCCATGTGAAGATAAGACCAACTATACAATTCTTTGATATACATGTTTTAAAAAATTAAAAATTCACCAAAAAATGATTATGATATTGATTTCTCAAAATATGGCCCATTTTAAATTATTCAAAAGTTCATAACTTTTTTAACAAATGTTTTACATTTATGTTCCTTTTGTTATAGTATGCATATGTTAAATCCTAATAAAATATCCAAAATGATAATCATACAAAAAATGCATGTATATAAAAACAAGCATAAAAAAATTGTTCATAGTTTTCATTTTCAAAAGTTCATACCTATAAAATTGATTTACATATGTTATAAGTTTTTAAAATATATATCTTTCTATTGACATTAAAAATTTTAATCTAGTTACAATTTTAATATATTGTTAATTTTATGATATATTAATAACATGTAAATGCATAAGACTTTGCAAAAGAATTGCATTGTGACACACCAAAAAAAAAAAGGTTACTTTATTTTGTAATCACATTGAATTCAATAGAATTTGCCTTTAGCCATTTTTGCTTTGTTTTATTTTGTTGTGAAAAGTTGACATCGTCACATCTTGTTTCTTTTTTAAAAAATTTAAAAAAAACAAATTGTGAGAAGCTTGGTTCCTTGCAACAAGGTTTGTTTAAAAATAAATTAAAACGATAAAAATGATGTCAAGTTTCAATTTTTGGCAAGTTTTGATTTCAGTTCTTTGATTGATGATTGAATATTCAGACTCCCTATTTTAAATTTATGAAAAAGAAACCAAATCGGAATTAAAACCAGACTAAAATTGGAATTGGGAACTAGCCTTTATCGAATTCAACCCACAATTAGAATTGGTCCCAAAACCCATATTATACTAGTCTTCACTTTTTATTGGTTGTAGAACGATAGTAACCGGAAAATTTTCAGTTTTGGGCTATGTCAAGGTAGGTAAAGAACCGGATCGAAGTTGGGAATGTGAAGAACTAGGACTTGGAGGTTCTATCAGATTTTCAAAGTATACTTGAAGGTTCTAATAACTTCTAAGGTTCGAGCCTCATAACTAGAAATGACCCAACAGCCGTTTAAAGACGGAACTTGTGACTAATTATACAATTTCAAACCCTAATAATAATGTGTACCAAGCTTCGTAGTGGATCGTTGTCCATTAAAATGGACATTAGTAATAAAAAGGAATCAAATGTGGTTTAATAACAACAAATAATTTAGCCCGAAATTCGATGTGTATGTGCAATTAAATACTTTTTTGTATGGGTCAAATCGCAATTCAATGCTCAGGACAAATAATCAGAGAGAATTCAGATCTCTAAAAAATATGCCCTAAATGTCTCAAGTGGTTTGCAATTGGGGATGAATTGCAAGTGACATTATTTATTTTTTTATTATTTGCGTTCAGAAAAGTTGAATGTGCCTAACTCATTCATGGTGGCTAAAGATCATCAAACAAAAAAACCTGTTCAAACACACAAAAATCTCTTTCACCTAAGAAAATTGGTTGAATAAAAATTCATTAACATGTCTGCCCATGTCCGCCCATGAATCGGCATTTTTGTGCGTGGAGAATTTTTGTTGTTTGGTAGTTTTTTTTCAAAAGAAAAATTTGTCAAATATTCTCTTTTTTCCCCCAAAAAAATCTAAAGAATTGCCATGTTTCCACACATTGTTCAAGCAAGTAAAAAATATATAATTTTTTTAATAAGTATTTATTTTCATAGCTAGTCTATTATCAAACATGGCTAAATCTCCTTGTGAATGATTGCCAATGTGACAACATCACAAAGCTTTGCCCGTGAATGATTTTCCTCCGCTCATGTAACGGCTTTAACACATGTGAGGTCGAGAGCAAAAACATTAATTTCTATGAGTGAGTTATGGTTCTAAATGGTGTCCAATGTTACGATACCATGCAATAATGAAAGTCCCCTTCATTGCTTACTCATAAGGTCCTTCGCTTTTAAATCATTGAAAGAAATGTAGTCCTCTTTGGGGGGCCTGGGGAGGGAGGCGCCATTAAATATGGGGCATTAAAAGGTTTCACTTGAATTGATGTGGGGGGCGCAGGGAGGTAGACTAGGGGATGTCGCATGTGTGGGACAGAGTATGGAGAGTCACAGGGTTGCTTTTAAGGATTTTGTGATGTAGCCAAAGTGCTTAAAATCGAAGCTTAAAATCTTTTGATTGATCCATCTTTGCTTTCTAAATACAAAGAAGAATGTCAAGTTCTTGTTTGCACATCCATCAGGGTTTTAATAACTTACAATGAACTAAAAATGAAGAAGATATGGAGCTGAAACTAGATATGGGTTTAAACTTTTTTTTTTCAATTTTTTTGAAATAAATTATCTCTCACTCTCTTCTTGTATTTTATGTGTTTATCCTTTACTTTTGGTGTTCAAAGAACATTTTAGTCCTCCAGATTAAGTGTTCAATGACACAAAAAAAAATCACTCAATTTGGTTAAAGAATGAGAAAAATATTTTAAAATGTTCAATTATAAGTACATGTTCGGTGATGGGCGATTCTACTCTATTAAAAAACCAGTTTGCCAGAGCAGATTGTTAAAGGTAGGTGAAATAAAAACAGCAACTGAGGTAACCTGCATGGTTAGCTAGGGAACTGAAACCCGACAGAAAACTGTTTTTCGTGACCAGTTACCATCCATCCTTTTATGGTACGCTGAGTGGGTACCGTCTGGTTGTCAATTGGTAATTGATCATGACTCTCATCCAAACGAAATCTGCAGGATACTTTCCAGTCAAAAAGAGAATGAATATCATCGAAGTATCGTGTTTCGTCCACTCGCCTGCAGCTTGGTCGTTGGATGAAAACTCCTCGTCTCCGTGCCGCTGCTTGCTTGCTTGCTTGGCCGTTTCCTTTCCCCGTGTGGTGCCTGTTTTGCGTCCTCGCGCTTGTGTGTGTGCGCGTGTTTGTTTTGGATTGCATTGTGTGTGTTTTTCACGAAGATCGCAGGTGCGCAGAGGTGTTTGCGTGGATGTGTGTGTTCCTTTTTGCGTGCAGATCGTCAACTCCATCAAAAAACCAAAAAAAAAAAACGGTACAAGTTGTGTACGCACCACGCCCTTGTTGCTTCGGTGGTGCTGGTTGTTGTCCTCGAGATCATGGCAGATGAAGGAGGAGAAGAGCAGCCCGAAGAGGAGGTGGCAAGTTTGGTGTGTGTACGTCTGAACGTGAACGACAATGACCGCGTTTACGTGAAGTCAAGCTGGCGGAAGACCAGCTTCGGCATCGTCGTTCTCAACAATCAAGGTGGCGAAGCATGGTCGTGCGACGGTGCGTAATCAACACAGACTCTGTGCGTGCGTGCGTGCGTGCGTGTTTTTTCCCGTTCTTTGTTTTGGTGGGTGCTTGCTTGTACGTGTGAGTGCGCGCATTTGGGTTGAGGATTGTAGTCGTCGTGTTGTTCTCTGCAAGGGTCGAATTGGCGTTTGTATCATAGTGAACTGATGTATTCTGGTTCGAAGTCGTCGAGAGCAGACTTTCGCGGACCTGATGAGTCTGAGCTGAATTTTGCAGTGAGCGCAAATCCGCAACTGTTTTGCCCTTGTGTACATACTTCTCTGGTTTCAGCTCTGTTAGAGCATCTCCACCGGAAATATGTGGCCCTTTCACCAGAAATGTTGGATGAGGTGCAGCAGTCATATGCAGTCGATCCACTCGAAGAAAAGACTGCTGTGACTCTGGAGAAATGAACAGCTTTCTAGAGGCCTCCAATGGAAGAGTCTAATAAATACAATCAAATCGTATTTATTGACTGCTCTCTCTGTTTCTCATTTGCTAGATAGTTTGATTGGCCCAGGTGGGTTGCTATTAGTAGTAGTCTCCCGGCTATTTTTTGCTGTCGGAGTTTTGAAGAGTAAATAACTAAAACTTGGATGTGAGAAATATTTTTTGCAGGGTCACATACTCAGCACCTCTGGAGATGCTCTTACAGCTCTTGTGGGGTGTGTTGTGTTGGGTTGGGCAGTGGTAGAGAAGGAAGTGGCAGAAGCAGCAGCACTACAAGGCAAAAGTGTGAGACAATACATGGAAAATGCTCGCAGCCATCTGAGTGCACAACAGCCACACTCAACTTACTCCTTCTACACAATTGACGGGAACCACACACAGGTTAGAAAGAAAGAAGTAGTTGTTGACACATGAAGGAATGATCATAGTATTCCTATCTCTCTCTCTTTTGGATTGATTCTGTTGCCAAAAAAATTTTGAACAATTGAGTCCTTGATTGATCAAAGAAGTTCTTGACATGATGGAAGATCATAATATCTATCTCTGTTTTGGATTCCATTGCCCAAAAAAAAAATGTTTGAATGCTCAATTGAATCCTTGATTAATCTTAAGACTGGTCACAAATTCTTTGTTCACTGGTTTGAAATTGTTTCCTTATTTACAAGTTTTGCTCTGGCGTTGCCTGGAATGGATGTGGCAGCAGTACTTGTCTTGGACAGGATGCGCAACAAACAATGCGCAGCAGGTGTTGAAGGTGGTTCTAAGGTTACATCGGATGTCTGACACGTCCTCTGTCACCAATGCTTTCTTTGATGTATTGATTAACACTGTGACCAATCTCCAAGTAAATAAGTCTTTCTTTCACATCACCCCTGGAGTTCATTTGTCTGCTTTGTGCGTTCATCATGAGTTTGAGAAACAGAGGTGATACATCTTTTTCTGAAGCAATTCTTAAAGATGCGTACTTCATGGCATGAAGTTTATTTCTAGAGTTTTCTTTTATGCACTATAGAATGGTTGAGCCCCCTAGGGGGCCATTCCAAGGTCTGGGGTGGTGGATACAACAATTTTAGAAAAACATTCATGTTAAACAGACATTTTGTTCACTATTATGAGTAGACTATGATCATTGTTGGAAGATTATGTGATATAATGTGGTCAAGAAGAGGACATAATCGGCCCCAAAATTATGTGCAACACATGTGACTCTGTTGCAATAGAATGTGTAAACCATTCTTCCATTGTACCAGATTCACAAGAGAGATGGGATGATATTACTATGAAGTGTCTGATGTTCTAAGAAGGCAGCAAGGGGGAGGCAGAGAAATCAATCATGCTAAAATAATGTTCAACATGCAGGCCCAGACATTTGCAGCCAAAGAGAGGGCACACAAAGCTGCACTAATACATCAGATGCTCAAACGAATCCAAACAGCTGGGGTGAACAGATTCACTGCAAAGAGGGCACATAAGTCTAATGACTTAAACATGGGACAAAACAAGGGAGAGGCCAGTTATGGTGTATCTGCTGCTAGACGGAAGCTAAACACAGTTCCTCTACTCAAGTTACAGCCTGCCTTTCAGTCAAGTTCCCTGGTGTGCAGCCCACAGAGTGGTCCCAGCACCAGCAGCCTCAATGTTAATAATTCTCAACCCTACTTTCTGTCAGAAGCCCCAAATTCATGTCTCAGGGATGCTGGCCAGATTGTCACACACATGGCTTCTCCTGAGCCTATTGTATTCAACCCTTCAAGAGTGGATGTGAGTGATGAAGTAATGGATGAGGACAAGTGTCATGGTGATGAGGAGTCGGGGAGGAGATTCTATACTTGTGGAATAATATCAGGAGAAAAACTGAAACCAAGACTGCAGCTCTTGTCTGGGTCAGAAAGTGATAAACAGGGAAATCAAGCATCTTCTCATCATAACAGAGAGAATCTCCTAACTGTTGCTAAAACCATCTTTCCTGCTTCCAAGGTGATGATGGGCAATGATGGCAAAAGAGGGCTGATCAGCAAACAGAAAAGTGCAGGTCCTATTTGTGGAGTGGTCACAGACCCTGCCCATGCTAGACAATGTTTTGCAGGCGGTGACTCTAGAGAAGATATTATCATTCTCAGTGACTCTGAAAGTGAGCCTGGACACAGACATGGTGATATGCTCAATGACTCTGATGGAGAATTTGCAGGATTACTTGAGAAACAGTTAATGGATACTGTGGAGTTTTCGTCTGATGATGAGGCTCAGGAAGCAGCGGCAGAGCCAGTACTACTAGCAGGGAGATCAAGTGACAAGAGCAACAGGGTTACTCAGATGATATATGGGGCTGCAAAAGAAAGTAGGATGGACCAAAAGGAGCATCAGGGATCATTGAAGACATTCAGCAAGGTGGTTCTTCCTCAATGCAAGCAGAATGACAGAAGAGCAAAGGATTTAGTATACCCTCCTGCCCTCATCAGCAAAGGAAAGGGTTTTGAGGGAGAAAGAGGAGGGTGGCAACCAAGCCATTTTCAAAATCATAGGAAATTGAGAACCAGGAGTAGGTGTGAAGGTGATCGTCGTGATGCACAACATCTGGAGTTCATGTTGCAACATGACAGTCTGGACAAAGGACATATGTGGTTTGAGAGGCAGGCAGATAACCAACGTATGTATCATCACAAAAAGCAGAGAGACATATGTGACACTCAAACCACATGTAGGGTTGTGGAAGACATGATCCATGAACCAGTATTGGAGAAAAGGCTGCATTCCACTACTGGCCCAAGTCAGAAAGAGACCCTAATTCCTACTACCTGTACTGCATTCAGGTAGGCCACAAAGGAGCTACACCTCCTGAACCCTAAAAAAGTTTGTATCCATAGCAAATTCTTCTGTCTTTGGAGATCATCATATCCCTTGTACATGGAATTGTACAAGTTCATATGATGCTTCTTAAGGACAATTCTTATGGCCTTGATCTTGACAAAGAGGCCATTGGTCATTTTTGTTATTCTATGCAGGGGTCTGGCCAAAGAAGGTGAAGAATCGAAGTGGAGTACGTGGCTAAAGGAAGCCAAGATAGAGTTCCAAGAGTTCACCAGCACTGACTTATCCTCAGGTAAAGTGTATGAGGCTTCACTGAAGGATCATCATGGCAACAATTCTAAAGAGCTTGACAAGCACAACAACGATGTCAAGGATCTAACTTCTGGGCAAAAAGACAATAGCCTTCTCCAGGTGCAGCCATTGTCTTCACTGAAAAGGAAACTTTATTTGAAGAATCTTGAGCCATTTTCTACTAGTCAAACCAGTTCACTATTTCCTTTGGATAGTGGATTAAGAAGCTATGATGAGAAGAAACAACAACATGGAAATTGGGAATTTCCAATGGAACAGGAAAAGAGAAGAGACGTAAAACAGGAGCTGATATTCTCTAAGGTGAACCAGGGGAATATACTGGAAACCAAGACAACTGTGAAAGCAGAGATGAAGGAAGATGACTGCCAAAGGAATGATGAGGAGGAAAATGGATACCAGTGTCAACCAGAAGATGATACTGAGGAGGTTCCTTATGTTGGACAGACAATCTCAGAAATTCTGAAGAGCAGAGGACATGGAACACTGAAGGCAAGTAATCAACAAAACAAGTGCTGTCGTAGGCAGACCTCACGAAACAACAAAGATGTGCTTGCATGGTCAGTGAGGAGAGGACACACAGCAGCCTGTGGACTTCAAGGAGAAATTGTTCTCCCAGAATGTAATACTAAGTTCTCTCAGAACTCATGAAGGTTTCTCAGTTATATGTTCTGCAATGTCTTACTCTGATTGTCAGTTTGTCACAATGCCCACCTACATGCAATAACATAGTCTAAGAGTTGAAGAAATGTGGTCTTGTCACCACAAAGTAAGATGGCATTCCTGTGTAGAGAATTGCAGGTGCAGAGGAAAAAACTGGCTCAGAAGAGACAGACCCAGCTCTATCATCCAATTCCTCCGACGATGATGCTTCATTAATTGATCAGGAATCAGAAAGCATGATTGAACAACAAGTTCCTGATGCTGATTATTATATATTCGATGATGATCGCACTGAGGAACATGTCAAGCAGGACCAGGTTAGTCTTGACAGATCCATATCATTCCTTTACATGCAACACAGAAAAAAGTAGACCCCTTCTTTTGTGACCCCTTGCCATTTCCAGTGACATTGGACCACATGACTACATAGTTGAAATGGACACTTGTGACATACATGACTGTAGTCAAGTCGGACATTCATGACCTACATTGCAGACATGTTCATAATAGTCCTGCCTTCTCCCTGAAAGCTATTATTTCTAATGTTTTGCAATTATTTGAGTTTATAAGGAACAACCAGTTCTGGTTTAAATTATTTCAGAATCAGAGAATCACTGGTTCTGGTTCTTTGAAAATATCAGAATCAAAGAACTACTCATCCTTTCTATGTAAAAAAAACTTTAAAAATGGCAGTTTTCATGAAAGAACTGGCAACAAACTGGTGGTTTTATGACCGGTTAATTATTTTTTTCAAAAAGCAATGAGAACTGTGGTTGCATACCAGAACTGGCTCTTTGATTTTTTGAGAACCATAGTTATGAATCCTAAGAACTGCCCTGAAAACCTCTGGGGGTCTGTTCATCTGTTCCTGTTTCTTAACCTGCCCAGATAACGTGCTCGGGTCTGTTCCTGTTTCTAATAACCATTCTGATAATCTCCAGGGGTCTGTTCCTGCTTCTAATAAACACCCGATACTGGTTACTTCTTTTCTGTCAACATGTATTTGTGTCCTCTATGTTGAGGATGCATATAATCATTGCTTGATGGATGGCAATCTCTGTGTGGCAGCATAGAGTGGAATTTAATTTTTTAAGATCTGGAAGGTCAGGAAATAATGGGAACATGCTGTGAATTGTAGGTATGGGCATTGTATGATGAATTCGATGGAATGCCCCGCATGTGGGTGCATGTTAAAAAAGTGACGCATGAGCCTTCATTCAAGGTCTGGGTGTCATGGCTAGAGCCTCACAATCCATCGAAGCGGGCTCTGCAATGGCATGAGGTCAAACCCCAGTAACTTTTCTCCTCACCTTGTTCCTCAACAGCAGCTTCAATAGCTCTGATTTCTCTACATATGTGTCTGGTAGTTGAGTCTGCTCATCATCATTTACTTACTGTTGTGTTTCTGTACCCTTCTCCTTTCTCCATCTGTTTCATTGCTTTCTCTGATATGTCTCTTATTCACCCTCCTTGGCTGAAACAGTCCACAGGTTACAACATCTCTTGTGGCACATTTAAGGAAGGCAGGACTGTTGTGTATGATAAAATTAACTTTTTCTCCCATGAGATGAAGTCAGTTACTCGCCTGTTGCACAACCAATTTCAGATTTACCCCCAGTGTGGTGAGGTGTGGGCACTTTACAAGAGAACATCATCATCATCTGGCAACAACAATAATGTTGGATGCAAACAAGGTCATCAAAAATCAAGAGATGGAAATACTGAGCGCTTTGGATTTCGACTGATGGAAATACTGTCAAGCTGTGGAGAAGGTAATGCACCGGAGGTAATTGTCCTTGGGAAGCTTGCTGGATTTCAGACTCTCTGGGTGCCTGCATACACCAAAGGTACTCTTCCTGACAACAGTTTCGAGTTATTCTCGCATCGAGTACCGGGGTATAGAATGACAGGCAAGGAGGGTCACAATATCCCCAAGGATTGCTGGGACATTGACCCAGCAGGCCTTCCAGCAATAGAGTCAATGAAGATGTAAGTCTTCATAGATATACGCAAGGTAATACATACAGATCTGGCATACATAGGTGATGTGATACATGAACTACTTGGTCTCTTTTTTCATGCTACTGGAAGAGTGCTTGAACTTGACTTATTTCTGGGGAATCTTGATTTCTGGGACTTGTTTAGTTACAAATTTTTAGACATTGTTTTGTGAATGATACCAGGCAGCTCTTTTTTTGATAGGAAGACTTGCCATTTTCTTGTAGGAAAGGAACATACTTTGGACAGCAGTAGGTAGGTGTAATTTAACAACCAAGAGTTGGATTGCACTTACTAGCAGGCTGCTCTGAAATTGATAAACAGAACTTTCATATCAATCTTCTTTAAGCAGTGTGCAAAATCTGCTTTGTTCTTAGGGACTCTTTTGATGATGTGATCCTATTCCAAACTGCGAGTTCCATCTTAAACTTAGTTATAAAGTAGTGGATGGATATATTGATGGAGCAAGCAAGGTCAGTCTTGCAGATTTCAGATGCACAGTCTTCATAAAGAAAGATTCATGATTTGTTTACTCCCTGTTGGTATTATACCAGACCCTAGAATGGAAGAGAAATAGAAAGTAGACTGAAGAGAAGGCAGCAGAAGAACAAAAACAAAAGTAAGACATATTTTTTTCAAAGGCTGCATTGATGCAAGTATTATGCATACATATTTATAATTATTTATTCATATGCTCATATACATAAGTACATAATTTAAAGTGCATAAAAGATACGAAAGAACCAAACCCACAAGAAACATGCCCAAGAGTTTGGAAGCGGGCGGGTGTTCAACCACCACCACAGCTTCAATTTCCAATCAATTTCTTCATTGCACAAAAGTGAGAAGCTTGATTCATGATTAGAATCAGCTCCATCACCCCCCAAATTGATGACTAATAATATGATAATTAAGGAAAAAAAGTTTCAGGGAAATTGTGAGAGAGAGAAACAGTTCACATTCCTCTTCATTCTCATAAAGGATGGGAGGAAAATCCTCCAAAATACTTCCCAATCTAAACTCTATAAATACCATTTCAAGAATCCTAACCTGAAAGTTGCAAGTTCCAGACATCTTTTTGTTCAAACTTATGAACCAGCAGCAGCAGCAAAAGAAGGTTTCCATAAGGTTTCTGTAGGATCCATGATTTCTATAAGCTTTCTTTAGAACCCACCCAACAACAGACCATGAAATCTTCGACTATGGTGCAGTTTTGATTCACCTGATTTTCAAGCATTTTTTATGATTTGAAGGAGAGAAGAAATTTAAGACTTTTTCGAGAGGAATTTTGATTCTCAAGCAATCTCACGAATTTGAAGGAAAAAGAAGAAAAACTGAGGAGAAGCTGCTGCTGGTGGATGAAGTGTTTTGGTATTGTTGTTGCAGAGGTGTTGCTGGTGCAACAAGATGGGCTTCTTGCTCTGCCAAAGCAAAAATCCAAAGAGGAAGTTGTTTGTTTGAAGAGGCAGTTCTGTTTGTTGCTTGCTGTTTCCTTGCAGAGATTTCATCATCATCATCATCATCATCTCCATACTGTAGCAGTTGCAGACATTTTCGCAATTGGGAAGAGAGATACAGAGACAGACAGAGAGGAGTTGGGAGGAGTAGAGAGGGGGGTTTTGTTTTAGTACACGACTTGAGCTCCTTGGAATGTTTGTCCAAATTGCCAGTCGCCATTTGCAACTCTACTAGTGGTAACCTTGCCATCGCTGGTGGTGACCATGAACCAGAGACCTTGACCAACGAGCTTGGATCCGCACTGCCAGTTCTGGCCCCAGTTTCGGGACATGGGATACCAGGGGGAAGAATCGCCTCGCATCTTCACGGCAACCACGACTCCTGAGCCACCCACATTGGTGATGGTGACGAGATTGAAGTTGGGATTTCCGTTGATGGTGAAGCGGATTCCGCCGCTCTTGGTACACGGCACTCTCCGGTACTGTACTGGCACAATGCCGGCCCGGTACTGTGCGATCTTGGTGAACGCCGGTTGCGATAAGTCGAAATGCTCGTTAGGTGGGTTGCACCATCCGCCGTCGTTGGCCGCTTGCGCGTAGTTGGGAGGGCAGAAATTGGTCGCGGTCACGACTATCGATCCCGGCAAGCACCATGAGCCCGTGCACGTGATCTCGTAGCAGGCACCGCAGTTCAGCCCCTCCTGAAACAAGACGCTGCTTAGCGCCGCGGTTTGAATGCCGTAGCCTGTGCTGTAAAGATTGCCATACCCACAAGCTCCAGCTGCAGCAACAGCAATTTTTCCCAACAACAAAAACAAACGCAAAGCTCATCAGACACAGATTTCAGCCAGACCCACAAGCTCCAGATGCAGCAGCAGCATTGTACCCAACAGCAAACAAACAAACCCTAAGCTGATCAGACACAGATCTCAGCACCGATGATTATTTCTTGTCGCAAGAGAAAAGAACAACTTGATGCCATGCGTGCATGCATACAGCAGTTCTCCCCAGAGAAAGAAACCCAATTGCAAGAACCTACAGAAGATTTGCAATGGCAATGCAGGATGAGGGTTTTGGGACATACCCATGGTGCCGGAAGCATCAGCGCCCCCGTAGAAAGTGGCGTGAGCAGGAGTCCATGCAGATGCGGATGCGACTTTAGCTGCTGCCGGGCTTGGATGATGGGTTGCTCGTGTGTTGTAGGATGCGTATACCTTCTCTCTGTAGGCACGCCCAAGATCCTGCTTAGGAGGTCCTTGGGATTGCAACTGCACGGGGTGTTGTTGCTGCCCCCTGGGGATGTAGGAAGACGCCTTCTTCTTCAGAGCTTCAGATTGCGCTCCGTAGTTTTGGTACGCCTTCTCTCTGAAAGCTCGCCCCAGATCCTGTTTGGGCTCCTCCTCTTGTTCGGAGTATTGCAGCTGCGCCTTTTGCTGTTTGCTCCCCGGGACGTATGTGGAAGCTTTTTTCTTCAGCGCTTCAGATTGCGCTCCGTAGTTCTGGTACGCCTTCTCTCTGAACGCACGACCCAAGTCTTTCGGAGGCTGCTCCTCCCCTTTCTCCGCCAGAGTACTGCCAGTTGTCTTCGGCGGCACATAGCTGGAAGCTCGTTTCTTCAGCGCCTCGGATTGCGCCCCGTAGTTCTGGTACGCCTTCTCTCTGAACGCACGACCCAAGTCTTTCGGAGGCTGCTCCTCGCCTTTCTCCGCCAGAATACTGCCATTTGTCTTCGGCGGCACATAGCTGGAAGCTCGTTTCTTCAGCGCCTCGGATTGCGCTCCGTAGTTCTGGTACGCCTTCTCTCTAAACGCACGACCCAAGTCTTTCGGAGGCTCGCCCTTCTCCGCCACAGTGTCATTCTTCTTCGGCACGTAGCTGGAAGCTCTTTTCTTCAGCGCCTCAGATTGCGTGGCGTAGTTCTGGTATGCCTTCTCTCTGAAGCTTCGACCTAAGTCATTTGGAGACGAGGACTCGTTCTTCTCCGCAGCAGAATGGTTCTTGGGTACGTAGGTGGCAGCTTTTTTCTTCAGAGCTTCAGATTGCACGCCATAGCTTTGGTAGGCTTTCTCTCTGAAGGAACGACCCGAATCCTTTGGAGGCTCTCCCTTGTCTTCTTCTACTGTGGTATTCTTGGGTGGGACGTACGTCGAGGCCTTGTGTTTGAGAGCTTCGGATCTCTTGCTGTAGAGATCATACATGCGGTTTCTGTAGTCACGACCCAAGTCTTGGGATTCTTCTTGCTGCTGCTGTTGCAACTGCACATTCTTCCCGCTTTCGCTGTCGTCGTAGGAATCCTCGCTCTCTGCAGTCCCGAAGAAAGCAGCAAACACATCGCCAGTTGACGATTCTGCTGGAGGAGACTCAGCTTGCTTTTGAGATTCAGTCGCTAGAGTCTCGGTGAAGGCGTAGGATTTCTCGCTTTCTGGAGACTCAGCAGGCGATTCAGCAACCTCATCAGTTTCCTTCAACTTCGCGGCGTAGTCGTAGTAGGCATCTGCACTTTGCCGCGAAGGCGCAGGCGCACCAGGAAAGTCGTAACTCTCCGGCGCATCAGAAGCTGCTGGCTCCGGTGCGAAGGATTCGTTAGAAGACGGAGAAAGCTCAGCTGAAGGTCCTGGACCATCAGCATAGTAGCCATATCCACTCGCAGCAACAGGAGGAGTTGCAAGAGAACTCTCAGGAGCAAAGCTTGAGGGTGGCGCGGGAGGAGAAGAGTACTCGCTTGGACCCGTCGAAGAATGCTCCGGTGCGTAAGACCCATCAGAAGAGAAAGCTGGCTCTGGCGCATACGCCGATCCCTCTGAAGCCGGAGCATACCCAGAATCATTTTCGTAGCTCGGTGAAGGAGCAGGTGGAGAGGATCGGTGATGGTGATGATGATGGTGGTGATGATGATCGTGGTCATGGTCGTCGTCATCATCGTTGTCGTCTTCTTCTTCGTTGCTCGGTGATGGACCCGGAGCATAAGAGTAGTACTCAGGATCATCTGGTCCCGGAGAAGGAAGATCGTTATCCATGGACTTCTCAGGCGAAGGAGCTGGAGAGCTGGAAGGCTCGTAGTACGCAGCTCCTCCAGTGAATGCTTCCGGAGCTGCTGCATCAGGACCCGGCGCGGCAGCTGCAGATTCTTCCTTTTCCGTCGAGGAAGGGAGGTGCACTTCTTTAGTTCCCTCGCGGTACTTGAGCGACGTGAGGTCGAACTTTGCTGCGGTCACTACGGCCTTCACGTCTTCCAATTGCAGTCCTTGTTCGTCGTACTTCAAGGATGTAAGATCAACATTCTCTGCACTTCCTCCCACTACCTGCACATCGCTCTTTCCATCTTCTACCCCTGCCGCTCCGTGGATCAGGAAGAAGGAAAATGCGATAGCAACAACAAGCATCATCGCGATCTGTGAGGATGCCCTGAAAGCAAAAGCAAGAGACAATGCAGATGGTGAGTTCACAGAAAACCATTCCGTTTGCCATCAAACCCAGAACCCATTACTGAGCCCAAACGCTCACACAACCCAACCTGGCCTTGAACCGCACCATCACCATGGAACTCACTCGAAGTCCAAGAATCTCTTCAGAAAACAGAAACCCATCATTCCAAATCTCTAGATATATATCCATTGAATCCATTCCTGTTGATCAAAAGGCGCAAAGAAAAATAAAATTGTACAACTCTGCCGAATTCCGATTCCTATTCCACAGCAAATTCAAAGCATTCAAACACACACTCTCTCTCTCTCTCTCTCTCTCTCTCTCTCCTGCATGCAGCAAACAAAAAAGATCAACGAGATCGCGAGTTGCTGCTTGCAAACCTTATTCACAGTAGCTACGGATCATAATATTGGATAATTTAAAGAGGATGATAGGTCACAATATTCTAGTTCCTTACATGGAAGCTGAAACGCGGGGAGTTGGATCCGGATCCGACGGATTTGTGACAAGCGTGCGCTCACCCAGAGAGCAAAAGCTCACACCCACGAAGAAGAAGACATGAATGCATGCTAGAATCGACGACAAAACATAAATAAAGAAAAATCAATAGAAAGGATTCGTGTCTTCTGTAAAGGACGCGACGCTAACTCGCAGTAATGGAGACAGAAACGTGAGCCTTGCTTGCTACAAGAGCTTGGCTGGCCAGCTGCAGCTGCTACTGGCTTCTTCTTGAAGAGATTCAATTCATAAACTGTTGAGAAACATCAGGAAACGCGCGCTTACAAACAAACAGGCTTTGGTTAGTACGTGAAGAGGCGCAAAAAACGCAGGATGATTCAGTGCCTAGAACCACGCAGCAGAAGAAGGAGCGCGACGACGACGACGGATATGCAGCGATGATGATCAGCGCCGAGCCGAAAGCAAACCAAACCGAGCCGAGCAGAATCGCGGCTTTCAAGAGTCGCCGATAAAAGGCGCCGTCAGGGGGAAGGGGAGGAGGGAGAGGCTAAACAACGAACAACTAACCACCATCTTTCCGCTATTTGTAGAGGAGGCCGGCGCAGGCCTAGCTTACGCTCCATAGCTAACCGGCGATAATTTGGGGGCACCGCTAACTATGGAGCATCCAAACGTGGGTTACTGTGTTTGGTAGTTGGGAAAGCAGAGGAGGTGGTGGGGAACGAAGGGAACCCGCTACTAGGTTTGGTAGTTTGTGATAGCAGAGAGAGCAGGTGGGGAACGAAGGGAACCCGCTACTAGGTTTGGTAGTTTGTGATAGCAGAGAGAGCAGGTGG
>Ga0116228_10001646_pt1 | contig 18679 bp, 7 predicted proteins | sample S1TSphfallax_2_FD_89694 | JGI IMG/M metagenome (GOLD analysis project Ga0116228, IMG submission 89694) | Host-associated microbial communities from peat moss isolated from Minnesota, USA - S1T2_Fc - Sphagnum fallax MG | ecosystem: Host-associated > Plants > Peat moss > Unclassified | place: USA... | reverse complement strand
GTTTCTTGTAACAACTATTGTGAATATGTAATGATCAAATAATCTTTTTTTTTGATATATTGTGAAGAAAAATCATGGGTGTGGTGTAAAGAATACACAACTTGGCAAGGCCAACCTAAATGTTATAAGCACCCAAAAACCAAATGCACAATCACAAAGTTTTTATATAGTTCAGCAAAATTCAAAAGACCTTGGATCCAAATGAAATGTTTGATTACTACAAGCAAAAATTGGGCAAAAGCTTACGTCTATGTGAGTAGCAACAAATGCTTCTAGAAGATGATGAACAAGCAATGTTATAACAACAATTAGTCAAATGAAAGACCATGTACCATTTGTTTTATTTTGCATTCATGTTGTATCATCTTTTTATTGTAGTGTATGTTTGTTCTTTGTAGGTACCTCATTAGCAATGAAATTTTAGACTTGTCATGCACACTTTTCTTAAATTGAGTTTCTTAACAATGGAATTTCAAACTTATTATGCACACTTCTTCAAATTTGAGCTTCTTGGCAATGCTAGAATTTTAGACTTGTGATACATGTTTTTATTGTCATGTCAATTTAACATACTTGTTTTTGTTACATTTCAACATTAACAAATATCTATGAATTTGAATAAATTTTATCACAAACAATTTTTTGCAACAATTTGCTATCACATTTTGTCAAGCTTTATGTTAACTCACCACATAGGATTTCCATGTTGACTACCTACCAATGTACATGTTTATGTGTGAACAAAGTTAACCTATCATCCATTTACCAATGTTATAGTCCTAGGTGTGAATTGACATTTATAACCATCAACTATCAATCATTAGTAACTTAGCAACTTATATGATGCATAACAAATGATTAGAAGAACTAAAAATCCTATGAGCCATCACCTAAAATGGACATGAGAAAGGTAGTTAATATCTATCAATCAATTGGTCTTCTCTCACATTCTTCAAACAATCCAATTTTGTATAAAATGATGGGCAAACGATTAAATTATCATATCATTTTTTGCTCTTGAAGCTTTTAGTGTACATGGTAATTGAAGTCAAAACATTAATTTTTTTTAAAAACAAAATGTGAATGTGAAAGATCATATTGTCAAGTTAGATAATTTATGCATCAATTGTGTTCACATGTGATTGTTTTTATATCCAACAATTATTGGTTTGATAACATATTTTCACATGAATATATGGTGACTTATGAGCATGATAAACCATGTAAATTATTGTTGGCACGTCAATCAAATTGCCTTTGGTGTTGTAATGCCATGTTAATTTAATTACATTTTTATTGTATGAATGCAAGGGACAATAAAACAAATATGAACTTGGAAACTTGGACAATTATACTACCACATAGGATGACATTTTAGGAATTTTGGACTAGATATTTAGTTACATTGAGCTTGGATATAGGCTATTGAAAGGTACTTACATCTTTTGTACATATTTGAAAAAGTTAGCTACTTATCTTTTTATCTATTTCTAAATACCAAGTTTTAGAGGCCCTTAAGAAGGGCTAGGTTATTAGGTCTAGATGTTTTACTTAGAATTAAATGACTAATCAATAAATTTTCCCAAAACCTAGATTACATATTTATAAAATTATGTAATGTTATATGGAAATATTCATTTGGATATAATAGTTGGATAAGATTATCATATTTACCATCTATATTTAACATTTAAATGTTAAACTGATATGAATTTTTTTTAAATAGAGTCTTTTAACCTAGTTTGATTATTTGCAAATTTGAAATTAGATTATATCGTGTGAATGTTCATTATGCATATTCTAGATTGTGTTGATAAACGAAAGCAAATACTAAAAATTAGCCAACTTAGTTTTCATGTGGGGTTCACTATGAGAAATCCATATCCAACATTGTCAATAATGGGCCAAAGTGAATTAGCACTTACCAACACACCATGAAGGATGGATGGTAAATGGTTAGAAAACAATTTTCTATCGGGTTTGAATTCCTAACCAACCATGGTGGTTAAGATACTTGTTATTTTACTACCTACCTACTAACAATTATAAGCATGTTGTTGATAAATAGGTAGTACAAAAACCTTTATCTATGCACAAACAACAAACCATCTATGTATCTAATAAAAACATATTTTCATACCTATAATTTATATATATAACCTATTTTTTACAAAATGGGTTACCAAGGTGAAACCAAATATTAATTTTGTTGAAGTCCATCCACAATTAAATCATAATGGGCATCTAGTGGATGGCATGTTGGTGTGTGCTAGTTCATTTTGGCTTAGATAATGGGAACCTCAAGGTTTTCAAGTGCCTATGGAAAAAAAAAACTAAACAACCTTGTTGCCCCCATTATGATGGTTTAATTATGTTAAATTATCTACTAAATTAATATAATAATAATGCAAATGAATTGCCCATTAAATACCTAATTAGTGAAACCAACCTTTTTTTTCAAGTCTAATTAGTAGTTAATGTGGTTACACATTTTAGACCTCAATTAACATAGGTGGCTAAAATTTTTGCATGAGATGGAGCTAACTTGATGACTTAAAAAAATTGACAAGTGGGTCATGGCTATGATGGCAAGCAATAATTCCAAATGTCCATAGAATGGCTACAACCAAAATAATCATGATTAAAAGCAATGGCAACATGTGGGTATGCAAGGGATTGCATTTGGTAACATGCATGTTTTCAAGGGGCTATATTTGATGAAATGTGGGTTGGCAAGGGAATGTTTTTGGTTATAGGGTTATTGGGAAGTGCATATGATTAATTATGCATTTAACTAAATAATTAGTGCATTCAATTATTTAAATCTTAATACAACCTTAAAACCATCTAGATATAATTAAATGAAATTCAAAACCATGGATAAAAAACTAAAGAAAATTAACATTATTTAAACTTTAATCACCTTGAAAGGGACTTGAACCCTAACCCTAAAAGGGTGTTGCCCATCACAACTCAAAGTTTAACTTACACCCAAATTAATTAAAATATAAGCACAAAAAAATCAATTGGAAAATTTAATTTTGGGTTTCAATTGAAGATGCAACATAAATAAGGTTTTTACTTCAAGTTAGACACCAAAATCTAGATTTCAAATCATGTGAAATTAGCTTCAAATGTTGAATAACACTTGCATAAAATAATAATAAAAAAAAATTATATATATATTTGAAAACATGCATAGAAAATTACAAACAAGGTTTAGAAACTATAGAAGAACCTTAAAGGTTAAGAATTGACTTGAAACCATTGTCGCATTTTTCTTATGGACTTCAACATTCATTTCCTCCATGCAAAATCCATATTACAAAACTATTACCAAGTTAAATCCTCTTCCAAGCATACCAAGTTCTAAAATGGGGATAACTAGTAAAAAAGAATCTTCTGTGACTTGTTTTATGCAACTACACATGTCATATGCCACTAAAAAATGTTGCATCTAACAAGTTATGACATTGTTAAGTTAATAAGTTATTATAAATTATTCAACTTAACAATTGAAGATGCAACAAACAATACTATTATACGTTAATAACTTAAGTTATAACAATGCAAATAATTGTGAAACATAGTCATCTTGAAAAAAAATGTTTGTAAATCAAAATTGTGAACTTATAACAAGGCAAACCCAATCTTGCCATAGTCACTAACTTTTGGAGGGGCAAAAAAATTTGTTTCAACACACGTAGGTCAGTGTGAAAGGTTTCATACAATTTAGTAGGAATCCTAGCCTAGAATTGGGGATAAACAACACTAAGGGCAGTCATAACTTGATGTTCCATGATAGTTGTTCTAATTTAAAAATAAGGCTTTGAGCTACCCCCTTTCACCTTGGTCATAACCTTTTTGATAACATCCTTGGTGACATGTAAAAAACCTCTAACCCATCAACACCAGACTTGTAGATAAGGTGTTTACCTCCAACAAATGAAAACAAAAAATACTCAACATCTTCCTTGCCATTTAAGTGAGAAAACCAATTCATGGGAAAGGTTTGATTAGTTAGAAATCAATATAATTAAAATCATCAAAAGCTAGATCTTCAAACTTAACATAAGGATCATAATAAAGCTTATATAGCTCCTATTGAACTAGTTTTACAACATTCACAAAGTCATAGACAAAGACATTTGTGCCTTGTGCAATTTTGATCAATGTATTCATAATCTCAAGCAAAGGAAGGATATAAGGGAACCCAAAAATGAAGTCAATGTCACATACCGCATTCAATTTTTTCATAGCAACCTCATTTTTTACATTATCATTTTTTCACAATCAAAAGGCAATATTTTATGTAAACCCATTTTGCCAAAAATAACATGGAATTCCACCTTGTCTTCACATTTCAAAAAATCTTGTTTCCTTTCATGTTCATTAGGTTGGCAAGTTTTTGAAACTCCCCAAACTTCTTGGGGTTATGTGCAAAGAAGGCATTATATTGATTTTGCAAAATGCCTTCCAACCAACACACTAACTTTAATAAGGTGATCACCACAAGATTAGTCTTATGGGCAAAACAATTCATGAACATCCCCACTCAAGAATGGGGCTACCTTTTCTTTGAATTACAATGTCACACCACTTCAATGGCCTTGGAACACATTTGAGCTATCATAACCCATACTATTCACAACATTCCTCTTAATTCCTTGAACCCTAGCCCATCAAGTCCAACAAACACTTAAACATTAGAACAAAAATGTTGTGAAATGTGGTAGAGACACTGATAAGTTAGTCAACACAAAGGAGGATATGCCTCTTCCAACTCTAGACCACATACATGTGGATCAAAAGCCATTGGCTATTATCAATTAATGTTAATTATTATGAAGGTAGTAGTTGCAAATGTGACTTTTGTAACATCCAACAACACAAAATGCATGGTCTCTACCATGCCTAAACCTAAAGAATCAGATTATTCCTTTTTAGAAAGACTTTTCACTTTTAACAACTAAAACAAAAGCTGCAAATTTTTATAGCTAATCATTGGATGGCCATGCGCAAAAAGGTCATAAATAATAACAAATTGCACACTTTTACTTGTCAATGGGAACATCAATGAAAAGATGATCCAAGACGAACATATGGTCATGAATAGTGAAAGCACACTCATTATTGCATGCACATAATATTTGTTGTAATAATAAGAACCAACATTAATTTCGAGCATGGATACCTTGCATTTTTTACTACTAGCATGTTTTATGGCCAAATAAATGTTTGAATTGGATTTATGTAGTGGCCCAATTCACAATGGTTGTCACCTTCCATTTCAAAGTAATTATTTTGTAAAACATTTAATTTTCCACATAATTATAATCAACATTCTAAAAAAACCCCATTTGTGATATGAAAGTCATTAGGTGCATTATGCTAACGTGTACCAAAATAATTGTAACCACTATTTAATATTTCATACTTGTAAATGCTAATCTAAATTGGTGTTGAAATTCTTGGATTTATTTCTATAAGAAAAGTGATAATATATCATGGGAAAATGTGAATAAATTTGAAATCAATTTAATGAATAAGTTATATCCTCTTTTTTTATTATAAATGTCATTAGTGTTTTAAAATATAAAATGACTTGTAAAATGACTTGAAAATATTTTTAAATCAGATTTTTTGGAAATCTTAAAGTGTGAACTTTAACATTTTTTTAATATAAAAAAAATTACCATTTTTTTTCTGAAAATTTTAAAATAAGCAATATCCTAAGGGGGCATGATTAGCTCCTATTAACATGAATAGACCTTATTAAACTATTCACATGGTTCACAAATATGGTTCAAAGTATGTGGAATCACATGTGAAATAAATATTTACCAATGTACTGGATATATGTCATGATATACATAGAAAATAATTAGTTTCTTTTTCTATTCTATTATTTTGGTTGTGTTCTACCATAATGTGGGAAAAAATTCAATAAAAAAAATAAAATCCAATGTAACAACATAAAAGGGGTCACCATAATTTGTTTTTTCTCCTCTTGCCAATCTTGTGGAAATCAAAGAAAACCTTTTAACACGTGTGTTTATAATGTAACCAACCTAGCACCAAGTTATACAATGATATTTTAACATAATCTTGAAAGAATTCATCCAACTTAGCTTGGGGGGAGGAGATCATTTGCTTGATTTGGCTATTTTCGGATATGTTGAAAGCCAAATTTCCACCAAAGAAAATTTCTTGGAATGTTTATTGTCTAAAACTCCCCATTGTTTTTTTTATTCCTTAACCATCGCTACACTATAAACCGTTACTTTGTGTATTGTTGATTCCAACCATGAGGCCCAATCAACTCACCTTGTGGTTTTAAGATCCATTCCTTCCCTTGCTTGAATGAAATTTCTATTTTGGGATTGATTTTTCAAGAAAACAACATCAAGTGGGCCAATCTTATGTTTCTTTGCTATAACCAAACAATAAGAACAAAAGGGGAATGGTCCAAGAACCTATGGATTGAAGTAACCACTTCGATTTTCCCTCCTTTGGTGTCAAATTTCATTCACTACTAAAATTTGTGGTTTTTCAAAAGGTCCAAGTTGATTGACTAGAGGCTTGAGGCTTGAATGACATTTGTATTCTTTGATTGATGAACTTGATTCAATGACTTATTTGACTATCTATCAATTTGACCATCTAGTCAAGTTGGACAAAGTGAATGACATCTTTAAATCAAGATGGAAAATATTGTTCTAGTCAAATGAGACATCCTATGTTACATAATAAGCAAAGATAACTACAAATTATGTTAGGAAATAACCTAGGCCTACCTACATACCAACTTACTTACTTACCTACCTACCTCCTATGATCTACCTACCTATTTCTTATGACGTATACCTAACTACTTACCTCCTAAGACCTATTTACCTACTTACCTACCTTATTACCTACCTCATTATTCCTTCCTACCATCCTAAAAACCTACCTAAATCTACTCACCTACTTCCTATTTCCTACAACCTACCTACCTACCTCTCACATAGCTATCTACTTGTTACCTTTTGTTTATTATTATCTAACTACCTACCTAACTCCTATGGACTATAAACAACCTATTTACCTATCCCTTGTACCTACCAACCATCATGTAACCTACCTATTAATTAATTTTCTTGTTACCTACATAACTAATGGTGTGAAATAAACAAGTGTAATAAAAAACTTGACAAGTTTTGTAAACTTTGGAAAGTGTAATTCATTGATAAGGACTTGGATTATCATTGGGGAGGTCAATTCCTAATACTTGCAACTTATATACACACTTTAAAAATTAGGCTAAGTTAAAAAGGTTAGGTAGGTTAAATTAGGTTTAAAAGGTTGGGTAGGTTAAGCTAGGTTGGGTAGGTTAGGCTACCACCTACCTATTTACTTGTTTTTTTACAACCTACCTAAACCTATATACTACATAGCTACCTATAATTTTATTTTTGTTTTTTGTAATAATCCCAAAAAAATAAGGCAACAATTTGACTAATCAAATGGTCCATTGTCCACTAGTCAAATTGTCCAACATTTTGCCAATTAAAAAGACCATTTAGACATGTTAGATAGGTCCAAATCAACTTGTCCAAATTGATATGATGACCTTTTTTATGCATGTCCAAATGGGGTCCTTTTTTATTGGATTTTCTAATAAAAAAAACCATGAATTGTAGTAATGATTGAAACTAAAAACAACAAATCAATATGTGAGATTGTTAAATGAGTACTTAACTTGCCATTGTTAAAGATGTATTTTTTTGGGCTCATATTTTTGAAAGTATTTAGAAGTATCTCCTATGTCTTTCTTGGGCTCTTTTCCAAATGGTGATGTTTCCCCGCAACATGAAGAGAGGAGTGTATGTTAAAAGCCATATTCTTGAAGAAGCACTTGGGTCTTCAAAATATGTAACCTTTTATAAAAACAAATTGTGGGTAGGAACACTAAGTTGAATAAAATGGTTAAGGGCTTCAATTGTTTATAAATTCCACAACTTGAACTTTCGTTTTTTTAGTGATGATTGGGGATCAAGAATATGCTAGAACATCTATTAGGATTCTACATACAAAACCTCCTCTTTTGTCTTTTTAAAACTAGTAAGTAACATTCGAGATGAAAAGAATCTCCATTTTCTATATCCAATTGATGCCTCAAAACCTTTTCCTTAAGACTTGTTGAGATGTAAGAAACTAAAGTGATTTTGGCTAAGACGTGGACCATTTCTCACACATGTTTTTTGAAATTCTATGGTTAATTAGACTAGGCATGGCAATGCTTTAGATTTGGAGCATAGTAATGTGCCTCCAAGATGTTTTATCGATGTTATGTGAATATTAGCCAAACTTGAGCCTATAATTTTTCAACTTTTGGGACTAAACCAATGTTCAAGATTTCAAAAAAATATTGTTGCAAATAGGATCAACCAATGTTTCTCCTACTACCTCCAACCAAACCAATTAGTACATTGGGATCTTCATGTGGGGGGGGGGGGTAGGAGATTCTTCCATGACCTTTTTAAAATTTTTAATAACTCCAATTGAATATGGTTTTCTTTTTCTCTTCCTTCTCTTCCTTCTCCTCCTTTGTTTTTTGTTTTTTTGTTTTTTTGTTTTTTTGCCCTACGTAGACCATTTTTTGTTCTTCAACTCTTCAACCCCTTCCAATTCTAAGTTATGAGATCAACCTCATCTTTTTGGAAGTACCTTCAATGGATTGATATATATCCAATTGAAGGTGAAATACCATAATTTCCTTGGGAAAAACCAAAAATGAATTTATGAACCTTTAAGTTTTCCTTTGGTGTGACCTCTTCCATAGCAAAGGTCTATCCCATTTGTTTCCATGTTCATTCCTAGGGCTCAAAAGAGGTTATTGATTTGTTCCCATGCGCCTCTTGTCCTACCTTTGCCATTTCTTGGTTTTCAACCCTACCTTTTTTAATGAAAAAAATGCATCACTAGGATTAGGTTTAATGTCACAATATTAACATGGGTATGTGACTAACTTCCAATGGAGGGACAACAAAATGTCCTTATTAGAATGAAAGAAACTAGATGCTTTCAAGTGAAAATGGGTTTTTAATAAAGGTTCAAGGCTCATGACAAGAGGAATGGGTCGAGAGAACGACCAATATCAAAAACACTCCCACGAATATGGGAGTGTGCTAAGGAGGTGAGTCCCAAACATTCCCAAATGGGAATCATCTTGGGAGTTTAACTTTTGAAGTATTTTAATTTTTTGGGATGAAAGTGCAAATAATAAACTTGGTCCATTTATTGAAACCCCGATATAACATTGGAAATATCTCAAAGTGTAAATATTGAAAAAACTTTTGTATTTTACATTTGGAATCATGACTTAGAAGTTATATGACCAAAAGAAGAGCCATGAGTGAAACAAACATTAAAATTAACCATTAAAACATGCAAAACAAAGGTCAAAAAGTTAAAATGACCTCCAATCAAAACATGCAACATGATATTGGATTGATCTCAACCAAGGTTATATTATATTGTGGTTATGAATTCAAAACAAACTTGTCTTGATGGAGTTACAAGGCTTCAAAGTTTTGAAACATTCTGTGTTCTAGTTTCAAGAACCCATTTAAAGATTTTCAAAAAAATTGGCCATTTTAATGCAATTTCCATGGTTAGTCACAAAGCATATTATAAGGGAGGAAGTGGTGAATCCTCCCAAATTTAGGCATATGGATTTTAAATGAGTCCATGGCAAGCTCATGACTGAACTTAATTTTAAATGCACAAATCTCCTTGATTTGTGCATTTTCACATGTTCGTGAGTTCAACTTGAAAAACTCATCCTACTCCCATCTCATAGCTCTTGCACACCCCTCCAATCCTCAAGGGCAAGGAGCAAAGGAATGCACCCAAGTCTTTTGAATCTACTTTAATGCATTGTAATAAAAAGTTTACCCCAATACCTTGTGGCAAGCCTTTGGGGGCAAATAATTTAGAAAGCTTCTATGGGGGCCTATTGATTTCACATTATGTATGTTACTTCACATGACATGTTTCTCCCCCTTTAGGAACCAAGTTTTGGAAGTTTTGGCTATAATTTTCGTTGGAGCTTTCACCCCATTAAAATATTTGCCACATATTCACTCTATGAAGCATTTAAGGTTGTTGGTGTGTTTCCATCCCAAATATGTTGTTTTAACATTATGCACGCCCTTGTAAATTCACCAAACCTTTAACATTTCTTGCAATGATTTGGACAGTTTAAATAGATAATTCTTTGAAAGATCTTGACACCCGCCTTCACATATTTATCTAGGGAAGTGATGTGTATGCACCTAACCTACTTGCTATAATATCTACAACCTCAATAATGATCATTGGGCAATTAGACACTTCATGTAATTATCCATGGACTTGATCTCCAACACCTCACCAATTTTGTTAGCCATAAACATAAAAATTTGGTCATTACAAAAGTACTCATCTAAGTTTGGGAATTAAACTTAACAATGAAAGAACAAAAATTCAACACCTTTACCCTTAATGCAAAAATTTGGGGTTTCCATTTCCATATATATATATATATATCACTCCATTCAAGTGAGGTGAATTTCCTTGTAATTTTAACAACTTTTTTTTTTCAAAAACCAACTTAAAAAAAACCTCATGTAAAAAGCTTAAAGGATATAAAATATTCATGCAAGTGTAATTTGAAAAGGTCTAGAAGACCTTATGTGATGGACAATTCAAACCAATTGTTTTTTTGATCACCTTAACTTTTTACATACCTTTCTAATGGTGGCTTCCAACATCTTGTTGATTTAAACTTTTGGGAAGTTTGCCGAAAGCTTTAAATTTTGGTCCATTGGTAATGAACCTCAGGGTTCTTCCTTCAAGAGAGGAACTAATCCATTGTCATTGCCGGTTAGGAAAACATTATCACCCCCTTAAAACTTCCCAAACAACCACTACATCAAAAAGCTTGGGGAAACCTTTGAGTTCATTGAAAACATTTTGTATTCAAGTTGCAAATTTGGTTTTACCAATGATTGATTTAGGATGCCACTAAAATTGTGACCAACAACACAAGAAATTGAGTTTCAACACACTTATAGGATAATATCTAAATAATTTTCCTTGAGCTTAAGCAAAGGTGAATATTAATAGATAACTTTGGTGTTAGTGTTTTGGTGATTATAGTATAAATTGCCTTCCCCAAGGTTGTCAAATGCAAAAGCTCCATTGTTGAAATTTTCGCACACACCTTTTTTTCTTCCTTTTTGCTTGTTTTCCAAATTTCAGTTATTAAACATTGTATTTTCCTTTCCCATTGTCAAAACTCATGAATGTTAGTGTCACTCACAACTTTTAGAGAATGTAACTCCTTATTAATTTTGCAAAATCATTTGGCCAACAAAAGATGTCATTCAAAGGGAATGACTTACACATAACCAAAATTTAAAATTACTTTTGCCTTTACCATTGAAATTTACATAAGAAAACACCAGAGAAAACCTTCATAAAATGCAACAACGAACAAGCCTTCCTAATATGCTTTCAAGGAACATGAAGCCGACCAATGTTCTTAATTACCTATAGTTATTTAAAGGAAACCCACCACCAAGTTCTCACTAAGTTTTTAAGAGATGTTCATGTAGGAAACAACATTAATGCAAAAGTAAGGTGTAGTTCACTAACTTAAATAATTAAGGGGTTTTAAAAGTAAAATAAGTTCACCCCATTTTAATCATTTCAACTTGGCTAAAACAATGTCATTGTAAGTCACTATGTAATCATCATGTCTCACTACTAGTTGACATAATTCACTACTAATTAACATAATTGACAAATAATTGAAATGATTCATTACAATAATTTTATTTTTAAAATCTTGTTTTAAGTACTTTAGGCTCACCACCTTAAGTTATTGTACCTTAAACTATACTTTAAGTTACATTATGTTATATTTTTTATTGTCTTGAGTTACTACATCTTAAATTATCTTATGTTATACCTTAGGTTATTTTACCCTAAATTATATCCTAGGCTATTTTGTTTACCTCAAGTTATTTTAGGTATATTAACTATGTTATATTCTAGGTTATTATATATTATTCTACCCCAGGCTATTGATGTTGTTGTTATTATACCTTAAGTTATTTTAGACTATATTAGGTTATGCCCTAGGTTTTTAAAAATATAATAATATATATTTTATGTTATTTTAAGCTACCTTGGGCTATTATAACTTATGCTTTAAGTTGCTTCAAGCTATGTTTTACATAATGAAAAATCATGTTTATAACAATTAAATTGTTTTGCAACTATAAATCCACAACCACTAATATACAACTATGTTACAATTATTGCATGAAAATATGAAGAAGTGATAAATAAAATGACATGTCAAAAAAATTAAGGAGTTGTATTATAATTGCAAGTTAATTGAAAGATGGACATTTATATGATAAAATGTACACACTATAGATATGGTTGTAGTCAATCATGTTTGATAATATTGACAAGTTGCATTTTAGTAACATGTGACAACTACATTACAACTAAAGTAAATGTAGCACATAATCAATGACTATTTTGCAAATGGTGTACAACCTTAACACATATGACCATGCCATGTGTATGCATTTTCATTACCCAATAGATATGACATTTTTAACTTGCTTGCAACTAGTTGTCCGCTATGATTCCCACAGATATAATTAGGTTCACACTATATAAATATCACTCTTCCACTATTTTATGATTGTTGTTCAACTGTTTTATTATTAACTTTCCATTACATCGCAATTCATAACATTATATTATTTTACAAACCTATCAAACCATAAAATTCATTGAAGGTGAAAGTTTGTTTTTGAATTGAAATTAAAAGTAGTGTGTATATTGTGTTACAAATTCAATTAGGGTGTACATATGGATTTTCGTTTGTATTCTTTGATGTTTAAACTTTAAATGTCTAATTGTTTTATTAATAAAGACTAATTCATTCAAGGTGATGATTGACCTATGCCCATAATAATAAAATTCAATATGAACTACAAATGATAACCTTTTCCCTATTAACAACTAACATTTATTAAACATGTTAGCCAAAATAACCAAATTAATTAAGCCAACATGTGAACACATTAATCAAGTCAACCAAATCAACTGTGTGATCACTGTGAACAAGTAATATGCAACTAGATTTTAATTTGGAATTTGAAATTTGAGAATATGAAATTTGAACATGAAACCCCTAAGCGGGTGACATGTGGTAATAAATTAGTAGATCTCCCCCTTTGTATTAACAACCTTCATGAACTTATGCCTATTGTCAAAAAATTCAGATGAATTATAAAGGAGGTCTTTTGTTTTAAACATTTTGTGCATTTAAAAGTCTTTTGGTGATGCAATTATCATATCATGTGTTACATAACTCTTTTTAAAAAAATTATAGTTTAGAAGTAAAGTTTCAAAATTGTTACAAGGTTTTTGTTTATTTAAAAAACTTGGAGGTTAAAGGTTTTTGTTTTTGTTCTTAGAGGTTGAAAGTTATTGTTCTTGTTTTTGAAGGTTGAAGGTTCTTGTTTTTATTTTTAGAGGTTGAAATTTTTTCTATTTATGTTTGATGAGATGTTTATTTGCATATATTTAAAAAAATGGTGTGAGAAAATCTTCCGTTTCTTTAGAAGTTAATTTGTAAATTGTAACTTATAATGATGAGAAGGATTTGTGAAGCATGAATTTTTTTTGATGAAATTCATGTTATGGTTTTTATTTATGTTTGATCATTTGCATTTTTGAGGTCAAATTGAAATAAAACTAGTTTATTCAAACACACATGTTATTTTTGTGCATTTATAATGACTTTTGTTGTTCTTATGTTATAAGGTCAAACTTTGATAATATTTGAATACATGAAAATGAAAGTTGTGCATATAAGGTACGGTTTTTTCAAAAGTAAGATAGTGATTAAATTGTTTGAAAAATATAGTTTTGGATAGAATAGCATGCACATGTGATGTATTATAATTTGGTTAGGTTGTTAATAACCATGTCATTGAATGTGTTGTTGTTTGTTGTGTAATAATTCAAACCAGTACATGCAAGAAAACAAATTTCAAAATAATAAAGGTATGGTGAATTCTAACCTCAATACTTGAAGTATGTGATACATTTTATTTTGAAAACCACCATTGTATGCAAGTGTAGTTGATTTGTAGTTCAGTTTGTATCAATGTTATGTATGCTGCATTTTAGTATTAAATAAGTTTAGATAATGGCATTGCAATTGTAAACTACTTTCTTTTCATTTTTTAACTTTTCCAATTTGCACCCCTTTTGAACATTTCAAAAAGATCCCTAATAGTTAGTGTTTCTTGCCTTATATAATGGCTGAAAACTTTTGATTTATATTGTAATTCTTTTTGCAACAATTGTCCATGTATTAACTCCATAGATAATTCATCGGTATAGGTATTGAGCAAAATTGTTAAGGTATGGACAAAGGGTGGTAAACTGCTTTAAAATGTAAATGTTAAATATTCTAACAAATTGGACAATCAATGTTTGCCAATTAATCAATAACCATGCAAAAATTGTCAATATGAACTTGCATTGAAGTGCCTTCCTCTATCTTAAGATTGCAAAGCTTTTGACATAACTGTAATTTATTATCAACTTGCTATTTTTTGAATGTTGCATAGAGGTTGTTTTGCATGTCTTTTGCATTTTTTGCACATGATACATGATGCAATTTAAAATCAACAACATTTTAAAATGTTGCCTCATGAGCCAACTTGTCTTTCTTCATGAACATGCAAGTTTCATGAAGGTTTCCTTTTGGATAAATTTTTTTAGACTTGATTTCTGGTGGCAATAACTTTCTTAAAATGATCTTCCATAAGTTTTTCTCATGCATGAAAAACTCCATCTTCATCCTCCAAGCATGAATATTATTGTCATTAAGCTTCTCGACGCATTGGACATCAAAACTAGTTGCCATGATTGTGACTGGAACAATGCTAAAAAATAAACATTCAACTCCAAAGCCTTTGGATGAACAACTATAACATGCAATTCAAAATTTCCTTCTTTCAAGAACTAGACTTTGATACCATGTTGGAAATTGATAGTGAATCAATGAGATAATAAAGATTAGAAAAACAAAGATTTATTACAAAATTTTCACCCAACCTTAGAATCACACAAGTTGCTACAAACTTTTATGGTCCACTTTTGAGCTTTGGCCTACTCAATAAAAGGTGAACATGTCACATGTAGATGTTGCTTACCTTGGTATTGCATGCAGAAACACATGCATGAGGTCATCATCCTTTGCAGATACTAACTTGTTTTATGACTGCTGTTGCTATTGATTTCAGATGGGAAGAACTCTTTCTCATGAAGAATGAGCATGGAGCTTCATTTTTGCATCAAAATTTCAGGCAGGAGGAAGAAGAGTGTGATATTGGTGGTGGGGTGGAGAGATGGTGGTGTCATGGCAAAGGCTCAAAAGCTCCTAATGTGGTGGCTGGTAGCTGTGTGATTAACCACAAGCCTCACAAGTTGTGCACACCTAATTTTTATGATTGTCTTCTTATGTGCATGGGATTTAATTTTTCTTGTGGCTTTTGGAAAAAGAGGGAGAGGAAGATGGGTAAGAAATGGGTAAGAGAGCAATGGAGGTTGTGTGGTCCACTGTTCAATTGATATTGCATTGATTAATCATTTCCTCAAAAGTTTTCTTGCAAGGAGCAACCAGTCTGCACTATCTTACCAAACTCGCACCCTTGAATTCAAAAGCATCATCACCAACATTGCTGTGGAAATGCAAGAGTAGAGGTCAGCAAGTGTGCAACAGTCTTCCACCAAACCAGCAATTGACAAGAACTGAACCCAAACTTTGCTTGGGTTCCTTGGAGACGTGTTTCATTGCTATAACAACAATAAATCATATTCTTAAAAGACCTCATACCACTTCTCATATCACTCAAAAGCCACAAATGATTCACCACCATCTCTGCCTGCACAAGTGATGGATCTCAGGCACAATGTTCAAGCTTTGCGAATGGACTTCTTCACTACCCCACCCACCCACCCATCTATGACTGCACAACTCATGATCTCAGGCACAAAATTCACACTTTTCCACATACAATGCCTATGACACTGGGAATGATTGCAATCCATCAAAGCTTGATTTCACACACAATATCATGACCTTTTCTCACACAAGCTGGGGGTCATTAGTTAGCAAGCAATGGCACCTTGATCATCATCCTGCAACATCATCTGCAGCATTCATTCATTCATTTGGACTTGTGGCACTGCAGCTGTTCTGAGCAATTCTTTTGAGTGTTTTGTAAGATGATCACCACACAAAATCAAGCTCAGAAACAAACAAGCAGCTCACTGCATAATAGCTCTTCCCCTCATGGCAAGTTCAAACCAGCAACAGTTAAAATAGAATGTTCCTTGAAAGTTTCCAAAAAATGGAACATACAGTCCACAGTAAGTCGTACCCGGTGAACATTACTCAAAGTGTGCACCAAATGAACTCTGCATCCTTCCATAGTCTCTCCCAGACAGGACAAACCAACAAACTTCGCTCACAGCAAGAGAGTTTTGACCTAAGCAAAATCTTTTAAGTAACAAGTAGCCCATTTCAATGGATTTGAAAATATGCAGCAACTCCACCAATCAGCTCTGCTATTTCCAAGTTTGATACAAACTGGTGTCTAGAGTGATAAAAAACATGTGCAAAGTCTCATGTGGATCTTGATCCTCTTGCCTACCCCAATTTGACAGAAAAGCATTCAGAAGTAGAGGCTGAACACTATTCCTTTTGAAAGTGCAACAATTCAGTACTATTCTTGCAGAGCTTGACATAGGTGAACGCTGTGATTGAAAAGGTAGGAAAGTGATGATAAGGTTAGGGGTATCCCAACAGTACCTCAAGTTGGAGTCTTCCAACCCCTGGTTGCATTGGAATGAACCAGAGGTGCATGGGGCACCCAGCAGTTGCCTCTTTCTGAATCTGTTCAGTGTTGTCATAGGGACATGTTGAGGATCCATTTGTCAATCAAAGTGATTCACTTGGAAGCCAGAGTTTGTGGGGCTTGAACTACTGCACCACAGGGTTGCTTGCTTCATTTGTTGGCACTGGACAAAATCCACAGAACTGGGTAATCTTCGTCAAGTAAACATAGGTGGAGTTTTAGTGGTAGCAAATAATAGCCATCCATGTGCATCCAGTGGCTCCCACAAGCTTTATTCAGGACAATGAAACCAAATTTTGAACCCAAAAGAAATAATGCCTTCATAAAGGAGATGGCTCCTTGGGATGGAAACTTCACCACCAAAAACACAAATCTTGGCCTGGAAGTTCAAATAGGAGCTGACAAAGACAAGATTCTATCCCCCATCTCCCTGAAGTTGTGGATATGCCAGACAAGCTACCCAAAAAATTCTCAGGACCACTTGCAGGGGACCCCAAACGAGTAAACCCTTCACACTGCCCATTCAAGTGCACATTTTGGTTGGGTGTACAATTCTGAACCTGGCTAGGTCACATGCATTCTCAACTCAACTATACAGAGACATGATCCAGCACATTTTACTCAAATGTAGAGTTTATATACTCTGTCTTTGGTGGAATTGCCAAAGTATATAGTCACTGGAGAGCTATTGACATGAATTTAGCAAACATAGAAGAGTATTGAGCACCATGGATTTGCATCCACAACTGAGTGGCTGCAAATAATTGTCAAGAGCTCAGAAGATGGTTTGAGACAACAACCACATAAGACCATTAAATGGGTGACAATGACCAGAAAATTGCTCAAAACCATGGCATCAGCTCAGTTAGTTGAGAGCAATAGATATGCCCCTCTACATTGCCCCCATTCACACAGACAAATGAGTAGGCAAATCAATGGGGTGCCACTGCAGATCCAAGATAACAACAAACACAGACACATGTGCATGCATGCACATCCTCAACCAATGAGAACTCCACAATGTACACCCTCAACAGAAAACTGCGCTGAAAACATCAATGTTGTCCTTGAAGCCAAAATCAATCCTCCATAACTCAGTAGTTGGATTGGCCTGCATTCATGTACCAAAGCTCCAGCACGCTATCCTTGAAAGTGTATATATACAGAAGGCCAGTGTGTGGATTCCCATGAGGGGAAAATGAACCAAACAAGAGAGATACCTCGAAGGAGCTGAAAAACAAAGGGGGTCGCCAAGCAAAGGAGTTTGGACAGGGCCACTTTGCATGTTTCAGTGCCTTCCAAACCCGGTTTGCTTTGTCCGCAACCAAGCTGCTGTTATTATGCTCAAGTGATTTGACCTATCTAAGAGCAAGCAGATGAAGTAGGTGTTTACAACATGACTGATCTGGCCCTCCAACAGACTGTTTTCAGCTTGAAGTCAGGAGTAACTTCAATCAAAGACCTCACATAATATGAGCACCAGACCTCCCATAGACACTGAGTAGGGTTAATCATCTTCCAAACCTGGGTTGTTTTTTTTTGGGTGCACAACAAGGAGTTAAATTTTTGAGCTTGAATTGGCTTGACCTGTCTAGAAGAAAAGCAGATGCACGTACATGTTCCCAAGGTGACTGATCCAGCCTTCTTACAGACTGTTTTTGGCTCAAAGGAGGGATCTAACTTCAAAT
>Ga0116228_10001645_pt1 | contig 18683 bp, 11 predicted proteins | sample S1TSphfallax_2_FD_89694 | JGI IMG/M metagenome (GOLD analysis project Ga0116228, IMG submission 89694) | Host-associated microbial communities from peat moss isolated from Minnesota, USA - S1T2_Fc - Sphagnum fallax MG | ecosystem: Host-associated > Plants > Peat moss > Unclassified | place... | reverse complement strand
TATGACATTTGAGATGCTCTTTGAAAGATATTGCATTATCTATCACAAAACAATGATTTCACATAAATAATTGGGCACCTTGCCATAAATCTAATTTTATTATTAGTTTTTTAAAACTAAATTTGAACATTGTTAGATTTTAAACACATGTAAAAGATGTTGTAACTAAATGACTTTTGAACAATTTGGTTGAACTCAAGTTTACATAGCTTTTCATTCCAATGTGTCTTAATTCAATTTACATAATCATGTTCAAATTTTATTATACATTTTGGTCACACATATCTACATTATTTAATTTTTTTCATGTAATATTTTTCTTTTCGATAATTTTTAATAAGAATTTTTTATATTTTCTATTATGTTCCAATTGATGTCTATAATTTGTTCCAAGGTTTTTCGTTAATTCATTAATAAAATAATGAATCTAACTTCATACATGTGCTCACAAATTATAATTTTTAAACAATGGTAGTAGGAGCCACATATATAAATATGCATTTTTCACAATTGAACTAAACCTACTTTTGGTCTTCAAAGCTTAGATAATGAAAATTGCGCACCTAAATGTGATATTTAGCTCTATTAATGCTCCAATGATATTCATGTTTTAGATCCCTATATTCTACATATGTAAACAAGTTGTTGGAAAAAACCACATACTTCCATCAAACATAAGACCTAAAAATCAACTACATCATGTAAAACTTATTTTTTATAATATGACAATTGTCCCAAAATTTATGTCACAACCCTAACCTTTGACTCGCAACCAAAGCAAGGGCTTGCAAAAATGTGGGCCAAGAATGAAGCTTGGGAGTCACATTTCATGCTCTTGGGGGTGTAGGAAAACGTGAGGAAATGAAACCCCCCACACTCCCAAATGAACTCTCATTTTGGGAGTTGGACTCCCAATGGACTTTCAAATTTTCAAAGGCGGATTACAAGGGTCAAAATTCATTGCATCAAAGCATTTCTTATACCATTGGAAAGATCTTTGAATGCATATGTCTAAATTGCGCTCGCATGACCCATTTGGGTACTTAAAACATAAGTTATGGCTGAAAGAAAGGTCAGGAGTCAAACTGCCAATTTGACTCCCAACCACTAAAATTCAGGAATCTCCTTGATTTACTTTTTTTCAGGTGGCGTGTGACATACCATTGGAAAAGTCATGACGAGGGCTACAACTTTGCTTCAAACCTCATCTCAATTGGAAGTCTTCACAAGCAGTTATGGGCCTCCAAAGTTGCAAAATTAGGAGTCCCAAGACAAAATGACATTTGGGTGTAAGGCCCGTGGCCATGCATAGATAATACTATAAGGGAGAAGGTGGTGGCTTCCTTTAAGTGCAAGCCATGACTTGTCGTGTGAGTCCGTGTTTGCCCATGACTTGTCTATGCATTAAAAGTGCTGCAACTATGCACTAATCAACTTGTTGTTTGGTTTGTGCAGGTTTGTGTGAATAGTTGACCCACTTGTCATTCATCTTAATCCCCATCCCGAAGCTCTAGCACGCCCCTCTACCTTCGAAGTGTTGCAAACTAGGGAGCATACCCTAACTCCTTATCCTTCCACTATTTTCACCTTTGGACTCACAATTGAATCTATCAAGGAGTTTGGGGGTGTGTCAATTCCTATGGGTAAGCAAATAGGAAAAGTTATTGATGCGTACTGAACAAATAATGCCCTATGATATAAATTCAAAAATGCGAAAAATATTATGACAACTAACTACATGAGGTAATTATTTGGGCGTGCCTACATGCATCAATATGCCTCCATCATTTTGGCCCAATCATCTTCATCTTCATAATCCATTCAAAAGATTCATGGTTCACCTATTGCCTAGAAGGCCCTTAATTCTCCTTCTTAGAATCCTCTAAACAAATTCAACACTTGAGAAAATCTAAAAGTGTACAAACCATGATCTAGCTTTCAATAATTTGATCACAACACCCATTGAATTAAAACTACATTTGAAAGTAACATCTTCCCACTATGATTTTTTCTTCAAGAGCCTGCACAAAATAAACAAAGATTTTTCATAAAGTTTAAATTAGAAACAATACTTACAATGCAACCAAATAAATAACCCCAACTACTTTAATTCTCACACTTTGGGATCCACCTATAGTTCCTTATCCTTATTATCAAAGTGGCAAGCTCTAGAGGCATTTTGGTTAATCCATTTTGTTGCATGTTTACATACCTCTCAAACAAAGTCACACATCAATCAAATGAGCCCATATTTATCTTAGACGATCAAAAGCAATAAGGGCACAATGAAGAATAATCCAACCAAAGTGCATAAATGCATTACCATACATGTTTTCCTACAAGTGACAAAAAATCAACAAAAGCCATATATAAACTAAGAAGCTTAATAAGAAGCTTAAACATTCTATTTGAGCTTCAAAACAATACCTATGCATAATCTTTTCCACTTGCAACCAATATGAATTTGAATGTCTATGATAGTTAAAAGAAACAATAGTGTTACATTCCAAGTACAAAGCTGTAATTGTTAACTTGCAAAACCAAATTTATTTTACAATTAAAACATATGATTCATCTTCTCTTTAAATTGAATCATGAATCTTGTGCCCCATTAATTGAAAGCTAGGTTAAACTAACCCCTTGTTGACACATAACACTCTTGGAGTTGATTTGTGGAAGCATTTATTAAAATAGGCCTTTGTTTGCATTCCATGCATGGAACTTTGGCCTTGCTTTCAACATTGCAAGATATTCACTAGAATTGCTCTCAAATGATCATACTTGAATTTATTCCTAAGTACAAATTCATACTTTAGTATTGACAATATTTCAAAAGGAACATTGTCAAATGGTTCAAGTTGTAAACAAAATAAATGAAATAAGTCAAACACAACCTTTAATTTATGACAAGAATGAAACTTCTCACTCAAATCATGCATGATGTCCTAAGTGTAGCAAAACAAATCCACCTTAATAAAGCCCAAAGACCTTGCAAAGGATTACACAAAGCGAGACACATCCAAATTGTTGACCTTGCCATTAGCTTTCTACTTTGAAAGCACTATCCATAATTAGAAATAATGAACCTCCTTGCAAACAACTTATCCTTTGTTTCATCTTCACAAGCACATCCACCTTAAGATTCTTTAAATTTTGAAACAAATTCATAAGTTACATGTAAAGAATACATGAATAAGCATTCATGTTTAGAAAACTTGTAATTGATTTACATGTTCCATGTGCTAAACTATCAATTTGTTGTAGGAGATTATATACATGAAGAAGGCATTATTCATTAAACCTTAAACCTTATATCCCATAGATTCACAAATACAAGCATGTATAAAACCCATGTGTACTGTCTTAAAAAGATTAATCCTACAAGTTAAAGTACAATTCCTTTTCCAATACAACAAAACAATCAAATTTGGCTACAGAGTTTTTTTGTATTGTGAAAGGACATGTTGGACTACATGTTTCTCAAACTAGAAAAATGATGGACCCGAGGATCTTCCCATCTATTTGTATTCTTATTGTTTGTCATCACTTGAATATTTGTTGCATGGGGTTTTATTTTGCCTTGCAAAACTATGGAATAAATCTTTAAAATCTAATATGAATTTGTCAGACTTGATTGACCTAACTATGGGTCAATTGGTCATCATCAACACTTACATAGGCAATGTTATAAGGTTGTCTTAATTTGCCACCACAAGTAGTCTCTACAATAGGTTGTTCATCAAATGCTCGTACAACCCATTAAACTTGGATGACCCATCTAAGTATGATTTAGTTTCAAACAACAAGCACACCCATATATATGTTATGACACAATTTGAAATTTGGGAAACACAAAATCAAGTCATGTTTCATACGTGACAATGTTTTCACTTGGGTAAAAGAATGTTTATCCCAAATTGTTCTCAACTGCCATTACCCCTTATGGTTGGCCCTTCAACCCCAAATACCTTATATCACACACATATCATCTCCTTAACCACTAATTAAAATCTTCCATTTTGAACTTACAATGCAAATCTCAACATATGGTTGGCATACACCAAGATTTGCCATGACATTACACCAAAAGCCATATGTTATGTAATCTAAATTCCAACCCCTCTTTTCATGTGCAATATTTCATACTATCAAGAAGGAAGGTGGGTGGATTGCAAGGTTATTCAAGCTTCTAGCACCTATTGATATAGACTAGTACCAAGTGTGATTATCACTTTGCAATCAATTCATTCCTTGCTTTCTCATAATTTGTGATGTTAGCTTCCATTGGTTTTTAGGGAGTTTGACCTTTGCTAACATTCCATAGAAGCAAACCAACTTGAAACAATTTAAATGAAGTTTTTCTTTTTCAACTTCTTCACAACCCAAAATGCACTACAAGTTGTTATGTAATGCATGGGTTTGAGGTTTAGGCTTTGACCTAGTGAAATGGAGTTAAAGTTATTTTGATTATACTTCATTTCATGCAAGGACCTTGTAATTTGATTCACACATTTTCTTTTGGCATGATCAATTTGCTTTTCATTAGTTCAAAGAAAATTCTACCATGTTGTCAATCCTCAATCTTTTTGTCATGCATGTGGGCAAGCTTGTCTATATGTGCATTTCTCAACCAATAATCCATTTTTTGCCCTAGAATAAGCCCACATTAATAGTAGATTGCTTTGTAATTCATGAATGAAGTTAGCTTGCAATAAATATGCACTAACTATTCAACTTTAGCCAAAAAAATCAACAAATATTATGACATTCAATAAGCTAATAAAAAACAAACATTTGTGTGTTGTGTAAAAAACCACATGTTTATAATACAAATGTTCATGATTTGAAACTTGTGACATGAAGAAGAGAAAATTGCTTAAAAAATAAGCAAACCTTTTGGCATTCCCCATCCATTAGGATGAAGCATTAGGGCTATACTTAGAGTTTCAACTTTTGATCTAATAATTTTGCATAGTTAACCAAAACTCATAAACTTTACCCTAAACAAAAAGAAATGCATGTAAAATATCATGGACAAATTTCATATCATGCATATTTGTCACAAATCCATTATCCATGGAAGTCATTGACTTCATGGATAACTATTTTCATACATTTTTTTCCAAAAAAGGTCCATGGGTTTGCAAAAAAATAATTTACATGGACTTCAATAATTTAAAAACCTTGTTTGTCTTTTTTTGGCACCATGGACATGCAATTTCACACAAACTTTTGTGAAAAAATGATGCCTATGAATTTTTTGAAGAATGAAATATCTTAATTTCATGTCATGGACATAATAATGTTGGAAGATTTTAGGTTATTTGTAAGCTAAGGTTAAGCTTCTAGGTTAAGTTTTGATATTTGGATTAAAGGTTAAAAAATTTGAAGAAATTATATTTGAATTTGGACCTTGAAATCGTTTCTTTTGAAAATTAGAAATGGAACTTAAACTAAGGCTATTGGTTTTGTAAAATAGGTTTAGGTTCTTTGAAGGCATAAAGACCAAGGCTTTTAAGGGTGCATCCTTGTCTCTCAAAGAAAATATTCACTCCCTTTCCAAATGGATAACAAATAATGGGTTTGATGCCTTGTTTCATTGGTTGCTACGATTTGATTTTCTTGATTGCATACCTCTACAATTTTCTTTTCATTAATACCCTACTCCCCATAAATGTGGGTACATATTTATGTAGGATATTGAATTTCTTTGGTTCAATGTAAATGGAACGTAACCAATTGTTAATTTGGATAAGGCTCCAAATTCTTGGGAAGTCTTTAGAACTACATGTTTTGTGAATCTAAAAAATCATCCTCAAACCCACATCAAAAATTTCATAAAATCAAAATAAAACTAAAAATCAAAACCAAAGGTTCCTTTCAAAATCAATAATTAAACAATAGTGGAACATACCACCTTTCACAAACATATGATATGTGTAATTAATGTGATTTAATTTTGAATAAAATTATGTGATATTTTTGTATTAAACATGAGCATTCATGTATGTCATTCAAAAATAATATCTCATCTATTTGAATATTTAAGATATTGAATGTGTACAAATATCATTCATATTAACCATAACATGGAATTGATGTGATTTTATATGAACTTATGAAAATTGGATTTTGCATGAAAATTTGTACAAACTTACAATACCTAGTAAGTTTGTGATAGTGTGACATCTCATAGATATACATGAAAAAACACATCCATGGAGGTAAACTTTCTTAAATTTATTTTTGGTTAGTCATGGACATTTAATATTTCATAAACATCTATTAAAAAAGTGACTTGAAAACTACCTTCTTTCTTTTATTGTCATTTTTCATGCATTGCATCACAAATGTACAATATTTCATATGAAAACACATCTACGAACAACATCTCTTAAAATTTTATTTTTATTTTCAAGATTTTTGTGACATAGCTTTCTTTCTAACATTCCATTTGTTTTTTTGTTTGAAAGCTTGAACTATGAGAGTGAAACATTAATAGAATCTACCATACAAAGGTGAAAATCCTTTAAAGTGTACCACACAAGACAAAAGGGGCCTAGTCTTTACTACAATTTTTTTTACCCTATATTTTTTATCCACATAAAAATTAATGAGTCAAAAGCTGTCAAAGTTTTCAAAAGGACTATATTTGAACCATTGAAATTTTACATTCCATCATAATCATCCATAAATGTGTTATTACATAATAAAAAATGACTAGGTAAAAAAGACAAAAAAAGGGTGACATTGTGATAAGATTTTGGTACACCTAAAATAATTTGGACCCAAAAAGAGGTAGCAAAAAACTTGGACTTGCTTGACTTTCCATGTCAAGAATTTGAAATTATTAAAAAGAAAAATGGTCTAATCATTTTGAGCATAGTGAACAACATAATCAATGGTGTGAGTATGGACATTGCTAACTATTTATTAGTGCATATTATCATTTGATTATATAGGATGACCATAAATGATCAAATTTGAATCAAATTGGAAAAGTGCACAACATGGGGGTAAAAAAACCCAAGCTTTCTTCTTATGGCCTACAAAAATCTCAACAGATGCAATCAAAATATCAAAAGAAAATATTTACACCGTAATAAAAGGGTATAGGTACGTATTTCCTTATATGGGAAATTTGCTGAGGAATAAGTTTCAACTCATTCCCACAAAGAATATTATGTTAAATTTTGACATTACATATATGTGTCAAAGAACATATTGTTAGGGGGTATTATGTGAAGGAACATTTTTTTTCTTGCACTACTATTATTTAATTTTCTTATATGGACACATATTTAAGCCAACCTAAACTCTTAAAATCTATGTTTGCATTGAATTTTGATACCATATGTTGTTTGAATTTTGAGTTTTAGTTGAAACTATGAGGAGTGATGAAGAATTTACAATCTATCCACATGCTCATAAATATTAAATAAACACTCATTGAACATAAAAACAACGATAAAATTGACATAATGTTAAGTTGTTGAAAAGGAATTTTAAGCAACATTCACAAATTCATCCATGAAATTCCTCAAGCCCCTTCATAATGCTACTTTCACCCCTTTTCCCCAAAAATTGAACTCAAAACCTTAAGGATTATGAAATTTTCCAAACTTTGAGTCACAAAAAAAATGAACCTACTAGTAATTAACAATTAAGTTCCTTGTACAACTAGGCCATATTTTCTGAATTGTTTCTAATGCTTAAGAACAATGCATACCCTTCATTAATTAATATTGGTTTTGAAAGTGAACATGACCTTATTGAATTATAAACTTTACCCAACCACGAAGATATGGGACCTTATATTTTTACTTGTGTAGTTTTCCAATTCCAAAAAGAGCGTTTTCCCTTTAGGCTCATTGCATTTTTCTTCACCTTAACATGAAATTGTATATGATATTGTATCCATCAAAAGACAATTTTGTGTATTCCACAAATCATGACATCAAGGGAAACATCATCGTTATTTCAAAGATAGTTGAATTATTTGATGAGTGCATAGGCACATGTAGATTCTATGCACTTTTGTAACTAGATCATGGCACATGTAGATATTTGCATTTAAAAATTTCTTGTTTATCATATCTCTCAATTACATTATACAAGAAAAACATTGATTTCTAGGTGTTCTTTCTTGTGTCATTGGCCCAAAGAGATTGTTGATTGCTTACCACATAGTACACCCAAGAAAAAGAACTTTCCTTCAACATCTAATACATAATGGCACAGTGCATGCTTGTTAGAAGTAAGAATGTTCAAGGCCCTTGAAGACAAGACGATCCAAAAACATCATCAAAATAAAAGTACACCTACGCCATGAAATAAACACCCACCTTGTTACATCTTTTCTTGAAATATCAATCTTCCATGATGTGTTTTAAAGAAGAAACAATTTTCTTGCACCAAACATAATGAAAAATGAATGATTTCTTTTCATGGTGAGACTATAGACTAAATGGTTCTCAAAACCAGTTTTTTTTAATGCACAAATTTTGATTACAATAGGGCTTCATCAACAATCATGTTGTTTATGTCAAGTCTTATAAATGATTTTGCTCCTTCAACTTTCATCCTTGTTTGTCATTATGTGTTGATGTCAAGTATAAACAAATAGGGGATGAAATGCATGTGCCAACATCACATGTTGGAAACGAACCTACCACCTCCATTTTAAGTTCTTGGGTTTGGGCTTAGGTGTAAAGCCAAAGGGCATAACTTTCAACTACAGTAGAACCTGTCTAAAACAATACTGTTGGGGCCGAGGGGTAGGTATTGAATTAGAGAGGTTATTGAATTAGGCAGGGTCATACACTGGGCCATTTTAAGCCTCTTCTTATTACGGTATAAATAGGGGTGGGGGGGGTGCTTGGGGGAAGGGGAGGGATAGGTTTGAAATGTGTGGTTGGAACCTTCGCGAAGGTTGTTTCTCCATCAACACCCCCCCCACACACACGTGTACTCGCACGCCCCCAACAACCCACCATGCCGAAGAAAGGCGAAAAATACACAACAATGACGGACGAGGTCCGCATTGCTCTGTGCAACCACAAAAAATGCAACCCTACACTTTCGTAGGCTGAGATTCAGTGCTGGCTCAAGTCAGAGCACAACATCGACATCAGCCAGCCTATGATTTCTCAGACCCTGAAGCGTTCAGCTGAGTTACTCAGACGTGATGAAGATCCCAACATTCAAAGCAAGTGCCAGCGGACTATCAAGTTCCCTACGATGGAAGAAACACTCACTGAATGGATCCTGGCAAACCAAGAACGCATCCCAATCTTTGGGGATATCATCTAGGAGAACGTTGCAAAGATCTTGGATCGCTTACATCCTGGCCATGAACTGTTTGAGTTCTCAAACGGTTGGCTGGAAGCATTCAAGCTTCGCCACGGAATCAAGTCTTTCCACCGTTTTGGTGATAGTGGCTCCGTAGACATGAATGCCGTCAACCTAGGCTTCCCAGGAATCTGCCAGCTATTGGACCAGTATGCGTGGAAGGACATCTATAATATGGATGAAACTGGCCTATTCTTCCACATGATGTCTAATTGTGATCTGCGTCTAGGTCTTCACCTTTTTCTGATGCTGACCTTGGTTAAACATTTTCAATTCCAAGCTGATAATTCCCTCGCGACAAAGCAACTTGAGGGGCGCAAACAAAACAAAGAGCGGCTCACCTGGGCTTTTTGTTGTAACGGAGACGGTTCCGACAAGCTCCCCCTCTGGGTCATCGGAAAATACAAAAATCCCCATTGCTTCAAAAACGTTAACCTTGGTAGCATGGGTTGCACTTATCAAAGCAATGCAAAGGCTTATATGACGCAGATCATCTTCTTGGAGTGGCTGAACGCATTTGACCTTCATGTTGCCAACTGCAAAGTCCTTTCGGTTTTTGATAATTACAACGCACATGTCCCCCTTGAGGAACTCCCTGCCCGCATCCAGTTGAGAAACGCACATGTCTTGTACCTTCCTCCCAATATGACGTCTAAGATCCAGCCATGTGATGCCAGCATCATCCACAATTTTAAGGCCTATTACCGCCGTCGCTTCAACTGTCTCCTGGGCCTTGAGGACGACATTGACCAAACAGAAAAAATTGACATGATGTAGGCCATTCGGCTCGCTGTTCTTGTTTGGGCAATGGATGTCAAGATTACGACCATCTAGAACTACTACAGGCACTGCCAGATCCGCACGACAGAGGGCCCTGGGCAGGCAGCACCAACTGAAAAGGACCTCATTGACAAGGACGTCATTGACGAGCTAGAGTCACAGATTACTAAGTTATGCTACAAAAATCCGATGGACATTAGGAGCCTTCTCACCTATTCAGATGAGGATATTGTCTCCTACATACCGACGATTGACGAAATCATTGATGGTCATCTCCCTTAGCCAGAAGGCACTCAGGCTGATGATGATGACGAGGAGGATGACAGTTAAGAAGTCGTTCCAGTGTCGACTAAGGAAGCCAACAACATGCTGTAGTCCCTAGAGACTTTTTGGCTCCAGCAAGACAGCGATAATGCCGTGTTTATCTCGTCATTGAGGCACATGCAAGAAAAGGTCAGCATGTTTATGACCCAACAAATGGTGTAGAAGAGCATCAATGACTTTTTCCAGCTAATTTAGGGAGGTTTGCAACGATTTTGTAGCTTTTTTTTGTGTTTTGTAGGGTGTATTGAATTAAAAAATTTCGGGACCGCAAAAAATTATTGAATATTGAATTAGAGAGTTTTATTGAATTGAATATGGGCCCAACGTTGGGACCGGGTGTAGATATTGAATTATAGAGGTTATTGAATTAGACAATATTGTTTTAGATAGGTTCTACTGTACATGTAAAATTTACAAATGTTCCATTTTAAATAGGTTGATTCTTTAACCCTATTATAAAGCACACCTCAACTTTTTTTTAAAAGTTCACCAAGATGTGATTTAGATAACATTTATCATGTAACTTTAGTAGTTTGGTTATATAAATATGTTTTATTCAAAATAAATATTTGTAATGAAATCAAGTCTAAGGTATAGTGTTTAAAACAACAACATTATGAAAAAGGCCTTCTCCCATGAAACGGGGACCCTTGGGCCCCTAATAGTCAATTATTTGTTGTTGGAATGTAGTTATGTATGATTGGTGTTTTAGTTTTGGGTAAACATGGTTGAATGTAGTATTGGATGGTTTTCATCTTTTCAATGAAAAACTTTAAGGTTTTCAATTTGGTTTTTAGAATGAAAATTGACAGTTATCACCTAAGGTAATAACTTCTTTGAGAACCTGCTTGCCAATTCTCACCCAAATGAGAAATAATTTTTTGAGAACCTCAAATGGTATCTCAAGCACCTTCCTTAATAACCTTTATGGTATTAAAACAACATTGATGTTGATTTTCAAGGTGTTTACTTAGGTTTAGGTTTTAGGGCTTAGTTAAATTTTAGTTTAGGTTTAAGTTTTAGGTGGTGCACAATGCCTCTTCAATGGCTCCTGAACACCAAGTTGAAAATAATGGGAGTTTCATCAAGAAACTTTTTGCTCTTTTACAAAATGAAGCCAAACTATAATTTGGCCCTACTTTTTTTTCTTTGTTGTGTTTTATAGTTTAATTGTTCTTGTGTTTCATGCTCCTTGTGCTTTTCTTTTCTTGTGTTTCATGTTCTTTATGCATCACTATTTTTTTCATATTCTTGTGTTTCATTACTCCCATGTTTTGTTGCTCCTATGTTTTGCTACTCATGTGCTTCACTACTCTTACATGTTCTTTCTACCTCATCACTCTTGTGTTTCAATATTCTTACATGCTCCTTCTACCTCATTGCTCCTATGCTTTGGAGTTATTGTGCTTTGATGGTTTTGTATGTTTTGCCATGACATGGTGTTTCATTACTCTTGTGATTCATTGTTCTTATGTGCTTTGATATGACATAATGTTTCACTATTCTTGTGTTTCGTTGTTCTTGCGTACTTTGATGCGACATGGTGTTTTGTTATTCTTATGCTTTGCTTTGCTCCCTTGCTTTGCATGAAACCAAGTACCAGGCACCCTTTTGTTCCTTGTTGTTTCACTACACCATTGTGCTTTGCTACTCCATTGCCCAAATTGATATTAGCCCCCACCTCCTTTTTTTTCAAGTTCTTAGACTTGCGGCAAGGGGCTTAGGGTGTTGGAACTATGAGACTACAAGTCTAGAGAAATCTAGGAGGTAACAAGCTCCAAACTAATGGAAGTAATAAGTTTTTCTTCCTTTCCAATCTTTTTGTTTCAATTTTGTTTCAATTAGTTTTTCTTTCCAAATTCATTTAAATTTTTCTGGGTTATTTTACAAGTTATTTTAGTAATTTTACATTTTAAAAATTATTATTTTATTTTATTTTAGGAATTATTGAAAAAGCTTGGGAAAAAACAAGTTTTTATTTTTAAATTTTTTCCACGCTTAAAAGTGTTCTCTCTTGTAATTTCTTGTAAATACTTAGGTGTAAATGATTCTACATGTTTGTAAATTTTTAGGTGATTTTTATACAAAAACTAAATCTTAAAAAACCCTGAAGTATTTAACCCATTTCATAATTCACAATTATTTTCTGCAGTTATTTGAGCAGCATAATTGGTCAAGTGACAAGATCCTTTAAACCCCAATGAACTTGAAGGAGACCAAGTTTTTTTATTTCCTTTAAAATTTGTTACAATAATAATGGTATTACTTAAAGTTGATTAAACATGTGCAATACCGTGTTTTTTTTTTAATGTTTCTATTTTTTTGATATCATCGATTGGGTTTTTTTTATGATTTATTATTTATTTACTAATACAAAATGAATTTTGTAGAATGTAACAAGAAGTTTGTATAAAATAATCCATTAAACAAGAAAAAAGGTCACAATTTTTTGTTTTCCAAAGTTAGAAAATCCAACATATTCTCTTTTTTAAGCCCCCACCTTTTGGCAATTACAATGTGAGGATAAATGAAGAATATGTGATGATTTGAATATATTTATTTATTGTTTTTTCGAACTTCTTCCTTAGTTAGATCTAGAACTACAACGCAAAAGAGAAAGAAAACGTATATATTGATCGCACCCTTTAACATACTGTGCTTGTATGGTAATAAGAGCTAGCCCTACCAATTGATCATGTTTTTGTGAAAAGCCACAAGCATTTTTTTTTGTTTCATCTTTTTCATTATAATCACACCACTGGTGAAAATTGTTGCAAAATGGAATTTTCAAGGACAAATGAGAATGAAACAATAATTGAAAATGAATTTTGGGATAATTTCCCCAATCAAGTTTGTATGGAAAGGAACCTTTAACATAAATTATGGAAAAAAATATAAATGTGCAAATATAGTCTAATGCCATTGAAAGTGAAGAAAAGAAAATTAAATTAAATTTACAAAAATTGCATGTCCAAAGAGAAAAATGGAAAGTTCATGATAGGAATGCATTGTGTTGGGTCCAACCATGCTATAGGAGCCACACCCACCCCCTTGGACCATTACTTTTCTGTTATTTTTTTAGAGAATATTCTTAGAATATTTTTAAATATGTCTTTTAAAAAACATTTAAAATCTTTAAATTTTTATTGATACTATTATGTTAAGGTGTATATTTTTAAAATCTCAAAATATGTCATAAAAAAAATTCTCAAATTGTGTTTTTAGTGCCAAAACTATTTTTAAACAATGGTTACAAGTCCTTAAAAGTGTTAATTTTAATTTTTTTACTCATTAGATTAATTCCAAATTTTAATGATATGTACATAATGTATTCACAATAAAATTTTATAATGTTTTTATAATTTTTTTGGTTACACTCCAAAATTCAAAAAATTAAACAATGATTATGACTGCTAGTAGTAGACGTTAGTATGACTCCACCCATTGGTCATTTTATATTATAATTGACAATAACATTGTTGATGGAAAAAAACCTTAGCTCATGTGTTGTATGATTTGTTATGCTAATCTTGTCCTTTTTTATCCAAGAACAAAAGAAAGGAGAGGAATTATGAAATATTATTTATAAAAAATGATATATTAACTTTTAAAAAACATGTGGATGCAAATCATGATGTGCTTGCAAAAACATTTGAAGACAAAGTACACTTTCTGTTGAAAGATATATTGGAAAGACAACTTGCAAAAAAAGACCTAATGTGTCTAGCTCTAAAATATTAGAATTTTTTAGTGCAAAAAATCCATTCAAGAAATATGTGCAACAAAATAGTTTATGCAAGACCTCGCCCTTTTGGTTATCAAAAACCATCTCCCTATTCAATTTGTTGAAAGAATTTGGTTTGAAACATCTTGTAATGAATTTATATCTAGGAATTGTGTTTACATTAAGAAAATTGTTTTCACAAAAAGTTTTGCTTTATTTGGTGGAGAAAACAAAATGATAGTACTTCCTACCTAAATTGAAACATTGTTATTATGCAACAATTAGTTTTGACTTGTGTATGTCAAAAGGAGCACATGATGTTTTTGCCTTGATGATCAATTCTGAATGAAAATTGCCAACCTCAACACATTATAGTAGGATTGTTTAAGACAAATGAAACCACAAGTCAAAGCTTTGGCAAGAAACCTAACTCAATTGTTGGATCAATATGATATAAGGATAAAAATTATTGCATATGTGAAGAATCAAGGTGCAAATTTGAATGCCATGATGACAACTCTAAAATGTATGGTGAATTGTGAAGTTCTTGATATGGAGTAAAGTTTCCAAGGCACTTGAGAAAGGAAAAGAAAAATTTGCAAAAGCCTAAAATATGTCTCCATTAAATAAACCCAGACTAATTTACAAAAATTCATAGTTTGACCAAATTTTTTTGGAAAAGATAAATAGGAATGGAATTTGATTATGAAATCATCAAGAAAGCTAAACACTCCTGGAAAAACAACGTAATTTCTTAGTTATATTTGTTTAAATTATATTTCAAAATTGGTTTACAAGTTGCGGTCTCTTTCTTTACACTGGTATCAAAACCCAACAATGGCATGATTATAGGGTTTGGTGGGTGGCTCTGATCAAAGGAGCTCAGAAAACAGAAAACAGAAAACAAAATTCATCAAAGCTGGGAAGGATCCATCACCCACCAAACCCTAAAATAACAGGAAGCAAGCAAGCAAGCAAGCATATTGACAGGTCTGTGCAGTTCTGTTTAGTTTGTTAATGGAAATGGGAAAAGCTTGCAACCAGAAGAAATGAGGACTTCTTCAACACCACACACATGGTGTTACAGAAGCTCTTTCTTGGTAAAATATTTGCATTTATAATAGATCTCTTACAATGTCCGGGAATGGGAATTCTAGACACTCAAAAAATGGAGGAGATGGCCTAGCAAAGCTCAGAATCTTTCATTTTCTGCACGACACTAAAACTGCTGGCTGCAAGTTGAGGCTCAATCTGAACACACAATTTTTGATTGCTGCATTCTGAAACATTTCCCAAACCACAAAGAAGCCCTAGGTTTGATCATCCTCTCAAGCTAATAAACCCTAAACCTTAAACCCCTGTTGCTACTTGTAAAAGATGTATTTTCTGCTACAAAAAACTTGGACCCAAAAAAATTACCCTTTCACATGTCAGGAAGAAACTGAAATCTGCTACTGCTGTTGTTAACAACCGAATTGAGACTTCACACCTCTGCCACCATGTCAAGGGATCTTCTAGACATCATACTCCTACTGTTTTGTTCATTACAGAGATGGGTATGTGAACAATATGTCCTAAACTTCCTGTCAACAAAACCTCTCCAAATGTTGTGATATCTGTTGTGTATGTAGCACTCAAGGTAAATGTTAAGTTTTGTGATTGCATTGGATTGACTGTAAATGTCAAAGGAACGATACTTAAAGACACATCGCCTGGATTAGTCCAAGTTAATTCATACATCTCTGATTCACTGGCAACATTTGTCACCGTGCGAGGAACAATCCGTGTGCCCAACAGATCAGCAATGGTTATGGAAGGCAAGTTGAGATCTGTCGGTTTTGCTCCTGGCAGGGCTTCTGAGCAGATTCCCCCTGTTGTATTGTACACTGCTAGAGCACTCACTCCTTGTACTGAGCACAGAAACTTGATGTAATCATCATGCCCTGACAAAGAAGAAGAAGAAGAAGAGGAATTTTGTCAATTACAGTTGAAGATATAAGCAATAGGTTTATGGTTTAGGGTTTAGAGTTTAGAGTTTTAGTTAAAGCCTAAAGCGTAAACCCATATGTGATAGATCGATTTGGAACAAGCAAGCACAAAAGAGGAAGCTGACCTGCATCAAAGATGAGTCCTGGATCTAGAGCAGCTGTTGGATTCACTGCCCCACTTCCAAAATCAAATGGGGTGGCTGCATTTACAACGAGAGATCCTAGACCAGAAAGCTGCTGTGCTTGGAGGGGTAGACCTTGATGATCTACAGTATTGGCAGTTGTCATCATTGCAGAAGCAAGAGCTGCGGGACTCCAATCTGGGTGTGCTTCCACCAACAATGCTGCAATACCTGCTGCATGTGGTGTTGCCATACTGGTTCCAGATATCATTGCAAAATTCTCACCTGTGCACAAAGTGTTCACTAGTGATCATCACAAATCACAACCTGAATATGAGCGTCAAACAAACCCTGAGGCTGTGATGAGCACTGCTACTGCAGATGGATTTTGTATGCACAATTAGCCTTACCTTGGAAACCAGGTTCATCAATACCAATCGGAGTCCAGGCAGCCCAGATCTGGTAACCAGGTACCATGACATTTGGTTTAAGCACATCTGCTTCGTCATAGCTCGAGTCTTCAACATCAGGTCCTCTTGATGAAAAGAGTGCAACTTGTTGGCATTGTCCACTGTACTGTGCTACCTGTCCACTGTTGATTCTCCCTGCTGCACCATATTTCAGAACATTTCCTGAACTATCTCTGCTTGTGAAGTTGTTGTAGTAGTTCATCAGATTCTGTCTCCAACAAACAAACATATATAAATCAAGCACCAACTGCAGTAAAGCTCAGATTGCCAGCAGTGTTAATTCCATGCAATGCTTGGGGTTTAGAGTTTTAGGGAGAGAGAGAGAGAGAGTGCAAGAGAAAAGAAAAGAGTGGTGTTAAAAATCAAGTACCTGTGAATCCTGAAGAGAAGTGAGGACAATAGCTGGCACTACAAATGGAATGGGATCCAATTTGTTGGGTCCAAGATCAGATTGCACCACCATGATAAATCCCACTGCACCCAATGTCTGCACAGTTCCTACAACTTGCTGCAAAGAAGCTGAACCAAATGCAAAGTCGAAGGAGTAGGTGCAGATCAGTATCTTGCCCTGGAGCAAACTCCCATCCAAGATAGTTGGGTCTTGACAATCGCTCGGGCTAGACAATGGGTTTGTGAGACCCAGAGCTGCATCATCTGCCCACACCAGTGTTTGAAACCCTTCTCCAGGAGTTGAGGCTGCCACACCATGAACACCAAGATGGGGGCATTCTCAATGTAATGAACCACACAATAAAACTGTGAATGCTTATTTTACCAGTGCTTTCAAGCACATTTCAAGCAATGTACCCAACGCAATAAATAATAATAGCAATTAAAAAAAGGATGAAGTAAACAATCCTGATCTGCCACATGAACCCATTAGTCCTTTCCTATTCCTTTCCATTGCAAGGTGTAAATTGCTCCATATCGTTTTGATGATGCAAGAAACCAAAAAGAAAAGAAAACCACACAAAAGAAGTGTCACTTACGTGCCAAGCCCATTCCTGAAAAGCTCATGTTGTTTGCAAGTGTGACGTAGTGGGGATAAGAGCGATCGTCCACACCAGCAGCCACAGACAGAATCCAAGGACTGAAAGAGAGCACAGTCTTTGGGTTTGGCCCACTATTGCCAACAGCTTGAACCACCAACACGTCTGACTTGACTGCCGAGAGAAGGGCTACATCAAAGACATTCAGGAAGGTGACATTTGAGTATCCAGAGGGGGTATTGGGTCCCAGTGAAAGCGAAAGTATGTCCACACCATCTGCAACTGCCTGTTTTGCAAAGCAAGAACTAAAATCAATACCCACCAAAAAAAAATGGAGACTAAAAAAAATAAAAATTATTTTGATTGATTTATTGAATGAAGGTAATAAATACTAAACTCTTTTCAGAGAGGAAAAAATTGAACGATCAAAATCTGTAAAGAAATAAAAGTTAGGTCAAAGAAAAATCTATGACACCTGATCAACTGCCGCCACCACATCTGCTATGTAGCCCCCAATAAACCTGTAGAGAGCTTTGTAGACTGCAATCCTGAAAATTCCCGCAACACTTCTCAGCTCTTCTAAACACAAACACTAACTTGCTTTGTCCAGCTTGGGTTGTGTCGATTTCAGACTTGGGAAGTTTCATGAGGCCCATTTATCTAGTAGCCATGTATTTGTATCTGGCCCAGAAAAAAACCGAACAAAAAAAAACTTGGTTGGAATTGCTGAATAGTGTTGGTGTAAATACACTTAAGCCAGTTTCTGCATGTGGTACATAAAATTTAAGAAATTATATTATTTTCTAGAAGCATTCATGCTCGGCACGAAGAATGTGAAGACCTTGATATCATGGACCCTGAAGAGAGAGAGAGAGAGAGAGAGAGAGAGAGAGATGATCACAGGAAGCTAACTTTGCTGCTTTTCTTCTTAAATT
>Ga0116228_10001640_pt1 | contig 18718 bp, 11 predicted proteins | sample S1TSphfallax_2_FD_89694 | JGI IMG/M metagenome (GOLD analysis project Ga0116228, IMG submission 89694) | Host-associated microbial communities from peat moss isolated from Minnesota, USA - S1T2_Fc - Sphagnum fallax MG | ecosystem: Host-associated > Plants > Peat moss > Unclassified | place... | reverse complement strand
TTATGGTTTAGGTTTAGAGTTTAGGGCATATAAATTAATTAACATTTTTTTTACAAGTCTATAATAATAAAAATAAATATAGGGTGCATTTTGGGTGGAAGTTTTAGGGCTTAAACATATGTAAAACAATGTAATGTCACTTTATATTTTTTAAAGAAAGTGAAAGAACTTAACTTGGAAATATTGTTAAATGGTAATATATATACTTTTTTGTGTTTCCCTAAATGCAATACCCATATTCAAGTTCATTTCAATATAACCTTTAGTTGATTTAGGTAACTTAAAGTGTAGACCAAACCTTAAATGTAATACCCACATGTAAGGTCATTTCAAAATATGTCATGCTCATATGCATGGCCTCATACATGATGACCAATTACAAGCATGTTAATCATGCCTTTAGGGTTAATGTACGCTTTTAGGGATAATGTACATTTTAAAGTTACTATACGCTATTAGGTGTTTTAGGGTTATGGTTTGTTTAGTGTTTCAACTTTGTTAACGACTTTATAAAAGGCTAAATTCTTTCCTTTTCTTGTTAATTTTTCTAAAATTCCTTTGTCAAGGAGAATTTCCTCCATAGTCAGATTGGAATTCTAAATGTTCACGATTTTTAGATACATGAGAATTTTATTTTTTAGCCTCCTCTTGTGCATTGTATATATATGTGCATGCATATTTTTTTGGTTGATTAGTTTTACAGTTGACTAGTTTTAGTCTTTTTGTTTAGTAGAGTTTACTATGGATGGACACTTTTATGACATCGAACATCATGACACTACACATCACGACAAATAACTAATATGTAATCTGGGTAGCCTTTCAATGAAAACCAAAGTTTATATGCAATATCTGTATGTGAATTCATTTTGAAATAATCCATAGGTGATTTAGACAACCTTAGGTGAATAATCAACCCTAAATGCAATACCCACACCTAAGGTCACTTCAAAATAAGTGGTTTGGGTAACCAAAACATGTCTATTTGTATACCTAAATTAATTTTATGGCAATGAATTATGATGAATAATTATAAAAAATAATGATTTGAATAACTTATCAACATAAAAAATGTAATTAAAATAATAAATTAAATATGAAATTATTAATTTGATTTTAAAATCTAAATTCTAATTATCTGAATAATTAGCATTCAACCAAATAATCAATTAATTAATATTAAAAAAAATGATTATTTAAATATGATAATCAATCATTTACATTATTTAAAATAATATTGTAGTAATTCCTTAATTATGACATTATTTATTAATATTTAAATTAGATTATTATGTCATATGAATCCCATAAATATTACAATGGAAACCTATGTGCAAATATTACAAAAGATGTTAAAATTCAACAATTATTTATGGACCTACATGTGGGTATTGTAATGGATGTAAAACAAACCAACAACTATTACGAGACCTATATACAGGTATTACAATGGTTGTTAAAAAAACCAATAATTATTACTAGACTTATATGCGAGTATTGCATATGTGAAATGGTTTTATGGATATTATAATAGAAAGGATGTAGGTATTACACAATGTTCATTTTGATCTTTGTAAACCCTAGACAAATTCATGTTACTTATTCATATGGGCCTATTTAAGTTTTGATTCTTACATCTAAAGTATTGAGAAGATTATGAAAAAGAAGAAAAATATGATTAACCATATACCCATCAAATAAATGTGACTAGAAGAAAATATTATATTGATAAAAGATGTACAAATATGGGTGGATCAAAAAATGTGAAAAAGTCCAATGAAAAAAAAGGTTCTTTATCAAAGGACTAAAGTTCAAAAATTGGGTAGTCCAAAAAATGAAAGGGTTGAAAAAACCTAACTAACTATATAAAGTGGAAACCTTAAACCATATCATTATCTACAATCTTGTGTTTAACTTGGTAAGCAGTTGTTAGATTTATAGCCTTTGCTACATGACAAACAATGTACAAATGGCAACATCACATCTCAACCTAAACTACATTTGCAATAAACTCTTCCTTTGTTGTTTCCTGAACCTTATACACACCCAAAAACCACCAAATTAAACCCTAACACACCTTGATGAAACAAAATTATAAAAAAATAATAAATGTTGATTATTATTGCTTTTTACCTTCCATGAATCATTTTAGATTCATGGAAATCCAATACATCTATCAATTTTTCTGTCCAACTTGTTTTACTAGATTCTTTATCCCAATTTTTAACATCCCATGCCATCTTCAATCATCGTGCATATACAAAATAGGTGGATCGAATCATTTCTTGTAAATCTTCATCCTTCTCCATCTGTGATGTTGCATCTCGAGGCATGCTTCCCACACCCTAGGCATTAAGACCCAACACCTACAATAGTTACTTTGAAGCTAATTTGACCAAAGCTAATTTTGCGAATGGTGGGCATTTTTTTCCAATAATTTTAGCTTATTCCATTCACATTGTGTTTTGGCACGAGCGTGACTAGTAACATTTTGATCATTTCACCTTTGCACTGCCATGGCATTTTTCAAGATGCGAGCATTCATTTTAGCATGATGTTGATGTCAAGGACCTTTTTCAGAAGTTGAAGGCCCCCCAAGTTTGGCCTTCTCTATCACTAAGCCACGAACCTCCTTCAAATGCTTGGTTAACAACCATTTGGCACAATATGTGACAATGAAAGTGCCAACTTCACACTTCCATTTCGACCCAACCTTCGTCCATTCTTTGTCCTTCCAAGCCAAATTAGGTGGACAAGGAGGTGTCAATGGTTAAGAAGCCTGCTTGGTTTCAAGTTCAGACTTAAACTAAAAAATATAAAAAATAATCATCACTTTGTAATAAAAAGATCTTAACCTTAAAACCTTACACATAAATTTTTTAAAAAGAAAGAATGTAAATATTGCAAAACATAAAATCACATAATCAGAAACAACTCTTCCAAACTTTAAGTATTTTCAAGTATTGCAATAAAATAATTTTGACAAAAAAATCCCGCACCTTCCATCAAATTATGGAAGGTATGGATATAATTAAAATTTAAAAAAATTATACAATTTTTTTTCATTTAATTTAATGTACGTAAATTCTATAATAATCTAACGCACCAGTTTTCAATCGAAATTTTCAATCTATATTGAAATTGATTTCACCATTTTAATTGTAAATTGTCATCATTGTCAACTTTAAGCCACATAGATTGCTTGATTGATCAATTCTCAATTCTAATAGAGTAACATTTTGCTCTTCAAGTTTCAATTATGATGAATCAACATTTTGTTCACCAATTGTTTGTTCTGATGAAGCAATTCAATTTTGATGGAACAACATTTTGTTCACCAATTGTCTATTTTGATGAAGCAACCTTTTGCTTGTGAACTTTCAAATCACCACCACCTTTTTTCAATCTCCTTCCTCTAGCCATTACAACTTTTAACATTAAAAATAACCACCATTTCATTGCTAACTGTCAATTCTAATGAACTAGACCAAAAGGACCAAAGAAAAAGAAAAAGAAAACAAAAAGAAAAGAAAGAAGGAAACCACTTGCTGCCATCACTTTCTTCACAACACTACCAACAAGAAGGTGATGAAAGTTGTCATTTTTTTCCTTTCTGCAACACCACCATAAAAGAAGGCAATGGGAACTTGGTGCTATTGCCCTCTTCATTGCAACAGAACCATAAAAGAAGATGATGGCTCATTGTTTTTGTCTTTTTCTTCTCAAACACAAAGAAAAAGGCAACAATAGCAGATGTTGTTGCCTTCTTTGTTGTAACAAAATGAAAGAAAAAAACAATGAGGATGCAATGTGTCGTCGTTTTCTTCTTCTCAAGCACAAAGAAGAAGGTGATGGTAGCAACAATTGCCATTGCTTTGTTCGCTGCAAGAAACTACGATTGCTTTTTTTGCTACAATAAAACCAAAAAGAAAAAGGCGACGACAACAAGTTGTCACCTTTTTTGTTGCAACAAAACCAAAAAGAAGAAGGTGATGACAATAGTTGCCATTGTGTTCTTCCTTACAACAGATCCCAAAAAAGAAGGTGACGGTTGTTTGCTATCGTCACCTTCTTAACTGCAACAAAACCAAAAAGAAGAAGGCGACGACAACTTGCTGTTGTCGCCTTCTTTGTTGCAACAGAACCAAAGAAGAAGGTGACAATAGCTTGTTGCCATCACCTTTTTCATTGCAACAAAACCAAAGAGAAGAAAATGACAACAACTTGCTATTGTCGCCTTCTTCGTTCAACAGAACCAAAGAAGAAGGTGACAATAGCTTGTTGCCATCGCCTTTTACGTTGCAACAAAACCAAAAAGAAGAAAGCGACAATAGTAGTTATCGTCACCTTCTTCATTGCAACAAAAAAAAAGAAAAGGTGACGACATCGTTTTCTTCATTGCAACAAAACCAAAGAGAAGGGAAGGAGCTTACCTTCAAGCTCTTACTCTGGCCTATTAGTTCTGGGTTTCATTTCAAGAGCTCCTAAGCTTTGACAATGGTGGTTCCTACTTCCAGCACTCTCGAGCTCTAATGATGGAGTGAATGCAAAATGAGGTGAGTTAGGTAGGAGGGGGGAGGTATGTGGGAGGGAGGTAGGATGGGGAGATAGGTGGGAGGGAGGTAGGAGGGGGAGGTAGGTAGGAGGGAAAAACTTTGGGCAAGGGAGGATGTGTTTTTGGTTCATCCCAAAATGACTTGAACGGCCTAATCTTCAACTGGTGCATTGGTACCTGCTGGTTCAGTCCAGCCCAAGAAAGCTATCCACCTGCTAGAGAGGAGTGATGAATATGATCTGGCAGTTGTTCCCTGTTTTTGATTGGTTAATCATAATAATTGGTCTAGGTAGTTTGCTATTAGTACTACCACCTATTTGCAATCTCAGTTTCAGTTTCATGGGTGGGGTTGCAAAAAAGTAAATAATTAAACTTGGAGATAAGAAATATTTTTGCAGAGTCACATACTGAGCACCATTCGAGCTGTCTAACAACATTGTGTAAGGGTAAGAATTGGCTCCAAATTTAATTATATGTTGTGTACTCTTGATGGTTGGGTGTGCGTGCCCTTATGATTATACTCATATGCCATTTTACTATAGCTGATTTTTTGGTGAAGAATCTAATCCCATAAAGTCAGCCCCAAAACTAATTAAAAATCACACAATGTGAAAACAACAAGAAGCCTACATAATACATAATTCAGTGGGACTTTCATTACAAATAGCTGGGTCTGCGTACGATAACGTACTTATAATATAATAAATGATGCCAGTTGAAGCTAGTGTGGCCTTGGTCCCCACTTTTATTGGGGAGACAACTGGTTGTCAAGTTTGGATATGTCTTAGATGGATGAGAATAGAAAAAAAACACACTCACCCTTATTGTTGACTAGGAAAAGAATTTGCCTTAATTTTATCGTCTTCAACAGTTGTCTCATCCTAGTAAAGTATTGTCAACTGTGAATCAACAACCAAGTTCTGCCCCCACAAATATAATAGCGCACGCAGAAAGTCCAAGAACAGTAAACAGGGATCCAGTCAAATACCTAAGCTAAATTGAGATCGCCTCTAAGCCCATTCCCCAATACACTCTTCCATATAAAACAGGTATGTACATATATGTACACAATCGAATATGTGAAATGGCTATAAACAACAAACCAGTATTGTGAGTGTATGTGTAAATGGCCACTGTATTATCATGTAAAAATCAGTGGTCTGCATGTAAGAGTGGATGGTGTGTAAGTTTTTTGTTATGCATGTAACTGTAAACTGTGATGTAAACAGTAGTTGAAATTGTCACATTGCAAAAAAAAGTGTTGTGCATGTAATTGTAAATGCCGTGTAAATGGTTGTGTATAACCATCTAAAAATCAGTGCTATGTATAAGAGTAAATGACTGTACATAACCATGTAATTGTACAATTGAAATTTACACTCACACACTACATCACACAATACATCATGGGAGAACTTGACAGCCCTGGAGTCAGTTTAATACATATTCTGAAGATTGGGCCGTCTAGTCTTTGCACACATAATTTGACTTCTTCACTGACAGATCTAGATTTTTTTTGGGTAGGAAAGAAAGAGAGAAGAGAGAGAGAGAGAAGAGAGAATCTGGGGATGGGACTCGGTGGGGAGGGAGAGAGACTCTAGAGAAAAACATTTGGTGGGTAGAGGAGTGGAGGCGGTTTGGAAAGTGCAAAGAAGACTAGGTGATGCAGCGTGCAGCACTACTGAGTCTGTGCATTCTCGGGGATTGAGGGGCATGGATTAGTCTCGAACAGTTTGTAAGAAGATGTGAAGTGGACTAGAGTTGATATGTCTCATGTACAGCTCGTTGGATCGTTAGGGTTTTGTGGACTTTGACAGCTTGCTGCAGATGAAAATAGTCTAGATCACTGCATCAATATAGCTGCAGCATGTAGGCAAGCTGAGTGAATGAGAATATTAATGAGCAGCTCGATGTTTCAACGGGAGTCTGCGAGGCCCATGAGGTTTATGAATAAAGCTGCTTGTCGCAGGCCGGGGTCACAAGCTCATGCTGCTGGAACTTGTTTTAAGGCTAGTAGAAGAGATTCTGGAACGCTAAATATGATGTCGAATGCGCTTTGCAGCTTTCTGCTCTCGGTCTCTCTGGCCTCTAGTCTCAGGCTCTTTGCTGTCTGCGAAGCTTCAGCAGAAGGTCCGAATCCCAACTCTCTACTTTCCTTGGAACTGAGCACTAGTCCAGCTGCTTGTCTTTGAAATGTCGTGACTAGTAATGATCTTTGTTTCCTTCCTTCCGCAATAATTCCTGTTTGTTTATTGAATATAACTAATTTCCTTCGGCCTGCTCCTCTTCTAGATGTCCACGAGGATTTATAACGGATCAAATACATTTGCTAATTAAGTCCAGCTGCTTTGTTGTTGCTGTTTTGGCCGGCTCTGCAATCTTGTTTTTGAACAGGAGATGCACTTCGAGCAATTCTGCAGAAAATGAACTACCAATACACCTACAACGCTACGGACCCATGTACCTGGAATTCGCAAGTGGTCCAATGCAACTCACCTACGTCTGGATCCATCACTGGCTTGTGAGTTCATTCTCCATCTCTTATTAAATCTAGATCGACAATAAATAGTTTACCAGAACTTGCAACGTTCTAGCTCTCGAGCTCTGGTCACAAGAAACCTTTTTAGGATTCTCTGTGCGACCATCAAGAAGAACTTCAATTTCCCCTTATGCACAAATGAAATGGTTTGTTTGACAATGGGAAATACAACGATCCAGCCTCTGTTTCACAATGGGAAAATTAGAATAAAACATTGAAATATTGGTCCCACTATTCCCTTCTAGAGTTTTCGCTATGTTTTGTTCATTCAACTTTAATGAACGTCAGAGGTTTCCACTCTTTTCCCTACCTGGAATCACCAGGGAATGCTAAAAAAGTTGCTTGTGATATGTTTGCAAACTTGGTTCAATGGAATTCAAACTACTACTAGTTAGTTAGAGCTCTACGTGATGCGATCGAGATGTTGTAGACATCATGTAGCTGATAGCAACCAGCTGCATGCTCAAATTGCCTCCTAGAAGTTCTGGCCCCTTAGCATACAAGAAATTAGTGTTGCACCTCTTCAAATGAAGGCAATATTTTCCCTTTATTTTGGTCTTGTCCTTTTTGTGAGAGTTGTTTCCTCGAGCTGATCAGATCAGAGTCTAACTTCATTACAAGGCCAAATGCTCTAACATAACATAACACGAAATCAGAAAGTGTTAGTTTCTTCAACAATTGGCTGTAAAAATATTGTGAAACTTCTTAATATCAACATAGTTGAAATTCAAAAACATCTCATTAATTAAAAAAAAAAGACATATAAAAAAATATATATATATTATTTGTGACTACATAAATGAATCCCTCCTTATATGAGTTCACCCATTTCTGTCCCAATCTTGTGATGTCCAAAATTCTCTTCTTTAAAATTGTAAGGACAACAAATTTCATGTGTTTGAACTTGTAATATTATATCGAGGCTCACGGACTGTAGTGTAGGATTTCATTCCCTATTTACGGGAATCATTTTTTGAGGCAATTCTTTGATCACAACTAAGATCAAATAATCACTTGTCTTTGTAGATCCTCCTTTCTCTTGTCACTAGTTTCCTTAGACTTGATAGTCTTCAGACAGACAACATATGTTCTAGCTCAGTCAGATTCCAGTTACTACAGGTCTTGGTTCACAGATATTACTCAGTACAAATTGGTCAATTATATCTGACATATGGACCTCTGGCACCTACATATGTTGGTGGATTGGGTGAAACTTGTACAGAAATTTTAGTAACATGGGGCTGTCAGGACCCATTCCACCAGAGATCGGTCAGTTTCCATCTCTTCAATCATTGGACTTCACCAACTACAACACTTCTACAGGTCCTTACAACTATGTCGCAGGCCGTATTCCTGACGAACTTGGCAACCTTGCAAACCTTCGAATCCTGTAAGACTCTGAATTATGGATGCTCCTCCATCAAATCACTAGCTCATAATTCCTTGTCCTAATACCAAAACAACCCTATGAAATGGAACTTAACACTACAAGAGAATGTGGTTTTTGTCTCAAAAAAAGCCGCTCCTCATGACACGTGTGAGGTAAACTTTATGGTTTCGTCCATTACAATGTAGAATATGTGATGTTTATTGTGGTATATATTACATTAAAATGGTAATTTGACATTAGGTGACGGCACATATTACATTTGTTTGTCCTTGATCAATCTGCAAATTTGGGTGCCAAACCAAGACTCTTCTTCATGTAGAGAATAGTAAGTTTCCTTAAAGAAGCGAAATCTTGCCGCACAAGGAAATGACTTTTCAGATGGCTGGAGCTTCAGAAATTCTCTCCAGGTTTCTCATTTCCTGAGCAAATCATGCTTCAATTTAGATCACTAAAGCTTTTGTAGCTCATCCTAGTTTCAAGATCGTGGCTGCATAATGATAATTGAGACCAGTGTAATTATGTGTGCAGGTTCTTGACCAGGAATAATATATCTCAGCCATTCCCAAGTTCAGTTGTGAATCTTGTGAACCTGATTCAACTGTAAGTGACTCAGAGAGACTAAATTTTCACTTTCAACTGCCAAAATGAAGTGTACATGCTAGTTCAGGTTCTACATAGCACTGTCAAAATTAAGACTTGCAAAAATTGGTATGCAAATTTGTGGGTGCAGTGGTAACCCAAGGCCTGGAATGTGCGAAATGATCTTAGTTGACCATGTGAAGTTTATAAGTCTTGAACAGCTTCAAATTCTTTTTTAAAGTATATGACATTTTGCCAGTATTGTTCTCGACTCAAACATTTATGTTGATCTGGTGTGCAGGAAGATTGATGTTTGTGGTTTGTATGGTCCCATTCCCCCTGAAATTTCGAACTTGAGCAATCTTCAAGTACTGTGAGTCCTTCTCATAACCTGAGTTCAAGGGTCAGACTGTGCACACAATTTTTTAACGTGAAATTGGCAATTTTTATGTGGCAATTTTTTTCCTTTTACACACCTGATTCTTATGAAGAATTTTACCATGAAATTATTTTGCTTCTATTGCTGGATAAATTATGTGAAGTTGTAGTTTGGTCATTGAAAGAATATGGTCTACAAGTTCTGTACCCAATGTTGATTGTGCATTTTGGGTAAACTATATATTTGTTTTGCACAAGAATTGGTCTCTAATTTTATGACCCAGACTAGTTTACCAGTAGGTTCCTATACTGTGATGTGTTTTACAAGGATGGAAATCTGGGTCTTTGGCAGGTATTTGGGCAACAATTCTCTTTCAGGACCCCTTCCAGCAGCGGCCTTTGGTTCATTGATCCACCTTCAAGAACTGTATGTTGACACTCGGCACTCTCAGAACATTGGTTTGCATTGCAGGAAGTTTTGCTATATAAAAACTGGACCCTGAAAAGGTTTTGGTAGGTGCCTATAATATTCACATGTCCTTCCTTGCCCATTACATCTAATAGATAGTTTCCATCAGCTCTAAGCTTCCAATGTAGTTGATCCGGGTGATTCAAGTTTTTAGCTCTCACAAAACATTTTCTATCTGATGGCTGATGCTTTTGCAGGACCCTATGGGGCAATGGAATAAGGGACAAGATTCCACCCGAGTGGGGGAACTTAGTCAACTTGACTTATCTGTAAGACTTTTTGAAGCTTTGAATTGAATTGAGAGTTGAATTCCAATCTTCCAAGAATTATTATCAGACATGATTGTATTCTTGCATCCAAGATCATCATGAATCACTACTTTACATTGAAAGTAATATCTCAAATTGTGGCTTAAAGAGCTCAAAAGTGTAAACAAAACATATCATGTTCTAACCATCAAACTTGATATATTGGCCCAAAAAATCTCATGTGAGAATAAATTTCTCACAAAGAAATTTTAGTCGAGTCTGCAATTCCAACTACCGATGAAGCCTGTTTTATACAATGTTCTGTTCATCAAGGCTGTATTGATGAACACTACACTAAGTGAAGTAATTCTTTGTATATTTTATGGAATACATGAGATAAAGGGTTTTTTTTATAGGTGATGAAATAATAGAATATTATGAAATATTTTAAACATATTACATTGGGATTTAGTCCAATTTTAAAGCCCCCTATTTACATATAAGTAACTTATAATAATTGATAAATTTTACTTTCTTTCATTGGATTTTGCCTTCTATTGTCATGCACATCATTTGGAAAAAAATGAAAGTAGCTTTCCCTGGACACTGCATCGACCTGAAGTTGGTATTCTACATGCGTCATGTTTGACAATGGATGGGAATTCTAGCTCACAATTCATGTCTGAAATTTTGGGTAATGTGTGCAAAAGATGCTATCAAATCATAATTCCAAGAGAATCAAGAATAATCAGAAGCCCAATTATCAGTATAAAATTGCAGAGGGTAATTAATATTCTTCAATTTTCTATCGAATGTTGCAGGAACTGTCACGATTGTTTGCTTTGGGGTCCCCTCCCAGCAGAGCTCGGCAACCTCTCTAAATTGACCAAGATGTATGTTTCTGCCAGCACCAACCTCTTCTCATAAGGTCCCCTTGCTTTCTGCTGGGACATATATGGACATTAACCCCTGAGTTTAAAACATGTTTTAAGAGATTAGATGTTGATGCTTGTGCATGTTGTTGTTGTTCTTCAAGGCTTATGATGTGAGAGGAAGTTCGTTTTTTTTGGTTGCTCTCAGAAGACACCTGTAATTTCATAGGCGTGAATTGGTTTTTAGACAATTGTGAGTTCAAATTGCTCAATCCTAGAAGAGTGTTTTGAAATTATGACAACTTCAAAGGTGCTAGCCACATGGAAGAAAGATCCAGAGGAACTGTAACACAAAGCACAAAACTGCATTTCACTTCTCACTAGAAGTGCACCATACAACTGAGTAGAGGATGTCAATATCAAAATGCATTGTGATGTATAGGAAGACATTGCCAGAGTGGGGGAGAGAGAGACACCAAAAGACTCTCCTCCAAGCTGTGCTATTAAGCTCTTTCTGGTTGAGATTGCAGGTTGCTTTATAACAATGACTTAACAGGTTCCATTCCAGATACCTGGCAAGGCTTGACAAGTATATCTAGTCTGTAAGTCCAAGTTCTGTCATACCCATATAGCAAAGGGCTCAGCATAAGGCAGCTCGGTGAGGTTACTCTTTGTATAACTTATGAAGCACTTGAGACAAAGGGGTATTTTTTTTAATGCTATGAAGTAATAGAATATTTAAAATATTTTATTAAAATTGAGAATAGTTTAGATGAATTCTCATAATCCAATTCTTGGTACCAGGTATTGACATTCAAGTGAATTATAAAATTTACTTTTTTTCATTAATTTGCACCCTATATTTTTTTGCACAACATCTGAAAAAATTGGAAGTAACCTCCCTTGGTAAGGCAGTTGTGAAGGATGCAACCTTGCCAGTAGCAACTCCAGCTTCACTACTGTTCTTGTGATTTCTCCATTCTTTAATTTGTTGGGTTTTTTGGATCTAAATTCACAGTTTCTTTTTCTGTCCTGGGGACTGAAAAAGCATGAACATCAGTTGAAAGCTAACCAAATGTATTGCAAATCCTATGGTGCAGGTCTATTGAACTGAACTATCTCTCGGGGCCTATTCCAACATGGATACTTAACCTGCCCAACCTCAAGTCATTGTAAGGGTCACTGCATGTGTTTTGATTACATAGGCTTGTTCATAATGTGAGACTGAATGGGACCTCAATCATTGGGTTATGTATAAATGTCTCAGGCAGAATTGGTCAATTTGTGACTTCTAAGGTGTGTTGTGCTTTAACTAGAACTAAGATTTGTTGATCACAAAACCTTCCCTGCAAGCCTTTCTTTTTGTGAGTGCTTCTTGGTGCTCTATTCTCCTCTTTGGAAATGAATAATTCAAATAGTTCAAAAAGACAACCTTGCATCCTGAAACACCATACAGAAAGTCTATTTTCCAGGCATTATGTAGTGAGGCTGTCAGGAACTAGACAACAAAATGAGGACCTAAATGGGAATCAAACTTTTACTTGGTTAGCCTATTTAATACTAATCAGATGTATTTTTCTGCAGAGACATTTCTCACAATCAGTTCATGGGGACAATTCCAACATTGAATGAAAGCACCAGCCTTCTGAATGCATATGATGACGTCACTCAGAATGTCAATTTGTAAGTGAATGATCACTGCAAGTTCAATGTATGCATACTACATTTGATGCATCATGGGTTTAAAGACATTGAATCATTTTGAGATTTCTGTATATTGATTCACATTTCTAGAGCATCAAATTGAGCATGACCCAAATGCTAGGACATAATTGACATGCTTCAGGGGACTCAGCCAGAATATTTCAATGTATTCAAATCTAGTTGTTGCAAATGAAAAAGGACTGTGGTATTGCTGGTGGAATGCAGTGGTTGCAATTATTTCACTGGAGATTGGCCCACAAATGTCCCTTCAAATGTGTGAGTGTTTCCATCTGTGTGGTAGACCTGATCATGCTTGTGAAATCAATCCAGCTCCAAGAAGAGGTGTCATGTGAAAAGACATTTTCCAAGTTACTAGGACTCAATCTGTTTGTGATCTGTTTGATCTCATAAGACACAAAAGCACAAATTTACCTGGAGAATTGAAGTTGTCAACTTCAATCTTATGAATCAGAACATGTATATCAAACTAATTGGGGGATGCATGCAGTAATGATCTGATATGTAAAATTGATGTGCAATTTCTGATGCTTGTGCAAACCAGGAACATCTCCCAAAATTGCTTTAAGAATGTCACCAAGACTGTGGATACATGTGTGCGGGCCTTTATGTGCTACAATATCAATCTCTATCTCTTAGGTAACAGCCTGTGGTCTGCATGCATGGATGATTCCTCCTCTATGTGCCATGGAGTAAAATACAACAAGAGTTTTCATCAGGAATGTCCTACTGAGAGCCTGATCTCCAAAATGTTGGTTTGCTTTGAATAATCTTCCTTTGCACAGAGAGATGGGGTAATATGAAGCAGAAAGCAGTCTAGTCTATTCTGATCACAGCCAGTTTTGGTGTTGAATGCAGGAAATTGTGCTCCCTGCCCATCAAATTTTGTTCTTTACAACTCATCTGCATGCCTGTGTCAACCTTCAGGTGTTCGTTTCCTCCTTCATTACAAAATTTATTGCTAGACTTCTGAAGGCAACATCAGTCTTTACGTAGTTTTGTTTCCCAGGGACTGGTTGGGTTTTAGCTTACAATTCCATTTGGTTTAATAGGGAGATAAGTCTTTCAAGATACTTGCAGTCGAAGTTCAAGGATTATGCAGATTACTGAGCTGCAAATGCTTGTTTTTGGGGGGTGGGAATGCTCTGGGTGTGTTGTTGCAGACTATACTCCACCCAGCTCCAAAAGCAAGTTTCCGGTAGGTGCTGTGGTGGGAGGTGTTGTCGGTGGCTTGGCTCTCAGCCTGGCTATGGTCGCTCTTTTCTTGTTCAAGCCAATTGCTGTCTTCGACCCCTTTCGCAAGAAGAAAATCGATTGTAAGCCCCCTCTATCCCTGACGTTGATCCTCCTAGTCATCTCTGGCTTGAGTTATTTTGCTTTGCCATCATGTGCCATCACTTAGGGTTCCGTGTATACTTGATGGAATCCTAGTTGTGATAGTGTCATTGTGGGAGGACTTAAGCAACTTTGACAAGGTCATTGTTGCAGCTTCTCTCTAGGGTGAGGTGAGGACACATGGTGACCATGCTTTTGTCAATTTTACAATTCTCTCTTTGCCTCAATTTCTTTACAGAATAGTGCCAATTGAAGCACACAAACTGAAGAATTGTATACATCTGCTGGGCTGCAGCAGCCTTATGTAAGTTACAGCCTTACAAGAGAGGAGATAATGAATGTGGTGATGGAAATGGATGGGTTCCATACAGATGGTCCATGGGAGATACCAAGTGGAGTCCAGAAATTTACATTCCAGGAGCTTGCCAAGGCTACAGGAAACTTCAGTGAAGTTAACGAGATTGGAGCAGGAGGATTTGGTAAAGTGTTTCGTGGAACATTGGATGATGGGAAAGTGGTGGCCATCAAGAGGGCTTCAGAGCAGAGTTTGCAAGGCACAGTGGAGTTCCGCAATGAAGTGTTGTTGCTCAGCAGATTGCACCATCGACATCTTGTGCGGCTTGAAGGGTTCTGTGATGATAAGGGCTTACAGGTACTTGCTGCAATTTTGTTTGTCATCTTCAACATGTTAAATTTTCCAATTTGTTCATTTCTATCACCAACCTCTTGGAGAATGAGAGCACTAACATGGGGGGTTGATGTTGCTACAGATCTTGGTCTATGAGTTCATGAGCAATGGAAATCTTCATGATCATCTATTAGGTGAAAGATAATTTTCAATGACTTCTTCCTCAATGTGCATGTGTCAAGGCAAATTTATTTGTCATTTCTTCATGATCTTGTTGTTGATGATGGGCTTTAACATGGTGACATTCATTCTGATTGCAGACACAGAGACAAACAAGCCATTGACCTGGTTTAAGAGATTGGAAATTGCTGTGGGAGTTGCCCAAGCCTTGGACTATCTTCACTCATATGCAGTAGTGTCCTCAACCCAACTCTGATTGCTTGCATGCTGCCTTCAAAACACTTAATGCACAGTCAAAGCAATTAGGTCAATTTGTGCTGCATTTTTCCTCTCGTTTCAGCTCAAGGGTACTACTACTAAAGTAAGCCTTCTTTTTCATTTGCAGGATCCACCAGTTATTCACAGGGACATCAAGCCAAGCAATATTCTTCTTGATGATCACTTTGTTGCCAAGGTTTCTGACTTTGGAATCTCAAAGGAAACACCAGAATGCTACACACATGTTTCCACCAGGCCTGCTGGTACAGCAGGGTAAGTTGCCTTTGATCTGATCAAGGAATGTACTAGGGAGTTTCAATGTGTTTTTGAGTACTTATCAATCTGGGGATCAGCTTTTTGCAAGTCATTTTGGTGTAGTCTCTACACTGCCAAAATGGCTTAAGCCAAAATTCAAGAACCAGATTTGTTGATTCTTTGCAGGTACCTGGATCCTGAGTATTTCTTGAGGCAACAACTAACAACAGCAAGTGATGTATATGCATATGGTGTTGTGTTACTTGAGCTGATTACTGGGCAACGGGCTATTGATCACATGCGGCTTGAAGAGTTTAATCTCATTGAATGGGTAAGTTCAGAACTGGAACAATAGACTTCTTCCATGTACAAACTACAAACCATCAACTGGGGTTTTGTCAATTTTGTGGTATAGATGACTACCTGGGAATGTGTCTTTTGACAAACATATTTTGAGCTTACCAGGTGAGGCTTGGCTTGAAATCCTCATGCAGGTTAAACCCAGATTCAAGGTAAGTGGTGTCGATGACATTGTGGATCCTGCAATGGGGGAGGATTATGATCCAAAGGTTCTCAAGGTGATGACAGAGGTTGCTCTCATGTCAGCAGGATTTGGAAAGAATGACCGCCCAACTATGAAGGTAGCTTACTATTCATCATCTCCAGGTGTTCAAAGTACACAGCCAGCAGCTATCATATAGAGAACTAGATCTTCATAGATGTTACAGACCTGCAACTCTTCCAAATTCTCTTTCAAATGCATTTTCAATTGATCTATTTTGAAGTGACTAGAAATTATCACCTTGTGAGTTTTCCTTGATATGATATCAAGTGTGGGAGATGTATATTGAGCAGAGCTGCTAATATATTTCTGGTGTATCTTGCAGGAAGTTTTAAGCCTACTGGAGCCGCATTTGCAAGCATTTGACCCAATATCTTTATCAATGCGAGCATCAGGATTGAGTAGGAAGGAAGATGGCTCAAAACTATACAAGCCAAGACATGTGTCATCATCAGGAGGTTCAGACTCGATAGAGATGTCAATTCCTAGCAGTAGCTCCGCATTGCATTTCAACATGACAACCAGTTTGTTGCCTCGGTAGTGATGTTTCCCTGTTTTATGTATATCATCCATTTCAAGGCTATCATGTGTTTTTACACACAGTTGCCAGATAATATTGGTTCTTATTCAGATAAACAGATCTAGGAGTTATTCACTTTATAAAACTGACCTTAGTTATGAAGCTCAAATTCACACCTTCATTTTCGCAACAACTCTCATCAGATGAAGGTTTCATACACATTGAGCCTCAGCCCACAGTTAAAAAGAGTTAGAAGCAGTAAACTTCTTTGAAATCCTGATGATTTTGAGCCATTGTAATTGAGGCCCCCATTGCATGGAAGACAATGTTCTACCCAAATCATTTTGTTTGAAGCCCTTCCAGGTAAAAGAGATGATGTTCCACATAAGCACACCTTGATTAGGAACCCTTTCATGTCAGATGATGTTCCACACAATTAGCTTGATGTTCTTCCCTGGAGCAAAGAATGATGCATATGAAGTTCTGATGATTTCTTTGGCAAGGTACTGAAGTGCTTGCTTGTCAAGCTTATACCTATATCAGAAACCATAAGAGTTTGTCAGAATTTTGGACTCAGAGAGCAATCAATACTTCTAAGCTACGCCAATTGAATTCAATTCAATTGTGGTTACCATGTTAGATTGTGCTTGCAAGGAGCACACACAGGCTCACACACTGTGCTCCTTGAAACAAGGCTTGCTAGCTACCTTTTGTCATCAACTGACTTGTTCAAAGTGCATGAGAAGCAACTCTTAGTTTAGTATAATTAACTATAGCAGGGTCACACACATATGTTACAAGTGTGAGCATTGTTGCATCGTGCTCCATAGGGCTCTACTTGCCTCCATGAAAAACCAATGAGACTCATCAGTAAGTCCTTTGTCTCATATGCAGAATGAAGTATTCAATTACAGTTTTGCTTTCATGTTTCTGGATATACCGTAAACTGGCAGCTAAATTGTGCACTGATCTATTGTTATCATATTCATGTGGGAATTCCCATTCACTTAACAGGAAAGATTTCAAACAAAACATTGAAGCTGGAGATGAACGGTGAAGAAGTGACCTAAAAGACGAAACCCTCTGGTTTTTCTCAGCTTCAAATCCATGGCGCTGAAATCATCCTCGGCTCTTCTGGCATACGGCAGCAGGTTCAGAAGAAAGTTCGTCTTTGGTGTTGCTCATCGCCACCATTTCAGCTTCTTCTGGACACATGACAATGCCCATGTCGCTGTGTAAGATTACGGCATCTGTTGACGACAGAAGGAAGACCAACTTGGAGCTGGTGGAGAGACTATAGCGCTCTTGGAGATCTTCTAGCCGCTCTTGGCCACTCACGACCGAGAAGGAAGATCACGCCCTTGTTGTATGCCTACTCGACTCCATTGTTGAGTTGCAATTGTCGAGCTCCTGAAAATCGCACTGCACGACAGTGGGAAGATCTTATTATTGTGTGTACGATACGGGTGTAATTTGACTTCCATCGACACAAACTACAGCCAAAATCTAGCGCGACCAGGATCGAATTCTGAAGCTGCCCTTCCAAGCTTGAGAGGCCCAATTCGTACGTATCTCGAGTCTTGTTTGTAGGCTTCTGTGAGCTAAGACATAATGTGATCCAAAGAAGAAATTCACAAGAAAAGGAGTTCATTATTGCCTTTTTGCATAGAAGAAGCTTATACACACAACAGAGGCAGATGACAAGGTTACAAAACTTGCTTAGATGATCGTTTGTTCAACTGTACAATAGTTATGAATTCTTCATTATCATCATCATCAATGCTTGGTTTGTTGATTGGGTTTTTGAAATGGAATTTCCTTGAGGAAAAAGGAATGGATTGTTATTATGATATATAGCTATCAAGAAGTATGCATAGGAGAAATGGGAAACTTCTTGAAACATGGGAGGGATTAAATGTCACAAAATCTGCTTGCCCATGTGTGGGAAAGAATGGTAGATTAGTTTATTACACTTCCTTTTGCCCCTAGTAATTCTCATTCCTTTTTAATCCCCTTTTGTTCTTATTGATTTTTGTTGTTTCTTCTCTTCTGCTCTGCTCTGCTCTGCTTTGCATTTTAAAATGGCTCCAGTCTCCCCCTTCCCATTCTTCCTATTTTGTTTTCTTCCTAGCAGATCAGCTTTGAGGAATTTTGCTACCATCTTAGTTTAGCTTCTTCTTCCAAGTCTTCATACCAAAAGCATGATTGCTATCACTTGCTCGCCGCTT
>Ga0116228_10001639_pt1 | contig 18730 bp, 9 predicted proteins | sample S1TSphfallax_2_FD_89694 | JGI IMG/M metagenome (GOLD analysis project Ga0116228, IMG submission 89694) | Host-associated microbial communities from peat moss isolated from Minnesota, USA - S1T2_Fc - Sphagnum fallax MG | ecosystem: Host-associated > Plants > Peat moss > Unclassified | place: USA... | reverse complement strand
TACCTACCTACCTACCTACCTACTTACTATCACTTTTTTTAAATGTATCTTTTTATACTAAAACATTTTCAACTAAATGTGATTTGTAACATGTTGCAATTATAATTATTTTATCTTAAAACCTTAACACCATGACCACATTTTATATAACCACAAATTTTGCAACATACAACATAGGTAAGAAACAATTGACATAGTTGATTCCTAAGGCAACATGGACATGAATGTATGTTTATTACCAAACAAAGTACCTAAATTTGGTGTTTGTAGAGGAGACATCAATTTCCTACATAACAATTTCAAGGAATTGAAAACAATAAACTTTAATGAAGAAAAGGTTTGAAAGGGCAACATTTTAATGTGATGAAATGTTGGGACATTTGAACTTGCTATAAATGAATATGCTTCCAAAAATGTTTTGAAAGATGTTAAAATATGATGGATGTCATATATAGGACGTTAAAATATTTAGGACAAAAACTCCTTCTAATTGCCTTAAATCTAAAGGTTTTCCACCTATCCTCAATGCATTTTAAAACTTTAAACCATTTATAAATGATGATGACCAAATGATGATTAAGGTAGAAATCTCGAAGAGCCAATCAAAGGGCATGGCAATAGTGGTAGATTTTTTTGCCTCCACCTAAGATGAGATTTTAAATTATTTCATAGTGGGCAAAATGGAAATCAACATGAATGGAAGAAAAAGGTGAAAATCAACAATTTGAAAGTGGCTAAAAATCTAAGTTTTATATCAAAGGAGGAATTTACATTGGAGGTTAAAACAATTTTGGACATGGAAGTAGAACCCTCACTACTAACCATGTGTAGCTAGGTTAGGATTTTGGTCCCAAACAACCTCATTGTGAGGTCCATCCACCTCCTATGTGGGAAGTTAGTGAAGAGAATTATGGTTTGGAAGAAATGCATATACTTTGGAGTTGTTGAATTAAACCTCTTCATGAGGCATCTCCATTTTCTTTTTAGCCCACTAATCCCCCACTCCATTTGCATTATAAAATATGCATGCATTTTGGTGAATGTTCACATTGCAACATGGTTTGCATTCAAAGCAAGTTCCCATTGTGTTATCATGTGTATAATAAACATCTTTTCACCCATGTACAATAGATCTCCCAAAAAAATTCAAAATAATCATTTCCATGTGTGAAATATTTGTGCAAGTATCAATATACACTTGTGTCATGATTTGTTCACATCATGATAGGACTTGGGATAGTCAATGTCTATGTATATGAAAAAACCATGATGATTTAAAATGACCATGTTGTTCATTGCATCCTCTTTCAACCATTGAACCAAGTTTTGTGTGTTTCAATTTTCCAAGGTTGTCAAATCTCAACCAAGGTCCTATCTATGAACCCAATATATCCTCGCAAATCTTACAATTGGGTACCCAAAACAAGTTTTTCTTCAATTGTCAACCAATGGATCTTGACCACAAATGCATCATATAAGTATGATGGAATGAATAATAAATCATCAAACAAAGTCAACTTTAATCAATTCCACAAATGAAATCATCGTTCATGGTTAGCCCTAACATCCCAACCTTTAAAATTTTATTAAAATGATTAAACCCTAAAATTTAAATGAAAATTTTGAAATCAAAGCAAAAAAATCAAACCCTAAACCTAACCCTAAAATAACAACTAAATGACTAAACCTTAAACCTTAGATGAAAATTTTGAGACCAATTTTTAAAAAAAATCCACTATGAGAATCATGTCCATTGAAACCACAGTACATTACAACTAAAACTCAAAAACCACTCAAGTACAATTGTGTTGCAACTACGTCCTACAAAGTGCAATTCCTATGCAATTATACTTTATAAATACAATGATTTAGTAAATAAAATTTCACATCAAAAAATAAATTAGTTGTTCAATAGTTGCACTATAGTTCTACATGTGTTTCATATATAATAATGTATACACCCTATATTTATGCATGTAATCGACTATGTTTGACTTTTTGAGGAGTTGCATTGTAATCGTAACGTGTAACTAAATTAGGATTGTTATAAACAAACTACACGTTGAATAACTTTTCTACAACTAGCATATAACTTTCATACGTGTGATTACATTCCCACCGTTAATGAGGTATAAGCTCTATAACTAGGTTTCAACTATGAAATATGTTTGTGTAGTTAGTTGGCCATTATGTTGCCACTAAATGGTCATTGTTGTACTACTAGTTGCCACTACTCTACCACCATTGTGTGACAACTATGCTACTACATGGCCACCTAGATACCACTAGTTGCCACATATGTGTCAATATGGGGCCATAGTATTGGCATTGTTTTACAATTGAATAAAGTACCACCAATTCACTATCCATATAAAATGTGAATTTGTAGACCTCAAATTGGATCCCAATGCTACATAAGTTATATTAAAATATTTATATTGTAGGTACATCAAGGTATTAAAGCTTATACACCTAGACTTTTTTCTAGACTACATGAAGAAGTGTGAAGTTGATAATAGCCGATTCTTTTGCAGATAGTTCCTTGGTACCCACAAGGGTTACATCTTGTGGCATATTTAATATATTTAATATTTATAAATAATTCAATAAATAATTATTTATGGCTTTATTTATTTAATTACTATGAACTAAAAACTAGATTAAATAATTAACTTTGAATCTCAATTAATCAATATAATTCAAACAATTTGTGAAATTAAAAGCAGTGTGTATATTATATTAAACATTCATTAAGAGTTATGGATATGTCTATACATACCTTGATGTGTTATACTCAAATTCATATTTAATATCTAATATTTCATAATGAATTTTTTGTTAATAATTTATTAACTAATAATTAATATGTAGTGTATTTAATTACTATGAATTAATTAATCAAACTGAAACAATTATTCTGGTAATTAATTCAGCTAGTATATAAGTAAATATCTAAAATTGGATGATTAATTATCAATTATTTAATTATTTAAATTCACTAACTAACTAGTTGGCTATTTAAATTTAATGAATTAATTCAAGTAATTTACATAATATATTTTTTTATTTAGGTGAGTAATTATTGAATTTTATTTAAATTTAGATAAAAAATTATCAAATTTACTATTTAGATAATTAAGTATTTCATACTTATTTTGATATTTAGTTAATTGACTAACTAATTATTTGAATCAAATTTAATTAAAATAATCAATCTACATAATTAATTATTATATATCATTCAAATAATTATGTCAAATGAATATTCATAAAATTCAAATTAATTACAAAATTAAAATCAAACATGAAACGTTTGGGAAATTCACTCAAAGAAAACATCTTTTGCTTTTAAATGAAAATGAAAAGAAAAAATGTTTGGGAAAAGTTCCTTCTTTTATGGCCATCACAATAATCTTAATCTAGATCTTAAAATTTTGCATTCCATTTAACCTACAACTAAGCTCATTCCTTTGGGGCTATTTTTTATTTCATCATTCTACATACATTAAAAGAACCTTAAATTACATTTTAAAGCATAAATTTATCATTAATTTGATTCCATGTTACCCACCTTAACCTCATAATTTCATAATTTCAACTTTAATATAAAAAACCGCTTCAACCTCTAAAAATCAATTCTCAATTTGAGAACCCAAACCCTAAGGCCTAATTAAGATTAAAACCAAAATCCCATAGCCCTAACCTTAACCCTAAAACCAAAAGTCCTAAACCCCAATCCCTATATTCAAAACCAAAACTACAAATTAAACATTTAAAATATTAAAAACAAACCCTAATAATTAAATGAAAAAAATGAAACTCTAAAAATACCAAACCCAAACCTTAAAACCTAAACCCAAAACTCCAACCCCAAAACTTAAAAGACTAAACCTTTAAAATATCAACCAAATTGAGAATCTTATACCTTATAAGCAAAACCTTAAATTTTAAACCCTAAAAATACCAAACAAAATCCCAAAAATCATCAAAAAAAAGAAGAAAAAAAAGACCTTAAACCATGTACCTATAACCTATATCCTATATTATGAAGTCATGTAGCCTTATATAATGCCCTAGCCCTAGTCCCTTGATCCCCATAGCCATGGAGGTTGATAGTTCGACAATGAAAATAAATTGTTTTGGTACCCCCTTGCCGGAGTTCATTATGAATTTAGAAAGATGGTGCCTTTCTATATGACTTTATGAATAACAATGAACACAACATGAGAACAAAAAAGGACAATCAAAGTGGGCTCCACAAGCACATTAGTTTATGGATAGCTTTAATGTGCTAAGAATTTAATAATGTGCTAAAAGACATGTTCCAAATATCATTAAACCGAGGTTGGATGAACATTAATGAAGGAATTTGAAGGTTTAGTCTTTTGATTTGGTTTTTGGGTTTTGGGAGGTATATTATAATGTTGTGTGGGTATTGAAAGACCATGCAATCCTAGGTATTATTTATTTTATAACTTTGATTACCCTTCCCAATTTTGAATTTTTAAAAGAATGTTCTAAAACCTATGGGTATAGTTCAACTTACTTTTCCCAACTCATGGTAGTTATTGGGTATAGGGTTTAGGGTTATTGAAGTGGATGTAATTTTTGGTATGGTTAGGATTTAGGTTTATGATTTCAAAAGTTATCATTTATTTCAAAATGACATGGATTTCATCATTTAATTTTCCTACACATCATACATTTTCCACAAGACTTATAAATAGACAACAAAAAAAAATGTTAAAGTGCATATTACATATGTGCACAATGTATAATGTGTTTGTAACCAAAAATGATATAGAAGTTTTGATTTATAAGCTCAAAGTTTTAACATCCTATGATCACCCTTGAAGATGACTTTTTATTCAAGGTTGTAATTGAATCCAACTTTATGAAATATTTCCTTGGAAAGGGCTTTTGTGCACAATGGACAACATACAAACAAAAAACCCAAACAACATCCTCATATAAACAACCAAAAATAACCAAGACACAAAATTAAAATTAAAAACTCACAAAAACAATAAAGACCCAAAACACAAACTCAAGACTCACAAAAACCACAACAAGCCTACCAATAGTAGACACAATGGATAAAATTGGACGAAATTAACTATAAGTGGACATAATGAACATAATTGAACAAAATGGACACCAAATGGGTAGAATGGATATAATGAACAATTAACTTGTCACTTATAAAGAAACAAATCTCAAACTTATGGGGAGTGGTGGAATAAAATAATTCAAACCTTCAAAAACTTAAACTCACATGCATATGACGAAACAACACAAACATTTACCTTGACCAACGTTCATGACAAGCAACACACACATAATTGCCATCAAATGACATGCACATTATAAAATGAAAAGCAACAAAATCAACAAATAGCTTGAAAATGACAAGACATGGGTAACATAATGCAATTGACCAACAAAAAACATGTGGAAAAAAATAAAAAAAAACAAATTTGACCTTGCATTGCCCAACCATGTCTAAAGACCATCAAGGATCTTCATAATCATGCCGATATCATCATAAATTATTGTAGAAAACAAAAAAATGATTATTAATGCATATAACTTGTCAAGGTTGAATGTTGAATGAACATTGCCAATAGTTCATATGCAGCTCTACCCTAATTACAAACACAAACCCACCATCAAAACATTCTTACAAAAACTTCATGCACATGAAATAAGAAGAAAAAAAAAAACTAGAATGAATAAGATTATTTGCAAAAAATCAAAAGTCTGAATCAAGGTCTTATTTTAAAAGGCCTCATTTCTTAAATTTGTACTATTTTATTCAATTATAATAGGCTCCAAAGAAAGAAAATTAATCATATTCATAAGTTTGCAAGCCCCATCACAACCAACATAAGTGTCATTATGCCAACTTTTGATCATCAAAATGAGACAATCCAAAATTTCAATTTCCAATCCCCAACCCTAGCCATCAAAGGTTTGTGATGACATTAACAACATTAAAGATTTGATCTATCTCAAATATGACCCTACAATGCCAAACACTTAATAAACTAAGAAAAATAAAATGGAAATTATAATTATTATGATCTATTGATCACATAGGTAACCATTGAAATGATTATAAGTCATTCTTCAAGTTGAAATGATTACATCATTAGTCAACATAACTTGCCCAAAGAATAAATCATCATCTTTAGTTTTTATTAGTTTTGTTGGTTCCCTCACATGGTTTAAATGATTGTACACTTACAATAACAAAGACCACACCATTTTAACATTGTTTTTTGTAACAATTTTGACAACAATTGAACTTCCCATGAGGTCCCAAATACATTTCATGTTCTTCTAATGAAGGTCAAGGGCCAAATCATGTTAATAAGAACCAATGTGATTACTTTATAAGGATTATGGGTCATTTTTTCATGTGAAGGAATTTTTGAATGAAATCTTTTGCAGCTTATTATTAAAAATACATATAGTTGCTTCAATATAGCACATTTTTTTATTAATAATTTCTGAATAAATATGATTTTTTCAAAGTGTGCAAAAATTTCCTTAAAAATTTATCATAATTTGAAATCAAACAAAAATATGCGAACTACTTTTGGTTTTAGTTTTTTTTTTGCATTATAATCTACAACTTTCTTATATATGTCATACACATTACACCCCATTTAATCATGATAAATGATTATTGAAAATTTGAAATTTATGACAAACATATTTTGAATTTTTAAAATTTCAAATTCCATAACCTTTAAATTGTGAGTGTTTTTTGAGTGTGGGTAGTAGGATACTATCATCTAAATTCTTTTACCATCAAGATCCCTTTATTAAAAGAATCCTTTACTTTAGTCCTTTGTAAAATTTATTGTTTTTAAAGCAAATATTATTAAGTTCAAAAGTCTTTTACTAAAATTAAAACCCAAAATTAAATTAAATTAAATTTTAAATTGAATTACTTTAAAATCATATGAATCATTCAACACTAGCAACATATAAATATATGTAATAATATTAGTAGTTTTGGTGGTTGTCCAACATGGTTTTAACTCCTTTGACTATGATCACACCCTCAAGCGTGATTTTTAACATGTTTTGGGCCTTAGAATGATTGTAAGCCATTCGAAAGGCCAAGACTGGGATCAATAACCCCACAACTTGCACCATCATCCTTTGTTTATGTTCTTGCAATTTTGAATCAAATTCATTACATATTAATTGTTGATTCAAAGCTTCAACATTGGCCACACCAAATTTCATAATAATGCACAAAGTGAAAATAAAAATAAAAGCATCTAACAACAACCAATACCCTCGGTTTGCTTGAAACACATTGCTTGACACTTGAAAACAATGTATTGGCGATTACTTGAGCCATAGCCCAAGTTTGGCCCACTTGCACTTTGGAAGACAAGGGTAAAACTTGCTACCATCCATAAAATATAGATATTGGATTTTGGTATTCAAGAATGTTTTGAAACAAGATAACTCTTGAAGCAAATCATGTTTCCAAAGGAGTTTTGAACATTTTCATTAGTAGCCCTACAATGAAACAAGCATCCCAAATTTTTAGTCCAAGTAAAAGTTTTTTGCAATGATTTTCAAGTAGCTTTTAAACTCATTTATGAAAAACCATGACATACTTTAGCGTCATCAATGGCATATTGACCTACCTTTGACATTGCACGGCCAAAACATAATTTTCCAAATGAGGTAGGTAATTGAAGGAGAGAACAATAAACTATAGATTTCAAAACATTAGTCAATGTGTTCAAATTCAAGCCTTTTTATTTTTACATAGGTAATGATTTTTTCAAGCAAACCAAATGAGTCAAATATAAATTCATTTAACATGGTTGCACTAGTTGTATTTTGATCTTTAAAACACCAATAATCACATGGGTGGGCTTCCGAGAATTGTTGATAAAGTTAACAACCATAATAAATATGTCATAACCAACATGCAACATCCAAAGATCAAAAGAGGTTGCACATGTAATACAAGAAGCAAAAGCATATTTCTTTTAAATTTTTGTCACAATATTTGGAATGATTTCATTTGCTAGCTGTTGTCAAAATGGAACATGTGCTTACTTACATTAATGGAGAACTAATGCTTTAATCATGGATTTTCAATGGACAATAAAGGACAATATTCTTTTGCAATGTACAACATTAAGTCCTCCAAAAAATCCTATTGGGTTTGGGTTAAATTTGGTATAAGGCTAATGACTACAAAAAAAATGCAACATGAAAAGGAGGGATAGTTCTTTTCTTCATTGCAACTTATTTGTCATTGATAGTTTCCAAAAAAATTTGCAACAAAAATAATCCCCACCTCTTATACACCTTGGGATGTTCATTAAAAACATGTTTTTTCAATGAACTTGTGCCATAGTTTTTGTTATAGCTTATAAACCCTTTATTCTTCCCTTGAGACATATTTTTAACATCAACTTGCATTGTATAAAGGTGGCCCATGCATAACGAATCATAACATTTGTGGATTGCAAAAAATTATTGTAGCAACACCATTAATAACAAAAGACTCCCAATAATAAGAAATGCAATAAAAAAGGTAACACAAATTTTCATTAACTTGGAATTGTGGAATGAAAACTTGCCAAACTACTTCCATATCATGATTAAATGCTTCTTTTAATCCAATTGGGGGTGGTATGATTGAGACATTAATTGATGATGTAAATTCATCATCTAAAATGTTGCACTTCTTGATGCCATCCTTTTAGTTTCATGCATAAAACACCAAAAATTACATGAAAACACATATCCTAGTGAGGATGTGTGTTAGGGTTATGTGTTTTGTCAAGTTGGAAACCTTGTGAACATGGGTTTAATGTGAGGTCAATTTTTTGGGTTAGGGTTCTATATTTGCCAAGTTTGCTTTATAAAAAATTCAAACATGTCAATAGAGGTAGCTTTGTGTAATACTTTGCAAGGATCCACATAAGCACAAAGACCTAAAACAAATAAAACAACATAATTTTAGCGTGTGGAATGCAAGTACCTTGAAGCTATGAAGTGCAAGTGCAACACAAGCATGATGAAATGACAATGCAATCAAAAGATAACAACAACTAAATTGTAGTTATTGCAAGCAAAAAAAAGACAAAGACTTGCCTCAAACATGAGCAAGCACAAGCATGACAAACAAAAAATCATGCAAAAAATAAAAACAAAAAGAGATGATGGTGAAAACTTACCTTGATGAAGCTAAAGTTGTGAACTGCAAGTGCAACATTTAAAAATAAAAGTGTTGTTGTGAAGCAAAATGTGATTGGGTTCCCGAAACACAAATACAAAAACCTTGAGAATCAAAGAGGTGTTGTAGAGTGCAATTCGAAAAGCTTCGAAGTGAAAGGGCCTTTTGCAGCAAAATGCAAACTCAAAACCTTAAAAATGAAAAAAATTCTTACAAAGCCACAACTTGGCACTTACATTTGAAAAAATGTGATAGGGTGACGGAAACAAACCATGTAGTGCTTAGGATAGGTGATATGTGTTGTGGTTTATAGTTAGTGCAAAAAAAAAGTGGTGTCCCACTTTGGGTTGGAATGAATTGGAGAAGAGGTAGAAGAAACCTTTATGGAGGTTGTTATGAAACATTTTGATGATACATTGGTGCCAAATTCTTCTCCTTGCAATTGCTATGTCATTTTTTATGGTTCAATTTAATGTAAACAAGATATTAGAAGGCATAGGAATTGAAGTTTTCATTAAACCTATTATCAAATATTTTATCAATTTGTGAATGCAGTGATTGGTGTGGGGTAAAATTCAAGGAGGGTTTGATGAAGACATTTAATTGTAAGGAAAATAATGCATGGTGTTTGTAGGTACTATTGTCACAAATGACACATGTGTGTGTGTGTGTGTGTGTGTGTGTGTTGTTACAAAAATAAATATGGCTACAAAGATAGGGAAGATTCAAATGTAGATTCAAGTTGTTGCAATTGAAAACAATGATACACCACTCACTCAAAAGTTGGATGAATTTGCAAATTTGTTCATTGAAGGTAGTGGGTACAATTTGTGTTTTCATGTGACTTGTAAAATCTAGGTGACAAATCAAAATCATAAACCTAAACTTTGAGTTGGCATGGGCATCCTTTTTTTCATTGATCCTTGGCATCATCTAGGTGATTCTCAGGTGATCATCAAGGAATATCTCTTCACTAGTTGAAATCATGTGCAAGCATGGTCTAACAAGGAGCTTATTACAATCAACCTCTCATTGGTTTCCTTGGATGAAATTACGTGTTTAGGTAAAATCTAAGGCCATATGCTTCATTTGTTTTAGTTTAAAATCAACACAAAATAACAACCTTATAGATTGATCATTAGGTGGATTGATGACTCAATGTTGGTTCATGGTTTTTCGCATTTAGGATAAATGCATAATTATTGGGATTCTTTGAAACTCCTTTATGTTGATTTAAAATAATTGAGTTTGTTGTAGCCTATACATGACACTATCATCAATGTGAAAGGCTCAAAGGAAATTCTTATAAATCATGCAATGCAAACTATCTTTGAAAATAGGTGAAAGGTAATGGAACAAAAGTGGGGGGAATCATTGCATGGAAGAGGGATGAGTCAAATCATGCTCCTTTTGACATAACAAGTATTGGGCAACCATGGGATGTTCCCGTGTTTTTTCTAGTTCAATGTTTCAAAATATGCTATTAAAAAACATGCTTGAAGTAAGGGTGCTTGTCCCAAAGGAAGATCTACATCATGTTGTAATGTCCATAAATAGGAGCCACTTCTAGAAATGAGGTTAATAATTTGAAGGACTAAATTCATGGAGAAATGACCAAGAGTGTAACTTGAACATTTGCTCATATATGCTTTGAATGCTCTTGGTCACACCTTGAATCTTCAAGATCACATCGTAATTAGTTATGACCTTAGCTTTCATTAATCATTCTTGTATTAACTATAGAACAATAGGCAAGTTTTGAAACAAATGGAGCATATTTTGAAACATGATGTGTTACCAAGTTGCAATTAATTGCAATGGATTTTAGGGTGAAAGCACATTAGGGTGGGGGCCACAAATGTTGTCACATTGTATTGTTTCCCAGGGGTGTCCATGTTTGAACTTCAACCATGGTATTATTGGAGCATATTTTTCCAAACTTTATGCATAATATGGTAGATTATAACACAAAGAATTCAATCGCAAGGAAAATTCATTTTTCCAACTTATATTGTGAGGTTCCAAAGTATATTTGTGGCAAAAAAAATGTTTGTCATTGTGTATTAAAAAATGAAAATATACTCAAAAAATGGTGGAAATGTTTTTTAGTTTTTATGAAATTTGTAGTATCTATTAAACATTGTGATTCCATATAATTGGAATAATTTGTGAACCATGTGAAAGGTTTAATAATTATCATATCACAAATGGGTGTTTTTGGGGGTTATGACCACAAGTATATGGTAAATTAACATTTTGATAAACTATCATTTTCAAATGGAAGATGACAAGATATGTGAAGTGGGTAATTTTTTTAATTTTCATTTCAAACATTTTTTGGTTGACTAATTCAAACCTAGACCTTGTGTAGTCCAAAAATAAGAACAATTTTTATTATACTATATATACCATAAATATATTCAATATTCCTTGAATTTAAGCTTTTACAATTTATTTATTTTCTTCAAATAATATTAAATTTCATTAACTTTGTGCAAAGCAATATATTAAGCCTAAACACCAAAAGTGAAACCCAAAATTAAATGCAATACATTTTGCACAAATATACTTTACATACATGTCATGAAAGTGCCCAAAATGGCCCCCCATAATGTGCTTTCACCCTTTAATTGTTATATGCACAACTATTTCATTTTTATTTACTTTTGTAAGAATGTCAAACACCATTTCAATCACCATGTTTAAAAATATCTTACCTTTTTTAGGTGTAAAAAATATAGGGAAAAAAAAAAATTGTTGGAAGATGCAGTTTCACAAACTTGTGATAAATGATTCTAGAGCCTTTGGGTTCCACCTTCCCACACTTGTAAACAACTAGTTCATTCAATGATGTGCACTATAGTTTGGCTACCCATTATGAGTAGAAATTTAGCCCAAGATTCTTACACACATTTTTTTTGTTCATCTTTGGCCATGGGTTTCATTGGGTTGTTTGTAATGAGGAATGTGGCCAAATAATGAACTGGGTTGTCAGGCCTGATAATGATGAACCTCTGGTTATCAGTTCCAATTTTGGCATGGCAAGAGTAATAATATTTTTTTTAAAAAACCAAATCAAAGGTTAAAAAGCCTTTCCAAATATGAAAATCCTCAACATTTCAATCCTAATCCCAATAGGCTTAATGAGGTTAACCAAGACAAGCTATTTTGAACTTTCATTATTAGACATTGCAAAGGAAGATTGGGCTTTAATATGATATAAAAACATTGCAGAAGGAAAGCTTTTGACATACGTTATTTGTAGGTTGCATTACCTTTCAATAACAAGCTTCTTCAAACCATTAAACAAAATTGTTGATGCAGATGCATCCTGTCCATGACATTTTTAAAAAGAAGAAGAAGAAGAATTAATAACAATAATCACCAACTTGGGCTTTTGCATACATAAAATCTAAAGTGATTTTGGTATAAATCTGATTAAGGGTTTTTAATTCATATGGAAAAAGCTCAAACAAAAAGAGGGAAAAAAATCGACCATGTATTGTGCAGCTCCTGTCAATGCTCTAATGTGCATCTGGTCTTTAGCTTCCTTCTCTAATAGTGCTTTCTGCATCCACCTCATGTAATGTCATCACTAAGAGTCATTTTTCATTTTCCACAGTAGAATCACATATAAATGTGTGAAAGTTTCCAAAACAATTGCATGGAACACATGAAGAAGGAGATGTTGAAACTAATATTATCTTTGTAAATATAAAGATTTTTTCAAGTAACATACTTTGAATGGTAAATTACATAGAGATACATGCCCCTTTTTCTTCTTAGGTCAATCATACCTCAGGAGCTAGTCCTAGTGCTTCAATTCGAGGGTTGTCCGGCCCGACAACTGTTGGAATACCACAAATTCATTGTCAATGGCTATAAGGTGCATATCTAATTGAACCTATTTACAAAAAAATATAAATATTCCACAACAAGAAGTGGTTATCCACTGTTGAAAGCAAGATTTATTTCAAACCTTACTCCTAAACTAGATTAAAAAATCTTGAGAAGATCTTGAAAAGACATTTGTAATATATATGATAATCATAGTAATAGATGGAGGACAAAAGTGCAGCACCTTCAACCGGAGGACACCAAGGATCTTTTAATGGTGCACTTGTTTCCATTAGCTTGATCACTAATAGTTGTGTAAAAACAAAATTTCAAAATAAATGTCACTACAAACTTGTGGTTAGAAAACAACAAGATGGATAATGGAAAAACAACACATTCTATGAAATAATTGTTGGAAGATGGTATGAAGTAGAGAAAAAAGGATGCAATATAATGAACCCAAAAGGATCAAGGCCAACAATGGTGCTCATTATACATTGATGTATTTGGTGTTTAGTAGGGTTATATTACATCATTTTCTATAAAGTTACAAATTGTTGATGTTTCCAATACATGGATCCTTGATCTTCACATGATGACAATCCATTTTCTCTAGTGCAAAGTCATTTGCAAATCATGTGCAATGACAAGTTATAATGATGCATGCATGTTCACGTGTTAGAGAAACAAGAGAGAGAGAGAGGAAAAAAAAAACCAAATTTGGGGTGGATAAGTTTATTAAAGGGCTCCCTCCATTGGGTGCAATCTTAAAATGGCAACTCATGATGTTGAAACGTCAACTTGTAATGCCTTTTCCACATATGCCTGATTTTCAATCAGTTTGTGTTATAATTGAATTTTCACCTGGACTTGAAACCTTAATATTTTTCAAAATGTTTCTAGAGTTGTACAACAACAAACCTTCCAATAGTAAACCTTCTAAACCTTTTTATTGAGCTTTATAAAAGTGTACTCCTTGAAATTTGAAACTTGAAGTTTGAGAAAATATTATATCATGAAAATATCAAAAAAACAAGTTTCAATAAAATTGTTGTAGAATTTGCTTACATGACAAAAATAAAATAGAACATATGTGAAATGTATTCTTTTGTAAACTATAAGGTACATTTTTCAAGACTCTCTCTTTCAACTATTTGATCTTATAATTGTTTTGCACATATTTTACATAGAAGTGGATGTTGTAATTTTTTATTTTAAAAAGAACTTATTTGAAGTTATTTAAACTTATTTGAATTTTTTGTTAAACCCAATTAATTACTTTATCATACATGTTGTATTTGAATATTATTTTCTTAACTCCAAAATCACATTACTTTTAATCTTTTAGCCCTAAAAAAATTACATGTTATATTTTATGACACATTTTGTAATTACTTTATATTCAATCTTGACAAGGATCTTGAATTCTTTGATATTTTATATGCTTCCACCTTTACATAATTGGGTGATGTTAGACGTCATCTTCTTGTGGTATTGAGCAAAGATTGTGAACAAAAGATATTAGCTTTGGATAATGTCTGAAGTATCATATGCTTAAACATACATGCACTTTGACTCTAAAAGTTACAAAGAAATTGAAATATGTGATGGACTCCAACTATGCCATTGTTATCACAAGAATCCTTTTGAACCCAATTGGAACCAATTTGTGTGGCACTTTTTGTCAATTTTGGGGTTGAAGCTTCCAATTTCTAACTCAATTTTTTGTGAGAAGAAATATTGTGCTTTTGCATTTCGTTGTACCTGAAAAAGTGGAACATTTGAAATGTAATCAAATCTATCAAATCTTATAATTGTTTGATTGTTTCAATGATTTTGATGACACCAAATGTACACAGTAAGGTTTAATATGGTCTCGTCTATAAGTGAGTCTCAATATATGTAAATTGAAATCTATTTGTTGTTCTTTTCCAATTCCATAACCTTTGTAGCTACCTCCCAAACTTGACGACATTATCCAAATATAACATTTGCATTCTTTGGTGTTGTAATGGGGTTCACTTCTATTGGCCATCTATGCCCATTCCCTATTTCACATTCTATATATTTAAATAGTTAAGTTGAATTATACCTAGCAACACAAGAACCTTAACCACCAACATGTAGTCCAACACAAATTCTACCTCAAGCTTGATCATTGATATCCATAATATTAAGCATAAACAAGTTATTATGGAACTTGAAGAAGTTCGTTGCATTCAATGTACCTAGTTGTTTGTTGTTGTACTTCAAGCCTTTTTTGTTTTTTGTGCTTATTGGGTTGGCATCATTACAATCAAGCAAAATCTTTGCAAGGAAGAACATTTTTGCTTTGAATGTCTAAATTGCCAAAAGTATGGTTTTTAATGTCTTGTGTTCAAATAGGGTACACATGTCAATGCCCATACACTTAGTGTATTAGAGGTCTCATGCATTTGGAGTAGTGGTTCATTGTTTTTGTAGTTTCAAGAGATGTTGTAAAGCTTGTAATTGTGCATACATGGCCATTTGAATCACAACTTGTAAAGGTTGAAAAATGAGAAAAATGTGGCCATTCAAAGTTGGAGGGGTCAATATAACAAAAGATATTTTTTTTTGGAAAATGCATGAAAGTACTTGCACCCACCTATGAGCAAATAGTCCCATGTGAACGGATGCACATTACCTACCCACATCATTGGGATGGATGATTTAGAAAATGAATATAATCCTTTGTAACAACATTCACTTGGTGTTTAGTTGTTGTGACCTCCTCCTTTGGACTAATGTTTATTTGTTGTTTCTTTTCTTTTTTGTGTTTAGTTGTGGTTGATCCCCTTTTTGGTGTTTAATTGCTACTCAACCTCCTCCTAATGCTTAATTATTGTTGTTGTCCTTTTTGTTTAACTATTATAACCTCTTATTCCAAGTGCTTAGTTACTACTACTCCTTTTTTTTATGCTTAGACATTGTTGTTTTATCTCCCTCTTTTGGTGATTAGTTATTATTGTTCCTCCTCTCAATGTTAATTAGTTGTTGTTCAACTTCCTCCTCCTAGTGTTTAGTTGTTGTAACCTCCAACTTTTGGTGCTTAGTTGTTGTTATTCCCTTTCTTGGTGTTTAGTTGTTGCTTAAACTTTTTTTAATGTTTAGTTATCACTATTCCTCCTCTTGGTGTTTAATCATTGTAACAAATGTTGAACGATTCTCATTTTTTTGGTGAGAATCGGCTTGTTTTGGTCTTTACATGATGTTATAAAAGTATGATTGATATATATATTCAGTTGGTAAAAATTGACTAGGTCATCAAGTTTTTGATGTTTTCAAATTCACCTAGTTTTCAAATAGGGTAGTTTTCACATATAACAATCAATTTTCACATCCGAGCATTAAAACTTGATTATTAAATTTGTCATGAATTAAAATACAATTAAATAACTAAATAACCAGTATTTAATCACTTCATCATGTGGGATACATTGTGCAAGAAAAATAACAATAACAATAATAATAAATAACAACAATGGGAGAAGAACAATAGTAAAGGGAGAAAAATAATGGAAATAAGGGGGGGGCGGAAACATTAAAGGGAGAAGAATAATGACAATAAGGGGAGAAAAGTAATAGCATTAAAAGGAAAATAATAATAGTAATAGGAGAAGAACAATAGCCCCATGTGAGAAGAACAAGAAGAGCACAACACCAATTGATTCATGGACTATGAAAATTGGATCTAAGTTCTATAATAAAACTTGTTTACTCCTCCAACAAAACATATCTGTATAATTTTGAATTAGTTTTCATGATTGGTTTTCATTCGTGTGGGAACTCAAGATTATGTCTCAATATGGTTTTCACATGTAAAAGTGTTAATTGGTTTTCATTGTTAAAACCAGGATGAGAATCAGGTCAAGAATTGGGTGGGCATTCAAGAATTGCCCAACACTAGTTATAATTTCTAGTTCTTGATGTTTAGTTGTTGTTGCTCCTTTTTTGGTTGCTTAATCGTTGCTTGACTTCCTCCTTTTGGTGCTTAGCTATTATTGTTCCTTTTCTTGGTGCTTAATTGTTGTTAAACCTTTTTTCCCTAATGCTTAGCTACTATAACTTCCAACTAATGGTGCTTAGCTACTGTCGTTCATCCTCTTGGTGTTTAGTTGTTTTTTAACCTCCTTTTCCTCCTAATGTTTAACTACTACTCTTCATCCTTTTGGTGTTTAACTATTGTTAAAGCTCCTCCCTTTTGGTACTTAGATGTTATTTGACCTCTTCCTCCTAGTGTTAACTATTATTGCTCTTCCTTTAATTGATGTTTAGTTGTTGTTAAAAACTCCTCCTATTGGTCTTTAGTTATTGCAACCTCCAATACCTAGTGTTTAGTTGTTGCTTGACTTCCTCTTTTTGGTGTTGAATTGTTGTTACTATTTTTCTTTGTGTTTAGTTGTTGCTCAAACTTTTCTTCTTAGTGCTTAACTATAATTGTTCCTTTTTTTGATGTTTAACAAATGTTTGCAACAACCCCTCCTCCTTATTTTTTGCCCCTCACCTTCCCCCTTTTCTCATGTCTTGATTATTCAACAAGATGGTACAACTACCGTGTAACAATGTGCCTTCAAACAAACATTATAACTTTTGCTTGTTGCCTACCTTCCTATTGAATTGTTGTTGTGACCCCAAAATTAACACCCATGAAAATGATTCTTGTGCCCTATAGCCTATGTGATATTTGTGATGCAATCAATCACTATAGCTTCCTTAACAAATTGTTGTAGACCAAGCTACAACAAATTTGATTTTGGCACGTTGCACAACCTACTACTCATTCTTCAATAGTCAAACAATTTGTTGTTTTTCTAGTCTTTTTTTCTTCCTTATCTTTCTACATTGCTTTTCTATTTTTTTTTCGCAATTTTTTTAATTTATGGTTTTCTTTTGTAATATCTCTAAGTATTCAATAAAATTCATGACATGTGACTAAGGACTAGTTCACTAATGATTTTTTTCCTTTGGTTTGTCTTGCAAACAAATGAAGCAAAGACAAAAGGTTGTGAAAATTCATGGTTTCCTATGTTAGATTTGAAGTTATTTATTTTTCTTACAACTAATCAAAACTAAGGTCATCAAGGTTTACTACATTCATTTCTTTTACCCTATCATCTACTATTTTAGGGTATGAGGCATATTTACATAATAAATTGTTTAGCTTTTGACTTACTAGTAGAAGAATCTTCCATTGTTGTCTAATGAATCAATGTAGTGTGCATATGGAGGAAATCTTTAGTGGCAAAATTGTTTTCACATTGTTGTTTTTTATGTTTTGTTGATCATCTAACATGTAATCCTCTTCACCTCCTTTAGTCTTTGCTATTGGTGTATAAATGGTTGTAGATTGAATTGTCCATTGCTTTTGGATTATAGGGCTATATACCTATTGCTTTAAACCCATATTTGATAGTCTATTCTATAATTGATTAGTTTAAAGCTTGATGCACCATCCAACCAAGGCGATCTTGTCTAATTTCATGTAATTGTTTATGGCCATAATTGCAATTCTAACCTTTTTGAATGTTATTTTGAAAGGTTTAAAACATGAAACATTTAAGGGTTACAAGGCATGAAATGTATGTGAAGGTAAAATGATCATGTTTAATCCAACCTCGTGGACAAATGTTCCTATAGAGTTATATGACT
>Ga0116228_10001638_pt1 | contig 18732 bp, 13 predicted proteins | sample S1TSphfallax_2_FD_89694 | JGI IMG/M metagenome (GOLD analysis project Ga0116228, IMG submission 89694) | Host-associated microbial communities from peat moss isolated from Minnesota, USA - S1T2_Fc - Sphagnum fallax MG | ecosystem: Host-associated > Plants > Peat moss > Unclassified | place... | reverse complement strand
TGTGGTTGAACATCAAGAACTTCCGGTTGCCCAAAGGTTTAAGTCATAAGTTCATGGGCCCATATGCGGGTCCATTCAAAGTGTTGGAAAAGAAACTTTCCGACACTTATAAGTTAGAACTACTGGAAAACCTTAGAGTTCATCCCACATTTCACGTGTCTCTTTTGAAGCCGGTCTCCCGTGATGCCTCAAGGCCTAATCGAGAGTTCAACTCAAGGCCCCCACCCGACTTGGTTCATAATGAACCGGAATTTGAGGTGGAGGCCGTGCTCAAGTCAAGGCAACTAAGAGGGCGAGAATGGGAGTACTTAGTCAAGTGGAAAGGATACCATCCAATAGAGGCTTCTTGGGTGAATGAATCCGACATGGAACATGCCCAAGAAGCCATAGAAGAATTCCACACGAAACCGGCAAAGAAGAGACGTAGAACATGATGAGGACATCACCTTTCTTTTAGTGGGGCATAATGTCACATAAAATGTATCACATCAAGTTGCAAGTGAAATAAAGGCTAAAAACTTCCAAGAGATTGTATCATGAATTTTTTTGTATAAGTGCAAATAGGTTTGTCAAATGGCATTGGACAAATGCAACTATTTTGCGTAGGCTCAAATCAAAATTGGACTCCTACTTTGGGGTTGAGGAAACTTGACCCCGAGAAAGGAGGCAAGCAAAGTGAGCTTGCGGGGACATGCACATGCCTTGAAGTGCATCCTAAAGGGTTGGTTGGTAGTGGCGGCCAACGCAAGAGGTCATGACCCCGTTCGTGTACTTTAATCGTGTAGTTTGGGATTTGGGTTTTAACAAAACCCGAATGTTGCTTCTCGTACCTTGATAAGTAAACCTTTTAATTAAGGCTTGGTTGTTGTGACCAAGGCGCGAGATGGGGAAAGGAGTCATGTCAAGTAGCCTAGGTCAAGAGTAGACTTGACTTGAGCTCCTCATGAGGGGAAGAATGAAAAGTTCCTCCCAAATGAAGAGCTTCGTCAAATTAGGCTAGTTTAGGCCTCTTTTGACGAATCAAAGGAAGAGGGTTTTTGGAGAGACCCTCTTGGACTTGTCAAGAAAGTGTTGGAAACTTGGGCACGCCTAAGTTAGCTTGAGACAAGGTCTAGCCACAAAGTTGGCAAACAATGGCCAAGGATCTAAAAGAAAGCAATTGCAAGTGTGAAAAATATTCTAAGTGTCAATGAGGACATTGACCTTTGTTCTAGTGGGGGAGAGTGTCGCAACCCTACTTTGGGTGAAGTGGGAGGATGAAAATCCCATTCCCAAAGTTGGGATTTGGAGTCCTCCGGGACTCCTGAATGTTTAGAGTTCGACAACAGAGGCCAAAACACCTTGCATTAGGGTGTTCTTGGTGTCATTGGAAAGGTCTTCAAGTTTAGATGTCCAAAATGCCCTCGCATTGGTCATTTGAACATCTGCAGCCCAAGTTATGGGCAAAAGAAGGGCCGGGAGTCAAACCCTAAACCCAACCCTAAACCCTTGGCAGTTTGACTCCCGACCATTAAAAGTCGGGAATCGACCTCTTCCCTACATCCGAATCGAGAGTGTTACATGGCGTTGGAAAGCTCTCGGAGAGAGCTATAACTTTGGTTCAGACCTCGTCTTGATTAGACTTGGCAGTCAGGAGATATGAGCTCCCAAAGTCCCGGGACTCCAACCGGGACAGTTTCGGGACAATTTCGGGACTCCAACTTAGGAGTCCCGGGAAAAAGAGCCATTTGGATGTAGCCCCCGCGGAGCATTGTAGAAAATACTATATGGGGGAAGGTGGTAGCTTCCCCTGAGTCCGGGCCGTGGTGAGTCTTGTGTGTCAAAATGTTCGTGGCTTGTCCCAACACCCAAGGGTGTTCCCGAATGTGAACTAACCCTTTTGTGGTTGGTTTTGGATGCAGATTCAAGCTTGATGATCTAGTCCCTCTTCCTAATCTAATCCCGGGACTTCTAGCATGCCCCTCTACCCCTTTCTAGTGCTGGAAGTCGGGAGCGCCTCCAAATTCCATATTTCCGCAATTCAACACACTTGGACCCTCAAGTGGGTTCAACAAGGAACTTAGGAGTGCGTCAGGGAAAAGGATGAGTCCTCCAATTCCATTGGTCATGAGGATTATCATCGTATTTGATTGGTGAAAGGAATCTTCTTAATGTTTCATCAGGCCTAGGAATTTTCTCTTAAATCCCATAGGAGAGAAAAATCATTTTCGATTCTCATTGGGTCATGAAGGATGAGGAGGCCATTGATTGGAAGGAAAGATTTCCAACCTTCCATTAGACAAGGAGAACAAGCTCAAGGAGGGGTGATAAGAGGCTTACAAAAGAAAGTGGATCTTGTGTGTGTTTTTTGGAAGGAGAAGGAGGAGAATGAGTGTGTGAGAAATTCTTAATTCTTATGTGTGGAAAAATGTTGTTCATGGAAAAAAAACGTGTGCAAACAAAAACCATGAAGGAAAGTTATGTGTAGTAAGTAGTTGTAGTAGAGTTCATGGAAGGATTTCCATGACAAAACCCCTAGATTCTTAATTAAAATAGTTGTTGCTCTCATATCCACCGTTGGATTTGTCTGAAACTTGAATTAATTTCAGTTTAGGAGGTGTTAAAGGTTCTCCCAAAATTTTAGCTTCATCGATTTTGTTGTAAGGGAGCTACACTTGCCGGAAGTAGAGGGGGTTGAAATTGTCTGTTTTTTTTCGAGTCCAGTCAAAATAATTTTAGTTCTAGGCATAACTCTTGATTTGAAAAATAAAAACTTATAAAATTTTGTACCATTTCTCCTTAAAAGATCAGTTTTTTGAATTTCTAATGCATGTTAGACTAGGAAATTGTATGAAAATATTATGACGGATGGAACGTAGGGGGTTAACCATCAAGCGTGAACTTGGATTAAGCATCAACGTAAGGCTCTTTCACCTTCTATCATGGTGAGTTTGATTCTCACACAATGTCTTGGTACCTTTCAAGTGGACACAACACATTAAATTCTTAGTGAACTCCTTGCATTTCATTGAACCACCTTAACTTGTTAGAATACAACTACATCCTAGTTCCACCCCCAAGTGGGTTTTGTGAGTGCACATCTTCATGTGGAAGGTGTGGAAGAATTCCTCACAGGATTGTAGGAAATTTTGAAGGAATAAACCCACACACTCTCAAGTGGGCTCCCACTTTGGAGGTTGGACTCTCAAATCTTCAGAAGGTAATTGTATGGGTCAAAACTCATTGTATTGAAAAGTTCCTTATACCATTGAAAATCTCTTAATACATAAATGTTTTAAATGGGCTTGCATGACCCGTTTGAATATTTCAAACACAAGTTATTATCAAAAGAAGGGTTGGGAGTCAAATTACCAATTAGATTCTTGACCACTAAAAGTCAAGAATTTCCCTAATTTACTTGTGTGCAGGTGGCATGTTGCATATTATTGAAAAGCTTTCAACGAGGGCTACAACTTTTCTTGAAACCTCACTTCAATCCGAGGTATGCACACAAAGTTATGGGCCTCCAAAGTTGTAGGAGTCCCCATTTAAATTTTTTTGAGACTATCAAGTTAGGATTCCTAAGAAAAAATGACATTTGGGTGTTAGCCCCATGGATAGGCACAAAAAATACTTTAAGGGGGAAGGTGGTGGCTTCCCCCAAGTCCGAGCCATGGTGAATTTTGTGAGTTCGTGTTTACTTGTGGTTTGTTCATGCACCAAAATTGCTCCAACTATGCATTAACTAACTAGTTGTTTGGTTTGTGCAGGTCCATGTGAAAAATTGACTAGATTATCACTTGTCTTAGTCCCCATCCCAAAACTTTAGCACACCCTTCTACCCCTAAAGTGCTACGAATTAGGGAGCTTACCTTAACTCTTTAGCCTTTCGTTGTTTTCACCTTGGACTTGAAGTTGAGTCTATCAAAGAGCTTTGGGGGGGGGGGGGGTGCATTAGGATAGCCTTGGGGGGGGGGCTATTAAATGGACTCTAGAATAAGTATAATATGTTTTGCAAGAAGTTAGTTCTCATGAATTTGCATTTGTAGCCATAGAAATAAGGGAGCATATATAACCTAAGGAATCTATAATTCAATAGGATTAAAATGGTTAGATTAGGTATGTGTTAGAGTTGTAACAACAGGATCATATTCAGATTACATTAAATTTATAATCAAATCAACAACTACAAATGATATCAAAATTGCAACAATAAGAGCAAACTCAAATCACATCAAATTTGAAGTTATAGCAACAACTATTAGTAACAACAAAGTTGTAGCCACAAGAACAAATAATAACCCATCAACAAATAAATGCATTGTTGTTAATAGAAACATTAGAATAACAACAATAGACTTTGTATATAACAGAAAATCCGACAATGTTTCAATTTGAAGTATAGGCAAAGTAGAATGTAGAATAAACATAGTAGATTATTGTACATACAGATCAAAAAATTTAATCACATGATTAGAAACAATAAAACATTTAACTTTTTTAACACGTTTTTTATCCATAATTCTAGGACGTGATTCAAAGTATGGGTGGGGTAATGTTAAGAAAGTAGTTACTTGCAATATTATTAGTTAGTATATTTTTATTTATTTAGTTGTTATTTATAAAAATTACTAGTTGTATTACATTTATCACCATTTGAATTTGAATAGAACATAGGACTATTCTTTGCAAAAGATAAAGAGATGAAGACCATTGCATCATTGTAGAACATAGAGCTTTAATGGAATATGAAAAAAAAAAGTTTTTAATTTTTGGAAAAGATTTGAATGAATAATATTAATATTAATTTTATTGTATTTTAGTCCAGATTTATACCAAAATATAGGATTAGAGATTTTGTATTTTCTAGTGGCAATTTGCATCACCCGATTATTACATTCTTAAAACTACAATACCATCTTAATGAGCACTAGTTGTTGGGTATTACACATCATAACTAGTTCTTGTTTTGAATGCAACTACAAAAAATTCAGAATTGGAGCATAATCAACTTCTAAATAGATTGGAATAACTATGCAACTTGGAGCAAAGATCATCACACTAATTTAGTTTTCAACAACATGCAAAATCAATGGGTGTAGTCACAATACCTATTGATGTTTGATAAACACAACTCTTACTCAAGGTGTTTGGCCAAATGTATTCATTATGGGAACCATTGAATGACCATTTGTTCAACAAATATATATTGGTTACAACCCCACAACCCATTGTTGAAATTACATTAACTTGTGCATATTGTCAATAGGTTGGACATGAATTCAAGAATTGTCCTTTTGTGGATGTTAACACTATGAGAAATTATGTTTGTGGAGACCACATTGCCTTGCAACTAGAGCTCAAAAACCACTATAGGACAACTATGTTGCAACTACTATCTCGATAGTGCAACTCCCTTAGAACTATGCCTTATAAATATGATGAATAAATAAATAAATTTCCACTTAAAAAAAGGCTAGTTGTTAGATAGTTACAATGTAGTTATAAATGGGTGTTTTATATGGTTATTTATACACATCGTATATACAAATGTAATCAACTACGTTTGACTTTTTGAGGAGTTACATTATAGTTGCATATTACAACTAAGGTAGGACTATTGGAAGGTAGCTATATACTGAGCAACTACTTTGTAACTAGCGTACAACATTAATACATGTGATCATGCCATGTGTCCAAATTCTCACTATCCATTAGGTATGAGGCTTTCAACTAGTTTTTTGATTGTGAAGCTTGTTGGTGCAAGATGTTGGTTACTACGTTGCCATTAAGTGGCCATTAAATAAATACTACCTATTCACTAGGCATATAAAATGTAAATTTGCAGGCATCAAACTTGATTATAATTCTCCATGAACTTTATTAAAATATATATATTGGATGTACATGAAGGTTTTCAAGCTTATACACCTATAATGTTTCTAGTCTACATGAGCAAGGGTAGAATTAATAATAGTTGATTCCTTTGCCAATAATTCCTTGGTGCCCACAAGGGTTGCATCTTGTGGCATTGGTGGGTGTGTCATGGTTGTGTTTAGCCATGACACACCATCGTCAATGCCACTCAAAGTAGCACAAGTATCCATCATGATGTGGGGTGATTGAAATTCCTTTTGGACCACCACTTTCCATGAAGGATTTTGTTCTTAATCCATGAAGAACACTTGTTGAACTTGGGTAGGAAAAAAAAATGGTTTTTCATCCTTTGCTATCATATACCAAAAATTACAAACCAAGAACCATGCTTCATCCCATCTATAGGTTGAATTCCCCTTAACGTCATTTTCGTTCCTAAACCATGCACATCGCATGAAAGTGATGGGAATTGAAATGTATAATTTAATATGAATTTGTCTTTTATAACATTGACATATTCTACCATTGCATCACCATCCCCCATGTGGGCTTGTCATTGGCCAAAAATTGATGCCACCCCACAATCAAAACTAACCATGCTTTCTATATTACAATCACTCATTCTAAAGTGATTGCCATATGCCTTCATAAGTTGATATCTCAATGTGGTTGTTTTGGAGGGTAATTTAAAGCCTCTACATCTAGGTCTTCCATGGGCATCCCATTACGTCAATGTTCCTTCATGGCACCTCACACCCATTCTACAAGATTAGGAAATTAACTTTTCCCTCCACCCTCCATTCATCCACTTTCTTTCTTTTGCCTTGTGTTGTCTAAAGACCGGCCACATGATCAAATTTTAATTTGAAATTATAGATTTTTTTTAGATTGTGTATGCCTACTCCACTTCCTTGCAATTGGGTTTGTAATAACACATGCAATTATGTTTCTGTATTTTCTTCACATGCAACTTGATTTGAGTTGCAAATTAATATTTCTAGAGATAAAACCTAATGCTAGTTCATATCTAGAACTATAATGCAATTCTATTGATACTAGTATTTTTTATTAACAACTACAAAACAATTGGTAACCAATGTTGATCCAACACTTGACCCATACAACCATTGTAGTTGTATTAGAGAGGACATAATGGTGGGCAATGTCCTGAAGAGCTTGGCCCAAATCAATTGATCTACATGCTCCTTCAAGCACCTCTCCACTAACGCCCTCCTCTTTGACATCCCACATTTGACAACTCACCAACATGAAACCTTGCATATACTCAATGAGGAATCCCATTTATTCCTCCATAGCATAATTTACTGCCATGCAACCTTAGGCTACCTCATGCACTAGACGTAACCCTTTAAAACTTTGTTCATCTATTTGATGCAATACATCCATCAAGTGTGGACAGGACCACACAAATTGAGTTCTTTGACAAGATGAATCACAAGATGTCACTAGAAGAAAAACATGTATTTTTTGCTAGTCTCTGCAACTAAAATCCCTTTAGTCGCCTGAGACAAGTTGCATGTGATAAATTAGTTGCAAATGACAAAGGGTATTGTATGAAAGAAAAAATCAACAAATACATTTCATCCTTTGATTCCATTGTATGCAAATTGTCACATGCGACTAAAATGTAACTATTTTGATCATAATTGAGGGCAAATGATGTGCTGCCACATGTTTTAATATTTGATTATTTAAAATATAATAATAATAAATATTATATTGAAATAATCTAGGACGTTCAATTCAAATACTTGGATGATATTATATTATGACACATGATCCAATGTAAATATGCCACGTGGCATTAGATTTTAAAAATATATTAATATTATGTTGGTAGGTTCTTAAGTAGGCACATAAATAGGTGCCTACAATCTTAGGCTACATACCAACCTACCTACTTAAGTAAGAAAATAGGTAGATAGGTTTTACCTTCCTAGGTTAAAAACTTATTCATATAAGTAGGTACTTAGGTAGGTAGGTACATAGGTCGACCTAGGTGGATAGGTTAAACTAGGTACCTACTTAGCTAGGTAGATAAGCAGGTTGGGAAGGTAAGTACTTTAAAATTGTGCATAATTTATTTTTTTTGTTTTGGGTTGAGCTTTTTATTAGGTCATCCCATGTGCACAAATTTTTTAATGTGAAATTGGATGACCACACTCCCTTATTTATATAGTGTTCAAAATAAGAATGAAGAACAAACAACATGGGATAAGTTTTGAAGTTGTAACTTTTTCACAAACTAAATTATAATTCCATAAATTTCTTCATGATTTACTTTTTTACTTTTTAGATTTCTAAACAATTCAAATACTAGATAATTGGATAATCATTTAATTAATACTGATTAAATTTACATATATTAAATTATAAATTATACAATATAAATATTCAATATTCATTATCAATTATTTAAATAAATATTAACTTAATATTTAACAAACTAGCTATTTAGTTATTCACAAGCTATCAGTACATAACTCATAAATAATCAAATAACTAGAATATTTAAAAATATTTTATTATTTTCTAGAATCCGATCAAATTATATATAATATAATTAATGTACAAATATTTAGTGACTATAATTAATGTACAAATATTTAGTGACTATAATTTAAAATGAAGGATTTAAAATATTTATGTTAAAATTATAAGTAATGAATTAATAATTGTTATTATAAAGTAAATTCTTACAAGAATCATTTAAAATCATTATTCAACTAATTACATTTATTGTTGTAAAAATTATTATAAATCAAGTAATTTCTTTCCCTTGGTAATTATTAACTATAAATACAATAGTTTGTTAAAAATAACATTAATTTTCATAATTACCGCAAAATTACTATAATATATTTATCATAGATGATTAATCACATATTTAAAATATTTAATGATAATATTTAATATTACTGAAATTAAAATCAGTAAAACATATTTTTTAAGTACACTATAATTTTTCCAAAATTTTAATTCAGTTTTGAAATTATAAATTACATAGTGTGAATAATTATGCACATACTAATTAATTTGTATCTAAAGTAATTAAAATTATTTTAAAGTAACGTCACATTTATTAAGTTTATTAATTTCTTCTAATATTAGAATATAGAATATAGAATATACAAATCTAAGTTATAACAATAATTATTTATTGTAACTTAGATTTAGTAAACATAATCATTCATAATTCTTTATAAAAGTGATTTATTATGGATAACAGTAGTAGAAAAAACCCTTAAAACTTAATGATTAATTTTTTGAATTAAAATATAAAGTTAAGATTCTAAAATAGTAATTCAGAAATCAAATATCAAAATTTAGATCAAATAAGTTTCTTGAAGTTAAATAACAAATTTCAGAATTGAAATGTCAATTTTCGTATTCAAATAATAATATTCAAAATTAAAATGTCCATTTTACTTCTCAATTAATAATTTTCTAAATTAAAATATTAATTTCAAGAATCCAAAAAATAATTTGGAATTCAAATTTCAACTTTCAAGTCAAATAATTTCTTGAAATTTAAATTTAAAACTTCAGAATACAAATATCAAATTTCAAGTTGAAATAAAATATTTAAAATCAAAGTGGCAATTTTTAGACTCAATATTCTTTTTTGAATTGAAATACTATTTTTTTAGATTTGAAAATAATAATTTAGAATTCAAATATCAAGTTTTAGATCAGATAAGTTTTTTGAATTTAAATAAAAAAATCCCAAAATTGAAAGATCAATTTTCAGATTCAAAATATATATTCAAAATTGAAATGTGCATTTTTAGACTCAATTAATATTTTTTAGACTCAAAGTATTAATTTGAGAATCCAAAATAATAATTTGGAATTGAAATTTCAGGTTCAAATCAAATGATTATTTTAAATTCAAATGAAAAATTCTCAGAATTGAAATATAAAATTTCATATTCATACAAAAATATTCGAAATTAATAATTTTTTGAATTGAAATACTAATTTTTGGATTCAAAAATATTAATTTAGAATCCAAATATCAATTTTTAGATCAAATAAGCCTTTTTGAATTTAAATTGAAAATATCATTTTGAAACTCAAAAAATGTTTTAAAAAATTGAAACAACAATTTTCAGATTCTAATATCAAGTTTAAAATTCTAATATATTTCTTAAAAATTAAAATAGTAACTTTCAAAATTGAAATATCAATTTTCAGATTTGAATAAAAAATTCAAAGTTCAAATATTAATTTTGAAATTCATTATATGAACAATATACATATGTATGCATATTTTATGTATATATAATTTTAGTACATACATTAAAATATAACCCTATGTCATTGTAAAATACCTTTAGGATGCAACTGATTTGGTGATTATTGTGACTAATGGGACATATAAACCTATTAAAGGATGAAAATGAATGTGAAATTGATCTAACCAATAGGATGAAATTTCAAATAGTTGCATCATAGTTGTGAGAATGACCAAAATAGTTGAAATTTAGTCTTGTAGTTACAAATATTCCCATATCTAGTCGCAAACAACTACAAGTCACATCTAGTCATAAATAAAGTGGTTGCATTTTGGCTGATTTCTACTAGTGTGTGTCATCACATCAAAAAAAGATGGGGGCATCACCATTTTTAACATGCAAATAGTTGTTGCAACATCCTCCTTAAACATGAAATTTTCATAGGGTTTATGATTTTTGCACATATCCATTGAAACACCTTACTTAACCACATGATGGTTTTTCGAATGTTCTCTTACACAAGACCCCTTAAGCATAAAAGGAGTAAGGTTTGCATGAACACATGCCAATCATGTGCTTTCATTCTAGCCCTCCTCTTGGTTGACACATGTTTAACCAAAGAGGCAGAATACTCAAATGGTACCTTTAAGGATGCAAACCAACTTTGGAAAGTTGAAAAGCTCCCCTACATTTAACACATAATTGGCATGTGGCATCACCCACTGTGATGAGTTTTGTGGGTTGTGGGTAAACCATAGATGTGAACATAGGTTTTGCACCTCCAAGTCTCGCTTCACTTCCTTATTATCCTTATTACCACAAATGGTCCAAATTACATTTTCACACACATTATTTTCCATGTGCATAACATCTAGGCAATGCATGATCAACAAATCCTGCCATAATCCATCAATTCAAATTGATTTAGCTAAGTAATATTAATTGGCTTTGGTTCCTCTACACAACTTCATTGTAATTACAGTGATCTTTGCAAGACCACATTGTAATTGTGAAAGCACAAATGTATGAACATTAGTTACAAAAAGGAATGTTATCCAACTTATATGTATGCTTCAATTCAAATAAGACTTCTTGTCAACTCTATTGCCACATATTCACAACTTTTTAACTTTGGGAGGGTAATTTAACATAAATTTTGTACCTTAAATGGAATAGGTCATATAAAATGGACCTATGTTTCACCCCATGAACCTTGCAAGGGTTATTAATACACCATTGTCGTCCACCTTCTCCAATCCGATGTTTAGTGTCACAACCCTAGCCCTGGGTTTATGACCAAAGCAAGGGCTTGCAAGGTTGCAAGCCAAAAGGGGAGCCCAAAAGTCACATCTCATGCTCCTAGGAATGTAGGAGAATGTGAAGGAACGAACCTTCGCACTCCTAAGTGAGCTCCCATTTTGGGAGTCGGAGTCCTGATGGATTACCAAATCTTTAGAGAGCAATTGTATAAGTCAAAACCCATTGGATTGAAAACTTTTTTTATATCATTGTAAACCTCTTGAAAGATAAATGTCTAAAATGGGCTCGCATGACTCATTTAGACATTTCAAACACAAGTTATGGCCAAAAGAAAGGTCGGAAGTTAAATTGCCAATTTGACTCCTAACCACTAAAAGTCAAGAATCGCCCTAATTTCCTTATGTTCAGGTGGCATGTGACATACTGTTGGAAAGCTTTTGATGAGGGCTACAACTTTGCTTTAGACCTCATCTCAATCAAAGGTCTGCACACAAAGTTATGGGCCTCCAAAGTTTCAAAAGTCCCAATTGTGAGAATTTCGAGACTCACACTTGGGAGTCCTGGGACAAAATGACATTTAGGTGTTGGTCCTGTGACCGAGCATAGAGTATAATATATGAGGGAAGGTGGTGGTTTCCCCTAAGTTCGGGCCATGGTGAGTCTTAAGTCCGTGTTTGCCCATAGTTTGTTCGTGCACTAAAATGCTCCAACTACGCACTAACCAACTTGTTGTTTGGTTTGTACAGGTGTGTGTGAGTAATTGAATTACTTGTCAATCTTCCTAGTCCCACCTTTGGACTCATAGCTGAGTCCAACAAGGAGCTTGGGGATGCGTCATTTGGACTCCATGCCCTTTACACTTCATGGTTCGTTATTATGGGCGGTTCACCTTTTTCTTTTGGATGCCCATTAAATGCATCCTTGAACCATTATAATTTGTATGGATGTTTACATTGAAGCCAGCTATAATGGCCCGTATACACCATCTTCTTCAAGGTTAATAAATGTTGAGATGTGGTTTTTGACTCATATTTAGCAACTTGAGGGTGTGTCACTCCCAGCTTGGGAATCCTAAAAAAAATGACATTTGGGTGTAACCTTCGTGTTTAATCATAAAAAATATTATAAGGGGGAAAGTGGTAGCTTCTCCCAAGTAAGGGTTGTGGTGAATTTTGTGAATCCATCTACATTTATGGTTCATTCGTGCATCAAAAGTGTTCCAACTGTGCATTAACCAACTTGTTTGATTTGTGCAGGTCCATATGAATAATTGATTCATTTATCACTCATTCTAGTCCCCATCCCAAAGCTTTGGCACTCCCCTCTTACCCCTAAAGTGGTGTGAACTAAAAGGCATACCCCAACTCCTTCTATCAATGTTTCCACCTTTAAATTCACATTTGAATGTTTCAAAAAGTTTAGGGGTGCATCATTTAACTTACATTTACTGTCTTCTTTTTTTAATTGTGCAAGTTGATTTTATCTTGAACTTTCATTTATGATTTCACCCTAATCTCATCCCAAAGCTCCAACACGCCCTCCTACCCCTGAAGTGTTATAAGTTAGGGAACATGCTTTAATTTTCTTCTTTTTCCATTAATTCGTTATGGGATCCACATTTGGGTCCCTTGAGTTTGGGGGCATGTCACTTGGTATCAAAGCTCTAGTAGGAACTTAATCCATTGAATGTGCAGTTCAATGGCACCCAAGAGGAATCGCAAGTTAATCAAGGAAGCTATGGTGGTAGAACCCACCTAGAACCCAGATGTTCTGCTCGAAAGTAATATGGAAGAACAAAAAAATTATCAAGAATAAGAAGATCGTGATGATCATGAAAGTGAAGAGGAACAACATTCCATATTTTTTTTCATGGGAGAACAATTGGAAGTTTTGTTGAGAATGAATAGGCCCGATTTCACTAAGCTGGTTGAAGCCCTTAAAGGAGGATCCTCTAAAAGTGTAGGATTCAAGCCCACTAAGCCTAGGAATTTTGATGGGGTCTGTGAGCCATACTAACACAACTATGTGTAATAGTTTCAATTTTTGAAAGTTTCACCAAGGATATTCGAGTGTGGTAAGGTTACTAAGGGTTTTTAGCAACTTCATGTTAAAATAAAGGATGATGAGTGCGCATGGTTGCGTGGGGGGTTGTTTTCTTTTCGAAAATACAATATTGGTGAATAAGGTGTTGGGTTAGTTCCTTTCTTCAACAAAAAGTTGATAACCATAGTTTTAAAACCTCAATTGCGCAATTAAGGGTGAAAAATCTTTAAAGGGTTAGGGGTGGAAGCAGACACCAAATTTGTGGTGCTCAACAATAAATTGGTCTTGTTTTAGTATTTAGTGAATAACAAGGATGTTGGAATTCATGAAGTAGTTGGAGAGGGTCAATGAAAGATCCAATAGAAATATAATAATATTTAAGCCCATGGTTAACAATAATATTTTTCCATGATAATATTAAATTAGTTTTTTAGAATAATCTTTAGGCACTAATGATGTGATTGTAAAATTTCCACGATGTAGCCTTAATACACCCTTACTTAATCTTCACTTCTATTAGGTTTTTAAATAGAATCAAAATTGAATTTAAAAACTAACATTTCCACCTGAATAGCCTCAAGTGAATTACAATTTAGTAAACAACTTAGAGGGGATAAATAAAAAATTCAGGAAATCTAAAAGGTGACGAATGGTGCGAGCTAAGTATTCAATTTGATGTTCCACAGAGAAGGAGTTAATGGGGCCTTATAGCCAATGATAATGGCCATCACCAGGAACCCAAGTTCGATAATGAAAATAAACATCATCATCGTCGCATTGACACTTTTCAAACCTTTTTGGCACAGCTCCACAAGCGGGAATGAATTCTAAATAGGTCACTAAAGCATGTGGGTTAGGAGACAATTGACAATCCCATGCCGAATGATCGACTCAAGTGCGCACCACCCTTTTGAACGGTTTTTCGTTGCACGACCATTAGCAAACATTCACATCAAGCGATGGTTCTTCAAACTCTTCTTCTTCTATAGGCATAATTGGAAGATTTGAAAGTGTAACAACATCATCTTCCATGACTGAATCTTTACTTGCGTCAACAAAAACCAAAGGGGGAGTCGAAACAATCTGGTATTTGCACTTTAAGGGGGTCGATGCCTTTATTTAACAAATTAGGGTAGGCGTAATGTATGGTAGTGATGATGAAACCTCATGAAAACCTGGACATCTTAGTTTTAATGGATTTGTTAAGCCCTAATTTTGACGATGGATCTAAAAGTGCATGGGGGTTCTTATGATGGAAATTTTAATTCAAATTTACTATGTACTACATAGTTAATTAGTACATGGTAAAAAAATAACTAGGGGATATTAAGAGAATAAATGGTATGTGAGAATGTTACTACTAGCATCGAGTGGATTTAATAGAATGGGGACTCAAGGATGTTTACTTATTACTACCAATAAATTATCATAGTAGTTAGTTACTTGAAATAATTATGATGAAGAAGTAGGAAGTGAAACTTAAACGGACGGAATGGATAAGGATTAAGCTCAAGAACCTCATCGAAATGTCCAAGATAAGGAAAAGGATGGGTCCTCTAATTCCATTAGTCATGAGGATTATCATCCTATTTGATTGGAGGATGGAACCCTCTTAATGTTTCATTGGGCATTAGAATTTTCATCCTAAATTCCATTGGAGGGCAAAACATTCTCGATTCTCATTGGTTCTTGAAGGATGAGGAGGCCATGGATTGGAGGGAAGGATTTCCACAACTTCCATTAGACAAAGAAAACAAGTTCAAGGAAGAGGTTTTGGGGGGTCTTCTGAAAGGGTGATTTTTTTTGGGAAAGGGAGGAAAAGGATGATGAGTTTTAATAGATGGTGGAAAAAGGGAGAATGGGTTGGATGTTTGGGGTATTTTGAAAGAATAAAAGTGAATAGGATAGTGTTGGGAGCTTGAAAATTTTAGAGGAATTTCACAAACCCTCTTAGGTTTGGTAGCACAACTTCTTACTAGTTTGGGTGGTGTAGAGCTTGCAATTTGGTAGGAAGATGCACCTTGTAGTTAGTTTTCTAATGAGATAAGGCAAGTTCAATTTGGACAACATATGTGTTAGGAATGATATTTTAAATGATTGGTGGTTTGCAACCAAGTTGAACATATTGCCTTCGTAAAACCCTCTCGAGTTTAGTAACATAACTTCTTACTAGTTTAGGTGTAGGGCCTACAATTTGGTAAGCATATGCACCTTGTAATTAACTTTCAATGAGCTAAAGAAAGCTCTATTTGAATAACATATATGTTAAGAATGATATTTTAAGTGACTGGTGGTCTGCAACCAAGTTGAACTTGATGCTGAATCCTTAAAACTTGGTTTGAAGGGGTGGCAATTCAACATAAAATTCTAGGATTTGGAATGTTTGAATTTGGAAAATATATCTATTAATTTTAAATTGTATATCATGCATAAGAAACCAGTATTCTGGTTTCAATTATAAACGCGACTTAACATTTAGAAATACATTTATATATTTTTTCCTTCACTAGTAGCGTATGTACTTTCAAGTATAGTCACTTCATAGAACTGAGAATAGAAGGACAAAAAGTTGCCTCATAGGGTCTAAGAATGAAAGGTTGTGGATGTTTGGCTTGCAGAGATGGAGTCACCTTCATGTTGCCAAAGTTGGGCGACAATTTGCCATGGAACTTGTTCAATCTTATCTAAAGGGTTGTGCTTCAATATGGTCGAGGATGATGAGGAAGAGGAAGGGAAGACCCATGACTACACATGGGAATTTTTCAAGGAACACATTGAGTTAGAATTCGTTCCACAAAATTTTGGTTACATCTCAAGGTGTAAACTTCATGACCTTGTGAATGCAACAAATGAAAACTTGGACCAATATGTGAGGGCATATACCAAATTCATGCTTGAATTCTGACATATGCACGAACTAAACCAAGTGTTCCATTTTGTGATGGGACTCCTCACTTGGGTTAAGTGTAAGCTTCAAGAGAATTGGCTTGCTTCATTGTCCGAAACCATCATGAAAATGGAAGGGTTTTTGAATGTGGGACAAGGTGAAAAGTCCAAGTTTAAGAAGGAGAAAAACTCCTACATAAAAAGGTTGACCATGAAAAGGAATGGAACTGTGGGTAAGACATTTCAAAAGGGGAAAAGCCCATACAATTTCAAAGCCCACATTTCAAACCCAAAGGTAATTTTGCCAAGAAGGGGGTTCCTTTAAAAGGAAGCCAACCCAAAGGGAACGTTGGTAGGAAACCCAAAGGAACATGTTTCAATTGCAATTAAATGGGACATTATTCCAAAGATTGCTCCAAACCCAAACCAAGCAATGGGGGCTCTAAAGTAATTGCCCTTACTGCCAACATTTTGGTTTATAACAACTTTATGGAAAAGCATGTGGAGCATCTTCAAATGGTGTTCCAAAGGTTGAAAAAAAACAAATTGTATGTTAAGTTCAAGAAATGTGAATTGAAGGTCATGGAAATGGATTTTTTTGGACATAAAATCACCCAAAAAGGCTTGAAGATGAATGACCACAAGGTGAAGGCAATTTTGGATTAAGAGCCACCTAGGTTGGTTCTCGCCTTAAGGTCATTCCTAGGATTGGCCTCCTATTATTACAAGTTAATAAAAAACTTTGCTAAGATAGCCATGCCTTTGATAAACCTTTTGAAAAAATCATCCAAAACTTATGAATGGGATAAGGCATGCAATGATGCATTTGAAACCTTGAAAGGCATTTTAGTGAAGGCATCAATGTTGAAATTACCCAACTTTGACAAAGATTTTGAGATCCATTCCAATGTCTTTGACTTTGCAATTAAAGGAATCCTAATGCAAGATGGAAGGTTGGTTACATTCGAAAACAAAAAGTTGAGCGAAATGAAGTGAAGGTGGCCAACTCATGAAAAGAAAATCTGGGTCGTGATACATTGCTTTAAAACTTGGGGCGATTACATAGGCTCCAAAGATGTGGTGGTGTGGATTAATAATGTCACCTGGACAAATTTCGCCATTCAACCAAAGTTGTCATCAAAACAAATGAGATGGCAAGACACATTGACTTTGTTCAATGTGAACATTCAACATAAGCCCAAGAAGGATAATGTGGTGCTTAATGCGTTAAGTTGAAAACACCAACTTAATGTGTTGTACATGGGAGAAGCAAAGCTTCAAAAGGAAGTTCAACTAGCTAGTCGTGGTGACGAATATGCCAAGGAAATAAAACAAAACACTAAAAAAAGAATCAAATCACATTTCCATTTGCGGGATGGATTGTTGTGGTATAAACATAATCAGTTCTATGTTTTAGAATGGAGGCTTAGGGATCTGTTTTTTAAGGAGTGTCATGATGGGCCCCTTACAGGCCATGGTGGTGCAAAGTGCACCATAACATGTTAACAAATAAGAGATCTACTTAAGTGCAAACATAAATATTTATTGAAAGAAAATTAAAACATGATGCTCACAACACGAAACATAACATCAAGAACTTTTCAAGGTTCTTGTCACATGAAATACACAAACTTGTGTAATGAAGAAAAGAAAAATAAACCATCAACATTAAGGTATTTAACTATAAGACCAAACCATAAATAACTAAACTAATATAAGTAAAAAAAGTAATTCAACCTTGTGAAAGTAACCTAGTCACTTTCAAACTCTAGTAACTAATGAAACCTAATTAGTTGAGCTTGAATTCTCAACACTCCCCTTCAAGCTCAAATCCACTTCTAATACACCAAACATTTTTTGAAACTTCTTTAGCTTATATGTACCTAAAGCTTTTGTGAAAATGTCAACAACTTGATCTTCAGTATTGACATGAATAAGGTCAATTTCTTTTACTAGAGTTTTTTCTCTAATAAAGTGGTAGTGCACCTCAATGTGCTTTGTCCTAGCATGATAGACCAGGTTGTTAGCAAGTAGTATGCTACTGACATTATCACAAAAAATGACAACAGGAGCATCCACTGACTATCCCAAATCTGAGAGTAGTTTCAATAACCAAACTACTTCACATGTAGCAATTGTTGCGCCTCTATATTCTGCTTCAATGTTTGATAATGCAATTGTTGGTTGTTTCTTATTGCTCCAACTAACAACACCATTTCCAAAAGAAAACATGAAACCACTAATTGATCTTCTATCTGAAACAATGCTAGCCCAATCAACATCCGTGTATCCATGTACTGTGACGCGCTCCCAAGTCATGGGGTGAGACCAAGTTGAAGGTCTCACAAAGTCAAGTTGCGGAATCAAGACTTGATAGCACGCTCCCGGCTTCCAACTCTAGAAAGGGGTAGAGGGTCGAGTTGGGAGC
>Ga0116228_10001637_pt1 | contig 18735 bp, 13 predicted proteins | sample S1TSphfallax_2_FD_89694 | JGI IMG/M metagenome (GOLD analysis project Ga0116228, IMG submission 89694) | Host-associated microbial communities from peat moss isolated from Minnesota, USA - S1T2_Fc - Sphagnum fallax MG | ecosystem: Host-associated > Plants > Peat moss > Unclassified | place... | reverse complement strand
TCCCCCAAGTTGCTGGTTCAGCCGTTAGGCTATTGACCAATATTCCCCACTGCTGTACTATACGTATTGGGGTTTTTTCAGACCCAATGTGATCGATCGACCTCTCAGCCTCGACTACGGAATTTCAGGCTAGTTAAACCATTACTTTAACTACTACCTATCCGAAATATTTATTGTCCTCTTAAAGCGGAGATTTACTTCCTTTCAATTTATAAGGCATTTAACCTTACTTTAAGGCAGCCAAAATATTATATACTCACCTGTACACCACTTCTAATGAAATATGTGAAATAATTCATACATTATATTAGACGTTCGATTAGCATGTGTCAAGCACTTGGACAGCGTTCATTCAGAGCCATCATCAAACTCAAATTTAGTACGGATAAAGCCCAGGTTATGGGCTTTGGTATGTTTAGCGACGGACACACTTTTATCCGTACCATTACTAATAAACCCTTAGTTGTCAATAAAATGGAATTTATTGATTACATATTTTTTAATTATAAAATATTTCTTGTTATAATGGATACCTTTAAGCCGATTCCTGTTATAGTTATTAGTCTATAATAAAGCTTAACGACGAGCTTGCGCTTTAATTCTTTTTCTTTACTGTATACAGCTTTAAGCCTATTCTATACATTTAGTTATGTTTTTAACTTTAGAAAAAGGAATATTTTCTGTGTAATACTCAAGTTTTTACTTAACATACCTTCTTTATATGTTGATGCATAATAAGCGCCGGACTTTCCTGTACTACACTAAAGTATAGTACTTATGCTACTAGTATCACAAAATAACCCTTATTATAATAATTTTTTTATATAATTAGCCGAATATTATTTATTAATTATATTAAGTATACAAATTAAGAAAAATTCTTATCCAAGACTCGAACTTGGACTAAGATGTTAGGACCATCATGTTCTACCATTAAACTAATAAGAGGTTTTACTTAGTGTAAATCCAGCGCATCTTTAATATAACTACTTGTTAATACTACAAACACTTGGGCTTGTATAAATGCTATACCTAGCTCTAAACCACTAAAGGCTATTATAAAGGCTAAAGGTATTAAACCTAGGAAAAAGAATATAAATCCTGAAGTCATAATATTATAAGTAAATCCCGCTAAAATATTTAGTAACATGTGACCACTTAATATATTGGCACCTAATCTAAGACCCAAAGAAACATTTCTAGATAAATATGATATAAATTCTATTAATACTAGTAATGGTAATAAGGCTAAAGGACAACCTGCAGGTACTAATAAAGAAAAGAACTCTAAACCATGCTTTTGGAATCCTAATATTGTCGCACCTAATACTACAGTAAAACTTAAAGAAAATGTAAATATAAAGTGACTTGTTGACGCAAAACTGTATGGAACCATCCCAATTAAATTATTTACTAAAATGAATATAAATAAAGTATAAATAAATGGGAAATATATTTGTCCTTTGGTAGGATTTATTTGATTTGTTACAATACTATGTATTGTAGCATATATTGTTTCTTGGCTGATTGATCAGCTATTACTTACAACTTTATTATAGTTAGTTGCTAATACATTTAATGTTAATACAGAGAAAGCACCTATGGTTAAATATAAACCAATGTTAGTTAAAGATATATGTAAATTATTAATTATGGGCGCTTCTATACTTAACAAGTTTCTTATTTCAAACTGATCTAGAGGGCTTGTAATTGATGTATATAATAAACTATTCATATTTGGAGAACTTATAATTACCATTGATATATATAGGGGATCGAGCCTAATGATAGGGCATGATATTTGGATATATTAACCAAAACTTTGGCATTAAATTATAATTTACTTATAAATACACGAGATGTAAATAAACGAACAAATCTAGGTAATATGTATTTTGAAAATACGTATATCATTATTACAAGTAATATAAAAGCAAATGTTACTTGGTTTATAAAATAAAAGGGAACTAATTGTGGCATTTATTTTATTATATGATTAGTCAATGTTATAAACCTATGGTTTATATTTAACATAAAGTAATAAAATAAAGAGTAATAAATAAAAAAGATAATATAAAGAATAAAAGATGAAGATAAGTATGATAAAGGTTTACCTATTAATAAGGCAGTATTATTTCAACCTAAAAATATAGAATAGCTAGCATACCACTATGAAAAGAGTAGAACTATGATTTCTTTGAGCTTGAGTAAAGGTTGGCTTTGAAAAAAGCTAAAGGCATATCTAGTAACTCGTCATAGTCTATATTTAGTTTACTATAATATATATACCATGTAGTGCTTCGCCAAGGTATTTACTTTTGTTATAGTATCGGACGCTAATATACTTTGAACTATTTTGCTTTAATTAATATTCAATATTATAATAAACTTTAGTTAATTTATTATACATTATAATCTAATAGCAGATAAGAATTATAATGGGATGAATGAGCATTGCAATGATATAATTTAGCTTAAATGTATAAAAGATGTTAATTACCTTTTTTCAATTTATGGTATATAATATAAAGTATGGCAGGTATTACAGATAATATAACTATTATAGCTAACACTTCGGTAAATTCCTCTGTGTCAGTATCAAAGTAATCTAGTAAAGATAAATAAGATAAGCTTCTATTCTCCGTGGTATCTACCACAGAATGAGCAACTGGCTTAAGAGGAGATGATCCTTCATTGCCTTTAGGTGCATTATCTCCACTAGATGATCCTTCGCTGTCTTTAATTTCACTTTCAGTGGAATAAGATTTTTCACTAATTCTAGCCTTCTTATGAAGAGGTTCATCTGAAGTTTCCTCAGATGATTCCTTAGGTATTTCATTCAAAACTTCTTCTAACGCTTTTCTAAGGCCATCCATACTAGCTTTATTTAGAGATGTATTAAGCTCACCTTCAAGATAGTCCTTTATTTGTGTCAAAGATTCTTTATCCGTGGTATTTCCACTCTCCTCCCCAAAAAAAGAACTATATTCTTCCTTTATATTATCTCAATCTTCTTTATTAATCTCTTCACCCTTTAGCACGCGTTCTATTTGTTTATGTGTATGCTTCATATCCGTAATATCATTTATAGTTTCATTAGGGGTAACATCACCATCGCTAACTTTTTCATTAGTAGGTGTAGTATCACTATTACTATCTTCACTATCCACATCTTCATTATCAGTAGATATATCATTATCAGTAGATATATTATTATCAGTAGATATATCATTATGACTTCTTTTATTTCCTATAAAAACAATATGAAATAAAATATTTAATACCCTTAATAATATATTGAGATAAATAAGAATAATCCAACTATGAAATAAATTATTTAATACCCTAAATAGTATATTGGGATAAATAAAAATAATCCTACAAGATCAAGCCAAAGTTTCTTGGTTTATAATATAAAAAAGTATTTGGTTTATAAATTTAAAGGATACTAATTGTAGCATTTATTTATTATATATTTAATTAATTAATGTTATACATTATAATCTAGCAGATAAAAATTATAAAGGCTTGACGGAGCTAAATATTAATATGGTCCTTAATATTTATTATATGCTTTTTTATTACTGCACCATAAATAAGAGGGTGAAAAATTTACAATTTTTAATAATGATTACCACCTTCTTAATTGAACATTAATGTTTATATAGTGGCTATAAAAAAGCTATTTTTATAATACTTAAATTTAATTCTAGTTATTATATATTAAAGAAGAAACAGAGTAATGTAAACCATCTAATATAGGAGCAGGGTATATACCTAATATAACCGTGAAAACAACTAATGTAAGTAAAATGAAAAATTCACGTTTATTTACATCACTTATGTTGGCTTCAAAAAATTTACTAAATGATCCCCCAAAAGCTATTCTATTAAACATATATATAGTATATGCCGCCGAAAAGACTATAGATGAACTAGCCAAAACACCTAATAAAGGTAATCTTTCAAATACACCATAAAGAGACATAAATTCTCCTACAAAATTTAAAGTCAGAGGAACCCCACAATTACCTAAAGATAAAATAAAGAATAAAATAGAAAATAAAGGCATTACCTGAGCAATACCTCTATAGAAACTAATTAATCTAGTACCAGATCTGTCGTATAATACACCTCCAGCACAAATAAATAGACCACTTGAAACAAACCCGTGAGCTAGTCCTAAAGCTATACCACCTTCTATTCCTTGAATAGTATTACTAAATACACCTATAAGGTATACAGCCGCGTGTGATACTGAACTGTAAGCTATAAGTTCTTTAATATCTATAGTTCTTAAAGTACTAAAACTAGCGTATATTATAGTAATAACACCTATAAGATATATAATATAAGTATAATCTAGGGAAGCTTTAGGTAATAAAGGTAATATAAGTCTAAAAATACCGTATAAACTTAACTTTAAAACAATTGCAGCTAGTATTATACTACCACTTAAAGGAGATTCAACATGAGCTTTCAATAATCAGGTATTTAAGAATATAGTCGGTGTTTTAACCGCAAATGCTATAAATATCCCGTAAAACAAAAATAGTTGTGTAGAATAGTTAAAATTAGTTTTATATAATGCATCAAAATCTGTTGTTCCCATTATAGAAGACATAGCTAATATAGATAATAATAAAAATAGAGATCCAAATAATGTATATAAGAATAGATAAAAACTGGCTCTTACTTTATTACTCGATCCAAATAAACCTATCAATATAAACAATGGAGGCAATATACTTTCGAAAAAAATATAGAACAGCAGTATATCTAATACTAAGAAAACGGCTAATAACAAACTCTCTAGTAATAATATAATTATTACATATGATCTTACATTGTCATTAATCGAATTTCAATTACTTAATAATGCTATGGGAGTTATTATAGTTGTTAACATAACAAAATATATAGACAAACCGTCTAAACCTAAATAAAAATCAAATGAACTAACTTCATGATATTCTTGTACAAATTGAAATTGATTGCTACTAAAGTCAAATAATATAAATACTATTATAGAAACCAATAGATTAAGAATAGATGTGCTTAATGCTATTGTCTTAATACGTCTAGTATTTAAAAAGTCCAAATTATAAGATATACCTGTGGATATAGCAAATACACCTAACATAGGTATTAGTAATAAAAGTGTCAGTAACATAAACTTAATATAAATATAATACAACTAATTTCCCTCAGTCTCAAATTTTAGAGATTTACTAATACCATACACAACTGTATAGTAAAACATTACAACTTTTATACATATTGTAAAACTATGTAAACTATATTAAATTAAAAAAACATATGCATAAACCACTAATATGCTAGTTTCACACTAAAAAAAGGCTATTTATAACTATACTAGATAATGAAAATATTCCATTATTTATTATAATAAAATATAATGTTAAATAGAACTTTATATAAAAGCCAACAAATTGTAACAATAGCCTCTACGAAGTAAGACCTATTGTATTAAAAGAAGTCATCTAATGAATAATTAAGTATTAATAAAAAAGTAAAGTATATAATGAAATATATACATATTTATAGTAAAGCTATATTACTAGGTATTATTTCAAAACTATATAATATACAAGGAACTAAAATAACAAAAGCAATTACTATAGGTAATAGTATAGTTCAACAGAAAGACATTAATTGATCAAAACGTATTCTTGGGAATGAAGCTCTAACTCATATGAAAACAAAAATCATTACACAAGATTTTATACCTAAAGTTAGACCATATAGTAATCCTTCTATTAAGGGGTCGGAAAAATAACTTTCACTATGTAAATTGTTTATGTAGTATTCAAAATCAAAGTACTGTATTAAAAAGAATAAAGAAGGCATATAATCATATAAGTAACCACCTAAAAATAAAATACTAGTTAAAATACAAATTAAAACAATACTAGCATATTCAGCTAAAAAGAAAAAAACAAAAATTACTGCGGCATGCTCTGTCATAAAACCACTAACAAGTTCGGATTCAGCCTCGGCTAAATCAAAAGGAGCTCTATTAGTTTCCGCAACAGATCCTATAAAGAATATAATAAATACTGGGAACAAGGGTATTATGAACCATATAGCTCTTTGAGCTTCTATATTTACCGTAAGATTTAAACTACCCGTTAACATTACAACAAGTAATATTGCGGAACTTAATATTAATTCATAACTTATTAATTGTGCAGTACTTCTAAGTGAACCTAAAAAAGCATATTTACTATTTGCACTTCATCCTGCTAATAATATACCATAAGTAGATAAAGAAGATACGGCTAACATGTATAGAATACCTAGGTTAAAATCATTTAAAGATAAACCTGGACCATAAGGTATAACAAGATAACCTAGTAATGAAAAAATCAAAGTTATAACCGGACCTAAAAAGAATAAAGCTAAATTAGCTTGTGTGGGTGAAACATATTCTTTTAGAAGTAGTTTTAAGGCGTCCGCAAATGCTTGTAAAAGACCATAGTATCCAACTATATTTGGCCCTAATCTCCTTTGCATACTAGCCATGGTTTTCCTTTCGGCTACAGTTACATAAGCTACCGTTAATAATACTGGCACAGTTACTAATAAAACTTCTATTATAGAAATTAAGGTTGGAAAGTATAACATTTTTATATTTTTATCTATATATAATATAAAAATATAAGACGAATAGGTAATATATTTATTATATTAAAATATTAGGTTAAAAATAACTATATATTTATTTTATTGAAATTAGGAATAAAATAAACAAGTTATTTATTATTAAAATTAAGGATTTAATATTTATATTTATTAATAATTTAAGCAGGAAAATGAGAATTCTTATCCAAGACTTGAACTTGGACCCAGATATTAGAAGTATCCTGCTCTACCATTAAGCTAATAAGAGTATTATTTGTATAGATTTCATACAAATAATAGTAGTTTAATATAGTTATATAGGTAACAATATTAAGCAACATATAGAGGTTAACTTTGTAATGGTAAACTTACAAATGCATGAGGTTTTGGTGGGCTATTTAAGGCTCACTCTAAACTATTATAACTTCTATTTAGTAATACTTGTAATGTATCACTATAGAATTGTGGAGTTAATCAAGGATATCTTGTAGTAGCTTTACCTTCAACTAATTGTAAGTAAACTATTTGTAAGAATAACCCTGTAGCTACCACACTTATAATACTTCCAAAACTACTTATTAAATTTCAACCCGCAAAGGCGTCAGGGTAATCACTTATTCTTCTTGGCATTCCTTGTAGACCTAAGAAATGTTGTGGGAAGAATGTCACATTAACCCCTATAAATAATATTCAGAAATGTACTTTACCTAACATTCTATTATAATCTAATCCTAATATTTTAGGTATTCAGAAGTATCATGCACTATATAATGCAAATACTGCACCCATACTTAATACGTAGTGGAAATGAGCGACAACGTAGTAAGTATCGTGGAATGCAATATCAAGTGATGCATTAGCTAAAACAACACCTGATAATCCTCCTATTGTAAACATGAAAATGAAACCTAAAGCAAATAACATTGAAGGTGTTAAATGTATAGATCCACCATAACATGTAGCTAATCAACTGAATATTTTTATACCAGTTGGAACCGCAATAATTAAGGTAGCAGCGGTGAAATATGCTCTTGTCGTTATTAAATACTATTAAAAGCTGTATTATATAAAGCTTTTCATATTCAGAATAGTGTATATATTAACATTACTTTTTTTTTATCATAGTCATCCATAGCTCCCTCTGAATAACTGTTTGGTAATGGTACATTACTACCTAAGTTTTCAGCTAGTTGTGTGCTAGTGCTGTTGACCAATACAGTTGATCTACTTAAAGAAGCTAAATCGTTGTGTGCAGGCAAAGATCTAGTAAGACCTCTAGACTGAGACTCATCAATAGATATTGAAGGGTCTACAACAGGCATAGGTATAGATCTTTCTAAGTCACTCTCGTTTAAACCAGTACCATAACCATAACGATCGTTAGCACCCGCATTACCTTCATACGAAGGTGGTAACGTAGATGGTAAGAAAGGATTAGTTTTGTAACTAGGAAGTGAATCACTATCCTTAGAGGCTTCACTTCCTGCTACTAACCCCCATAATAAAAACCTAGTAAATAATTAAGGGGCATAAATACATTAGAGCCTAAAAAAAGAAGTACAAAAATTAAAGGTAAATAATCTTGGTATTCTATCAGTTTTAAAGGAATAATATAAGTAATGTAAACCAAAATTGTGTAATAATAATATAGTATATCCATAATAATAATTGAAAAAGCTAAAATAATTAACCTTATCTGCATTTAAATAATTTTTTTGGACAGTATCTTGATTTAATATTAGCCCCATTAATTTTACAATGTAAAATTACGGTATATTAAACCTCTTGCGTGCTTGTCTCTGAGGATCCTTTAGTAGCAATACTTCTAATTTTTTTTACTCCTTTATCTTCTAAATGTTTTCCTTCCGTTATCATAATATAGACTTTTCTAAACTTAAGAAAACTAGTATATTTACCCGTAAAAAGTTTATACCTATCAAAATAATTTATAAGACTAAAAGCTGTTTTAAAGCCAGTGCTCTTATAACACCAAATACTTGTATGATATTGAGATAGATTACCCATTTGAAGTTCTTTATATAATAATTCTAAAGGCAGTTTATCATTTTGTTTTAGAGAATATTCTAGCCTTACACTATAGCCTGTCTTATGGGTTTTACTTTTTACAACGCTAATATGAAAACAACCGTTTGCTTGTGTAAAACCAGCTAACCAGTAGTTATCTAAAGTTAACTTTTTTAAAGGAGGCAAAATGGAAAGATTAAAATGTCCACTATAGTTATGTTTAATTAGTTGATCATATTTAAAATTACTTATAAATTTGCCGTTTATTAAAGATAAAATAATAAGCAAACCAGTTTTATTCTTACAAATATATCTAACGGCTTTTTTATCTTTAATCTTATATACATTACCATGCCCGATACGTTTCTTTATATAGTATGCCAGCGAAGTATCCTCTTCTGCAAATATAATATATAATTGTTTATAACCAAATCAACCATCTCCTTCAATTAGCCCAGCTAAAAAATAGCCGAACTCATTATCAGTTAAATGATTTTTATTTGGCACATGTTCAGATATAGGGAGTAAATTTTTATAACTAGTATAAGTATTTTTAGTAGCTGCCGTAGCTTTTGTACTAAAACTAAGGTTTCCTGCTGATTGTCTTTTAAATAAATAGATTGTTCCGAGCGTAATTAATACGAGTGGACTATTTATACAAGAGTTTCCAGCATATAGCAAGATTTTTTCCGTGAACACAAGTTTATCCACGTCTAATCCTACAGTATACATATGATGACTTCAGACAACAAATCCTAATACACCAATAGACATCATGGCATATACCATACCTAAATATCCAAACACACTCTTGTTAGAGCTTGCGGATACTACGGTACTTATTATACCAAAACCAGGTATAATTAGTATATAAACCTCTGGATGTCCGAAGAATCAGAAAAGATGTTGGTATAGTATAGGATCACCACCTCCGGCAGCTTCAAAGAATGATGTATTAAAATTTCTATCAGTTAAAATCATTGTAATTCCACCTGCTAGTACAGGTAATGATAATAATAATAATACGGCGGTAACTACTACAGCTCATCCAAATAAAGCTAATTTATGTAATCTGATACCAGGACTTCTCATATTTAGTATAGTTGTAATGAAGTTTATAGCTCCCAATAAACTACTTATACCAGCTAAGTGTAGTCCAAATATAGCTAAATCAACACTTGGTCCACTATGACTTTGTATTCCACTTAAAGGAGGATACAATGTTCAACCAGTACCTACTCCGTTTTCTATACCACTAGCAAATAAAAATAATAATAAGCTAGGTGGTAATAATCAGAAACTTATATTATTAAGTCTAGGGAATGCCATATCTGGACCCCCTATAATTAATGGTAATAAGAAATTCAATAAATTACAACCTTTCAACTGTAAATTGGACTATATCTTCTTCCAATCCTACTAATAAGTAGGTAAATTGGAGGTATAACGTGTAGTCTCTGAGGATCCTAGTAGAATAATAAATAATATTCTTTAGTTTCCTGCGGATTGTCCATTTTTGCCAATCCACTTTGGAGTAGATTAGCTCTATTCTTTTTGATATTTATGGCCTGTGTACACTCCTACAGTTGTGGAGTTTTCACAATGTCCTACAAAAAGACTTTAGGGGTTTCCCGCATATAGTTATATAATAAGAGCGGTATTACTATCGCTCACGGCAATTTCTTTTTAGTTTAAATTATAATGTTAAAGATTCAAGATGAGAAAATTTGTAGACTTTTCGTTTACTATTAAATTGAGATTTAATAAAAAGAACTTCTGCAATTTGTTCACTAGTCAAAGCACCACCCGAAACACGAAGATTTTGTACATAGGCTCAATCTTTATAAGCTAAATATTTAGAAGAGTATAAAGGAAAACGGTCAAAATAAGTTCTTACTTTTGTATGGCTTAGGGAACTATGGGCTATAACCATAAAAGCAAAAAATACTTTATCACCTTGATGTCTAGTTCTAGATAACAAATTTACACCTAAATATTCTGCTATTAGACTCAAAATATCAAAGTAGCTACTATTTTCACCTCTATAATAATTTTGTCTTAACTCAATACGGAAAAAAGTTTGTACTCTTTTATTTGTAACTTTACCATCTTTTTTACGATCAGTTAAAGTTATAGAAAAATTTGCATTACCATCACTGAAACCAGCTAATCAACTATTGCTATCTATAGGTGAATTGTCTAATGGTAAACATTCTAGAGCAGAATTGTCAAATTTTTTAAATCAATTTATAGCTCTATGCAGTGCTTCTATTTTAGGAGTACGCATATAACCATTAATTAAATTAATTAGTATTAAAACATCTTCTTTTTTTTGAATTTGTCATAGAACGCAACCAGCATTCTCTTTAAGGTAGACTTTACCTGCTTGAGTTAGTTGTGCTAATTTATCGGCTAAAGGTTTGTCAGCTAAACTAAATACAATAATAAATTTAGGACGATAAAGTTGAGTTTTACTATTTGGATCATGAACCGCTATAGAACCATCTGCTTCGATTAATCCAGCTAAATAAGGAGCTAATGAAGAAGAGGATTTTTGTACAAAATCAAAGCCGCTAGGGGCGTTAGGGGCGCTTAAAGAAGAATATTTAAGATTATAATTTAAAACTTTAATTTTACCAAAACCTCCTATTAAAGCAGGCATAACCATAAAGAATATCATTAATATAGCATGAGCTGTAATAATACTATTATATAGTTGATTATCTGCAATATATTGAACACCAGGTCCACTTAATTCTAATCTTATTAAAACCGAAAAAGCTGTACCTAATAATCCAGAGAATAAAGCAAATATTAAATATAGTGTACCTATATCTTTAGCATTTGATGACAAGAATCATCGTTCAGTTCATAAAGAGATGTTAGCTTTTAAGACTGATATTTTAGATATATCAGTTTGCTCAGCAGGTTCTCTATCTGAAATATTTCCATTATATGAAATATTGTGGGATGGGATGCGGGAATAAGACAAGCATTAACCTACTGACACTTTGTTCATGTAGTAATTAACGGTATTACAAAAACAAAAGGCAGATTATTTATTTAAAATATAAACTTTTTATTAAAAAGTCCGAAAAATATCATATAAAAAGTCTAAAAAGAGATTATTTAGGTATTACTACAAGGCACAATAAAACCTAATGTGTAATAATACCTCTATATACATAAGGAGTATTGTATTACTAAAACTATATTAGTTGCAATAATATTAATAATAAATTCTAAAATTACAATTCTTAACCAAGACTTGAACTTGGATCTGGATATTACTTGTATATTATTATACATTTAAGCTTTACTTCGTTCAATAATATCTAGAGCATCCTACTCTAGTATTAAGCTCTGCTTCGCTCAACATCACAAGTATTCTGTTGTGCCATTAAACTCTGTTTCACACAAGAGTCTTAGAGTATCCTGCTCTACCATTAAGCTAATAAGAATATTATTTATAATACTTGTGCTTATAAATAATATAGATTTTTACATATATATTTATAATAAAAATAAAAGATAGCCATTTACATATTAAATTCCAATTAAGCAACGTATAATAATAAAAAAGCCATCATTAAAGCAAATAAACCTGTAGCTTCTGCAAATGCAAAACCTAGTATGGCGTATGAGAATAATTGACCTCTTAATGATGGGTTTCTAGCCACACCTAAGATTAATGCACCGAATACTACACCAATTCCAACTCCTGCTCCGATTAAACCTGTAGTTGCTAATCCTGTTCCAATAATTTTTGCTGCTTGTATCATTTTTTAAACTAAAAAATCTCTACTAAGGAAACCTTCGTAATTTCGTATTGCTTCTTTATAAATAATAAGGCATTTGTTTTCTGGCTACCTTTTTGGCAAAGCCAGAGGGGGGGGGGGTTTTATTTTTATATAATTTTGGCTTATAATTGCAAAACATTTAAATATATTGAAGCCTTAAATATGATTTGCAATCATAAGCGATGGGACTATGGAGGAATCGAACCCCTTGAAATATATATAAAATATAAATGTAGAACCATCTACTACATAAGCCTAATGCATATATTTTCTTCGTATGATAAAGTTTTTATCATACTCCATATAAAATATATACATTAAAAAATCCTTAAAGATCACGCTCTTACTTTGGGCTAGTAGTCTTTGATACGTTTAATTCAATTAAACTATTTTCAATTAAACTTACTAAAGGTACTATAATTAAAAAGTGAGCGAAATAAATTACGGTACTTATTTGTCCAAGCTCTATAAATGGTGATTCAACATGTTTAGCACCTAATTGCATTAATATTAAGAAATTACCTATAAATATATAGAATGCTATTTTACTTAAAGGTCTAAATTGTATACCTCTACTTCTACTTAAATCTGTATATGGCATAGCTAATAGTATTAATATAGCACTAAGCATAGCTATAACACCTAATAATTTATTAGGTATACTTCTTAATATAGCATAGAAAGGTAAAAGATATCACTCAGGTACTATAGCAGGAGGTGTTTGCATAGGGTTAGCCATAACATAGTTATCACTATCTCCTAAAACATTAGGCATGAAGAATACAAAAACACTCAATACAATTATAAAAAGAAATATAGTAACTAAATCTTTAAATAAGAAATATGGAGCGAAAGGCAATCTATCATAATTACCTGAAACACCTAAAGGATTACCTGACCCTGCACTATCATGAAGTGCAATTAAATGCATTAAAACTAAAGCAGCTAATATGAAGGGTAATACAAAATGTAAGGCAAAAAATCTGTTTAAAGTAGCATTGTTAACTGAAAAACCACCTCATAAAAATTCAACTATATCTTGTCCTATTCATGGTATAGCACTCATAAGATTAGTAATAACTGTAGCACCTCACAAGCTCATTTGACCATAAGGTAATACATACATACTTACTTATTATAAACAAAAAAAGGTATTTATAAAAGCTGTAATAACTTTAATCTTCGTATATTACATTAGCGTAAGCTAAAAGTTTCGACTGTGCATTAAGCATCATTACAGACACCCATCAGTGACCCAGTCTGTCGCGATCATATAAATAACCGACGATCTCTAACTATAAATATTAATATTTTTATATAACCTTTTTTTTTTTATATATAATAATATTTGTGTTCTTTGATCGTTTTCACTAACATCGCCAAGGAAATAAATATTTCCTCAATATTCCTGTCGGATTATTCTACTTTAATGTTATATTTCTCTTTATAGATTACATATAAACTTATACTCATAGGACTATGGTTTTAATTCAATACCAAAAAATTAATAAATATTAACAACAACATCAATAAATATTAACAACATTAAACATTAACAACATATAAGAAACATAAAAAACATATTGCTTAACATAAACATAAAACATTAACAACACTAAAATAATTAACTAATATAATCGACGATTCAACGTTTTTTTAGTAATTTATTATCACTTTTTAAAGATCTATAAATCGTCTTAACAGAACAATTTAAATTTTTAGACGCATCAAAAATACTAGTATATTTACCATGTACTGTATGGTCTAAATTATATACTATTATAGGTTTGGATGCTTTTTTCATATTCTCTAAAGCTTGTTCTGAATAAATAGGTTTTATGCGATTTAAAGCTTTTTCTCTCATTAATGATATAGTTGTAGCTGAAAATTTTCTGTTTTTATTCAAGTTACCTATTCTATCTCTACGTTCTTGACTATAATTAGTTATCATTTTTATTCTGGTTAATTCACTATGTTTATAACCAAAACTAAAACCAGCTTCAGTCAATATATTATAATTGGGTAATAAAGATTTTAAATAAAAATCTTCTAAGTCTAATAATTTTTTATTATTTTCTTGAGTAACTATTTCAGGAAATATTTCTAAAACTAAAAAAGCAAATTCGGATATTTTGTATTTTCTTACTGCATTTTTTAAAACTTTACTTCCTGTTAAATGAATTAAATGATTAGAAAATCTCTTATTTATTCTATTAGTAGAAGCTGATCCTATATAATAATCCATAGTAACTTTATTTAAAATTAAATAAATACCACTAAGACCTTTAGTGTCTTCTAATATATTTTTTTTAGTTGAATTATCACCTAAATTTTCATATATATATACAGGTTCAAGATTTTTTTCTGAAATAAAATCTTTTAATATTTTTGATGTATTAGAGCAGTCTCTATCTGTTGAATAATATCTTTTACCTGGTATATAAATAGTTGAATATCTTTTACCTCATGTAATAGTAGATTTACCTGATTTATTTTTATCATATGGTTTTTCTCCAAATAATTCCTCTAAATAGAAAGATTCTTGACTCTCTTCAGAAGGTTTATCATAGGTAATATTATTATCTTGTTGTTGTAGTTGTTGTTTTTGTTGTATTGAATTAATACCATTTTGGGCTATATTTAAAAAACCCAGGAAGGCTGTAACTATCATTAATAAAAATATAACAATACCTAATACTCATACTAATGTTCTAGGTGCTCTGTATGATCCGTAGTATAAACCTCTACCTATATGTAGATATACTAAAAAGAAAAATGCTGATGCTGTATTACTATGTAAGTAACGTATTAATCATCCGTTATTTACATCACGCATAATATGTTCTACAGAATTAAACGCTTCTAATACACTAGGATTGTAATGCATAGCTAAAGTTACACCTGTAACTATTTGTATAACTAAACAGAAAGCTAATAAAGAACCAAAATTTCATAAATAACTTAAGTTACTTGGTTGTGGTGAATCGATTACATATGAATTAACCAATTTTAATAAAGGATGACTCTTAAAAATTCTCATTTTAAATTTTAAATATATATTTTTTTATTTTTTTTTCTAGATTTATGGGAATCTTTAACCATCAAGTTGTTTAATTAAACTAATTTTAATTAATATAATTTTTAGATATTGACTAGGTTTTAAACCTAGATAAAAAGCATTATTTTAGGTTTTACTCTTAAACTAGCTATATTACCATAACAGATAGTTATGGTAGTCTAAATTTTCTCTATTTAATAAACGGGTAGTGCTTCGCCAAGGTACGCTATTACTTGAGTTAAGTTTGAGCTGCTTATAAAACTTTATATTACACTTAAAGTTTATTTATATACTTTACTTATATGTATTTAAAGTAAGTACCAATTACTACGGAGATATCTCCTCCTTCAAAGGAAGGAATAAAGACCTGTGGGATACAAACCCACACTATAAAGCTTAAAAGCCTAGTATTCTACCATTAAACTAAGGTCTTTTTATTGTTTATAAAAATAATAATGCCATTTGGTATATTGTAAAAATAAATAAGCAGGGGAAACTAAGGTACTAAATATTTACTATATATATACTATAAAAATTTAAGAGACGATAATATATACTAACTTACATTTTAGGTTATATATTATTATTTTTTAAATTTCATAAATAACTTAAGTTACTTGGTTATGGTGAATCGATTACATATAAATTAACCAATTTTTTTTAATATAAGAGGAGTGACTCTTAAAAATATCCATTTAAATATAAAGATATTTTTTCTAAAATTTAAAAAGTAATATCTTTATTTAATTATAGTAGTAAAACTTAACCCGTAAAATAAGAAGAGGACATGTGACTATACCACTACTAAATCTAGATTCGCTTATAAATCATAGCCTCTATTTTATTAAAAAAAAACACTAGATTTGCAATGTTTAGCAAAATATAGCTATTTTAGCTGAAACTATTTTAATATCTCTAATTAGTGTTAATAATTATAGCAATTAATTCGGATAAAGCCTGTAACTATTCTAAAGTTATATTAGATATAAAAAGTAAAGTAGGCTATTATAAATTATAAGCATAAAATAATTTAACCATCTTACATGTTAATTAAAAGCAGAATTTAAAAGGCCAGATATTAACCCAATTATATTTGAAATAAAAGGTACTAATATAGGTATGAATAAAAATAAATTGTTTTGTATATAATAAGCCTTAGAATTGATAAACATACCTATATTTAAAGTATAGTGTAAAGGGTGGCCCCAGTAATAACCTATTAACGGTAAAACCTTATCAGTATAAAAAATATTTATAATAGGAAATACATAGTTAATATGACTAGAAAAATATGTATATTTCACTAGTATACCCATAGCTATATTATTCATTTTATTTATATGACTAATATTTGTGGCATAGAATTTAAGCTTAACCATATCTAATTCACTAATAGATCCCTGAACATTTCATACGCTATCCGCACTAGGATTTGTGTTTAAAGGGAAAGAGGCTGCTAAGCTATTAAGGGTATTTTGTAGCTTAACTAAATCAATATTAGGTATGCTCTTTAAAACAAGAGGCAAAGACTCTGAAAAAGTATCCACTAGAGGTAATAAAGCTGAAAAATAAGCCTTAATTACAACTGTACCTTCTATATTATGAATTATTTATTCTATTCTATTTCCTAAACTAAACAAGGATAATAATACCAATAAAAGCAAGCTATTGTCAACTAAATATAAATAAGGTATTAAGATATAAAAGATAAGCCCTATTAAGATATATAAAGCATAACTAGTTATAACTCCAGTATCTAAACTAGCTATATTTCTACTTAAATTTATTAAACCTTTTTCTAATCCAAAGGGACCTAATAATTCTACACTACCTTTATCTATAACTTTAGTAGTTTGACCTCCTAATTTCAATACTAAACCTGTTATATATTTATTGTAAAATAATTCAATCAAAAAACGTTGGTTGAAAAATCCAAATATATTATAACCTAATCTAGTAAATTTGAAAGTAATAAGTATTTTACCTAAGAATTCTGAAAGAATTATAGCTAAAACACTAAGAGATATAGTAAATACTAAAGGTAATAACTTAAATATAGTAGGTACCGCGAATTCAGTGTCCAACATTATTTCATGTGTAGGATGAATAAATAAACTATTGTCCGCAAAAAAACCTGAACCTAACCCTATAAAAATATCTTTAGTAATATAACCAAAAAATATCGAGAACACTGCTAATATGATTAGTGGTAAACTCATAAATATATCACCTTCGTGCGCATGTTTATAATTAACAACTGGCCCGTTAGGGTTCGTTAAAAAAGTTAAATATAATACTTTAACTGAGTATAAAGTAGTAAACATAGCACCAATAGTAGCTATAAAGTAAACAACTGTACCACTAAAGTAAAATTGTCCATAAGCAGATTCTAAAATAAAATCTTTACTATAGAACCCAGTCATAAAAGGGAAAGCTACTAAACTAAGACTAGCTATTAACATTACAGAATAAGTTAAAGGTAAAAATGGTCTTAATCCACCATATTTTCTAAAATCTTGATTATCAGCTACTGCATGAATTACTGCACCTGCACCTAAAAATAACAGTCCTTTATAAAAAGCATGATTAACTAAATGAAATAAAGCAACATTATATGATGATAAACCTACAGCTATAACCATCATACCTAATTGACTCATAGTAGAATAAGCTATAACTTTCTTAATATCTTGTTGGAATAAACCAATAAGAGAACTGAAAACAGTCGTTATAGCACCTAATCATAAACATAAAATTAAGACAGTTGAACTATATTCAATTAAAGGACTTGTACGCATTAATAAATACACACCCGCAGTTACCATAGTAGCCGCGTGGATTAAAGCACTAACAGGTGTTGGACCTTCCATAGCCATAGGCAATCAAACGTGTAATCCAACTTGAGAGCTTTTAGCCATAGCTCCAATTAATAAACATATACCAATAATTGTAACGATATTTTCATTAACAAAAGGTGCTAATGAAAAGACTGTACTATAATCAATGTTACCAAATGATCATAGTATAGCAAACATACCTATAGTTAAGAAGCAATCACCCACTCTATTAGTTAAAAAAGCAGACATAGAACTTTGATTCGCGGCTATTCTAGTAAACCAGAAACTTACTAGAAGATATGAACAAATCCCTACACCCTCTCATCCTACAAACATTAATAAGAAATTGTTAGCTGTAACAAGTATAATC